>ERZ802830.75-NODE-75-length-85798-cov-17.2072_pt1 | contig 85798 bp, 90 predicted proteins | sample MGYA00345654_ERZ802830 | MGnify/ENA primary metagenome ERZ802830 (study PRJEB30503, sample SAMEA104212375) | marine metagenome | biome: Westerlies Biome; feature: [SRF] surface water layer (ENVO:00010504) within the epipelagic zone...; material: water (ENVO:00002006)...
GATCTCGCTGCTGGTGTGCGCAATGGTGATGCCGCCACAGATTTGTTTACACGAAACCTTTGTTACCTCCTGAAGTAACGCGAATATGCGGTAATACGCTGGCAAAGCTGGCCTTTCGTTGTTTAACCGCCGTGCGTTTTTTTCTGCCAAAAGGTCGTCCACGGCGGTCTCTATATTTTTGATTATGGAGGGCTGTTGTTTTTGCAGTGCGCTCACCATTTGTGAATATGAGATTTCAAAGATCACCTTGTAGCGATCCGCGCTCGGTGCATGGTAATCCGCGATTCCGGGATCAAGAAAGATTAGGGCTCTGGAAATATTGAGTTGGTCAGCGACTATCCGCGTAATCGCCGATATGCCATTCGGCTCGTAAGGATCGCCCTGAGTGATAAGTAGTATTGGTTTGGGTGCGGGCTCTATAAGCCAACGTGCTTGCAGCTGTTTGGCGATCACTGCAGCAACAGGTGAAGGATCTCTGGGGTCGTATCCGCCCATGCCCTCGATTATCAGCGGGTGGTAGAGGCTCAGTTCTTCAATCATTTTTGCGATAAAACCGCTATTTTACATTCAAATCCCTCAATTTTTTTGGCTATTAGTAGTCACTCTTACAGAATCCGAATTAGGAGCCATCGAGACTTTTTCCTTTTTCTGGTGCGCAGTCAGTTTCGTTTGTCATACGCTTGGTATCACACAGCGAGAAAAGGTGGATGGCTATGAGTCTTGAAGATTTAGGAAACTTGGGAGAGGCAATTGGCTCTTTGGGTATTGTGATTACGCTCGCATTCTTAGTGCTAGAGATGCGTTGGACACGCAGGGAATCAGCGAGGCAATACAGAGTCGGGCTGGCACAAAGTGTTATGGATTTGGAATTAGCGATGATGTCGAGCAACGGGCAAATCGCGATACAAAAATGGGACAAGGTTACCTCTGGGTTGGCTGAAAACTTAGATTCTGAGCAGCTCCGCAGCGCATTTTCGGATAGTGAATGGAATGCGATTTCAGCCAGGATGTACCATGCCGTAGCACACTTAGACATGCTAATCGCCAAAAAGGACTATGGGATCATGGAGGAGGAAGAGTTCGAAATAGCGATTAATTTGCATCGGAAAATGATTTCCCCCCTCGCTATTCGCGCTTTCCATCTCGAGGACGTGATGCTTCTTCCAGTGAGACGTTTTCTGCTCCCCCGATATGAGTGATGCAGAAAAAGTGCAGCTATTATTGAGTGAATTATCCTTTCTGCGGACAATATGCAAAACGTAAAGGTTATTGGTAAGAGGACTCAAGACTTATGGATACTGATTTAAAGCACGACAGCGGTTTAGTTACTTTCATACTTCAAATGGATGTCGCGGGTGATACGGATGAGGCGCGAGCATGGGTTGCCGAGCGAAGCGTGAAGACTGTTTTTGAAAATAACGAGGATGGAACTCGTCGCTTTGAGTGGTTCCTCACAGAGGATTCAACGAAGGCCGTGTTGATAGAACATTTCGATGACAGTGACGCCGCAAAAATAAGAGTCGAGAATTTGTTTGCCAGCCCTGTTTCAGCCGAGTGGCAGGAGCGGTTTACCCCGACGGCTGTTCTTGTGTGCGGATCGGTTAAGAGCGATCTCGTGGAGTTGCTTGAGCCAATGAATCCACAATACTTAGGATTTGAGGCAGGATTTCAGCGTTAGTTATGGGGCTACCAAAACCGGTCTCAGCGTCGACCGAAGATGAGACGCACTGCGGGAAATAAGGCATGGTCCAGCCTTTGAATGAGTAAATGATCGCCAGTTAGTCGTTGGTGTGTTATGCCGGTTAAGTTGCTGTTATTCCTATTTGCAAAAAGGGTACTCAATGCCTGAGAAAGAGAATTTTGAGGGGAAACCCAATTTAAAAGAGTTTGAATTTAGTCATTGCGGCCACCAATTCAAGGTGTCCAACTGGTACGACTTAAAGGTCGTCGAGGGTGCTGCTAAAGTGGAGCAAGATGGTCTCCTTCTCAGCTTTGATGACAGAATGGCACACGACATGAGAAAGCCTTTTTTTGATCTCACGGTCACAATCGATCAAGAAAAGCAGCAGCTTGAAGTTTTCTTTTTTGGCCTCTTGTCGCCCCAGATTCAATGTCGAGTCGATGGGTCCGTTGTGTACGGCCCTGAAAAAATTCCCGCTTATGTCTCTCTGCTGGGTCCGATTAATTTCTATGGACAGAGGCTGGCTGAAAGGTCGTCCAAAAAGAAGGAGGGCACGGATTCGCAGCAAGGCTGGGCTTACAAGCTTGGTCGCGCGTTGCGACTGGTCATTATATTTTTGGTTTTCTTTTTCGGAACAGGTTGGGTCTTAGATTTCTTTGGCTTATGAACCAATCAGGTATGAGCCCCTACATGTTTGGTACAAAACCGGGCTGCCAATCTTTAATTTTTTCCGCACCGACTCTATCGGTTCATGCAGCAGCGCCTCCCAATCCTGCTGAGGCAGCCAAGCGGCTCGACGCCCATCTAGGTATGCACTGAAGATTGATCGAGCTGCACTAAGACCATGGCGCCTATAAAGTTTGAAACAGCCGACAAACGCAATAAAGCCAACCCCTCGATTTTTGTTTTGAGCGTAGGTGAAGCCCAATAAGCAAGCTTCGCCCAGTTCGTCTCTTCCATATTCAGTGAGCACGTGCCAGAGGTCGTGCATGTCGCGCTGGCGCGTCGCAAATAAAGCGAGATCGGAGTCCGCGTCTAAGGCGTCGGCTTGCTCTTCACTGGCTTCTACTAAACCGTCCGCAGAGAGACCTTGCTCGTTTATAAATTGTAAATATCTCTGCCCCAGGCTGTTCTGGGGAAGCTCGGCCAGACGAGTTTTGTTCCGTAGGGAGTTCATCAATTGTGTGCGATGTTTTAGCACGGATCGGCCTACCTCGGTCGTGCGGAATCGACTCAAACCTTTTTGTAAGTCCGATCCTGAAAGCGCGCGAATGATGATAAAAACCTCGTGCGTGTGAGTCGGATTTCTAACTAATCGCGTGATCGCTTTAATGGCTTTGATGGGTTGCAATCGAATGCACTCGGCTGTGATAAAGATTGGACGTTATAGGTTGATGCAGAGTGAATCAACTCGGTCAGACGCGTTATTGGAAATATTTATGGGGAACGCTCAAGGGCCAGGATTTGTCTATGGAATCGAACTTACAGAAGGTCAGCCAGGCCCGCTGCCGCAGCAGATCGTTAGAGCATTCGAAACCGCCGAATTCCAAGGTGACATCTCCTTACGTCATCGGAGGTCTTCGGTTATCTTTTTTAAAAAGTCATAGGAGCGAACAAGCATGAACGAATATCCGTTTACTTCATTGGTCACACTGGCGTTGGTACTTCTAGGCGTGTTGCTCGCTAAGCGCGTTTCGACTGCCAGATTAGATTTCTCGCAGTCTGATCAGCCCTCTGTTACGCAGCACTCTGTCGAGATTTATTCGGACCCAAAGTTCATGATTGCGTTCCGCAACCAAATGAATCTTTTAGAACATTTAATTCTTTTTATGCCAACCCTTTGGATTTTTGCTGTCGGGGTCTCGGACGGCCTAGCAGCAATTGTTGGGCTTGGATATTTCATTGGTAGAGTGTTATACGCAAGAAGTTACCCGCACAGTCACAGGGTCGGGTTCATGCTCGCTTGGGTATCGATGCTTGTTCTTATGATAGGAGCAGTAGCAAGCAGTGTTTACCAGCTAATCGCGTGAAGCTCATAGCCTTGCTCACACCGTGGGTGTTCTTGATCCCGCATGCTTGGAATAGCTATTTGCGATGAAAAGGGGGGTGCTTTCGCACCCCCTGCTAAGCATCTATCCGGCATCTCTCATTTGAGTAACCGTAAAGATTTCCCGGCCAGAACAGTCGAGTATTTCTTGATAAACACCAAAAAGAGCCATGCCCTCTTCACTACCAAAAAATTCATCCTGAGTCTTACCAAGGTCGGTCATCGACATAAAAGAAAAAGTAAGAACGACGTCAGCTTTGGTTAGATCGCTCACAAAGGTTGGCACCCACATAAACGAATTCCACTGGCTGTTTTGCATTGAGTCGCCAAACTTATTCATGTCTGCATACCATGCATTCAAGTCGTCCACGGTCTTTCCCTCGTTGAATGAGCAAGTCCATATTTCAACGGGTCGGTCGGCTATTTCTGCGTGGTCGTCTGCATAGGCTTTAGAGCCGAAAGCCATAAGGGCAATAGAAAGTAGTAATAATCTCATGTTCATCTCCTTTTTTAAGATGCTGCGGAATGGAGCAGCTCGCAATATTCCAGAGTGTCGCTCTCAATGCTGTCGACAAGAGCAACGGTTTCGGCCCAGGCGGCAGCCCACGGCTTTCCTGCAAAGAACTCATCGGTCAAGCGTCCTGCCATTGCCCAACTCCGTGAAGAAGCTCGCAAGTGAAACGTTTTCGTTTCGGCATTTCCGCCGGCGATGGGTTGGAACACACCGATATTTACATCGTCACCTTGCGCTTGGATCATCTTTTCTACTTTCGCTACGCCTTTCACGAACTGCTCAAGATTTTCCGTGGAAACAACCACTCGCCAGAGCCTTTCGTAGGCTGGGTCGAGTTTGTATTCTTTGAGAGGCTTGAACATCGAGACGTACTGGATTTCTCGCACGCTCGAGAATTCGGCGGGCGCATCGTAGACGTCATAAGCGTCAAGAGATGCCATCGCTTTTTCTACACTATCGAATCCGCTCCAAGCGAACATTTGTCCGGGGTAATCGTTACCTGTTTTGGTGACGCAATAGCCCATCGCGATCGCGCCGGTTTGTTCCAAGAACGACTCGTTCCCTTTTATTGCGGTGATGTACGCTTCGGTATCAGCTGCCTTGACCATGACGGTCATGAAAGCTCCTTCCCCAGGTGGGATGGTTGCGTGGTCATCAGCTTGCGCAACACAAGTCAGTAAGGCTCCTACTAGAAACGTCAAAATTCTCATAAATCCTCCTGCTATTTCATTTTTTTGAATATAAGGCCGATGCCTTTGCGAGATGCTACGGAAGGTAGCGAGATTCTGTCGCCAGGCGCTACAAAACGTAACACCAGACTTCATTAATAGGAACAATTCTCGTTGTTTAACGATTGTGATAGTGTTCGGGACCCTTTTATTGGCTGTAACTAGGAGCGAATGTGAAAAAACTGACATTTTTGATGACGTTATTGATGGCCTCGGCGACCGTTCATGCCGGTCCGTCTTCGATAGAGATTTACACGTGTGAATTAAACGAGGGAAAAACTCTTGCTGACGCGAATGCTATGGTCGCGACCTTCTCAGACCTGTTGGAGAAAGCCGGCCTGCAGGACAGTTACACTGCGCATCTTGGTTTTCAGCAAATACCTGCGAGACCGAACTCTGTTAACTGGATTGGAATATCTCCAAGCCATGCGGACTTTGGCAAAACGCTAGAGTGGTTTACGCAATCAGAGGATGGGCAAGCGTTTGGTGTGCTTTATCAGTCTATTTATACATGCGACCACTCGTTTCTAACCTATATAACCGCGTCCTCTGGCGACTAGTGTTTTTAGGCTAGGCCCGGTTCGCTGGGCCTTTCTTCGAGGGCCACATTCATCTTGCTTTCTCCGCCATAGCACAAAGTCCAGAAATTCGATTCTCCCTCTTCACGGATTGCCCGGCCGCCAGGCGAGATAATCAGACGTCCTCCTGAATAATTCGCCGTTTATCGCGATTATGCGTTTGGATTTCCTCAATATCGTTACGGGACATTTTATAGGTGGCCAAGATGCTGATTGGAATCAGCAGCAGTAAGCTTGAGATGATGCCGTCAGAGATTGCCAATCGGAACAGCACATCCGATTCGATTGCTATACCTGCTTTCGCTGCGCCCGCTGGCATTTCGATGAAGTAGTCGAGCATGAGACCACCGGCGATCAAACCGACACTGGATGTCAATTTCATCGCAAAACTTGTAATTGAGGCGAGTACACCTTCTTGGCGTTCACCGCTGCGCTGTTCCTGATCGTCACTCAAGTCTGCCAGCATGGAACCGAACAAGGTCATAGGCATTGTTATAACGGCAACGTGCAGCACCTCTTGTATGGTCAGAACCCAGATCAGCATTGGATCACCATTTTCGGGCACCCAATCTAAAAATCGCAGGCTTACTTTGGCGATCGCTAAGACCATGTTGACTAGGAGTGCCGCAACGATGATGTGCTGTTTTTGGTAATGCCGTGAAAGCCGTACGGCGAGAAAAATTCCGAACGCCGCGCCGAAAATAGCAAGGCTAAACCAACGTAAATCCTCGCCGGCGAGACCCCAGAAGAATGTATTCATCAGCGCGTCGAAGAAACCGCCGAAGCTTGAGACTATGGCCAGAAAAAGCAGAGCGATGACCAGCTTGCGATAGTAGGGGTTTAAAAACACAGACCAAATCTGTTTGGACATGACCATAAGCGAGAAGTTGGTTGGTTCCGCGGGTCTCGCTAGGTAGGGTATTTCTTTGCGGGTGAGATGCGCTGTAAGAAAACACCACAACGTCACTAGCAAGCCTGTAATGACGGCGAAATCTGAGTAGCTATTTGGGTTAAGTTGGCCCTGTGGAAACCCTTCTGACGCGCCGAATACAAAGGTGTACATGCCAAAACTAAAAGCAACACCGCCGAGCCAGCCTGACACTAGCCGCCAGCCTGGGATCTCAGTGCGTTCATCGTAATCGCTAACGAGCTCCATACCAAATGCAACCCAAGGCACATGAAATAGGGTAAACGCAAGCCTTAGACCGACCACAGAAAAAAACAACCAGCCGATCAATTGCGACTCTGACAGGAAGGCGGGCGGCGAAAAAAGTAAAAACATCATGATGCCCAGAGGCAGCGCGCTCAAATACATCAGCAAATGCCGACGCCCGAAGCGGCTATCGAGGCGATCGGAAAATGCGCCCACGAGCGGATCACTAATTGCATCAATTACGAGCGCGGCCGCCAATGCAAGCGACACCGCGGTACCCGAAACGCCGAGCAGTTGGTTGTAATAAATCATCAAGACAGCATTGAACGCGAACTGAATATGACTGTCGGTCATCGAGCCGAAGCCTTGGAAGATTTTGCTTGGCAGCGGTACACGACCCTCTCGGACCTTGGCTTGTATGTATATCCTCTCCATAGGGGTGAATTTAATCGAACTGGCGTTAGAAATCTCGCATTAGAAATGGCCTTCACGCCTCTATCCAGCACGAAGGATCACCTATGCCGATGGGCGAAGATGCGCTGACCTTTAGGAGTCGCGATGTTGGAGTTTGTTCGATCCGAGTGGATTTCTAGATAATCTGGGCCACGAATTGGGCGACCGACTTTCCTGTGATACTCAACCGTTTTAGTCGTTCGAGTTCGTAGAAGGCCCTAATGCCGGGGCTTCCTCAGCCGCCCATTTAGTTGCCTCGCAAGGGTCATTTTAAATCGCCGAAACCGAAGAACCGTATTTCAATGCTCTCTCTTGGTGTGAGATGGTCTGATTCGGGCTTCGCTACTGCTGTGTGAAGAGTTGGTTTAAACAGTTCCCCGTCATCGGGATGAGAATCATAAGTCGTAAAGACAAGTGCCTCGTCCGTCGTCTGCTGCGAATAGTAAAACCAACGCTGTGCCTCATTTGGCAAGCAATAGTGCGCATTGAACGGCGTCGTCGCTTCCGTGTTCAACGAATATCGCAGATCATTCGGATCGATGGACTTCCGGTCGCACACAATAAGCGGCAGTCGCTCTAGAGGCTCATTGCTAACTGACCGCCAAATATTAATGCCGATAACCCGCTTGCCCGTGGGCATGCCCATGATCTCTGCAAAGGATTTTTCGATCGTTCTTTGATCCGACGATAACGTATCAGCATAGTCGTTGTGCACGAACTCTACGCAAGGCCCATATTGAATGCCATCCAGCCAATAATGCTCCTTGATAGACTCGTTTCTGTAAGTGTGGCTGTTGATTGGCTTGATATCGAAATCTGGCAGAAGCTTTTGCGCCAAAAGGCGCGCTTCCTCGTAGTGCGTATCTCTAACTGCTTCTGGGTCGGACCAATCAAGCACGCTGGAGGGTGCCTGGGTTAAAAGAAAACCGCGGTCATTTAGTAGCAGTGTTTGAGCGTTCTCGAGTGGATGGATACCGAAAAGGGGACGAGCGTCGCGTATTAGTTTCGGTACGCCGATTTGGGGTTGTGCTGTTGCGCTTGAGAAATTAAGAGTTCCAGTAAAATCCATCGAGATTTTCCATAATTAATCCGCACTCGGCGCCCGTTGCGTTGTCGCAAAGATTTTTGACTTCCCGTTGACGCACTCTGCGTTCTCCTGCGGGCTAGGATAAGAAATTTGGAGTGTGTTGTTAATGTTTAAGCTTATTCCTCTGTTGACGTTGGCCATGTCAGCGACCGCTTGGTCGGGAGAACTCACGATTAAAGTGACAAACATAAAACACGCGGGCGTTCTGTATGCGGCCGTATATGACGACAAAGAAGTCTTTGAATCGGATAAAGGGGAGAGCAGCCAGCAACGTCCAGGGATAGTGGGCGGACTAGTAAAAGAGGTAACGCCGGGTGAGGCGGAGGGCACTATTGCATTAAAAGAAGGCACCTACACGATAGCTTTTTATATAGACAAAAACGGTAATGAGAAAATCGACACAAACTTTCTGGGGGTCCCTAAAGAACAGTTTGGTTTCTCAAATGATGTGATGGGAAGGTTTGGGCCGCCTTCTTTTGAAGCAGCCTCTTTTGATCATGAAAATGAAACGGTTTTGACGATGAAGGCGAAATAGTCGCGCCAATAAGGGGGCTTTTTTGGGGGCCCTTTATTTTTAGAGAGCCAAGAGGCTCACTCATATATGGGTTGTGAGCCAATATTCGGTGGTTGGTGGGCCCACCAGATCATTCTACCGAACTAGATTTTCGGCCTGCCGAAGTGCCCTCAAAGCATTATTTGGACGCTTTTTGAAAGAGGGCTAGCATTTCTCTGACAATTTCAGGCATTAATGCTTCCGGTATTTCGTGTCCGACACCTTCCATAATGAACGTGGTTGCTCCAGCGATATTGTTTGCGAGCGCCATTCCATGATCCAAGGGCAGGATTGGATCTTCGGTGCCGTGTATTACCAAGGTCGGCAGGCTTATTTCAGCTAATCTGTTTAATCTGCTCGGACCGGCGCCTACCGCATCTCCATGACCCGCGTAGGCGTTGTGACCATGCGCCATGATGGGTTCAGCCTGATTCCGGAATTTGACTTCATCAAAAGGAAACCGCGAACCCGCCAGCGCCCTGTACAGCTCTACGACGCCGTCTAGGTATCTGCCCTGAATATTGAGCAAAAACATCTGCTGCATACCCTCCATTAGCGACGGAGCCATACCAGATAGGCTAGCGTCGCCGACCCCCGGGCTCGACATGATTGGAGTCAAACTTAGGGCGCGCTCAGGGTAGTCGAGTCCGATGATTTGGGTGATCATTCCCCCCATAGACGCACCTACGATATGCGCCTGTTCGATACCAAGGTGATCCATCAAACAAATCGCATCTTTGGCCATATCATTCAGGTCGTATTTAGCGCCTTTGCCATCTGGCATTGCAAAATTTCCGTCATCGTCGACCATGCTTTTAAAAGCGGAAGAGACGAGTTTTTTAGACACCGCATGAGGGAGGAATTTTGCAAGCTTGACCAAGAGCGGTTCGCTATTGAACCAAGAGCTTTTGCCCACGTCTCTATTGTCAAAGATCACTACGTGTAGGTCGTTTGCTACTAACTCGTCGATGAACGTGCGATCCCAGTACAAGGCGCTCGCATTAGCGCCCATAATGAGCAGAACACTGGTATTAGACTTTTCGCCATAGTCTTCCCACCAGATGTCGACGTTATTAACGCTGGCTATTTCACCCATGTTTGACCTCACAAACTGCTTTAATAATCCAGTCGCTCGGATCGCCAGACCCTTTGTAAGGGCGCAACAAGTTTTGCCATCAACAGACTAGCGTCCTATGCGGTTACGGTCGGATTGTAGCCTTTAAGCTTATAGCCCTTGGGGTCTGTCGAAAGACCTAACTGCATATCGACTGTATAGTTCAGTCTATGGGAAATGCATTCATAAGAGGAGAACGTCATGTCGGAATATCCAACACCCAACCTATCTAATGATTTGTCTGGTCAGGTGGCTTTAGTTACAGGCACCACATCAGGATTAGGCAAGCGGTTTGCTCAGGTTATTGCCGCGAGCGGTGCAAAGGTGGCCGTGACCGGGCGCAGAGTCGATAGGCTAGAAGCCTTGGCGCAAGAGATTAATGCAGCTGGCGGCACCGCCGAACCGATCCACTTAGACATGCAGGACAACGAGTCGATCATGAGTTGTGTGGACAGAGCCGAAGCAGCTCTTGGGACCGTGACGATCTTAGTTAATAACGCCGGTATCCCGGATGCGCAGCGAGCTCACAAGATGTCGAACGAGCTTATAGATGCAGTCTTTGACACCAATCTGAGAGGGCCGTATGTGCTCTCCTGTGAGATCGCGCGACGCCTAATCGCCGCGGAAAAACCTGGCCGCATGGTCAACATATCTTCTGTTGGCGGTTTTAATTACGGCGGCAATGGAGCGGCCCTGTACTCAATTACAAAATCGGCGATTGTTCGAATGACGGAGTGTTTGGCGGTCGAATGGGCCAGATACAACATCAACGTGAACGCCATCGCACCGGGGGCGTTTTCTTCAGAGATGATGGACGGAATGCTCGAAAGGATGGGAGATATCGCCCAGCACTTCCCGCGAAAACGGATTTGCGATCCGGCGCAAATGGACAGCACCCTGTTGTATTTTCTGTCACCGGCTTCTGAGGCGGTAACCGGCACCTACATAAAGATTGATGACGGGCAGGGATCAAGGTAGAACTAGGTCAATTTAAAGAGCGCTCGAGGGTCAGGCTGCTGATGTTTAACGGCGCAACGTCTGATCTCAAGTCCCCGCCGTATGAAGAGACGTTTTTAAATTTTCAAATCCCAAAGATAGGTATATTGCTGATCGACTGAAACACCTACGAGCGCGATTTTTGCGGGTTAAGAATAATCAAGGGGGCATCTGTTGGGACCGAGTCTGAAAGCAATTGGAACAGGGGCTGCGACTAATATGAAAAACTTAGTCTTATCGACTATTTTAATTCTATTGCTGGGCTGTTCAGCGGAGGTCCCCGAAGATTGGGACGAGCCTATCAATATCCCACCGGTCAGTAATTTATTCGCAGCTGTGGCGCGTTGGACAGACCCCTATCCCGCTTTTCGCGTTATTGGAAACCTCTATGGTGTTGGAACTTATGATTTAGGAGTATTCCTAATTGCTACGCCAAGTGGCCACATTCTGATAAACACCGGAATCGAAGGGTCTTTTCATCTAATAAAGGAAAATATCGAGTCCCTTGGTTACGAGATTGACGACGTTAAGGTTCTTCTTACTACTCAAGCACACTGGGATCACGTAGCTGAATTCGCTCGAATCAAGCATCTTACCGGGGCCGAACTATGGGCAACGGCTAAGGACGCTCCGCTATTACGTGACGGGGGGAAGAGCGACCCAAATCATCCCACTGGCGGGAGCCGCCACATGTTTAGACCTGTATCGGTTGATCGAATCATCGCTCATGGTGAGGTGATCGAATTTGGCGGGACTGAACTGCTCGTTCACGAACATCCGGGTCACACACCCGGTAGCGCAAGCTATTCCATGCGAGCTATGGCGAATGGCGAGGCATACGACGTTGCCATCATAAATATGGGCACGATCAATCCGGGAGTGCAGTTGCTAGAAAACCCCAATCATCCGACCGTCGACCAGGACTTTGCCATCACATTTGAGCGGCAAAAAAATCTGGACGTCGATATATGGGTTTCTGTTCATGCGGGATTCTATCAGCTGCATCAAAAGCGCGAACCTGATGACATTTATGACCCCATGACTTTTTATGATCCAGAAGGTTATTTAAAGACGATAAACAGATTTGAAAAGCTGTATCAAGATAAACGCATCGAGGAGATTGCCCGAATACCGGAAAAAAGTTAGGTGCTCGTTGGCTTAACTAGGTTCTTCTATTGGAGGCTTGCACGACGCCGCCCGCGCGCGTAGAGGCCAACTAAAAAACACCACAATGTAATCCAAGCTAGATAAATAGCGATGTCACCAAGTGGGTTTTGCGCAAAAACCAGAAAGCTCGTGCGGGCGGAGACCCAGCAAGCCCAAAATGTCAGAAGTTTTGGCAACGCGCGTAGGTCGAGGAAATGCCAAGCCAGTGTTCCAGTGATGGCAAACGTCATAAGCTGCGCCAAAGGTACTGTAAAGATAAAGAAAATATCGCCTGTAAGGTCCCAGCTTGGCGGTATGTACTCGACCAATACGCCGATAAACATAAGGTCCTCGAGTAAGCCGTGCGCTAGCCCAAGCAAAACGATACCTATCCAACTTAGCGTGTATTTTAGCTTGCGCATGGTTAGATCTCGCTGAAGAGCGGAGATTTCTGCTGTCTAGCTACCGCTAATAATCGTTGTGACATCAGCCAGTACCTCTGACCAGTCCGCTCGCGACCGATAGCCTTTTTCAGCCCACTTGGCGAGGATTTCTCCCTCTGGAGAAATGAGCACAACACCCGGGTAGGGAATGCCATAACCGAATGTGCCCGGGCCATACTCCTGATTGCGTATGCCCCACGCGTCAACGTGCTGGAGATCCACATCCTTTAAGACTGGAAAGTCGATGTCCCACTTATTATCAAACGCCTTAATTATTTCAGGCTTATCGTAAGTCATGCCGCCGATGCCGATGCCGATGGCTGCGAATTGGTCTTTTATATCGTTCAGTTTCACGAACTGACGGATGCAAAAGGGTCACCAGTCAACGGATCGGTTGAAAACAAAAAGTAATCCGTTAGAACCGCTCAGGCTGGATAGATTCTGTTGTTGGCCATCTTGGTCCAACGCGGTGAGCATCGGCGCGGCCGCGCCGACCTCTGGTCCCCATGACGCTGCGTATTCCGGGTCGGCATAGGCAAGTTGGGTTAGCAATGTAAATGCAAGCGCTATTGTCGATCGGCGTATGATACTAATGCCGCGATCTCCTGCTGTTTTCATTGTGGTCTCCTAGAATAATAGTTGGTCTATCGGCAAAACAAAGTACCGGCTGTCGAATTGCCATGCGTTGGGGGAATCGTGAAAACGCTCGGCTGTATTAAGGTTGGAAAGGTCCCACGTGTTCAGTAGTTTTAGTTCGATGGCACTGCCATTCCACTTTTAATTTTAAGTCGTTGGGGAGATTAGCGCTGTTAGTGCGCAGTCGCAAATGACGGGTTGCGTCTGTTTTGGCATCGCCAATAACTTGGCCATGGCGGTTTGGATGCGAGGTCGGTGCGATGACAGACAGGGGTCGGCTAAAGCAAAAGCAGCATAATTGCGATTAGTGCCGCGCCAAAAGTCATGTCTAGTTGCCAGGCGTAGTGTTGCAGGCGCGTTTGAATCAGCGGCATCGATACTAGAGTTGCGACAGCGCAATACCATAGTGCGTCAATCGCTCCTGCCAGGCTGGCCATGGCGGTGCGTGTGTGCAGGCTGAGATCAGGGAGCAAGAACTGACTGAAAATTGCGAAGAAAAAGATCGCGATCTTCGGATTTAAAAAAACGATCAGGAATCCTTCGGCGGCCAAACTTTGAAGGCTTTTTGGGCTTAAAGAATGGGTGTCTGCCGCGGCTCTTGTGCTGCGATTGCGCCAGCCGCCCCAGAGCATCGTTAGGCCCAGATAGCCGAGAAATCCCAACCCGATTATTTGTAATACACGAAAAAGCTGGGGAAACTCGTCTTGTAGGGTGGCGGCGCCTAAGGCGACCGCGCCGGCATAAAACAGGATTCCGACGCCGTGGCTAATGCCAACAAGCAGCCCGGCTTGTCGCCCGAATTGTAAGGAGCGCTGCATGACAAGCGCGAGGCTAGCGCCGGGGCTGGCGGCTCCGGCCAACAAAGTCAATGACAGCAGCATCCAGTCGGCAGCACTCACAGCGGTTACTAGCTGCGCATAAATTGGTTTACGTAATTGGCCAAGTCGCTCACCTTTATGCGTTCTTGCGCCATGGTGTCGCGGTTGCGAATTGTAACGGTGTCGTCCTCTTCAATCGTCTGGAAATCCACGGTCACGCACAGCGGCGTGCCGACTTCGTCATGGCGGCGATAGCCTTTGCCGATATTGCCCGTGTCTTCGTAGAAGATGCGCCCAATACCCAGTTTCATTAGGTCGTTTTTGATGGTTTTGGCTTTAGCGACGATGCCTTCGTGATTGCGCTTTAATGGCAAGATGGCCACTTTGATTGGCGCAAGGTGTGGCTTGAACGCCATGACTGTGCGCTCGGAGCCGTTCTCTAGTGCTTCAACTGTATAGGCCTCATTCATAACCGCCAGTACGCCTCGGTCGACGCCAGCCGACGGTTCGATGACATATGGGACTGTCCAGCCTTTACCTTGCAGATCTTGAATTGCCAGTTTGGCGTTGGAATCAGAGTTGGGCGCAACCTTGGCGTTGATGGCAAAGTCGTCTTGGTTCTTAGTGTGAGAACCCAGATCGAAGTCGGTACGGTTAGCGATACCTTCAAGCTCTTCCACGCCATGAGGAAAGCGATACATCAAATCTACCGTGGCTTTACTGTAGTGCGCTAGTTCGTCGCTGGGGACGTGATACAGCTCTATCGTGTCGCGCGACACGCCTTGTTGCGCCCACCATTGCAGGCGCGCCTCTACCCATTGTTCATGCCAGGCGTCGTCCTCGCCGGGGCGGACAAAAAATTCCAGCTCCATTTGTTCGAACTCTCGCACTCGGAAGATGAAGTTTCTGGGTGTGATTTCATTGCGAAAAGCTTTGCCGATTTGGGCAATGCCAAAAGGCAATTTAGGTGAGGTGGCATCCACAACATTTTTGAAGTTGGTGAAAATGGCCTGAGCAGTCTCTGGTCGCAGGTAAGCGAAGTTGCCGTCCTCTTCTTGCACGGGCCCCACTTGGGTCTTAAACATGAGATTGAAGGGCCTGGCTTCGGTTAGATCCGCAGAGCCACAGCCGGGGCAGATGCCATCGCTAATGTGGTCTGCGCGCCAGCGGCTTTTACAACTGCGGCAGTCCACTAGCGGGTCGGTGAAGGTTTCTTCGTGCCCCGAATGTTTGAGTGTGGTTGGGTTGGTGAGAATTGCCGCGTCCAGACCCTCAACGTCGTCGCGCTCGTAGACCATAGCCCGCCACCACGCCGCCTTCAGGTTGTTTTTTAATTCGACACCCAGAGGCCCATAGTCGTAGACGCCCTGAAGGCCGCCATAAATGTCGCTGGATTGGAAAATAAATCCTCGGCGTTTAGCCAATGCAACCAATTCGTCCATGGATTGTGCTGTCACAGTAGTGTTCCTTTGCGTCGCTCATCAAGGTTGTTCACTCGGTGTCTCCGAGCGGCGGCATGATACCCGAAAACTCCGGTGAGGTTGATGTGGCATTAGACATTGCTAGTAATTGCCTGCGCTTTTTGTTTTGCTTGGGTTGGAACGAAAACGGATAGAGGCATTCGGTAGGGAGGAATTGTATGTCGAGTACGCTGTTTGATTTAACCGGCAAGGTGGCGTTGATAACGGGCTCCAGTAAGGGCATTGGTCTTGCCATCGCTGAGGAAATGGCGCGTCACGGCGCGCAAGTTGTGATCAGTAGTCGCAAGGCGGACGTCTGCCAAGAAGTCGCGGATGCCATCAACCTCGAACTGGCCGATGCAGTCGGTGGCGCGACTGTCATCCCGGCGCATATTGGACGCAAAGAAGATCTGCAAGATCTGGTGGACAAGACGCGCGCGGCGCTCGGCAAAATCGATATATTGGTGTGCAATGCCGCAGTGAATCCTTATTACGGGCCTATGCGCGACCTGCCGGACGAGGCGTTTGACAAAATCCTCGGCGTTAACATTAAGTCTAATCACTGGTTGGCGAACATGGTGCTGCCAGAAATGGTCGAACGCAAAGACGGTTCGATTATCATTGTGTCCAGTGTTGGCGGTCTGAAGGGCAGCTCGGTGTTGGGTGCATACTGCATCTCTAAAGCTGCAGATGTTCAAATGGTTCGCAACTTGGCGGTAGAGTATGGGCGACACAATATTCGTGTTAACAGCATATCTCCGGGCTTGGTGCGCACTGATTTCGCTCGGGCATTGTGGGAAAACCCTGACATTCTCAAGGCACGGACTGAAGGCGATCCATTGCAACGGATTGGTGAACCGCGTGAGATCGCGGGTGCCGCAGTCTATCTGGCGTCTGCAGCAGGATCTTTTACCACGGGACAGAATATCGTCGTAGATGGCGGTTCAACGATTACTTAGCCGAAATGGCAGAACTAAAAATAGGAAGATAAATGAACGAACAAACAGCAGGTAAGCGTTGGTGGGCTCAGGCAATCTTAATCGGCGGCGTGATCGCGGTGGTGTGTTTGCCCTTGGGCGCCCTGGGTACCAAGTTTGGTCTTTGGGCATTTACCGGCGGTTTTATGCTGTTGGCGGCTGGCGCTGTGCTGGCGACGCTTGCGAGCTTCCTCGGCGTGATTGCATACATCGTCGCTTTGCGTAAGCAGTTATTGGCGGAGCGCCCGACTCTTTTGATCGGTATTTTCTTAGGCGTGGTGGTGTTGGCGATACTCGGCACGCAGTACTCTGCCGCCAGTTCTGTGCCGCCGATACACAATATTTCGACCGACACGGAAAACCCGCCTCAGTTCGACAAAATCGTGGCCATTCGGTCAGCGGCTCAAGCCAACCCATTGGCCTATGACGCGGCGGCTTTAGCGCCCCAGCAAACCGCAGCGTATCCTTGGGTCAAGCCGTTAACGCTTATGGCGCCCGTCGACGAAGTGGTGGATCGGGCAGAAGCGGTAATGCGTGATATGGGTTTGGAGATCGTGTCGTCGAATAAAACCACGGGTCTTGTTGAGGCGACTGCAACCACGTTCTGGTTCGGTTTTAAGGATGATGTGGCGGTGCGTGTGCAACCTGCGGCCGATGGCGGAACTCAGGTCGATTTGCGCAGCGTGTCTCGAGTGGGTCAATCGGATTTGGGCGCCAACGCCGCCCGTATAGGGGAAATTTTAAAGGGTCTGGGTAGTTAGGTAATGCTTTGGTCTATGACGTCTTAGAAAACCCACGAAAGCAACTTGGAACATTAGAAAGACGATCGTATGGGATATGCCGTAGGCATCCGACGTAAAGCCTTCCTCGAGGGTCAGGTGGTCGAATATAGATAGCTGTAGGAACGCTCCATTTACGCCGCCCGCGAGTAACGGATAGTACGAAAATACCATGCAGGAGATGTGGCCGCGCTGCCAATTTCTGAAGGGCTTGTGCCCCGCCAACCAAAATCCGGCGAGGATAACCGCTAATGACAAAACCGCGAACCAATGCGGCGGGAAAAACTCGTCAAATCGTTAAATAAACAGGGCGGTAACGTTGAGGATAACCATCGCGATAACAAACATCCGACCCCGTCCGGCGTGGGCTTTGTCACCTTTTTTGGCGACAAGAATCGGCAATCCAATGGCCAAGGCAAACACGGAGCAAATTACCTGCACGGCTGCGATGCTATCGATGATTAAACTTATTGGTTTTGCCCTTCGTCGTGACCAAAACGTCGACGCCGAGATATCGCCGCTTGGCCATGTGTGATGTTTTGATGCCCAAATGTGGTTAGCCCGAGAACAATGAATCTATCTTTTAGGGTGTGCTAACCGAGGCGGCTAATCTGCAACAGAGCACACCGTACTGCCTGTGGCGGTGGACAAGAGTATTTCTTCCGATGAACGGCGGTCGATTGCCTGTACTGCGGACTTCAGAGGGATTTTGGAGCTGGGTTAGCGGCTGCTGCGGGCCGTAGCAGCATAGGTAGAAAAGCGCCGTGATCGAGTTTTAGCGAAACCGTTAGTGAACGCTAAAAACGCAGCAATTCGGTTGAAAGGTCTTTGGTGTCGAGGATGCCAATGGCATTCAAGCCCTTCATCATGCCAGCGCATTCGCCAGGGTTGAATATCAGCTGGCCATTGGTCTGTTCGCAGCGGTAACGATGGGTATGACCGTGCAGCGCAATGGCTTGTGCGTCCATGTGGCCTTCGAACTCCAGAGGGTCGTGCACTACGATAATGTCGCGGTTATCCCAGCAAACTTGTAATGGCGGCTCGTAGAATTCAAAACCATGGCGCTCGATAGCTGCGTCAAGGCTGGTGCGCTCCTGATCGTTGTTACCGAAAACACCGCTCATGGGTGCATCGAGTTGGCTAAATACCTCGATAGTTTTAGCTTGGGTGATATCGCCCGTGTGAATCACGCGGTCTACGCCAGCAGCGTTAAAGAGTTCAACGATGCGTCGAACATTTTTCAGGTTGTTGTGCGTATCGCTGACAACACCTATGCGCATAGCAAACTCCGAATTTAGGGACGAGTATAAAAAAAACGCCGGCCTAAGCCGGCGTTGCAAGCGATACCGTCCGGCTTAGCTCGCTTTTTCCAGTACGTGAATGGCACAGGCGCTGCCCAACCCAATGACGTGAGTCAGCCCCATTTTTGCCCCTTCAACCTGGCGGCTACCTGCTTCGCCGCGCAGGTGCGTGCTGACTTCGTAAATATTGGCGATCCCCGTAGCACCCAGTGGGTGGCCTTTAGACAGCAGTCCGCCAGATACGTTCACTGGGATACGTCCGCCTAGTGCGACTTCGCCCTCATCAATTAGCCGGCCAGCCTCGCCGTCTTTACAGATGCCGAGATTTTCATAGTGCAAAATCTCGGCGGTGGCAAAGCAGTCGTGCAGTTCGATCAGATTTATGTCATCTGGGCCGACGCCAGCCATTTCGTAGGCTTCTGCCGCTGCTTTGCGGGTGCAGGAATTGACATCGGGCATGACCAAGTCGCGCTCTTGCCAAGGATCAGAGGCCAGAACCGACGCGCGAACTTTGATTGCTCGGCTCATTAGTCCGAGTTCTTTGGCTTTCTTTTCCGAGCAAATCACTGCGGCAGCAGACCCGTCTACATTAACCGAGCACATCAGCTTGGTATTCGGATAGGAAATCATCTCGGCACCCATGACCTCATCCAGTGGCGTTTCGATCTGATACATCGCCTTGGGATTTAGGGTTGAATGATGATGGTTTTTTACTGATACCTTAGCGAATTGTTCGAAGGTGGTTCCGTACTTACGAGCATGCTCCATGCCAGCCTCGGCAAAGACGGCGGGCATTGTCCCCGAGCCCAATAAGCCTTCCTTGGGAATGCCCACCTTGGCACCTGCGCCGCCGAGCAGTCCTTTGCCCATTTGTTCAACGCCTACTGCCAGTACACAGTCATAAAGACCTGCTTTAACGGACGCCCAAGCTTCGCGGAACGCTGTAGCGCCGGTGGCGCATGCGTTGGCAACGTTGACGACCGGCATGCCTGTCTGGCCTATCTCCTGCAGCATGCGCTGACCAACCATGCCAGAGGCTTGGCCGAGGTTGCCGCAGTAAAGCGCCTGCATGTCTTGAATCGTCAGACCGCAGTCGTCTAGCGCCATGAGCGCGGCTTGGGCGCCGATTTGTGGCACGGTTTTGTCCGGGAAACGCCCGAACTTGATCATGTCGACACCAACAATATATGCGTCAGTCATTGTAATTCTCCCTAAGTGATAAGTCGCGCTGCAGAGCTAGGCTGAAGCAGTTGGTTGGAAAAAGTAAGATAAATAGGCATTGCCGTCTGCGTCTTTGCGCCCTAAGGCATCGTCATAGACCACCTCAACTGGCATATCGAAAGCAATATTTTCAGGATCGGGTTCGATGTTGATCAAATTACCCTTAATCGCTGTGCCGTCATCGAGATCCACAATCGCACTGATGTAAGGGACTTCGATGCCCGGGAACGATCGGTAAACAATGGAATAGGAGTAAAGCTTGCCAGTGTTCGGCAAGGTTACCGCGGACATTTGATCGCGCGCGCCACACTTAGAGCACACATCGCGTTCGCCGAGGAAGGTGGCGCCACAGTTGCCGCATTTATGGCCTTCCAGATATGGATCTGCGCCCTCCGGAATTTTCAAATACGGTACTGCCGCTAAAGGCTTGTCGCTCATGGTTCCCTCCCAATCTAATCGTCATTAAAACCCGTTTTTGGGTTTATCCGCAGCGTAATAGTACTACGCGTTTTAATGTCTAGGTAGGGTGCGAAAAAGCCCTATGGAAATTAGTTTTCGGGCAAAAAGCCACCAAGCGCCATGGTTGCATTCAATCAGCAATTAGGAATAGGCTAACCGTTATATTTTGCTAATTGGAGTGAGCTATGCACTCACTGAAAGTCAAAGACTATATGGCGAAAAAGTTGGTGACCTTTACTCCTGAGATGAATGTTGTCGAGGCGATGACTCAGATTTTAGCAAACAGCATTTCGGCGGCGCCGGTTGTAGACGCGAACGGTCAGCTTGTAGGCATTTTATCCGAGGTGGATTTAATGGCTGTGGTAATTCAGGACAGTTACTACAACGAACCGTTGGGCATCGTCGGCGACTACATGCAGGCGCCGGTAGATACGGTGGATTCGAACCTAGATATTTATACGTTAGCTGAACGTTTCACTCATGAACGCCGCCGCCGCTATCCGGTCGTCTGTGAAGGTAAATTAGTTGGCCAGATATCCCGTCGTGATGTCTTGATTGCCGCAGTTGATTACCGTAGCCACTAGTTCACCCGGTCGCGCCTCAAAGGTTCTTGCGGATCATTTCGTTGACTTGCTTTGGATTAGCTTTGCCGCCAGTGGCTTTCATTACTTGGCCGACCAAGAAACCCAGCACCTTATCTTTGCCTGACCTCAACTCGGCTACTTGATCTGGATTTGCCTCGAGTACGCTGGTGACGACGGCGGTTAGCTCGCCGTCATCATTCATCTGCTTGAGTCCTAGCTGCTCGATGAGTTCGTCGACTGCGGATTCGGCATCGGCTTGGGCCCACAGTGCCTTAAATAACTCTTTCGCAGTTTTTGATGACAGTGTTTCGTCGTCGATGCGTTGTATCAGTTGCCCCAATTGTTTTGCACTCACGGGGCAGGTCGCGATCTCTAAATCTGCGCTATTGAGGTGGGCGCTCAGCTCGCCGTTCAGCCAATTGGCACTGAGCTTTGGGTTGCCGCACACATCAACTACCGCCTCGAAAAATTCGGCTCGCTCTAGGTCGCTACTCAGGCTTGCTGCGTCATAGGCCGATAACCCCAAGGTCTGCTGATAGCGTTCGCATCGAGCGTCGGGTAACTCAGGCAAATTATCGCGCACGGTCTGGACGAAGGCCTCGCTGATTTGCAATGGCAGTAGATCCGGATCGGGGAAATATCGGTAGTCCTCGCTCAGCTCCTTACTTCGCATGGTTCGCGTTTCATCTGCATCCGCATCGAACAGTCGGGTCTCACGATAAATAGTGCCGCCAGCCTCTAAAACATCAATTTGGCGCTCGATCTCTAGTTCGATGGCGCGTTCTACAAAGCGGAAAGAGTTGATGTTTTTGATTTCGGTTCGCTCGCCAAATTCGTTTTGGCCGCTGGGGCGCACCGATACGTTAGCGTCGCAGCGCATGCTGCCCTCTGCGAGATTGCCGTCGCAGATGCCAAGGTACTTAACTAGGCCATGCACTTGGCGAAAATACTCCGCAGCTTCGCTGGCCGAACGTAAATCCGGTTCCGAGACAACTTCTAATAATGGCGTGCCGGTGCGATTTAAGTCGATGCCAGTTTGTCCCGGAAAAAGGTCGTGTACGGACTTTCCTGCGTCTTCTTCAAGGTGCGCACGAGTAATGCCGACGATACGCTGATTACCGTTTTCCAAATCTAATGTGATCTCGCCCTTGCCCACAACTGGTGTTGCAAATTGACTAATTTGATAGCCCTTTGGGAGATCGGGGTAAAAATAATTTTTTCGATCGAAAATCGAGTGCAGATTGATTTCTGCGCCGATTGCCAAACCAAATTTAATGGCCATCTCAACCGCGGCCTCGTTAAGCACTGGCAACACGCCCGGTAAGCCCAAATCTACCGCGCATGCTTGAGCATTGGGTTCGGCGCCATACGTGGTTGAAGCGCCGGAAAAGATTTTGCTCTGAGTTGCGAGCTGCACGTGGATTTCTAAGCCAATGACTGCTTCCCAACTCATGCTTCCCACTCCTGGCTGACGCGCACCCCATTGGGCCTTTGTAGGTGCCAATCGCTATGCTGTTGGTACGCAGCGGCGAGTCCCAGCAGGACGTCTTCCCGGAAGGCTGGGGCGATTAGCTGCGCGCCGATGGGCAGCCCGTTAACGAAGCCGCAAGGCATAGAGAGCGCCGGTAGACCTGCAAGGCTGGTCGGTACCGTATACAAATCCTGTTGGTACATGGCGATCGGATCACTGCTCAACTGGCCTTTGCGAAATGCCGGCGTTGGACTGGTTGGTGTGAGTAATACGTCTACGTCAGCAAAAGCCTTGCTGAAATCATCGGCGATCAGCCGTCGAATTTGTTGTGCTTTGATATAATAGGCATCGAAATAACCGACTGATAGGGTGTAAGTGCCCGTCAAAATTCGGCGTTTAACTTCGTCGCCAAATCCTTCGCTACGTGATCGTGTATACAAATCGTTTAATGATTGGGGGTTTTCGCAGCGATGGCCAAAGCGTACCCCGTCGTAACGGGATAAATTAGTGGATGCCTCAGCGCCAGCAATAACGTAGTACGCCGGAATTGCCGCTTGGGTGTGCGGCAAACTGACGTCGACCAGCTTATGTCCTTGCTCTGCTAGGGTTTCCTGTACTGCCTCGATAGCGCCGCCATTGCTGAGATCGGCGTAATATTCTTTTGGGAGGCCGATCTTTAAAGAGCGATTGAGCTTCGGAATACCGTGCTCGGCAAGATCCGCGAGCCAAGCATCCTGCCGCTGTGCGCTGGTTGAGTCTTTGTCATCGAATCCGGCCATGGCGCTGAGCATAAGCGCTGCATCTTCTGCATCGCAGGTCATCGTACCCGCCTGATCTAGGCTCGAGGCAAAAGCGATCATGCCGTAGCGAGAAATTCGCCCGTAGGTTGGTTTGAGTCCAGTGATCCCACACAGTGCTGCCGGTTGACGTATTGATCCGCCGGTATCGGTTCCGGTTGCGCATGTAACAAGACCGGCCGCGACTGCGGCGGCGGATCCGCCAGATGAACCACCAGGAACGGTGTCCGTATTCCATGGATTGCTTACCGGGCCGAAATGGCTGGATTCATTAGACGAGCCCATCGCAAACTCATCCATGTTGGTTTTGCCTATGGTTACCATGCCCGCTTGATTTAACCGCGTGACTACGTGAGCGTCATAGGGTGCAATGAAGTTCGCCAACATTCGTGAACCGCAGGTGGTCGCAAGGCCTTGAGTGCAAAAGATGTCTTTGTGTGCGAGAGGGACGCCAAGTAACGGGTGATGTTCACCTTGCTCCCGCCGTCGCTGGGCCTGGTTGGCCTGCTCGAGCGCGCGCTCTTTAGCCACGGTAATAAAGCTGTTGGTTTCATCTTTTGCTATGTTCGCTAGATGCTCTTCGGTGAGCTCCACGCTGGAAATTTCTCGGTTCCTCAAGGCGCTGCTCATAGCGCGGAGGGTTGTTATAGCTGGCATTACTCAACCACCCTTGGAACGAGATAATAGCCATCGGAAGTTGCCGGTGCCGCGCTCTGAAAGTTTTCGCGTTGCTCGGTCTCGCTAATGATGTCTTGGCGTAATCGTTGGGCGCCATCTAACGGATGCGATAAAGGCTGGACACCTTCGGTATCGACCGTTTGCATGGCGTCGATCATCGCGATTATTTTCTCCAAATCCGCACGGGCTGATTCCGAGCTGTCATGGTCGAACATCAAGCGCGCAAGATTAGCGAGGTGTGGAAGGTCTATGGATTGTTTTGTTTCGCTCATGGTTATTTTAATTGGGTCAGTCAGGCATGAAAGGGGCGAGTGTAATTGTAGAATAGAAAAATTGCAGTGAAGAATAGCAGCTGTGGGTCGGTTCCCACTCCTGATGTCCATTAATGCAACAAAATGTAACGTAATCAGCATGATATTCCTGCAGTATCGCCGTGCTTTTGCGGCCAAGAATGCCTATCATTCGTACTTCTCAGGCCGGAGCACAGGCATGTTCAAGTATTTCCGCGGATTGTTTTCGCGAGATCTTTCGATTGACCTCGGGACAGCGAATACGCTGATATACGTCCGCGAATCGGGGATTGTCTTGAATGAACCCTCGGTCGTTGCGATCCGCATGCAAGGCAATCAAAAAAGCGTTGCCGCGGTCGGATTGGATGCCAAGCGGATGTTGGGCCGTACGCCTGGAAATATCACCGCAATACGGCCGCTTAAAGATGGCGTGATCGCCGATTTTCTCGTCACTGAGAAGATGCTTAAGTATTTTATCGCTAAGGTTCATGAAAACAGCATCATCCGGCCAAGCCCGAGAGTCCTCGTGTGTGTGCCGTGTAAGTCCACTGAGGTCGAGCGCAGAGCAATAAGAGAAAGCGCGTTGTCGGCTGGTGCGCGAGATGTGCGGTTGGTGGAAGAGCCTATGGCCGCGGCAATCGGCGCAGGGCTGCCGGTTCATGACGCAGTTGGCACCATGGTTGTGGACATTGGCGGCGGTACGACGGAGATCGCCATTATTTCACTTAACGGTGTTGTGATATCAGACACCGTGCGGGTCGGTGGTGACCGTTTTGACGAGTCAATTGTCGCCTATGTTCGTCGCACGCAGGGCAGTTTAATCGGTGAGGCTACTGCGGAACGTATCAAACAAGAGGTGGGTGCCGCCTATCCACAGAAAGAGATTCGTCAGATTGATGTGCGCGGTCGCAATTTGGCGGAGGGGATTCCGCGCAGTTTCACCTTGGACAGTAACGAGATTCTCGAAGCCTTACAGGAGCCGCTGTCGATGATTGTCCAAGCGGTCAAGAGCGCGCTGGAACAATGCCCTCCAGAATTGGCCTCTGATATTGCAGATACCGGCATGGTGCTCACCGGCGGTGGCGCATTATTGCGGGATTTAGACATCCTGCTTGCTGAGGAAACTGGTTTGCCGGTAATTATCTCTGAGGATCCCCTCACGTGTGTTGCTCGCGGTGGCGGTAAAGCTCTGGAGCTAATGGACGAGGCAGGCAACGCCCATCTTCTCGACATATGAGCCAAGCCGCACAATGATCGAGACGGTACCATCACTAGCACCTGAATCTGCTCAAATCGTTTAGAGGTCTATCATCAGAACGCTTTTCGTCAAAAGCAGCGGAGCAGGATATTTGCTGCTGGGTCTGGCTTTGGCGTCCATGGGGTTAGCGACATTAGACGCCTATACGCAACACCTTCGATACGCACGAGCGCTGGCCTTGCAGTTTGTAAGTCCGCTTTATTTTGTTGCAGAAGCGCCATATATGCTCGGCAATAGCCTGAGTAAAAACTTAAGTAGTAGAGAAAACCTATTGGCGCAATTAGAGCAGCAGCGTCAACACTTGTTAACGCTTTCGCATACGGCGCAACGCTATCAGACGCTTAAGGCGGATAACGATCGCATGCGTGCGCTTTTGGGGTCCAAGGAGAAGTTGCCGGGATCGGTTTTGATTGCGGAAATCGTAAGTGTTCGGTCCACTCCGAGTGCGCATCACGTAATCATCGATAAAGGGTCAGAAGATGGGCTGCAGGTAGGTCAAGCCGTGTTGGATGCCGCGGGTTTGTTCGGCCAATTGATAGAGGTGTCTGGCTCTACGAGTCGGGTACTGTTGCTTATTGATAAAGACCATGCTGTTCCGGTGCAGATCACGCGCAACGGTGCGCGAAGTATTGCCGGCGGTACAGGTTCCAGAGACAGTCTGGTGCTGGAAAATGTCCCGGTATCTATGGATATTTTAGTCGGGGATTTGTTGGAGACTTCAGGTTTGGGTGGGCGATTTCCAGTCGGCTATCCGGTAGCAGAGGTAACGTCGGTAGCGTTGGATGAGACCTCTGTGTTTGCCGAAGTGAAAGTGCGACCTTTAGCGCAAACGAATCAGTCCCGCTTTTTGTTGGTGGTTTTTACCGCAGAGCAGGCACGTGCAGCACGCTTGGAAGGTGGTTCGTGAACCCTTTGGTCCTGTTATCGCTGGGTATTGTTGCAGCAACCCTAAGTGTTGCCCGTCTCCCCGCCGATTGGTACGGGTGGATGGGTCTCTGGCAGCCTCAGTGGTTGTTGCTTTTGCTGATGTATTGGGCACTAGGCGTGGGTTCTCGATTGGGCGTGTTATGGGCTTGGTTGTGCGGCGGTTTCGTCGATGTTCTATTGGGCGAGCCTTTAGGTCTCAACGGCGTGGTATTCGCCTCGATAACTTACTTGTTGTTGCGGTTCCGTGAGCGCTTTGCTATGTACGGGGCGATACAGCAAGCACTGATCGTGTTTATTGTAGTAATGCTGGCGCAACTGTTCAGGGGTTTCAGTCTCAATTTTTTCGCCAACCAAGATTGGAATTTGTTGCCGCTTACGACTGCGGTGAGCTCCGCGCTGCTATGGCCGTACGTCTATAGACTTTTACGAGCACTCGAACCCCGTCGAGGCCTGCGGTGATCGAGGCGCCCCCCCAATCTATTTTGTTGGCATCCTCGTCGCCGCGACGACTCAGTTTGTTGAAGCAAATTGGTTTGATGTTTGAGACGATGTCGCCAGATGTGGATGAAAGTTTATTGGCTGGAGAGGCGCCAGAAGAGTATGTCGAGCGACTGTCTAAAACGAAGGCAGATGCTGGACTGATTCGTAGACCGACTTATGTCGTAATAGCCGCAGATACCGTCGTCACGCTTGGTGGCGAGGTTTTAGGTAAACCAAAGAATCAAGCGGATGGTGTCCGAATGCTGATGCGGCTTTCTGGCTCTACGCATCGAGTTTTGACGGGCGTAACCGTTGCTTCGGCGGCCGATACTAAGACGAAGGTGGTAGCCAGCGACGTCAGCTTTCGTGCAGTATCTGCGGCGGAAGCGCAGGCTTACTGGCGTACCAAAGAGCCAGCTGACAAGGCTGGTGGTTATGGGTTACAAGGCGTTGGCAGTATTTTCGTAGAAAAGATCCACGGCAGTCCTAGTGCGGTGATCGGCCTGCCAATGCTAGAAACAGAATTAATGCTAAAGCATTTTGGCATAGATACATGGAGTGGTCGCGTTGACCGAACAACCTAAGCAGGGCGGCAGTGCCGTCGAGCAACTGGTAATTAATGTTGGCTCAGCAGAGACACGCGCCGCATTAGTTGTGGATGAGAAATTGCGTGATCTGCAAATTGACCGGGCGCAGCACACAAGCCTGACGGGTAATGTTTATCGCGGAAAAGTGGTGCGTGTCATTGGCGGGATTCAGGCCGCGTTTGTTGATATTGGTCAACAGCGTCATGGCTTTTTACATGCTGCTGATGTCACGACAAAGCCGTTAATGGTCGCCCAGCCCGACCACGACGGGGGGCGCGTGGACATTCGCAAGCTCCTGCATGAAGGACAGGAGATTCTGGTGCAGGTGGCGAAGGATGCGATAGAAAATAAGGGCGCCAAGCTCACGATGTCGCTTTCTGTAGCAACCAACGCTTTGGTGTTGACTCAACGGCCCGGGCAGTTAGGTATATCTCGACGCATTGAGAGCTCGGCTGAGCGTCAACGACTGAAAGACATTTTGTCGAAACAACTGGCGGATACAGGTTTTGGTCTTATTGTCCGCACAGCGACGGAGGGCGCCAGCGAAAACGCTTTAACGGAGGCTTTTACCCGACTCTGTGATAGCTGGAATGAGCTGTTACAAAATATTGAATCCAGCAAGCAGCAAAAAACGCCCTGCTTGGTTTACGCAGAGCTGCCGTTCGCCTGCCGTATTCTGCGCGATTTGGCTGGGCCGAGGGTCCAACGCGTCACTGTAAATGACGAAGCGACGTATGCTCAGATGCGCAACTTTGCCGAGGAACATTTACCCCAATGGTCGGGGCTAGAAGTATTGCGCTACAGTGATGAGGACCTCTTTGCTGGGCTAGGACTGGAGGCGCAAATTCAACAGGCACTGCAGCCGACTTATTCTCTACCCTCTGGCGCGGGGCTGGTGTTTGAACAAACTCAAGCCTTAGTCAGTATCGATGTTAATACCGGAAGCTTTCTCGGAACCGGCGGTGGCGCTGACACTGCAATGGAAGATACGGCGCTACATGTCAATTTAGAAGCCGCTGAAGTGATCCCTTCGCAATTACGATTGCGAAATTTAGGCGGATTGGTCGTAATAGACTTTATCGATATGGAGGAGAAGGCACACCAACAGCAGGTGCTTGGGGTTTTGAAAGACGCATTTGCCGCTGATCCCTCCCAAGTTCGCGTGGAAGACTTTTCCGATCACGGCACGGTGCAATTGAGTCGCAAGCGCGTCCGGCAGAGTTTAGACCAACTCCTGCAGTCAGATAGTGAGGAGGGTGCCGACGCCGCAGTGGAATCCGCTTGCCAGGCCATTATGCGTGATTTAATAAAACGTTCGAAATCGAGCAAAGGTGGTGCCGATGTTGAATTTTTGGTGCGCGCCGATCAAGCGGTTGTTGATCGACTGTTGTCAAACGAAGGGGCCTATCTCGATGGTGTTCGAGCCAAGATACGCGCTGGCGTTGGTGTGCAGGCCGAGCCTGATTTTGCTGTCGGCCAATTTGATATTTCAATGGTTCAGGGGTCAGTAGGCTAATTAGGCCTTGCTGCCCGCTATGCCGGTCGCAACGCGCCCCTCATATCAAGTCAGATTACGACGCTATGTTGTTGCTCCGCTCATACTTTTTTTATGCGGCTTGGTAGTCGTTTCTGCAGTGGCGCTCGGTGTGGGCCGCACCGTACTTTTTTTTGCCAGTGAGTTCACGCCACAGTTGAATGATGTGCTGGCATCGAAGCGCATAAGGCTCGAAGGGGTTCAAGCACAGTGGCGTGGGATTAACCCAGTTATTCGGGTACAAAAGGTAACTTTCGGTGCGGGTCAATTCGACAATCTAGAGTTGGAATTAGACTCGCTTCAGAGCTTGATTCGCAATGCCTGGGTGCCGCGGCATCTGTATTGGCAGCATGCAGATGTGCACTTTGAAAAAAGCGCCTCGGGCTGGCGTTTGCGTAATCAACAACGAATTATATTGCCGTTTGACGTGCTCAAAAGCCTGCGGCACGTGGACAGATTGTTCGGCGCGATAAACCTTGTATTCCACCCGCAAACGGGCGAATCAATGCGCTTCAATGTTGATCTTCGAGCACAGAATATCGGTGACGAGCACCTGCTTGATTTGGTTCTCGCGACTAAGAAGCCAGAGAGCACCCAACTCGGTGTGTCATGGCTGGAACAAGTGGCTTGGCCTGACGAACAAGTACTGGCGCGAGAGGTTCGTGTTTCAGGTCGGCTTGCGTTGCCTGCGGGACTTATAAGCAGTGCCGAAATGGTCATCGACAGTGAGAATTCAAGTTGGCGTCAGCGACAAGGCGTCGGGCATGGTCGGCTGGGAGCGGTGGCGCGGGTGTCTCCTGCGCAAGCCGCCGCATCACCGCCACCCTTACGGACAACAATTGATTCCGAGTGGGTAACCAAGGGCGATGCTATTCATGGTGTGTCTCGTAAGTTTAGCGTTCAGTCTGCAGCCTATGGGGCTGTGTCGATAGAGCCTGATCCGCTGCACTTCCGGATTAGGTTTAGCCAGGATGCGCTTTGGCCGGAGCTTCTGGCTTGGAGTCAAGGTTTAGACCTTGCACAGTTGCGGTCGGCACTGGAGCCAAGTGCGGATATATGGCCTATTTTTGGCGAGTGGCTGTCCGCGTTGGGCCCTAGTGGCAAGCTTCATGGGCTTTATGGCTATGTTAATAGTCACGGTGCAGTAGGCTATTCTGCATCGCTGTCGAATATTTCGGCTCAGGGGTATCGCGGATCTCCGCGCATGCAGAACCTGCAAGGGCGCTTATGGGGTAACGGTTCCAATGTCGCGATGCAGTTAAACGCCAACGACATAACCTTGCAGTTTCCAACCTTATTCGCCAGCCCTTGGGATTTTGAGTACGCCCAAGGCCTTATTAAATTTCATGTCCAACCGGAGTATATGGGCTTGCGTGGGCAGAACATCAAAGCTCGGCGGCATGGCAGCGCACTCTCGGTGCAATTTGCAGTTACTCGGCCGCAAAATCCCTTCGCGCACCGTTTGAGCGTGCAGGTCGGTATAGATGGCGCGGATGTGTCTGATCTGCCCGATTATATTTCTTTGAAAATGCCTGAGGGTTTGCAAAATTGGCTGCGACAGGCGCCGCGGTCAGGCCGCTTATCTAAGCTGTTTGGGGCATACCATGGGCAGTTACGACAGCAGACAGGGGAATTGGCGCGCCGTCTAGAAATACAAAGCGATGTCGAGCGGGGCCGCGTCATTTATGAATCTAATTGGCCGGCATTGACCGACATATCGGGCAACATTCATGTTGCTGGCCCCCATACCCATGTGCGGGTGGCTTCAGCGCAAATGGCAGGGGCAGTTTTTTCTAACAGCCATATAGCCCTGGGCTCAGGTGGACGTATTGCTGATGTGCAATTTGATGCTGTGACCGGAGCTGCGCAGCTGCTTGATTTTTTACGAGACACACCGCTCAAACCGTCTTTCGGTTTTGTGGGAAATGATTGGACTGCCAGGGGCAATGTGCGCCTGCAGGGTGATATGACCCTTCCGTTGACGCTAAATGGTGAGCAAGCGTTGGCGCTAGATCTGAATTTCGTACCCGAGCAGATGTCTATATCAATGCCGGATTACCGGCTGCACGTAGAAGACTTTGTTGGGCAGGGCGCTTTTTCACTGCCTCATCAGTTAGAGGGTAATTTTGACGGGAATATCTTTGGTCAGGCCGCGTCTGTGGCTGTTACAAACAGCGAAAAGCAGATCAATTTTGCGGTGAGCGGAGTATTTGCGCCTGAGGACATTTATCGCTTGGCAGGACTCTCTGATCTTGGAGCGCTTGACGGCGAGAGCCAATTTGACGCAGGCCTGTCGATTGACATGTTGGGTGGCATTTCCGCTTTGGCGGTGGATACGGATCTTGTTGGAATGGCTGTCAATTTGCCAGGGGAGCTTGGCAAAGCCAATACCGCCTCGGCGCCGAGCCGTTTCGATCTGCAATTTTTAGAAAATTATCAAAGTCTGCGATGGCGCTTTCAGGATACCCAAGGTTGGGTGCATCTGGATGATCAGGTGTTGCGAGGGTCTGTTGGTTTGGGTGTTGCTCCGGCCGTCATACCAGCAGATCAAGATCAGGTCAGTATCAACGGACGGTTAGCGCAGATTGATGTTGGCGCTTGGTCCCAACTTACGGGCGGAAATGATCAGTTTGCGATGAATTGGCAGATAGATAACTTGCGCGTAGACGAACTCGTGGTTGGTGATTTGGTATTTGATGATCTTCTGCTTGCCGGTCGACGGCGAGTTGGTGAATTCATATTCTCTGTGCAGGCCGATGATCTGGCCGGAAGGATCGATTTAACTGACGATACGCGTCTGGGCATAGACTTGGATCTGCTTCGTCTGCCCGCTCCGGATTACCCTGTCAGCACGGCAGAAAGTGTGCTGAATAACGATGATAAATTAGCGGCGCCTGATCCCCTGAGTGTAGACTTGGGTCGATCATTGCCTGCGGCTTGGGTGGCTGTGGAGGCGCTGCGTATAGGTGCAGAAGACTATGGCAATTGGCAGTTTGAAATAAAACCGCACAAGGACCGGGTCGAATTTTTGGCTCTTAATGCAGATGCAAAAGGCGTGCACTTGCGCAATGCACAATTTGCTTGGGATCTAGTCGACAACACCACGACCTACAAGGGCCGTTTAGAGTTAGACAACCTGGCGCAGACGCTGCCTATGTGGGACTTTGCGCCGACAATGGAGACCGAGCTTGCGTCGCTTGAGGTAGATCTGAAATGGCCGGGATCACCACCGAATGTAGAGCTTTTAGGCTTGCATGGCAGCATGACTTTTAAGGCTAAAAATGGTCGGTTTCTAGATGCGGATACGTCTGCCAACGGGCTCATGTTGCTCAGTCTATTCACACCGTCCGCGCTGGCCAAACGAATCAATAAATTCGATTTTTCGGACCTTGTTGACGATGGTATGAGTTTTGATCGGCTTGGCGCCACGGTGAGTGTGGGTCAGGAGGAAATGGTGTTCACTGAACGCATGAGAGTGGAGAGTCCATCGTCTTCTTTCGAGTTAGGGGGCCGGGTTAATCTGCGCTCAGAAGCACTCGATAACGAGATGATCGTCACCCTACCTGTGAGCAGTTCGCTGCCGTGGTACGGCGCTTATCTTGCGCTTGCAAATCCGGTGGCGGGCCTAGGCGTTATGCTGGGTGAGCAGATATTGCGCAAGCCGATCCAGCAATTCAGTAGTGCCAAATACGCCATTACCGGCACGCTTGACGATCCTCAGATCAAATTCGTAAGTTTGTGGGATAAAAGCATGAAAGCCGCACCACAACCCGGTAGCCTAGCGCCAATACCCGTGTCGTCACCCGTTACCGCAACGCCCGTGGTGGATCCGAAGGCAGGGGAAAAAAGTGACACCCAGGCCGTTGCGGAGTCCGCGCCGGCAATGGCGGAGGCGCAAGGAGCAGGTTCGGTAACGGCTGCAGAAAGACGATCGATGGATGCGGTTGCAGAGCCAGACAGTGGCGACCAATAGGCATTTCAATAAAAAAATACATTATCAAGCAGTATTAAATGAGTGATCTGATACGAGAGGTAGAAGCAGAGTTATTGGCCCCTAAAGGCCTAGATTCTGGGGACGTGCAAAGTGCCATAGAGAATATGCTAGGGCGCAATGTGGATTACGGGGAGGTCTATATTCAGAGCGCTCGCTCGGAGTCCTTTGGCCTTGAAGATGGGATCGTCAAAGACGGAGCTTTTTCAGTTGACGCAGGGATCGGGGTCCGTGCTTTAGCGGGCGAAAAAACAGGATTTGCGTACTGTGAAGATATTCGAGCCGATGGACTCAATAAAGCTGCTATTGCGGCTAAGTCGGTAGCGAGTGTTGGTTCGCGCGGAGCAGTGCAGGGCTTTCGTGCGGTGAATACTCAGTCGCTTTATAATAGCCAAGATCCTATCGGCAGTTTATCCCAAGAGCAGAAAGTTGCGTTATTGCAACAAGTGGATCAGACCGCTCGAGCACTAGATCCGCGAGTTAAAGAAGTTAATGTGCGTGTCGCTGCTAATCATTCCAGCATGCTGGTAATGGCCAGTGACGGTACGCTCAGTGCCGATATCCGCCCCTTGGTGCGCCTAGATGTTTCGGTCATTGCCGAGGACAAGGGTCGGCGCGAGCGCGGTAGCGCTGGAGGTGGTGGTCGGAGAGATCTTGCATCTTTTTACGCTGGTGATTGGGCCGATGACTTGGCACGTGAAGCGGTGCGCATGGCGCTGATAAATTTGGATGCTGTTGATGCACCAGCAGGCCCAATGCCAGTGGTGCTTGGCCCTGGGTGGCCCGGAGTGTTGTTACATGAAGCGGTAGGGCATGGATTAGAGGGCGACTTCAATCGCAAAGGCAGTTCTGCTTTTTCTGGTCGGGTAGGTGAACAAGTTGCTTCGAATCTGTGCTCGATAGTGGATGACGGCACCCTAGCCGAGCGTCGCGGTTCTCTGAGTGTCGATGATGAGGGGACGCCTACGCAGAACACGATGCTGATAGAAAACGGTATTTTGCGCGGCTATATGCAGGACAAATTGAACGCTCGACTCATGAACGTTGCGGCGACGGGTAACGGTCGCCGCCAATCCTATGCCCATGTGCCCATGCCGCGAATGACGAACACTTATATGCTGCCAGGGCAGGACGTGCCAGAAGATATCATTCGATCAGTGGAGCGTGGCGTTTACGCTGTGAATTTTGGCGGCGGTTCGGTAGACATTACTTCCGGGCGGTTTGTATTTTCGGCCACCGAGGCCTATCTGATCGAAGGCGGCAAAGTGACGGCACCGATACGAGGAGCAACTCTTATAGGCAATGGACCTGATGTGATGAATAAGGTGTCTATGGTAGGTAATGACTTAGGTCTGGATGCGGGCGTAGGCGTTTGTGGTAAAGATGGCCAGTCAGTGCCCGTAGGCGTGGGTCAACCAACCTTGAAGGTTGATGAAATCGTTGTTGGCGGAACTCAGGCCTAGAATGTTTCGTTGGTATCCAACTGGTCACGCAAAAACCGGAAAAGCGCCCGAGCGGATTTTTTTTGCGCCGGGTTGGGCGGTTCGTTCTGCAGCACTGAGCCGGTGGTTGTGGCGTTTTTGAGCAATTGGCGTAACTTTTGACGATCAATACTAGGATGCTCTTGGAGCAGGAGAGTCAGTGCCTGCGGGTCCTCGAGCAAGCGGTCGCGCCAAAGCTCAACAGTGTGCAAGGCATGGCGTGCCGCATTGGATTCGCCTCGCAAGTGTTGCAGTTGCAGTTCGATGGCCGCGGTATCGAGTTTGCGCATAAGTCGACCGATGTATTGCAGCTGGCGACGACCACCTTCGCGACTGTTGATGCGGCCATACTCTTCAATCGCGAGGGTAAGAGAGTTAGGCAGATCGAACGTGGCTAAGTCTTGGGCTTTGAGTTGGGTTAGCGCGCGCCCTACATCTTGCAGGCGAAGGGCTTCGCGTTTGCGTGCACTTTTTGATGGTTCTTCATTCATTCGTTTGGGAAGAAAATATTGGAATTCATAGAGCAACAGGCTGAATTAGAGCAGCTGGTACACGATATTCTCAATGAAGCGCGTCAGCAAGGTGCTGACGAGGCGGAGGTGTCTGTAAGTGCGGAAGAGGGCCTCGGGGTGAGCGTGCGCAAGGGCGAGTTGGAGACTTTGGAATTCAATCAGGATCGTGGTTTTGGGATTACGGTCCAATTCGGGCAGCGACGGGGTACCGCTAGCACGACCGACAGCAGTGCCACCGCCATAAGAGAGACCGTAACCGCGGCGAAGAACATTGCTCGGTTTACTGAAGACGATCCTTTTTGCGGCTTAGCGGATGCTGCCTTGATGGCGCAACAGGCTGTCGATTTGGATATGTATCATCCGTGGTCGTTGGATCCTGACGCGGCTCAGCTGGTGGCTGCGGAATGTGAATCCGCAGGCTTGGGCGTGGATGCACGCATTGTTAACTCCGATGGAGCCCAGATCGGCACCCAGCAGGGTATCCGTGTATACGGGAATAGCCATGGTTTTGTTGGCAGTTATGCCAGCACTCGACACAGCTTAAGTTGCGTGTTGATCGGTGAAGATCAAAACGGCATGCAGCGCGACTATTGGTACACCGTTGCGCGTAGTGCCGATGAGCTCGAATCGGCTGTGCGTGTTGGCCAAACGGCTGGCGAAAGAACGGTTGCTCGGCTGGCCCCCGAAAAAGCGCCCACTGGAACATTCCCTATCATGTTGGCTCCGCAACTGGCCGCTGGATTGATTGGCCACTTGTTGGGTGCGATTAGCGGCGGCGCGCAGTATCGCAAGGCCTCTTTTTTGCTTGATAGCATGGGGCAACAAGTCTTGCCCAGCTGGTTGTCTTTACAAGAGTCGCCATTATTGCCGCGCAGCCTTGGGGGCTCGTATTTCGATGCAGATGGCGTCGCGACTCGCCCTAATCGCTTCGTCGACGCGGGGGTATTAAACAGCTACGTGCTCTCGGCGTATTCGGCCCGCAAGTTGGATTTGGCAACGACCGCTAACGCCGGAGGCGTGCACAACTTGGCGTTGCTCGGCCCCTCGGTAAGCCATGACGAATTGCTCAAGGAACTCGGCACGGGTTTATATATATGTGAGTTGATGGGCCAAGGGGTGAATGGTGTCACCGGCGACTATTCTCGGGGTGCTGCGGGTTTTTGGGTAGAGGACGGTGAAATTGCGCAACCCGTCGATGAGTTTACTATCGCGGGTAATCTGCGCGACATGTTGAAAAATATAGTGCGTATGGGCGACGACGTCGATGTGCGCGGTAACGTTTGGGCACCAAGTTTGTTGTTAGCGCCTATGACAGTAGCTGGTGAATCTTAAGTTACGAGTAAACAAGGCTCGCCAAGCCCAAGAATACGAAAAAACCTACGACGTCAGTCATCGTTGTGAGGATAACACCGCCAGCGATAGCTGGGTCGACCCCCATTGTGCGTAATATCCCAGGCAGTAGAGTTCCTGCGATGGCGGCAATCAGGATGGTTATGATCATGGCCGCGGCGATTACCCAGCCTAGAAGCCGGTCATCGAATAGCATGGCTGTGGTGATTGCGACCAAAGTCGCCCAAAGCAGTCCATTCAAAGCGGCGATCAAAACTTCACGATTTAGCATCCATAAGATATTTCGTCGATTCAGTTGCCCAAGCGCATTACCCCTTATAACTAGCGTTAGTGTTTGGGTGCCGGCGATGCCGCCCATACTAGCAACAATTGGCATCAGCACTGCCAGCGCCACCACCTTAACAATGGTTTCCTCGAATACATTAATCACCGCAGCGGCCGCGAATGCGGTAAGCAAGTTGATGCCCAGCCAAGTAGCACGTCGTCGTACTGTTCGATGTACCGGTGCGAAGGTGTCTTCGTCGACATCTAAACCAGCGGGGCCAAGGACTGCCTCTTCTGCGTCCTCGATGATGACGTCGACGACATCATCAATGGTTATGCGCCCGCGTAACTGGCCTTGGTCATCTACTACGGCAGCGCTTATCAGGTCTCGATCAGAGAACATCCGCGCGATCTCTGTATCGGGCTGATCAACGTGCAGCGCTGGAGTGTCACTGTCCATGATCTCGCGAACGGTGACGGATGGGTCTGAGGTCAGGACTTTGGCCAACGGCAGCATACCTAGATATTGGTCTTCGCTATTGACCACAATCAGCGCGTCCGTGCCGGCTGGCAGTTCCTTGCGTAAACGCAGGTAACGCAATACCAGCTCCAGCGTATGGCGTGGTCGCACAGTGATGGTATCGGTATCCATCAGACCGCCGGCGCTGTCTTCACGGAACGACAGAACGGCCTCAACGCGAGCTCGATCGCTCGTGTCTAGACTCGCCAGCACTTGATCGCTGATGGTTTGTGGTAACTGCTGCAGAATGTCGGCGAAGTCATCAGTATCTAAGTCGTCTGCAGCTGCCACCAGCTGCGCCGTGTCCATAGCCTCAAGAAACTCGGCGCGCACCTCGTCGCTGATGTGTTGCAGCGCCTGATTGCGCTCCTCCTCTTCTAACAATTGCCAAATTACCCGTCGAGTAGGCTGTCGGCTGCGTTCAAGGGCGTGCGCAATTTCGCTGGGTCGCAGCGAGGCCAATAGGAATTTGCTCTCGACAGTGTCTTCGAGGGGTAGGCTCTCTATCAGTTCTTCAAGTCGCAGTGGACTGCTCATGTACTTAGCCGTTTAACTCGTGGAATCCTGCCTGAATCAGAGCTTTCAACGCTTCGTGCGCGGCATTTTCATCTCCGCCGTGGGCGATCAATGTGACCTCGGTTCCCGCGGGGGCTCCGAGCATCAATAAGTCCATGATGCTTTTGCCATCTGCAGTTTTTGCGTCTACCTGCAGTGAGATTTCGCTGCGGAAAGTTTTGGCTACACCGACAAATTTAGCCGCTGCGCGGGCGTGCAAGCCAAGCGGATTGATGAGCATTAATTTGGTGTTGCGCATATCGAAACTATGGTCAGGGATCGCGCGGGATATTAACTGCTTCTGCGCTGCCCGTCAGGCTTTGCTTCTTTTGATTAGCGGCGGTTCAGTTCTCGATGGCGCACTAAGACGTTGTCGTAGTCATGACTCAATTGTTCTGCCAGCCTTTGTGCCATATATACGCTACGATGCTGGCCACCGGTGCAGCCGATTGCGACAGTCATATAGACCCTAGAGTTTGCTTCAAATCGTGGGACCCAGCGCGCGAGCATACGAGTAATGTCGTCAAACATGTCGTTCACCATCGGCTGGCTGTGTAAGTAGTCCTGCACAGGTTGATCTAAGCCTGACAAATTACGTAACGTTTGGTCCCAGTGAGGATTCGGTAAGCAGCGCAGGTCAAAGACGAAATCTGCATCTACGGGCACGCCATATTTGAACCCGAATGATCGAAACAGCAGGTTGATGTTACGCGAGCCGTGATCGAGTACACGGTCTACGAATTGTGATTTTAGCTGTTGGATGGTCAACTGAGTGGTGTCGATCGTAAGGTCTGCTAGATCGGCTATGGTCGCAAGTACTTGGGCTTCTATATCGATCGCTTGGCGCAAATCTATGTTACTTGAAGTGAGTGGATGTCTTCGCCGAGTTTCGCTAAAGCGTTTAACTAGAGTTGGGCTTTTAGCGTCGAGATATACCACGCGTCGATCTTTTCTGGCCAAGGGTAGGCTTTGCAAGATCTCCGGAAAGGTCTGCAACGACTGGCTGCGTGCATCGATACACACGGCCAGCTGCGTCGTTATTGCACCCTCTCTATTGAGATTTTCCTCCACTAAGCTGTGTAATAAGGTCACTGGTAAGTTATCTATGCATTGGTAGCCATGATCTTCCAAAGACTCCAATACGGTAGATTTCCCCGAGCCCGAGCGGCCGCTAATGATAAACAGCTTCATGCGTGTTTGGCGTCGGGGGAGGCGGCATCAATACGTTGAAGGCAGCTTAGGATGGCGTCTGCATTATTGCATTTGCGCAACTCCGAGCGATTTTCGGCAGAGCTGAACACTGTAGCTAGCTCAGCAAGGACGTCTAAGTGGGCGTGAGTTTCATTCTTAGGAACCACCAGTACAAACAATAGATCCACGCCCTCGTTGTCGAGCGCTTCGTAGTCTACCGACTCGGCTAAGGTCAGGAAGGTGGCGTGAATTGATTGGCAAGCCATCCGACAGTGGGGTATAGCGACGCCAAAACCTAAGCCAGTAGAACCAAGCCGCTCGCGTTCGAGTAGGCCAGCAAAAACCTCGTCTGACAGCAATCCTTCGTTGTCGGGGTCATTTTCCGCAATAGCCTGCGCCGCGACTTGCAGGGCGCGTTTGCGGCTCTGGCATTGAACATCGCAAAGAATGTTTTCCGGATTGAGTAAGGCGCTTATTGGCATGTGTTTGCGTCGTTAGCGTTATTCGAACTTAGGCTGCGCATGTTTACGTTCTCTGCTGCCGTGATGGTGATCGACGGTTTTTTCTTTATGTTTGATTACTTGGCGATCGAGCTTTGCACACAGTTGATCAATGGCGGCGTACATATCCGAAGCTTCTGCATTTGCGAAAAGCTCAGATCCCGCCACGTGCACGGTTGCTTCGGCTTGGTGTTTGAGTTTTTCAATATTCAAGACCACGTGCACCTGCGTAATGTGATCATAATGCCGTTCCAAGCGCTGTAGTTTCTCATGTACGTAATCCTGCAACGATGTGGTCAGATCTATTTGGTGACCGGTAACGTTGATCAGCATGCTCGCCTCCTTGCTAGCATCTAGAGATCCGTATTATCGCAAATTGCGAGCGATCAAACTAACTGTTTACGCTCGTTAGATGGAGGAATAGACAAAGACTCACGATACTTCGCGACTGTGCGGCGTGCGACGTTAATGTTCTGCTCCTTAAGCAGTGCGGCGATTTTATTGTCGCTTAAAGGCTTTCGTGGGTTTTCATCTGCCGTGAGTTTTTGGATGAGCGCACGTATTGCAGTGCTGGATATCTCGCCACCGGAGTGTGTACCGACATGAGAAGAGAAAAAATACTTCAGTTCGAATAGACCCCGCGGAGATACTAAATATTTTCGATTGGTCACCCGTGAAATCGTTGACTCGTGCAGGTCCACCTGCTGCGCGATGTCGGCAAGAATGAGTGGTTTCATGGCCTCTGGGCCGAGTTCAAAAAAATCTTGCTGGACCTCAACGATTTGGGATGCGACTCGCAGAAGGGTGTCATGGCGGGTTTGTAAGCTCTTTATAAACCATCGAGCTTCCTGCAGGTTGTTACGCATAAATTCTCGGTCTGAAGACTGGGCTGCTTTGTTAATCCATCCCGCATAGACGCTATTGATGCGTACTTTTGGCAGTGTTGCCGGATTTAGTTCGGCTTGCCAACGCCCCTGATGTTTTCTCACTACGACGTCCGGTATTACAAAGTCAGACTGGCTTGCGGAAATGGCAGCCCCTGGCCGTGGTTGCAGTGTCCGAATCAGCGCAACAACTTGGCTGAGTTCTGACTCAGAAAGTTTCGACTGACGTACTAGTGCGGCGAAGTCCTTCTGTGCCAGAAGGCCTAGATGGCGGTCCACAAGAGTCTTAGCGTCATCCAGCCAGGGTGTTGCCGCGTCGAGTTGGGCCAGTTGCAGCAACAAGCATTCACGGAGATCGCGCGCGCCCACGCCCACGGGATCAAATTGCTGAATTTTTCCCAGAACCATCTCGACGTCTTCAGCCGTTGGCTGCTCATCCGCTGTCAGTGATTGATCTACGAGGCTGTTGCAAATTTCTTCGATCGAAGCCGTCAGCATGCCGTCATCGTCAATGCTGTCGATGATGATCGAAGCTATGGCACGGTCAGATGCGGCCATCGGTGTCAGGTTGAGCTGCCACTCGAGGTGTTCTAGCAGTCCCTCAGCGGCACTGTTGTTTACGCTTGGATCAAAGTCGTTATCGACGCTGGTGCCCGTGCCGGATTGGGGATAAATATCTTCCCAGGTAGAGTCGCTGGGCATGGACTCTGTCAAAGGTTCTTCAAATTGCTCGCTCACCTCAGCTTCAATGGCCTCGGCGAAGTCGTCGCTGGTGTCGTTGGTGTCTGTCACCGGCAAGTCGGTATCGATTTCAGTATCGGTCAGGTCGCTGTCGCTATTTTGGAATTCGTCTTCTGCTTCCAGCATAGGATTAGAATCTAAGGCCAACTGAATCTCTTGACTAAGCTCCATCGTAGATAACTGCAGCAAACGGATCGCCTGTTGCAGCTGAGGGGTCATTTTCAGCTGCTGGCCAAGCTTCATTGAAAGAGATTGCTTCATCTGCTGTCGTGGGCGGTTATGGGTATGGTTTCGTTTACTATTTCAGTTTGAAAATTAAGCGAAGAGCTTAACTCATTAGTCCGATAACGTCTCATAGCGCAAAGCTTTCGCCAAGATAGACCTGCCGCACAGTCTCATTTTGGAGAATACTTTCCGGTTGGCCAGCGGCAATCACGTGGCCCTCATGAACAATGTAAGCTCGATCACAAATATCTAGGGTCTCTTTAACATTGTGATCCGTAATGAGCACCCCTAAGCCTCTGCTTTTCAGATCCAAGATGCCGTTTTTGATATCGGTTACCGAAATTGGATCAACACCCGCGAAAGGCTCGTCGAGCAACATAAACTCGGGTTCACTGGCTAACGCGCGGGCAATTTCTAGGCGTCGACGCTCGCCGCCACTGAGGCTTTGTCCCAGCGAATCTGCAATGTGAGAAAGATGAAATTCTTCGAGGAGTTGCTGCAGTCGTTGTTGACGCTGCGCTTTGTTCAGATGCGCCTGTAGCTCCAGAACAGCGAGCAAGTTGTCCTGGGCACTTAGAGTTCGGAAGATGCTGGCCTCTTGCGGTAAATAGCCCAAGCCGGCTGTCGCCCGCAAGTGCATCGGGGCTTGAGTTAGCTCTTTGCCATTGAGAACGACTTGCCCGGAATCGCATTTAAGTAGGCCCACTAACAGGTAAAAGCAGGTTGTTTTACCGGCACCGTTGGGGCCCAGAAGACCTACAACCTCGCCCTGTTGGACGTCGACGCTGACATCGCTTACCGCGATCTTATCCCGGTAACGCTTGTGTAGGTTTAGGCCGCGCAGTGCTTTGTTGGTCATGGTTGCCCGGGCGCGTTAGCAGATTCTTGACCGGATATTTCAAATTCCATGCGGACGCGTTCGTTACGGCCTTCAGCGCGAATTTGCTGCGCATCAAGATCGTAAGTGATTTCATTGCTGTGAATGACGTTGCCGCCTTGCTGCAGTGTCGCGTCGCCAAGTAATTGCAGTTGATTGGCTGCTGGAGCAAAGATGATAGTCAAAGCGGTCGCCTTGAGTTCTGCATACTGGGTGCTGGTTTCATCAGCTGGTGTTTTTCGCAACGAAAATTTGGCGGGATTACCAATGGTGCGAATAGTGTCGACGTCGTCTCTAACAAGAGCGACAGTGAGTTTGTCGCCAGCAATGACTAAGTCACCCCGAGTTGCGATAACCGAACCCGTGTAGGTGACGTTTCTTCGGGCCTGATCGAAAATGGCGCTATCGCCCTCGATTTGGATGCTGTCTGGTGAAGCATTGCATATGGTCCATGGCAACCATATGAGCATTAAAATAGTCGCGGGAAGGATGTTGCGACATGGTTTAGGCATCGTTCGCAACCGATGACTCTGTAGCCATGTCTATGTCCATGGGCAGACGCAAAGTACTTATGACGCGCATATCATCCTCGCGGTTGAACTCTAGCGTTGAATTCTTATGCAGTATCATCAGCGGTGCCCTAGTGCGTAAAGATCCAAAGGTTAAAATGACATTGCCCTGCGCAGTGATTGATTCATTCGCGGCATCCACCGCCAGGCGGTCGCTGCGCAACGACAGTGCTTGAGTGGATGGCGATGCTCTGCGAAGCAGTACCTCGTCCGACAAAGTCAGGCGGGGCAAGTCTCCGAGTTTTGTTGCCTGCCCTTGTTGCGCTGACGCTAGCCAGGGCGTCGTATCGGAATCATCAAACAAGCGCATTTCTGGCAGCATCAAGTCAATGTGGGTGTTTTCTGCCCCTTGGTACTGGGTCCACTCGGCAACTTCAAGAGAGTAAAGGCGTCGTCCATTGTCAGCGTATTCAGTCATCTGCATGTGGGTGCCGGTGGCCACGATGGCATCATCGTTATTGCCTGCATTAGCCAATATAGTGATGGCCCTTGGTGTCGAATCGCTTGTGGCTGCCAGAAACAGTAAGGTAGCACTAAAAATGACTGCTCCAGTCACTAGCCGCTTAGAGCTAAGAGCGTTCATTGCATGTGCCACGCTATTCAAAATTCCAGCGACCCTGCGCTTTTAGAATGAGCTGCGCAAGTTCCACAATAACCCCTTCGCCGCCTTTTCTCTGGGTTACAAAATCGGCGCGCGCCTGCACTGCCGGGTGGCCATTTGCGACCGTTACCTTAAGAGTTACGTTCTTTCTGGCATAAAGCTCAAGGTCGGCGAGATCGTCCCCGATTGCGCACAAATTATTCTTGCAAAAACCCGCTTCGAGCAGCTCGTCGAGTGCTTGGCTCTTACTTTGGGCGCTCTGTTGTACGTATTTGATACCCAGTTCTTGCGCACGCCGGGTAACGGCAGGAGACGTGCGACCGCTGATGATGGCTACTTCGATTTCATGATTTTGCAGCAATTTTATACTTGCGCCGTCTTGCACATGAAAACTTTTGATCTCCTCACCGCTGTCGCTGTAATTAATTTGGCCGTTGGTTAAGACGCCGTCTACATCGAGGATAATCCCTTTTACTTGCGACGCGAGTAACGTCGTTTGGTCTTGGATATCCATGTTAGGCCTGATGGAAAAGCAATAAGTTGTAGCCTATCCAAGCCGCCAGCATAACCGCTCCTTCAAATCGGGTAATCACCGCTCGAGAGTTTATTCCGTAGGCGAAGAGCGCGAGCATCATTGTTAACGCGGTCATCATACCTGCATCTCGCCATAAGGCGACGTAGTTCAATTGCACCGTTCCCAGCAGGGCTGGCACGGCGAGTACTGCGAGAATATTAAGGATATTTGAGCCAACGACGTTGCCAATTGCGATCTCGGGATGGCCTTTTAATGCGGAGCCGACTGTTGCCGCTAACTCTGGCAGACTGGTACCTATCGCGATGATGGTTAGCCCGATAATGAGTTCGCTTACACCGAACATCTTCGCGATATTCACAGCTGAATATACGAGTATTTGCGCCGATATAAGCAATATTATTAAGCCGATGGCCAGCCAGAATAGGCTTTTAGCATTGTTCATATCGGGAATGTCGTTGAGTTCTTCGCTGAGCGCGTCGTTTTCGGAATCAGGGTCGCGGGCATTGACTAACAACTGCCATAGAATGACGCCTAGGCCGAACAGGAGAATAAGTCCGTCGATCACGGCGAGCTCGCGATCGGCAAGCAGTACGAGTGTCAGCAGCGTTGCGCCGATGAGCCATGGCAGTTCTTTACGCCTCACATTTGATGAAAATGCCAGCGGCGTGATGATTGCGGTGATGCCGAGTACAAGACCAATATTGGCAATGTTGGAGCCAATGGCGTTGCCTACTGCAAGCAAATGGTTGCCTTCCAAAGCTGCAAAAGTGGCGACGATGATTTCTGGAGCTGAAGTGCCAAGCGAGACGATAGTCAACCCTATGACGATCTTAGGGATTCCAAAATTCACCGCAGCGGATGCTGCGCCTGACAAAAATTTGTCCGCACTCCAAACTAGGGCTACAAAGCCCACCAATAGCAGTAGCAGCTGCAACCACATTTTCCGCCACCATCCTTAGTTGGGTATGTCCCTAAACGGGGTGTCTCGTTGAGAACTCAGGGTGTTTCCACCGATATAGGGAGCGCTAAAAACTCAGCTTAGTCTGATCTGCGGCGATATCCAAGCGAGCTGTGATGCTACTCTACGCTGTTTGTTGTATTGTTTGGCGTCGTTCTACAGATCTCGGTGATGTTGTCGACGCCCGTGCAGCCATAGCCGTTCCAAGAAGGTCAGCAAATTATGCAAGAAGAGATTGTCCGTAGGGTTAAAGATGCCATTGCCGGTGCGACGGTTAACGTGGCAGTTGAAGGCAACCGCGCAATGATTGATGTTGAAAGCTCTGTGTTTGCTGATCTGAGCCGGGTGAAAAAACAGCAGTTGGTTTATGCGTGCATTGAAGACTTGATTGCTTCAGGCGATTTGCATGCGGTGACCATAAAGGCGGGGACCTCAGCGGACGCATAGAGCTTGGATTGGTCGCTGCCGGCACATGGATAAATTACAAATACAAGGTGGACAGAAACTCGTTGGGGAACTGCGGGTCTCCGGGGCAAAAAATGCGGCGTTGCCGATTCTTGCGGCCACCCTATTAACCGGCGAGGCGGTTACGCTAAGTAAGGCGCCGCACTTACAAGACGTCACAACGATGATTGAACTGCTGGCGACTCTTGGCGCCGACGTCTTAGTTGATGAAAGAATGAACGTTCAAGTGGCCGCTACTCAACTGACTAATTTGAAAGCACCGTATGAATTGGTGAAAACTATGCGGGCCTCTTTTTTAGTGCTTGGGCCATTGTTGGCACGTCATGGACGCGCCGAAGTCTCGCTCCCCGGCGGCTGTGCAATTGGTTCTAGGCCTGTGGACCAGCACCTCAAGGGCTTGCAAGCTATGGGCGCGATGATAGAGGTCGTCGACGGCTATGTTAAAGCGGAAGCAAAGCAGGGGTTAAAAGGCGCTGACATTTATATGGATTTGGTGACTGTGGGGGGCACCGAAAATTTGATGATGGCAGCCTGTTTGGCAGAAGGAACAACTCGGCTGCATAATGCAGCTTGCGAGCCGGAGATCATAGATCTTGGCAACTTCCTCGCTGCCCTAGGCGCGCGGATCAGTGGCCATGGTACTGCAGAAATTATTATTGACGGGGTGGCAGAATTGGGCGGCTGCCGATATCAGATCATGCCGGATCGTATCGAGGCGGGTACTTATCTAATTGCGGCTGCAATTACTCAGGGCTCAATCAAGCTTGTCGACCTCCAGCCTGCCGCGCTCGGCGTTATGTTAGAGAAGCTCCAGCAGGTAGGTGCAACAATCGATGTTGGAACCGATTGGGTGGCGTTGGACATGCACGGCCGGCGGCCAACAGCGGTTGATATCGAAACTTCACCCTACCCGGGGTTTCCCACTGACATGCAGGCACAATTTATGGCGCTGAACGCGGTAGCAATAGGTACGGCGACAATACGCGAAACCATATTTGAGAATCGTTTTATGCATGTGCACGAATTGAATCGCTTGGGCGCAAATATAGAATTGCATGGCCCGTCTATGGCGGTAGTGCATGGGGTCGATGCACTCAAAGCCGCGCCGGTTATGGCAACGGATTTGCGCGCATCGTTCAGTTTGGTGCTGGCGGCATTAGCGGCCGAAGGCACCACTATGATTGACCGGATATACCATATCGATCGCGGTTACGAGACCATTGAAGAAAAGTTGCAGCAGATTGGAGCAAACGTTCGTCGAGTTTCTTGAGGGCGATGTGGCAGACGCATGAATCCTCCAAACATTGAGTAAAAGGACACTATCGGATGGGTTTGGTTATCGCGCTCAACAAGGGGCGCATCTTAAAAGAATGTTTGCCTATTTTGGCAGCTTGCGGTGTAGAGCCGGTTGAGCATCCGTCTGAGTCTCGCAAGCTTATATTCGACAGTCGCTGCGGCCAGCATCGGCTCATCGTCACTCGTTCAGCTGACGTGCTGACCTATGTAGAGCAAGGTGTTGCGGATGTTGGTATCACCGGTAAAGACACTATTTTAGAATATGGCGGTGGTATGAGTTTTTACGAGCGACTGGACCTAAAAATAGGCTTGTGTCGCATGATGACCGCCGCGCCTGTTGGATTCGTGGTGCCGTCAGGGGCGCTTCGCGTAGCATCTAAATTTGTCAATATTGCTCGCAGCCACTACCACAGCCAAGGCTGCCAAGTTGAACTAATCAAGCTGACGGGAGCGATGGAAATTGCGCCCGTGCTTGGACTAGCCGACTGCATAGTTGATATCGTCGATACCGGTAATACGTTACGAGCCAATGGGCTCGAGGCCATGGATGTTATTTGTGATGTCAGCACTCGAGTTATTGTAAATCGTGCATCAATGAAGACGAAGTTTGCGGATGTGCAAACCTTGATCCGGCAGTTAGCGGCCGTTGTTGGCTAAATTATCAGCCCCGTTATCGGAGGACTGACTTGGCTAATGCAAATAAAAAATCCAACCGAAATTTTAAAAACGGTTAACTAAACATGGTTATTCAGCAGCTAGTTACTACGACCGAGACGTTCGAGCAGCAGTTTGTTGATCTTTTGCACTGGGATATGCGTACCGATAGTACGTTGGATCAGCAAGTCGCAGAGATCATTGGGCAGGTTCGACAGCACGGGGATCCGGCGCTGCTGGAGTTGACCAACACATTGGATAGGCGCGCGCTTGAAAACCCTAGTGACTTTCGACTGGACGAACGCGCGTTGCTGGATGCTTGGCAGCGTCTAGCGCCAGGGCACCAGCAAGCATTGGAGCAAGCGGCAGAGCGGATCCGGCAGTTCCATCAGCGGCAATTGGATGAGTCTTGGTCGTTTGAGGATGAATTTGGCAATCGATTGGGTCAACGGATCAGCCCGCTGGAGCGCGTAGGGGTCTATGTCCCCGGTGGGCAGGCAGCCTACCCCTCAAGTGTGCTAATGACGGTCATTCCAGCAAAAGTCGCTGGGGTGGAGAATATTGTTGTCACCGTGCCCACGCCCGATGAGATCGCCAACGATATGGTGTTAGCCGCCTTACACTTAGCAGGCGCAAACGAGGTATTCAGCATTGGCGGAGCTCAGGCGATTGCAGCAATGGCCTACGGCACTGAGACTGTGCCGAGAGTCGACAAAATTGTAGGTCCGGGCGGGGCTTTTGTTGCCACGGCGAAAAAACAGGTGTTTGGTCAGGTGGGAATTGACATGATCGCGGGTCCCAGCGAGGTGTTGATTCTAGCCGATGGCACGACGCCTGTAGATTGGGTTGTATTAGATCTTTTTTCGCAAGCAGAACATGACAGTTCAGCGCAGAGTATTCTGATCAGCCCTGATCGAGACTATGCTGCCGAAGTGGTTGCTCGGATTGAAGCAATGTTGCCGACTATGGAGAGGGAATCGATCATTCGTCAGTCCTTACTTCAACGTGGCGCTGTAATCGTTTGCTCGAGCAAACAGGAGGCTGTGGAACTGGCTAATCGAGTCGCGCCAGAGCACCTCGAACTAGCAGTAGCTAAGCCTGACGATTGGGTCGATGCGATCCGCCATGCCGGGGCTATCTTTTGTGGTGCACATACCGGTGAGACCTTCGGTGATTACGTAGCGGGCCCGTCCCATGTGCTACCGACCTTTGGCACTGCCAGATTTGCGTCGCCGCTTGGTGTCTATGACTTTCAGAAACGCACCTCGATGGTCGAGATGTCGGCGCGAGGTGCCTCTGCGCTGGCTGCAGTTACTAACACGCTTGCGCAATCAGAGGGGCTGTTTGCTCACGCGAAAGCCGCGGCAGCGCGAGGTGGGGCCAATGATCATGCTCCGATTATTGGCCCTGAGCCGAGCGAAGGCGCCGCTGAGTGAACGACGCAACGGCGCAGCCCGATGCTCACAGTCCGCTCCAGCGATATCGCAGGCTCTTAGCAGACACGGGCGCTGATGGCGGGCTTTTTTATGCGGACATGGGTCAACAACGGGTGGTGCAACAGCTTGATGAGTTGTTCCAGCAATTAACGCATCAGCCCAGACAATCTCTGTGGCGAAAATTGATTACGCGCCCGTTGCGCCCGTCGTTAAAAGGCCTTTATATCTGGGGCACTGTAGGGCGCGGAAAAACGCTGCTCATGGATATGTTTTTTGACTGTTTACCAACCGGCCGGGCGCAGCGGATGCATTTCCATCGCTTCATGCGCCATGTCCATGCGGAGCTTAAAACTCATGCTGGAGTGGCGGATCCACTGCAGAGGGTTGCCGATGGGTTCGCGCAAGAAGCCGACGTTTTATGTTTCGATGAATTTTTTGTATCGGACATTGGCGACGCGATGATTTTGGCCGAGTTAATGCGTGCGCTGTTTGCTCGAGGCGTTACCTTGGTTGCTACCTCGAATGTTGAGCCTCAGGGGTTGTACGAGAACGGCCTGCAACGGAGTCGATTTTTGCCGGCGATTGATCTTTTATACGAGCATTGCGCGGTCATGGAGATTGAGCAGGGGCAAGATTTTCGTTTGCGCACGCTGGCCCAAGCTGAGATTTACCACCATCCCTTAGATACCGGTGCTGAAGAAAGCTTGCAACGCAGTTTTGCGGCGCTTGCCTCGGGTTCGATTGAGGAAGCGGTTCCGCTAGTTATTGAAGGGCGTTTGATCAATGCACGGAAGCTGAGTCAGGGCATAGTTTGGTTCGATTTCTCAGATTTGTGTGAGGGGCCGCGCAGTCAAAACGATTACATAGAGCTTGCAACGCTTTACCACACGGTGCTTGTGAGCAATATTCCAATTCTGGATGGGCATAAGGAAGACGCGGCGCGGCGGTTTATTAGCTTGGTGGACGAATTTTACGATCACGGGGTAAAGCTCATTGCGTCTGCAGCTGCTTCGATTCATGAGCTGTACCAAGGGCAGCGCCTGCGATTTGAGTTTGCGCGCACCGAAAGCCGACTCTTGGAAATGCAATCGATGGACTACCTTGCTGGGTCGCATACGCACGGCGACGATGCATCTCGGTAAGCGAAAACTCTGTTGTAAAGCGCAAGTGCCTCCACTATTATGCGCGTCCGAAATTTTGGGCTGCTGTCGGCGTCAGGTCGTTCAGTCGGGATTAGGTTGCGAGCAAGTGCGACTAAATCAAAGGCGACAAAGCGGTGATCGCAACCCAGAGAAGTAAGCGCTCAACACGCAATTAACCAAGCCCAAGATGGAACGATCTAGGGAAAAGGCAAGGCAAGCAAATAATGAAAACGGTAAGCATGCGCGCACAGGACGTCGAACGCGTCTGGTGGTTGATCGACGCGGAAGGCAAAACCCTCGGGCGTTTAGCTACCGAAGTGGCCAGTCGCTTACGTGGAAAGCACAAGCCGGAATTTACGCCCCACGTTGATACTGGCGACTACATCGTGGTAGTCAATGCGGAGAAAATTCGTGTTACCGGTAACAAAGAAAAAGGCAAAATTTACTGGCGCCATACGGGTTATCCGGGCGGTATTAAAAGTGCAGATGTGGCCACCGTGCGAGCAGAGCACCCGGAGCGAATGATCGAAAGCGCTGTTCGTGGGATGTTGCCGAAAAATCCGCTGGGCCGCGCCATGTTCCGCAAATTGAAAGTATATGCTGGCGATGAGCATCCGCATGCAGCACAGCAACCGCAAGTATTGGAGCTTTAGTATATGACTGACTACAACTACGGCACCGGTCGTCGTAAAACCGCGGCGGCTCGGGTATTTATCTCGTCAGGCACCGGACGAATCATGGTCAATTCGCAACCATTAGACGAATTTTTTGGCCGTGAAACTGCACGTATGGTGGTGCGACAGCCGCTACAAGTCGCGGATTTGACCGATAAGCTGGATTTGAAAGTCACTGTCCGCGGAGGCGGTAACACCGGGCAGGCGGGAGCGATCCGTCATGGCATAGCGCGCGCGTTGGTCGAATACGACGAGGCGTTGCGCGGTCCCATGCGTCAAGCGGGATTTTTAACCCGCGATGCGCGAGCCGTCGAACGTAAAAAAGTCGGGCTGCGCAAGGCGCGCAAACGACCGCAGTTCTCGAAGCGGTAGTTGGCATATGGTCAGTGACCCAATGGGTTACTGGCGCGATTTTGTGCTAAACTTTCCCACGAAAAAGGCGGCGATATTTGGAGCAAAAGCGTGCGTAATAAATAGTACGGACGCTTAACGGATGGCGGCGACAATCGCTCGCTGGCAACGGCACAAGCGCTTAGTTAATTGCACTTAATTAGGGCTTTATCAGGGCCGATCGACATTGCAGATTAGAAAAGAGCAACGATTCAAAACATAAGAACACCAAAACCGGAACAGTTGACGTGAGCTGTGTATGGGCTACAGCGTCGACAGCGCTTGATCAGAGTGGGTCAAAGAGAGCGGCACGAAGGATAGGTGTTGAAAATATTGGAGCAAAGAGCCTTGAGTACTGGCGACGCAGTCCATGATGCCCCAGCGGGGGATTCCTCGAACAATGACGGGTCGGGCCGTCGCTATTTTCTTATTCAGGCGACGTCTGTAGTTGGTGCAGTTGGGGCCGTCGGTGCAGCTTGGCCGTTTGTCAGCTACTGGTCCCCTAGCGAGAAAGCCAAAGCACTTGGAGCGCCAGTGAAGATTGATGTGTCTAAGCTTGGCCCTGGCGAAATGCTCAGTCCGATCGTGGCGTGGCGTGGCAAGCCGGTTTTTGTTGTTCATCGTGATGCGGATACGCTGGCGTCGCTAGAAACCGATACCGACTTGCTTGCCGATCCGAATTCTGAAGTGGCTGAGCAGCAACCGGACTTTGCGGTTAATTCTTGGCGTTCGCAGCGTAAGGAGTACGGTATTTTCCTTGGCATATGCACGCACCTTGGCTGTTCGCCAAAATATTTAGTGACGGACAATTTTGCTGAATCGGGGCAGGGTGGTTTCTTTTGTCCCTGCCACGGATCTAAATTCGACATGGCAGGGCGTGTTGTAAAGGGAGTTCCAGCTCCGTCTAACATGGAGGTACCTCCATATCGTTTTGAGTCTGATACCGTAGTAGTAATTGGTTGACGTTAGGAAATTTAGTAAATGTCGGAATCTCAAATGGACCAAAAGCCCGTCGAAACGAACGGAATAATGAGCTGGATAGATGCAAGGTTTCCCGCGACAGAAACCTTCGAGTATCACATGTCCAAGTACTACGCGCCAAAGAACGTAAATTGGCTGTACTTGTTCGGATGGCTTGCGACTTTCGTTCTTGTTAACCAGTTGTTAACAGGGATTTGGTTAACCATGAATTACATTCCTAGTGGGGACGGTGCCTTTGCCTCGGTTGAATACATCATGCGTGATGTGGAGTTCGGTTGGCTTATTCGTTACCTGCATTCCACTGGCGCGTCCGCTTTCTTTCTGGTTATCTTTTTGCATATGTTCCGAGCGCTTGCTTATGGCTCGTACCGTGGCCCAAGAGAGTTAGTTTGGTTAATCGGCATGGCAATTTTCGCCGTTTTGATGATCGAAGGATTTTTCGGGTACCTTCTGCCTTGGGGGAACATGTCTTACTGGGGTGCTCAAGTAATCGTATCGTTAGTCGGCGCAGTTCCCTTAATAGGCCCTGATTTGATGGAGTGGGTTCGCGGTGACTTTTTAATGTCAGACGTGGCTTTAAACCGGTTTTTTGCCCTCCACGTTGTCGCACTTCCAATTGTTTTGCTTGGTCTTGTGTTTGTACATTTTGTGTCCTTGCATCATGTAGGCTCAAACAACCCTGATGGAGTCGAGATCAAGAAAAACAAAGACGAAAATGGGGTCCCTCTCGACGGAATACCCTTCTTCCCATACATTGTCGTCCATGACATCGATGCCACGGTCAGGTTTCTTTTCGTATTTTGCTTAGTTGTCTTTTTCGCTCCCGAAATGGGCGGCTATTTTATCGAAAAGCCGAATTTCGAAGTGGCCAACCCGTTGAAGACGCCTGATCACATTGCGCCCGTCTGGTACTTCACGCCTTACTACGCCATGTTGAGAGCGGCTACATTCCCGTTATTTGGCATGGATGCGAAATTTTGGGGGCTAGTGACCATGGCTGCGGCCGTGATTATTCCAGTAGCATTGCCGTGGTTAGACAGAAGCCCTGTTAAATCTATGCGTTACAAGGGATGGCCCTCGCGCATTGCCCTCGGGGCGCTTTGCGTCAGCTTCGTCGTTCTCGGTTGGCTTGGTTTGCAGCCAGCCACTAAGATATACACTATGCTCGCGCAGCTATTCACGCTGTTATACTTTGCCTACTTCGTTTTGATGCCTTGGTACACCCGGGTAGAGCAGACTAAGCCTGAGCCGGAAAGGGTCACTTAATGAGAAACTTTGGTAGTTTATTGGTTGGTGTTGTAGTTCTGGCGTTCATGATTGGATCTCCATCGAGTTGGTCTGCGGCGAAAAACGACTGGCCAATGGAGGACTTTGAGCCCGACCTAACAAATTTACCCAGCTTGCAAAATGGGTTTAAGCTTTACGCTAATTATTGCCTCGGTTGTCACGGGCTGCAATATCAGCGCTATGGGCGGACCGCTGACGACTTGGGTGTTCCTCGAGAATTAGCGCTTGAGAGCGTTGTTTTCACGGGTCAAAAAATCGGTGAGCTAATAACGACTTCGATGGATCCTGATCAAGCCAAGAGCTGGTTCGGGGCGACGCCTCCAGATTTAACTCTGGAGGCCCGGTTGCGCTCTCCCGAATGGATATATAATTATCTTAAAACGTTTTACGTAGATGATTCTCGGCCTTTAGGGGTTAATAACGGGGTGTATCCTAATGTGGGTATGCCTAACGTGTTGTTGAGCTTGCAAGGCGTGCAGCGTTATGACAGAGAGAACGGAAAACTTCTTGTTGAAGAAGGTAGCGGCAGTATGAATGCAGAGGAGTTCGACGCTGCAATCTATGACCTTTCAAACTTTTTATACTACGTCGGCGAACCCAGTCGACTTGAGCGGCAGCGTTTAGGTATATACGTCCTGCTTTTTTTGGTAATTCTAGGTACTTTCACTTTTCTCCTTAACCGAGAATTCGAAAAAGACGTCCACTAGGCAGAATTAGCGCTGCCTATACAAACCAGGCCGATAACATGAGCGCCGTAACGAAGAGAACTTCTATGACTTTGTTTTCAGATCCCCGCGATCACTATTCCCATAGAGTACGCATGGTATTGGCGGAGAAAGGCGTTACCGTAGACATCGTTGATGTCGTTGGGGGCAAAATTCCCGAAGATCTTGCTGAAGTCAATCCGTACAACACCTTGCCTACGTTGGCGGATCGTGATCTGGTGCTCTACGAGTCTAACGTAATCATGGAATACTTGGATGAGCGCTTTCCGCACCCGCCCTTGTTGCCGGTGTACCCAGTGCAAAGAGCCCTGTCGCGTTTGTGGATTACGCGGGTAGAAAAAGAGTGGAGCAGTAAGCTCGACTTGTTGATGCTGGGCAAGGGCCGAGAGGCAGCTTTGACCAAGGCGCGTAAGGAGTTGCGCGAGAGCATTATTGCTATTGCGCCAATTTTCGCGGAGAAGCCGTTTTTTATGAATGAAGAGTTCTCCTTAGTCGACTGTTGCGTCGCTCCCATTTTATGGCGTCTTAAGGAAGTCGGTATAACGCTGCCGGAAAAATCCACTCGACCCTTGTTCAAATACATGCAGATGATTTTTGAGCGTGACGCGTTTAGACAGAGCCTCACCGAGACTGAAATGGAGATGCAAGAGTGAAGCCACGGCGCCCTTATTTGTTGAGGGCGTTGTACGAGTGGATAGTAGACTGCGGCGAGGTCCCTAATATTCTGGTCGACACTGAAGTCGATGGCGTTGTGGTGCCGACTGAATACGTTGAAGATGGCCAGATTGTCTTGAATATTTCCTCAAGTGCGGTTCGCGATCTCTCTTTAGGAAACGATTTTGTTATGTTCTACGGTCGATTCGCCGGCCGAAATTTTGAAATTACACTGCCAATCGAAAGCATCAGGGCTATTTATTGCCGAGACAGCGGGCAGGGTCTTGCATTCGAGGATGAGGATTTCTCCGTAGTTAACACGGACGACCCGCAACCGATGCAGGAGACAGGTCCGTCGGAAAAGGACGAGTCAGCCAGCGCCAATGCGGCTTCAAGCAGTGACGCGGAGAAAAATGGGCCTAACCTGCGCCTGGTTTAGGTGTGGCTGAGTTCAGAGGTCTGACCCTAGATCGGTGAGCTGAAAAACTTTAACGATTCGTTGAACCCCGAAAGCCTTTTGAGCTTCGGTTACGGACGCATCCGCTTGCTCGCTGGTTACTGCACCCAATAGATAAACCACGCCATTTTCAGAGATTACTTTCACTCGCAATCCCCTGACCGCCTCTGATGCGAGCAATCGCGTTTTGACCTTAGTCGTAAGCAAACCATCGTTAGTCCGTGCGAGCATTGAAATTGGGCCGCCTACCGATAAATGATTGTGCACCTTTGCAGCGTCGACCTTATACATGCCGGCGGCCACGGCCGCGGCTTGGGCTTTGAGCTGCTCGCTAGGTACCTGACCGAGTAGCAAGACAAGTCCATCGTAGACGACGACGACCAAATGCGCTCCTTTGTAGGCCTCGTCCGATGCACGAATTTCTCGCTCTATGGCCACCTCGAGAATATTGTCGTCGATCCAGGCCCCTGTGGAGCGGGGTCTTTCCGGGGTACCAGCGCAGCCGCTGAGCAATAACAAACAGGTCAGCAGCGCCGTAGAAGGCCAGATTATCTTCATGTTTCAAAAGTATCCTTAATCCAAGTAATTTGCGGTAAACGCTTTGACCATGTCATTAATACTGCATCAAAGCGCACAGGATGACGGCTGTATTGCTGGTGTGTATGAATAAAATGGTCCGCGGTCTTTATTAGCCGAAGTTGCTTGTGTCCGTCAATGCTTGCGGCGGCAATGCCAAAAGTCTCTGAGGATCGGTAACGTACTTCGATGAATACCAATGCCGTTGCCCGGCGCGGACGTTCGCGGTGCAATGCAATCAGATCTAATTCGCCACATGAACAAAAGTAGTTGCGACGAATAATCCGCAGCCCTCGCAGCAGCAAAAACAGTGCGGCAAGCGACTCCGTGACCCAGCCAACACGCTTCGACATTATTCAGAGTCCGTGGCCGCAGCACGGGAGGTGCTGTTTTGCCGGTCGCCCACGGTCATTACCTTAAGGGTTCGAGATATACGCCCTTGAGACCCTAGGCTGAGCATGCCGATCGGTGAATGATTTATAAAGTGATTGCGCCAGAGTGACGGCTCGGTGAGTACGGGCGCCCAGGTCGCCATCTGGAAGGCGGTCAGCCCAAGCGCGTAAAGGTCTACAAGCGGGCTCTGGGAGAGCTTAAATGCATCGATAAGCGCCTGTTCTGCTGCATTGGGTTGCACTAAGGCGGGCAGTTCGGTGACGGCAAAGCCATTTGGTGACTTGTTGCCGCGCACGCTTTGCGAAGTGGCGTAAACGGGTAAGTGCTCGGCAAAGTGAAACTGCAGCGCAGGGATCAGCGCTACTGACTCAAAACCGGTGGTGAGTGCAAGGATGGCGTCAAGGTCCTGTCGCGCTCGCGGTAAAAATTCAACCTGCTCGTCAAGGAGAGCGGCGACTCGGTCCTTTCGAGATGCGCTTGCAGTCACGCCCATGGTTTCGCCAACGGAGTTTGTTAGTTGTTTTATGGTGCCAAAGTTAGCGGTGTAAACTGGGTGTGGCCAAGCGTTGATGAAAGTGTCGAAGGCTTTGTTTGCCCAAGCGCTGTCGTTATATACGATCATAACTCGTTCGTGTTGATTGGTTTGCATATGCGTCGCGAGGGTAGTGGCCTCGTCTTCAATGGCTGTCCCTAGTTGCAGCATTTGGGTTGCGGATGTACTTGCGGTGCTTTCGCTGTCGCTACTGGGGAGATAATTGAGCAGCAGCGTAGGGGTTTCGCTTGCCGCCGCAAAAGATGCGAAAGCTTGGACATTAGGTTTTAAAAGCGGCCCCACTAGTACGTCGGCGTTAACTTCTCTGGCACCGCGGATGAGTTGGATAGGCAACAGTGCTGCGCTATCGAAGATGTGCAAATCAGTATTCAGGCTCTCTTCCATAAGTGCGGCGATAAATCCATCACGTACGGCTCTGCCCACGCGGGCAAGGTCACCAGAAAGCGGCAGCATGAGTGCAATTGACTTGACCGGTCTGACCGTGAGTTGATTCGTCAGGTTTGGAGGCGTAAGGGCAGCTCGATGATTCGACCACCGCTGCTGCCAGTTTTTCCATGCTATTGCAGTTTTTTGCCTGGACCCCGCAGATGTAAGCATGTCGATAAGCGCATACCAGCCCATATGGAGCGGGGTTTCGGGGGTGGGTAACGGGGTGATTTGTGCCGAAGTTAACACCAGATCCTCGTAGCCTGGGGCCCGTTTTGCATTCAGCAAGGTTTCTAGAATTGCGTCTTGTTCGAATTGACTGGATAACGCTGCTTCTGCCTGCAGAGCGATCATGCTGTCAGCCATACAGCGGTTGAAATTAAGCTTTGAGCAGGCCTGTCGCAGTATCCGCCAGTGCTCTGTGCCGATTTGTGACAGCTGGGTAAGTGCTCGATAAGCTTCAATGGGGTTGTTCAACAGGCTGTGTGCTTGCGCTTTAAGGGTGTAGCACAAGTCGCTTGAGAGTCCGGAGAGCTCGCTGTCTTTCAACCCGTTAAGCAGATCTAATGTTTGAAGCGCGGCGCCGCTTTTGAGAAGTGTTTGAGCCTGTGCAAGGGTCCGCTTGAGGTCACGGCTTTGTTGTGTAACGGTGTCTCGCGCTTGGTCGACTCCAAGGCCTAAGCGCTGTGTCTGCACGGCCTGTTGCGCAGATGGTGCGACTTGCGGTGGCGTAGACCGTGAGGTTTGTGGGGCAGTTTGGCAGCCTATCGTTAAAACTGCGGCACTGAAAAAAATTAGGAGTCTAGTGGGCATGTCAGGAACACTCTACGTGGTTGCAACCCCAATCGGCCATCTAGGCGATTTGAGTCAGCGCTGTATCTCGACGCTTAAACAAGTACAGGTCGTCGCAGCGGAGGATACCAGACGCACCGGCGTGCTGTTAGCGCACATCGGCCATGATGGCTGTGAGCTTGTTAGTTTGCATGATCACAATGAGGACACTGCGAGCCGCAGGTTGATGAGTTCATTGCAGGCTGGAAACTCGGTCGCATTGGTAAGTGATGCGGGCACGCCATTGATCAATGATCCAGGTTTTCGATTGCTGCAATTGGCATGGCAGTCGAGCATAAAGGTAGTGCCGATTCCTGGTCCAAGTGCGGTTATAACGGCGCTTAGCGTGTGCCCGCTGCCAAGCCAGCCGTTTCGCTACGTCGGATTCTTGGCGGCTAAATCGGTGGCGCGTCGTCAGCAGTTGCAATCTTGGCTGCAGCACTCAGAGGCCATTGTATTTTTCGAGTCACCTCATCGAATTCGCCAAACTCTGGAGCAATTGGTCGAAATTACGAGCCGGCAAATCTTCCTCGCGCGTGAAATGACCAAGCAATACGAAACGCTAATGCAAGGCTCGGCCGCGCAGTTGCTGTTGCAGTTGTCCGATCCACCTAAGGGTGAGTTTGTTGGCATTATTGAGTGTGGTGAAGAAACGACTCAGCACTTTCAGCATGGACAAGTTATGCGGATTCTGTTGCAAGAACTGTCGCCGGCAAAGGCTGCACGCCTGGGTGCACAGATTTGTGGGGTGAACAAAAAAGAGCTGTATGAACTTGCGTTATCGATGAGTTCGCAAGCACCCAAGAAATAATTGCGCGAGTGTCGTTTGTTGACTTGTGTCGAGCCGTGATCGCTCTACACTGTCGGGCGAGAGTCAGCTGGGCAATCGCCGGTCGTTTACGACGGGAGGAAAGTCCGGGCTCCATAGGGCAGGGTGCCAGGTAACGCCTGGGGGGCGAGAGTCCACGGAAAGTGCAGCAGAGAGTAGACCGCCGACGTGCTTTAACGCCGTCGGTAAGGGTGAAAGGGTGCGGTAAGAGCGCACCGCGCACGTGGTAACACGTTGTGGCAAGGTAAACCCCACCTGGAGCAAGGCCAAATAGAGATCTCATGATACGGCCCGTATCGGATCTGGGTAGGCCGCTTGAGGTTGTCGGTGACGGCAGCCCTAGATGAATGATTGTCCATGACAGAACCCGGCTTATAGGCTGACACTCACCGTTCTAACGGTCGCCATATCGTATGCAACCGACTCTAATGGCGGCCTGCCAAATCAGCGAAAAGTTCTTTTATTTCCGTAATTTATGTCGACTACTTGGCGCCGTATAGTGCTTGACTCTCACATAGTGGCTATATAGTGTCGCATATTGGGAAAATGTGGAGAAAAGTGGGGTAGATGCGTGGTGATGGCTCGCGTGTGATCCCGCTACAAAGGTAAAGATGTTTCGCGGCATCCATAGTGCAACGCTCGACGCTAAAGGCCGCATGGCTTTGCCCGCGCGCAATCGAGAGGCAGTACATCTTGCCAGTGCTGGCAAGGTGGTTGTCACCATCGACATGCGCGAATCCTGTCTGTTGCTGTATCCATTGCCCGAATGGGAGGTGGTACAGCGAAAACTAGAAGCATTGTCGAATATCAATCCTCAAGCTCGATTATTGCAGCGACTGTTGATCGGCCACGCCACAGATCTGGAATTAGATTCTGCGGGTCGCTTGTTGTTGCCCGCCATGCTCAGAGACTATGCAGAGCTAAATAAAAAATTAGTGCTGGTGGGTCAGGGCAACAAGGTTGAAATTTGGTCCGAGACGCACTGGCAAGAGGGTATGAACAGTTGGCTGCGTGAGGGCGCAGAAGTGATGGGCGCGACTGGCGATGATTTTTCTGGGTTGTCTGTGTGACTGAGCCTGTGCAGCCAAAGCCCGTTTTGGCAGGCAGCAGTGCGCTTGAGCACCTGCCAGTACTGTTGTTAGAAACGTTGGATTGTTTGTCGATCAATAAGAATGGGACATATGTTGATGCGACTTTTGGGCGCGGTGGGCATTGCCGTGCGATTTTGGCCGCATTGTCTGGCCGGGGACGGATGATTGCGCTTGATCGAGATCCTCAGGCGATCGCGGTGGCCGAAAAACTGCAAATTCGTGAGCCACGATTGCAAGTTTTCCAAGCGCGCTTTGCAGAGCTTGGCACAGTGCTTGAGCGCTGCGGACTTACGGATTCGATTCATGGCGTGCTTATGGATGTCGGCGTATCGTCGCCGCAATTAGATGATCCTAATCGCGGCTTTAGTTTTAGACACTCGGGTCCGCTGGATATGCGCATGGATCCCACTCAAGGTGTTGACGCTGCACAATGGTTGAACAGCGCAGACGAAGCAGTTATCGCCAATATTATTTGGCGGTATGGCGAGGAACGGCGGTCGCGACGCATCGCCAAAGCCATCGTTGCGGCCCGGCCGTTACATACGACTCAAGCTTTAGCCGAAGTTGTGGCTGCGTGTGTGCCGCGAGGTAATGCCAAGTTCACTAAGCACCCAGCAACTAAAACTTTTCAGGCTGTGCGAATTTTTATAAATGACGAGCTACGAGAACTACAAGAGGGAGTGCAGGCGGCTTTTGAGAGTTTGGCTATAGGGGGTCGACTTGCCGTGATCAGTTTCCATTCCCTCGAAGATCGAGAGGTTAAACAAACATTTAAGGCCTTGTCGCAACCTCCGTCGTTACCGCGGCGTTTGCCGGTTCAAGATGCGCTTGTGGCGGTCCGAGGACGATTGGTCGGTGGCCCTATCCGGGCCGGCCAAATTGAACTTGATGCTAACCCTAGAGCGCGCAGTGCAACTTTGCGCGTGATCGAGCGAGTTGCTTGAAGATGGGCGTGCAGGCACAGGGTAAAAACACAGCACGGCCCCGTCGTGAGGCAAAAGAGCGGTCTAAAGAGCCGTTAGGCCAGGCGCTTTACCCCACGGCTGTGGCCGCAGGTCTGTTTGTTGCGATCGTATTTTCTGCGCTAGAGATGGTGGATTCAGCCCATCGGATGCGCAGCCTTTATCAAGAGCTCGATTTGGTTCAGCGTCAGCAAAATGAATTACTCGCTGTGCATAGTCGGCTGCTCTTAGAGCGAGGCGCGCGAGCCAGTTTGAACGAAGTGGAAGTGGCTGCAGAGCAAGATTTAGGCATGCATTTTCCGCCTTTGACGGAGTCTGCGCCCTGATGAAAGCGTGGCGTCATTATTTTGTGCTGGGCCTGTTCTTGCTCGCGGTAGGCGCACTTTCGACGCGTGTGGTTTTCCTTGGAGTCACTGAGCGTGACTTTCTGCAGCAGGAAGGTGATGCGCGATCTATCCGTCGCGAATCTATTCCAGCATTGCGCGGGGTAATTTACGACCGAAATGGTGATGCGTTAGCGGTGAGCACGCCCGTCTATGCAGTATCAACCAATCCGCGGAAAGCCGACTTTGACCAAGCGCAATTTGCCGCGATGTCGAAGGTTTTGCAGGTTCCGCAAAAGCAGCTTGAGCGCCGAGTGCAGGCTCATTCAGACAAACAGTTTGTTTATTTAAAACGCCACGCTGGATGGGATATGAGCCGGCGGCTTGATGCTCTGAGGCTTCCCCATTTGGAGTTGCGCCCAGAGTATCGTCGTTATTACCCGGCAGCAGAGATCGCAGCGCATGTTACAGGCCTGACAGATATCGACGATCAAGGCATAGAAGGGGTCGAGTTGGCTTTCGAGCGCAACCTGAGAGGTCAACCCGGCGCCAAGATTGTGCTTAAAGATCGACGTGGCAATTCGATTCGAGACTTGGATTATTTGGCCCCCCCGAGATTTGGACAAGACGTGAGTCTAAGCATCGACTTACGGTTGCAGTACATTGCTTATCGCGAATTAAAATCTGCCGTGCAGGTACATAAAGCGGAGTCTGCCTCGTTGATCATGGCCGACGCTAAGACCGGGGAAATTTTGGCGCTCGTTAATCAGCCATCGTATAACCCCAATGATATTGCAGGACAGCTTGCAGGAATGCGCAATCGCGCCGTGACTGATTCTTATGAGCCTGGGTCGACAGTCAAGCCGTTTACTGCGTTAGCGGCGTTGGAGTCTGACCGCTATGACACTGAGACGGTAATTGATACCTCGCCAGGATATTTTCGTGTCGGTGGCAAGTTGATTCAGGACCCTATCAATCGCGCTTCTTTATCTTTGGCCCAAGCCATTCAAAAGTCTAGCCAGGTGGCCATAGCTAAGGTCGCGCTGGATCTAGAAGAGCAGGCGGTTTTCGATGTTTTGGCCAGAGCCGGGTTAGGCAACTTTGTAAGCTCCGGTTTGCCCGGTGAGGCCATGGGTCGATTCAGTAACAGTCAGTTGCGCTATCCGGTGGTGCGCGCAACCCTAGCCTACGGGTATGGGTTGTCGGTTACGCCGCTGCAGCTGACCGGAGCCTATCTGACTCTCGCCAGCGGCGGCAAACGCGTCCCGCTTTCAATACTTAAGCAAGACCGCCAAACCGAAACCGAGCAGGTTTTTGATCCAGAGCATGTGCGCCAGGTGTTGGCGATGATGGAACTAGTGACCTCTCAAGCGGGCACCGCCTCTAAGGCCGCTGTGCCGGGTTACCGTGTGGCGGGTAAAACGGGTACCGCCCGTATCGTTGGTAAACAGGGTTACGACGATGAGAGGCACGTGGCGTGGTTTGCTGGCATGGTTCCAGTATCTGATCCGCGTCTGGTGATGATCGTGCTGGTAAATGAGCCCAGATCTGGAGTGAATAGTGGCGGCGGTGTCGCGGCGCCTATCTTTGGTCGGGTGGCTGAGCGTAGCGTGCGCGTTCTGGGCATCGCAGGGGATATACAGCCGCCTTCGATCGTCGAACAGGGGTCGGGACGTCTTTTGTCCTCAGCGGGTGTTGGTCTGTGACCTTAGCCGAGCTTATTCAAGACCCGAATTGGTCCGACTTTGATGTTTTCGGTATCAGCGAAGATTCCCGATCCGTGCAACCCGGCGAGGTGTTTATTGCTGCGAGCAACAATCCAGACCAGCGTTTAAAGCATGTGCGAGAGGCGGTCAGTGCGGGCGCTGCGGTGGTACTGGTGCCTGAGGCACTAGACCTGCAAGTATCGATACCGTTGGTACCGGTGGCTGGCCTCGCGGCGCATCGGGGCGAAATCGCTGCGCGTTACTATGAAAACCCAAGCCATAAAATGTGCTGTATCGGTATAACCGGTACTAACGGCAAGACGTCTATTGCCTGGCATATTGCGGATTTGAGCAAGCAACTCGGTGTTGCTACTGGTTATTGTGGCACCCTTGGATGGGGTGACTTGAAGGAACTTCACCCGACTCAACTGACGACGCCTGGTGCTGTTGATACCCAGAGTTATTTGGCGGCGATGTGCGATCAGGGCGCATCTCGTGTGGCCATGGAGGTGAGTTCTCACGCCTTAGATCAGGGTCGCGTTGGCGCTGTACAGTTTGATGTTGCGGTGTTCTCAAATCTAAGTCGTGATCATTTGGACTATCACCAAACTACCGAAGCGTATAAGGGTGCAAAGGCTAAATTGTTCCAAAATTGGCCGTTAGCGGCGGCGGTAATCAATAGTAATGACCCGGTGGGTCGCGAACTCTTATGTACCAGTCGTGCAAATGAGGTGGTCAGCTACGGTACCCACGGTGATATCACTTGGCATAGCGAGGCGGTTCGCCAGGGGATGCGGGTATCTCTCGCAACGCCGTGGGGGCGGGGTGAAACCCTAATGCCCGTCGCTGCAGAGTTTGCGGTCGCTAATGTCGCAGCGGCGATGGCGGCTCTGCTGACTCAAGGACACAATTTGCGCGATGTGACTGAGGCTGTTGCGACCATGGCGCCTGTGCCCGGTCGTATGCAGGTTATCGACGGTGGGCCTAAGTGGCCTCGGGTTGTCGTTGATTATGCGCATACTCCGGACGCCATAGAGAAAGCGTTAGCTGCATTGCGACCCCAGTGCCGTGGCGAACTGATCTGTATTGTGGGCTGTGGTGGTGACCGGGATCGCGGCAAGCGTGCGCAAATGGGTCGCGCTGCTGCTAAAGGTAGTGATCGGGTTTGGTTTACTTCTGACAATCCGCGTAGTGAAGACCCGGAACGCATCTTAGCCGACATGGCTCATGGCCTAGAATTGCCTAATTCTCAGCGTGTGCGCAGCGAAGTAAATCGTGCCGAGGCAATAGCGGTTGCGCTGCAGAGTGCTGATCCTGACGACATCTTACTCATTGCCGGTAAAGGCCATGAACAAACTCAGGAAATTAACGGCGAATTCATTCCCTTCAGCGACTTTACGGTCGTGCATGACATTCAAGGTGAGAACAACTGATGTTGCTATGGTTAACCGAATATCTTTCCGAATATGTCCGCGGGTTCGCGGTATTTCAATACCTCACTTTTCGTACCATGGTTAGCGTGGTGACTGCATTATCGATGTCCTTGCTCATTGGTCCTGTGATGATCGCCCGCTTAGCGCGTGCTCAAATTGGCCAGACGATTCGCGACGACGGCCCTTCCTCGCATTTCAGTAAGGCTGGTACCCCTACTATGGGTGGAGCGTTGATCTTAGTGATTTTGGTGATAACTACTCTATTGTGGGGTGATTTGACCAATCGATACGTTTGGTTAGTGATTTTAGTGACGCTGAGTTTTGGTGTGATTGGTTGGGTTGACGACTATTTGAAAATCTCGCGTAAGAATACTGAGGGATTGGTCGCGCGTTGGAAGTACTTTTGGCAGTCGGTGTTTGCGCTTATAGCAGCAATTTATTTGTACACAGCAGCACAGTCGCCTGTCGAAACCACTTTATTTGTGCCGTTCTTCAAATCTATTGCAGTGCCGTTGGGTCTCGGTTTCGTGGTGCTGAGTTATTTAATGATTGTTGGTATGAGCAATGCGGTGAATTTGACTGATGGTTTAGATGGATTAGCGATTATGCCGGCAGTGATGGTCGGAGCGGCCCTAGGATTGATTGCTTATGTTGCGGGTAACACCGAATTTTCGTCGTACCTGCAAATTCCTTATGTTGCGGGCGCTGGCGAACTCGCGGTTTTTTGCGGTGCGTTGATTGGGGCAGGTTTGGGTTTTTTGTGGTTCAACACGTACCCCGCGCAAATTTTTATGGGCGATGTGGGTGCTTTAGCGATTGGCGCTGCACTCGGATTGGTGGCAATTATTATTCGGCATGAGATCGTGTTGCTGATTATGGGTGGATTGTTCGTGTTGGAAACCGCCAGTGTCATTATTCAGGTGGCTTCATTCCGACTCACTGGGCGGCGAGTGTTCCGCATGGCGCCGATCCATCATCACTTTGAGCTCAAAGGTTGGCCAGAGCCTAAGGTGATCGTTAGATTTTGGATCATCACGTTAGTCTTGGTGACCATTGGGCTGTCAACATTGAAGCTCAGATAAGAATGGCGTCAGTGCATGCAATTATCGGATTTGGTGTCACCGGTCGGTCGGTGGCGCGGCACTTACTGCGCAAGGACATACCGTTTGTAGTATTCGATACACGGCCGGCTCAACCGCTGCCCGAAGAATTTACTGGTGTTGACGTGCATTGGTTGATTGAGCAATGGCCCGCAGCGCGGATACATGAATACCTGAGGGATGTTGCTCGGCTGGTAGTGAGTCCCGGCATACCACTTGATCTCTCCATATTGTCAGCGGCTCGCAGCCTGAACTTGCCTGTCGTTAGCGATATTGATTTATTTTTCGAGGCGACCACTGCACCCGTGATTGGTGTTACTGGGACCAACGGCAAAAGTACCGTTGTTGCATTGGTCGGCCACCTATTGAATGGCTCGGGGCAAGATTGTGGTGTCGGCGGGAATATTGGCCCTGCGGCCTTAGATTTGTTGGTTCACCCGCAGCAACGGTATGTGCTCGAACTTTCGAGTTTCCAACTCGAGCGCAGTGCTGTGCTGCCCCTCACCGCGGCGACGGTGCTCAATATTTCGGATGATCACCTAGATCATCACGGCTCGTTGCAGAAATATCTCTGTGCGAAATTAAAAATCTACCGGGGTGCCCAGCGTTGTATTTTTAATCGTGCTGACTCTCTTACACGGCCTGCTGGATCTGGCGGGTCAGTGAGCTTCGGGCTTGACGCCGCCAGCGACGCAAATTCTTTTGGTATTGAACTCAGAGCAGGTGTTCGATGGATCACCAAAGGCGATGAACTGATTCTGCCGGCAGATGAGTTGCAGCTTAAAGGCACCCATAACTTACTCAATGTGATGGCCGCTTTGGCGTTAGTTGAACCTGCAATTGAGGCTCAAGCCGCAGCGCCGATTGCGGTGGGGTTTTCATCGCTTGATCATCGCTTTCAGTTCGTCCGAACTTTAGATGGCGTGACCTATATAAACGATTCGAAAGCAACGAACGTGGGTGCAACATTGGCTGCTCTTCATGGGTTGGCTCCAGCAACCCGAACAATTTTAATTGCTGGAGGAGATGCCAAAGGCGCAGATCTACAGCCGTTGGCCGCCGCGTTAGCTGAATCAGCAGCCGGCGTCGTTGCGCTAGGTAAGGATGCCAAAGCGGTGGCTGCGGTCGCTGAATCTGTGGCTATTGACTGTGTTCAAGTGGCGAATATGACCGACGCGGTCCTAGCGGCGCAGCGCATGGCGGCAGGTGCAGGCATGGTCTTGTTGTCGCCTGCCTGTTCGAGCTTGGATATGTATCGCAATTTTACAGAGCGGGGGGAGATTTTTGCTCGGGTGGTGCATGGCTTAAGCAGTGGGGTGCAGGGGGAAGACGCATGCTGATATCGACGGCAATACGTAATCCTTTCGTGGCGAGCCGCTTTACCCAGTTGTTGGTTTGTTGGTTGGCATTGCTCGCGTTCGGATTGGTTATGGTCAGTTCGGCAGCAATTGCCCTGAATGGAAACTATGCAAACAGGCATACGGTCTACTTAGTGGCGGCGCTGTTGGCATTTTCCGTAACCTTTATTTTACCGCTGAGGGTTTGGAACAATCTGTATCTTGTAGGTTGGTTTGGCGCACTGGTATTTGCGGTTGCGGTACTGGTGCCTGGCGTAGGCCATACCGTCAATGGAGCGACTCGCTGGCTGCAGATTGGCGGCTTCACCTTGCAAGCATCCGAGATCGCGAAATTCGGCTTGATGATTTATCTGGCTGGTTATCTGCACCGCTACGGGGAGCAGCTCAGTCTTGAACCGGCCAAGATTTTTGTGCCGCTGGGCATGATAGCGGTCGTGAGTGGTTTACTGGTGGTAGAGCCCGATTTGGGGTCAGCGGTGGTTATCGTTGCAGCCTCGGTTGTATTACTGTTCATTGGCGGAGCACAACTGCGATACTTTTTGTTATTGCTTCTGGTTGCGGGCGGGTTGCTTGCATTGCTCATCTGGATGGAGCCCTATCGGATGCAGCGATTCATGGCATTCATTGATCCTTGGGCGATGCCGTTTGACGGTGGTTATCAGCTGGTACAGGCGCTCATCGCTTTCGGCCGTGGCGAATTGTTTGGACTGGGTTTAGGAGAAGGCATTCAGAAACTCTATTATCTACCGGAGGCCCACAACGACTTTATTTTTGCGGTAATTGCCGAGGAATTGGGTGCGGTTGGTGCGCTGATATTGCTGGCTGTCTACAGTCTCTTCATTATTCAGATTTTTTCGGTGGCGCGTGCGCAACTGGAGCAAGAGGAATTATTCGCCGGGTATTGTTGTTACTTCGTTGGCTTAATCTTTGCCTTTCAGCTATTAATCAACTTGGGCGTAAATACAGGCGCCTTGCCGACTAAGGGGCTTACCCTGCCGTTCATCAGCTATGGTGGCAACAGCTTGATCATTTCTTCGGCGATGATCGGAATGGTGCTCCGTTGTGCTTACCCACGGGAGGCTCGTCGTGGCTGAAACAGGGCTTTTCCGCATTCCCGAAATGGGCCGCATTCGCCGGATTCATTTCGTCGGCATTGGCGGCGCAGGCATGTGCGGTATTGCGGAAGTGATCCTTAATCAGGGTTATCTCGTCTCTGGATCGGATATTGCTGAATCGGCTGCTACCTTACGCCTCACAAAGAGAGGCGCAGAAATCTATCAAGGGCATGATGCCCGTTGGATAGAGGGCGCAGATGTTGTCGTCGTGTCTTCGGCAATTGACGAAAACAATCCAGAGGTTCAGGCCGCACGAGCAGCCCTGATCCCGGTTGTGCCACGTGCCGAAATGTTGGGCGAATTGATGCGCTATCGCCATGGGATCGCGGTCGCGGGTACTCACGGTAAGACCACTACCACCAGTTTGATTACAGAAATTTTCCGCTGCGCAGGGTTAGCGCCCACCTTTGTAATCGGCGGCATGTTGAACAGCGCGGGTACTAATGCCGAACTGGGCCAGGGCCATTACTTAATCGCTGAAGCGGACGAAAGTGACGCTTCTTTTCTGCGGCTGCAACCCATGACCGCGGTGATCACGAATATTGACCAAGATCATATGGCGACTTATGGCCATAGTTTTACGGAGCTAAAAAAATCGTTTGTAGAATTTGTCGCGCGGCTGCCTTTTTACGGAGCGGTGGCGATGTGCGTTGACGACGCAGAGGCTCGGGCGCTGATTCCAATGCTCACTCGGCGTGTCATAACTTATGGCACTGATGAGGCCGCGGATTACCGAGCAAGCAATATTCGAGTGGATGGAAAATCATGGCACTTTGATGTGGATCGGGGAGCCAACAAGCCCGCGTTGCGGGTGCGTTTGGGGGTTCCCGGCCAACATAACGTAATGAATGCGCTCGCCGCGATTGCAATCGCTACTGATGAGGGTATTGCGGACGACGCTATCGTTCAGGGTTTGGGCGAATTTGCTGGCGTTGACCGGCGCTTCGAAATCTCTGCATCTATAGACGTGAGCGAGTCGGTAGTTACCCTTGTCGATGATTACGGCCACCATCCAACGGAAGTCGAAGCGGTGATTTCGACGGCGCGCCAAATTTGGCCCGAGCGTCGATTAGTCATGGTCTACCAGCCCCATCGATTTTCCCGGACGAACGACTTGTTTGACGATTTCGTGCGGGTATTGTCGACGGTGGATGTACTGTTGTTGCTGGATGTATACGCGGCCGGTGAAAAGCCGATTGATGGTGCGGATAGCCGTGCGCTCATTGCTGCAATGAGGCAGCGCGGCCAAATCAGCCCGGTGCATGCGAAGGATACGACTGAGGCTATGCAATTGTTGCCGAATATTTGCCAGACCGATGACGTTTTGTTGGTGCAGGGTGCAGGGAATGTGAGCGCCCTTTCAAAAACGTTGAGGGGTTTGAGTGATTAAGCGTCTGATAAAAGTGCTAACGATCCTGTGCGTTGTCATCGGCGGCATTTCAATATGGATAAAATTTGACCGTCCAATAGATACAATTGTGATCGAAGGGGACTTGACGCTCGCGGAACAGGAGGCGATGCAGAAGCAAATTGCCGGTCTCAATCTAAAAGGTATCTTGAGCTTGGATTTGTCTGGGTTTGAGACTCAACTGCAACTTATGGACTGGGCGCGGCGAGTTGATGTGCGAAGGCGCTGGCCGAATAAGTTGGTGATCTATGTCTATAAAGAGAGTCCGGTGGCTCAATGGGATGACCATACATTTCTGTCAGCGGACGGAGATATCCTGCAATTGCCAGATCAATATGACCAACTGCCAAGGCTGTCGGCGCAATTAAGCTCACCGCGTGAAAGCATGGAGATATTTCGCCTATTGCAGCAATACGCGGCACGCCAGGGCTTGGCGATATTAGAATTGAGCGAATCGGCACAAGGCGAATGGCAGGTGGGGTTTGAGTCAGGCACGGTGGTACGTTTAGGCGCGGTCGAACTTGAAGCGCGTATGATTCGGTTCTTGCGTGCATACGCAAATATTATTCAACACCAGCAACGACCAGTTGCCTATGTGGATGCTCGATACCCAAGCGGTGTAGCTGTGCGTTACAGTGAAATTGATGTCGCTAAATTTGATGCGCTGGGGGCGATTCAGGCGCAGAATTGGGTCCAAACTACGGGCTTGAAACAGACCAATAGTAATGTAACTAACGGGCGCTAAGCATGGCTTCGGATGTAGAACGACAAAGAATAGTGGCCTTGGATATTGGTACCAACAAAATTGCCACCATTGTCGCCGAAGTTGGTGACGCTGGTGAGCTGGAAATCGTTGGTATTGGCACGCATCAGTCGCGAGGTTTAAAGAAAGGCGTCGTGGTCAATATCGAATCTACGGTGCAGTCTATACAGCGAGCAGTGGAAGAGGCCGAACTTATGGCGGGCTGCGCGATTGAATCGGTTTATGCCGGCATAGCGGGCAGCCACATCAAAAGCCTTAACTCCCATGGCATCGTCGCAATCAGAGATCGCGAGGTATACAGCCAAGATGTCGAGCGAGTGATTGATGCGGCCCAAGCTATGGCAATTCCGGCGGACCAAAAAATCCTGCACGTGTTGCCACAAGAATTTCTGATCGATGCCCAAGAAGGCGTTAAAGAGCCGTTAGGGATGTCCGGTGTGCGGTTGGAAGCTAAAGTGCATATGGTGACCTGCGCTGTAAATGCTGCGCAGAATATTGAAAAGTGCGTCGAGCGCTGTGGGCTGGTCGTCAACGACGTCGTGCTTGAGCAGCTCGCCTCCAGTTATTCGGTGCTGACTACCGATGAGCGAGATTTAGGCGTTTGTTTGGTTGATATCGGAGGTGGTACCACAGATATAGCGGTATTTACTGATGGCGCAATCCGGCATACTGCGGTTATTCCGATAGCTGGGGATCAGGTTACGAACGACATTGCGATGGCGCTTAGAACGCCGACGCAAAATGCTGAAGACATTAAGATTCGGTATGCTTGTGCCTTGACGCAGCTTGCTAGGGCCGAGGAAGTGATTAAAGTCCCTGGTGTTGGCGATAAGCCTGATAGAGAATTGTCGCGTCAGACATTGGCAGAGGTTGTTGAGCCTCGGTATGACGAGTTATTTAAGTTGGTTCAAGCCGAACTGCGACGCAGTGGTTTTGAACATTTGGTTGCATCGGGCATCGTGCTTACTGGCGGCGGTGCTAAGATGGAAGGCTTGATCGAGCTTGCGGAAGAAATTTTCCACATGCCGGTCAGTTTGGGGGCGCCACGAAATGTGGCGGGTTTGAAGGACATCGTAAGGAACCCGGTATTTGCGACAGGCGTAGGTCTATTGCAATACGGGTTGGACCAAGAGAAAGAAAAGCCAAGCAAACAAAGCGACCGTAAGAGTGGCATGTTGGCAAAGCTAAAAGGTTGGTTTAGTGAAAACTTCTAGCAGGAGAATACGATGTTTGAACTGGTGGATAGCGCACCCCAAAGTGCGGTAATCAAAGTTATAGGGGTCGGTGGTGGCGGCGGGAACGCGGTCGAATACATGGTCTCAAAGCAAGTCAGTGGCGTAGACTTTATTGCCACGAACACAGACGCTCAAGCCCTTAAAGGCTTAGGTGCTCAAACGACGATGCAGATCGGTAGCAGCGTTACTAAGGGACTTGGTGCGGGTGCAAATCCCGAAGTAGGTCGAGCCGCCGCATTAGAGGACCGCGACCGCATAGCCGAGTTGCTAAGTGGTTCGGACATGGTGTTTGTAACCGCAGGCATGGGCGGTGGCACTGGCACCGGAGCGGCGCCGGTAGTTGCGGAGGTTGCGAAAGAGCTGGGCATTCTGACGGTTGCGGTAGTGACCAAGCCCTTTGATTTTGAAAAACGCAAAAATAATGCTGATCAGGGCATTAAAGAACTCGCTTCTCATGTGGATTCTCTAATTACTATTCCGAATGAAAAACTATTGGAGGTTTTAGGCGAGCAGACGAGTGTGCTCGATGCATTCGCTGCTGCGAATGATGTGCTGTTGGGCGCCGTTCAAGGTATTGCTGATTTGATTATCCGTCCCGGGATGATCAATGTGGACTTTGCTGACGTGCGCACGGTGATGTCCGAGATGGGTATGGCCATGATGGGCACGGGGTCCGCGAGCGGTGCAAATCGTGCCCGAGAAGCTGCTGAAGCAGCGATACGTTCACCGTTGCTAGAGGATGTTGATCTCAACGGCGCTCGGGGGATTTTGGTTAATGTAACGGCTGGTCTCGACCTAAATATTGGCGAGTTTACGGAAGTTGGTAAGTGTGTAGAGGAATTCGCCTCGTCTGACGCGACGGTAGTTCTTGGCACCGTGATAGATCAAACCTTGCAGGACGAAATTAAGGTAACGGTGGTTGCAACTGGCCTTGGCAAGGCGCTAGCGCCGAATGTTGTGGTGGACAATACTGTGATTGAACCGCCGGCGGTTGGGGGTCAGATGGACTATGGAAAATTAGATACTCCCGCCTATGTGAGGCAAAAAACGCTGGATAAATCCGCGCAGAGCCTCGATGTCGGTCAAACCAAAGACATGGAATACCTTGATATTCCTGCATTTTTGCGGCGTCAGGCGGATTAACGCATAGGTCTTCGACCAATGCGCTGAAGCCTCAAATCAAAGCCACGCGGTTCGAGTCAGAAACCGATCTTCACCTCCTGCTAGAAGTGTAGGCGCCCTATATCATTGGGTACCACAAGATCGGTTGGCTCGACGTGGACGGGTGGCATGTTAAGCGGAACCCATTAATGCAAAGTAGCGCAAGCCAACATACGTTGAAAAACTGTATTCGTGCGACCGGCGTGGGATTACATTCCGGCAGGCAGATCAACATTGTGCTTCGCCCAGGCGTGGTTGATAGCGGCATTGTTTTTTGCCGCACTGATCTCGACTACGATTATCAGGTTCGCGCCCATGCTCTCAATGTGGGCAGTACAACTCTGGCCACTTCGCTGACGGATGGTGTCAATGAAATTTCGACCATCGAACATCTGATGTCGGCGTTCTCCGGTCTAGGAGTCGACAACGCCGTAGTTGAAGTAGATGCGGGCGAATTGCCGATCATGGATGGGAGCGCTGCGCCGTTCGTTTTTCTTATCCAGTCTGCAGGCGTTATCGCGCAAAACGCTGCAAAGAAGTTCCTCGTCATGCGTAAAACCATCCGTTTTGGAGATGGTGAGGCCTATGCGGAATTACAGCCCGATAGTGATTTCGTGCTGAAGTACACATTGGATTACGATCATCCTGTTTTTGCGCAGCATGAGCACACTGCGGAAGTAAAATTTTGTTCAACTTCATTTGTCAAAGAGATCAGCCGCGCGCGGACTTTTGGTTTTCTAGCCGATTACGAGAGATTGAAGGCGCAAAATTTAGCGCAGGGGGGCAGTCTTAGAAACGCTGTGGTGGTTGATGATTCACGGATCCTCAATGCAGGGGGCTTGCGTGTGCGCGACGAGTTTGCCAAACACAAACTTTTGGACGCTGTGGGTGATCTATATCTCATAGGATTCAGTTTGGTTGGACGATTTCATGGTTATCGCTCTGGGCATACCACTAATAATGGATTGTTGAAAAAAGTCCTAGCAACCCCCGATGCTTTTGAGGTGGTTTGCTATGACTCGGATTGTGGTGTGCCGCATTCTTTCCAACGAAACGCGGCGCTACCCGCTTAGACTGTCAGTCTGAGTGTTTATCGCCAATTTCGGGGCTTAGTCGCGCGATTCGCAGTTTTAGTTCGCTGACCTGGGCAAAGCTTGCGAGTGGTTGCAGCTTCTCTAGTAAATCGTCTGCCATGAATCGAAGTCGCGTAGCTGCAGCAGCTGATCTGCACAGTAGGAACAAGTTCGGGCCCCGAATATCTGTGACTTCTACCTCATAGCGTAGGGGGGCATCTAAAACCGCTCGGAACTCGGCCGTCCAAGCACGCTGATTGGCGGAGCGGTTTAGCAGCTTTTGCAGCGTCGAGTACTGCCCGTTCTGTTGTTGCAGAAGATCTTGTATTCGATCTGTCGTCATCCGGATCAAGGACCTCAATTTATAAAAGCTAGGCGCGATGCAAGCGCTCCCCGTAGAACATAGCCGGTTCATTGGCTTGCTGACGATTTATACAGCAGCAGAATAGCAGGCTATTGGCTAGCGCCCAAAACATGGCATGTAAGCGATTGAAAATTTCATGGGAATAGACCAAGCTAACTTCCTGTCGGAAGATTCTCATTACGATGCTGTGGCTCGTTGACACTGGCGTGGATCACCAAGGAAATAGGCTACATGCAAATCATTGTTATTGGTAAACACGGAGACTTTAGAGGCATGACAGTCTCTAAGTATCTGGGTTACTTTTTCGCGACTGTATTAATCACTTTAGTAGCAGGTCTCGTGGTACTGGGCGTGCGCGTATCTAAGCATGAGGCGGTAGACAGTGCGGTGATCGAAAATTGGCAGGGCACGATTACTGAGCATCGATCGGAATTGGACGGATTGCAGCAACAAGCGTTGGCAAAAAACGATGCGCTGACCAATCAGTTGTCGAAAATGCAGGGCCGCCTATGGCGCATAGAAGCGTTGGCTGCTCACATGCGGGATCTCTCGGGTCTGCAGGACGACGAATTCAACTTCGAGCAAACCGTTGCTCAGGGTGGCCCTCTAGCGGAAGAGGCGCGAGAGTTCGCATGGGTTGACTTGCAAACTCAACTTAATCAGTTGGCGCTGCAATTGGATCGTCGCGAAAAAGAATTAGGCATACTGGATACGGTAATGGTTGAGCTGCAGCGTTCTGAGCAGGTGCAATTGAGCGGCCGACCCATTGCGAAAGGCTGGCTATCATCAGCTTATGGTAACCGTATGGATCCGATCACAGGGCAACCCGCATGGCATGCGGGGGTAGACTTTGCGGGAAGCCAAGGCTCCGATGTTCTAGCGGTAGCGAGTGGTGTAGTTGTATTTGCTGACCGTCGTGATGGTTACGGTAAATTGGTTGAAATTAATCATGGCAACGGCGTCAGTACGCGCTATGGACACCATGACAAGCTGCTCGTTAAAGCTGGGGAAATTGTTAAAAAAGGCGACGTTATCGGATTGATGGGTAGCAGCGGTCGATCGACCGGCCCCCATGTTCATTTCGAGGTGTTGCGTAATGGTAGAAACATAGACCCGACCCGCTTTATCAGCGGTAATGCGAGCGGTGGCTAGCAACCTACGCTCTTTTTGATTGTTGGATAAACCTGTCCCGCTAGTCGCGCTGCCGCTACAATGCACGCCAAGGTTGTTCCGCCCTAGATTGGGGCCTTATTAACATCAAGCATCATGGCGAATTTTTTCACTAAGCTCTTTGGCTCGAAAAACGCGCGCGAATTGCGTCGCATGCAGAAGATCGTTGATCGGATTAACGCGTTAGAAGAATCGCTGGGGTCCGCAGCTGATCTGCCACAATGGACCCAGACCCTGCGCGAGCGCGCGAGCGCGGGCGAATCTCTGGATGCTCTGTTACCCGAGGCGTTTGCTGCCGTTCGCGAAGCCGCGAAACGGGCCAAAGGCATGCGCCATTACGATGTGCAAATGATCGGCGGCATCACCTTACATGAGGGGCGCATTGCAGAGATGCGCACTGGCGAAGGTAAAACCCTGATGGCGACATTGCCAGCCTTTCTCAACGCACTTTCTGGCAAGGGTGTTCATGTTGTTACTGTCAACGACTACCTTGCAAAACGTGATGCAAATTGGATGGCCCCAATTTATGAAGCCCTGGGAATGCGGGTTGGTGTTATTCAATCAAATCAGCCGAATGAAGAAAAGCATGAGGCCTACGCAGCAGACATTACCTACGGGACCAATAATGAATTTGGGTTCGACTACCTGCGCTCGAATATGGCATTTGCGTTGGAGGACCGACTTCAGCGCGAATTGAACTTCGCGATAATTGACGAGGTGGATTCCATCCTGATTGACGAGGCGCGGACCCCCTTGATCATCTCAGGTGCGGCAGAGGAGAGCACTAAGCTCTATCAAATCCTGAATAAAGTGGCACCAACGCTGAAAGAGCAGCCGTTTGACGATACGCCTCGTGTATTTGGCGAACCTGAGCCCGAACCTACGGGTGATTTTAGTGTCGACGAAAAGAATCGGCAGATTGAAATCACGGAATTGGGACATCAAAAAGTCGAACAGGCCTTAAACCAAATGGGACTGTTGCAGGAGGGCGATAGCTTATATTCGTCGACCAATCTGAATTTATTGCATCATGTACTGGCTGCTTTGAAAGCACATGCTTTGTTTAAGCGCGATGTGGACTACATGGTGCGCAATCAAGAAATTGTTATTGTTGATGAGCATACTGGTCGCGCTATGCCCGGCCGGCGTTGGTCCGACGGGATACACCAAGCGGTTGAGGCCAAAGAGGGCGTTCCGATTCAAAACGAAAGTCAGACTTTGGCTTCAACGACGTTCCAAAACTATTTCCGGTTATACGGAAAGCTGTCGGGGATGACCGGTACTGCAGATACTGAGGCTTTCGAATTCAACCAAATCTATGGTTTAGATGTAGTGGTTATTCCGACTCACAAGCCAATGATTCGCGACGACCAAAACGATCTGATTTTTCTCACGTTGCAAGAAAAATACGACGCTATTGCCGAGGATGTTGAAACGCGTACTAAAGCTGGTCAGCCAATTTTAGTGGGTACGGCGTCTATTGAATCCTCGGAATTGCTATCCAGCGAACTGAACCGTAGGGGCATCGAACACAATGTGTTGAACGCCAAACAACACGAGCGTGAAGCAGATATCGTAGCCGACGCGGGACGGCCGGCGGCGGTAACCATTGCTACGAATATGGCAGGGCGAGGAACTGATATTGTTCTGGGGGGCAATCTAGAAGCGGATCTCCAGCGCTCTGGCTCAAGCGATGACGCGGAGGTTGAGCGGATTCGCGACGCTTGGGGTAAGCGTCATGAGCAGGTTCTGGGTGCCGGCGGGCTGCATATTATTGGCACCGAGAGGCATGAGTCGCGGCGCATTGATAATCAACTGCGTGGGCGCTCGGGCCGTCAAGGGGACCCTGGTTCAAGCCGTTTTTATCTGTCCGTAGACGATAATCTCATGCGTATATTTGTGAACGACAATATGCGCGGCATGATGCAAAAGTTGGGCGGTGAGCCGGGCGAGGCGATAGAGCACAAGTTGATTAATCGCTCGATAGAGAATGCCCAGCGCAAGGTCGAGGGCCACAACTTTGACATCCGCAAAAATCTGCTGGAATACGATGACGTATCTAACGATCAGCGCCAGGTTATTTATCAGCAACGTCTGCAACTTATGCAGTCAGAAAGCATTGCAGACACGATCGAGGGGCTGCGCGAGGAGGTAATTGTTGACCTGGTAGGGCAGCATATCCCACCCGAAAGCCTCAGCGAGCAGTGGGATTTGCCGGGCTTGCAGCAAGAGCTGCGCGCTGAATTCGGCAGTGAGCAGCCTCTTCAGCAATGGCTCGATGAAGACGATCGGTTGGATGAGAGCGGCTTGATTGATCGAATTTTGCAGCAAATAGAATCAGAGTATGCTGGAAAACAGGCCGGGTTTGAGGCGTCTAATATTGACATGCGGTTAGTTGAGAAGCAGGTCATGCTGCAGCTGCTGGACCAGCGCTGGAAAGAGCATCTTGCATCTATGGATCAATTGCGCCAAGGCATCCATTTGCGTGCGTACGCGCAAAAGCAGCCGAAGCAAGAGTTTAAGCGCGAGTCCTTCGAGCTATTCCAGACGCTCTTATACAACATCAAATACGACGTGATCCGAACTTTGTCGCGCATGCAGTTAGAAAATCCAGAAGAGCTGGCCGCCGCGGAGCGCCAGCGGCGCGCACAAGCAGAACAGCAAATGCAATTTCAGCATGCGGCGGCGACTGAGCTTGGGGCGAGCCAAGCAGATGGGGCCAAAGAGCAGCCAGTCAGAGCTGCGCCCTTCGTCCGAGATGATCGAAAAGTTGGTCGTAATGAACCCTGTCCCTGTGGCTCTGGTAAAAAATACAAGCAGTGTTGCGGTCGAGCAGGCGCCAGTGGCGGTTAATCTTCTACCGCCGCGGGATATCATGGACGTCCCCGGGATTAAATTCGGCACTGCGGCTTCTGGATTGAAGGTTGGTGACGATGTCGTCGTTGCTCACTTTGAACCGCAAACCCGGATAGCGGGGGTGTATACCCAGTCTGCGTTCGCTGCTGCGCCGGTGTTACTTGCGCGAGAACGAGAGGCAAATGCTCAAGCGTGGGTGATCAATAGCGGCAATGCGAATGCAGCAACAGGCGAGCCTGGTAAACAAGATGCCCGAGCCGTATGCGAATCTGTTGCGGAGTCGTTGTGTATTGAAGCGCAGCATGTGCAGCCTTTTTCAACAGGCGTTATTGGTGAGCGCTTAAATGTACCGGCGTTGACGCGAGCAGTTACTAAGGCCGGAAAGACCTTGCTTTCTGATGGTTGGCTAGCGGCGGCAAATGCGATCTTGACGACGGATACTGGCCCAAAGCTAAGCAGCCGATGCGTTGCGCTATCTAGCGGTGATGTTGTTATCACGGGTATGGCAAAAGGTGCTGGCATGATCAAGCCTGATATGGCGACCATGTTGGCCTTCGTGGCGTGTAACGCCAAGATCAGTGAGCCATTGCTTAAACAATTAACGGTAGATTTGGCCAATAGGAGTTTCAATCGCATCAGTGTTGATGGCGACACATCGACCAATGATTGCTTTATGTTGGCAGCCACTGGGAGCGGCGACACCGTCGACATTAACTCCAAGCAAGATCAAGATTACGCAGCATTGTTTGCGGGCCTTACAGAGGTTACGCAAGAACTGGCTCAGGCGATTGTCCGAGACGGTGAAGGCGCTACCAAATTCGTCACGGTGCAGGTCCGTGGTGGGGCATCGCCACAAGAGTGTCTGGAGGTCGCATACACCGTCGCAGAATCGCCCTTGGTAAAGACCGCGCTATTCGCAGGTGATGCTAATTGGGGGCGTTTTTGTATGGCCATTGGCCGAGCCAAAGTTGCACAGCTTGACGCCTCGAAAGTTGCGCTGTGGTTGGACGATGTGCAGGTGGCGAGCGCAGGTCTGATGTCGCCCAGCTACTCTGAAGAAGCCGGTAGTAGCGTGTTGGCCCAAGAGGAGTTTAGAGTCACCATCGATCTTGGTAGAGGCGCCGCTCAAGAAACAATCTGGACGACTGACCTGTCCTACGAGTACGTGCGAATTAATGCAGAGTATCGCTCTTAATCGCTCGCGCCCTCATCAAATTCCACTGGTTCTTCACCAGCAATACGGTGTTCTTCACTGGCCCAAGCGCCCAAATCAATGAGCCTGCAGCGCTCGGAGCAAAACGGCCGAAACGGATTCGCCGGGGTCCATTTAACCCGCGATTGACAAGTTGGGCAGCTGATTATTCTGGGTGTGTTTGACATCTTTGAAGTAAGTTGCTGTGTAGGATGTTGATCTGGCTGTGCAAAAAATCTAGGTCTTGATCGTTAGTAACCACGTAGTCTGCGGCTTCTAATCTTCTTTCGCGACTGGCTTGGGCGTCGATAATCGCCTGTACTTGCTCGCGCGTGTTGTCGTCCCGGGCCATTGTGCGGTTTATTTGTGTGGCGACCGCTACATCAACAACGACCACAACGTCGCACCATCGTTGTTGGCCCGACTCGATCAGCAATGGATTAACAAGTAAACAGTAATCAGATTGAGCGTTGGCAACTTGTTCAACAAGGTAGTTGTTGATTAGAGGGTGAAGTAAATTTTGCAGCCACTTGCGCTCGGCCACATTGCTGAACACCTTCGATCTTAGGGCGGCCCGATCTAGGCGGCCATGGTCATCGAGGATATCCGCTCCAAAATGTTCAGCGATCTCGGCCAGTGCCGGCTGGCCGGCTTCAACGACGGCGCGGCTGGCCAGATCAGCGTCCACGACATCGATACCTAAGGTTTGAAAATGCTCCGCAGCGGCCGATTTTCCACTGCCGATACCGCCGGTAAGACCAATCAGCATTCTGCGTGCGCTCACCTCTATCACTGCTCCAATCGTTAATAAACCATCCACGTGCTGAGAACGCTATCATGTAATAGCGTAGCTACCCAGCCAGCGATGGCAAGAAAAGGTCCAAAGGGTATCGCACTTGAACTCGACTGCCGTCCGGTTCCCACTTGATAGAGCGCATAAATGAGACCGGTCGCTGCCGCGATCATTAGCACCTGCGGTAGCGCTTGCCATCCAAACCAAGCGCCCAGCGCGGCGAGCAGCTTGAAGTCACCATAGCCCATGCCGTCTTTACCGGTCGCCAGTTTAAATAACCAGAATATGAGCCACAGACTCAGGTAGCCCGCCATTGCCCCAATTACCGCATCATGGAGGGGTACTAGCGGATACATCGTGTTTAGCAACAAACCCGCCCAAAGGAGTGGCAGAGTAATTTGATCGGGAAGCAATCCCGAATCGTAGTCGATAAGCAATAGCGCCAGCAGCGTCCACATGAGACCGCAATAAAACAGGCTGGGTAGGCTATAGCCGTGTGCTGCCACCACTGCCAGTCCCAATACCAGCGCGCTAAGCTCAACGACCGGGTAGCGCGCGGAAATACCGGTTCCGCAAAACCGGCATTTGCCGCTAAGCCGCAACCAACTAATAACCGGAATGTTATCTATGATTTTAAGTTGTTCGCCGCAGTGTGGGCAGTGGGAGCGCGGCTGCGCCAAATTGAACTTAGCGCCAAGGGTGCGCGCAGTTGTCGAAATTGGGGCGCTGGGGTACGGAGGTTGCTGACTTTCCGCCGCCCATTGGCGTTGCAACATGATAGGTAAGCGATGCGCCACGACGTTGACAAAACTGCCAATACTGAGAGCAAAAATGCTCAACGCAACGAGCCCTGGCCACTGGTAGGTGTATAGAGTTTCAAGAAGCATCAGCAATAAAGAACCAAGGTTTAACCAAAAACGCTGCCCATTTGAAATAGCGGTAAGTACATCGCCAACAACAACATACCAATTAATCCGCCCAGAGTGACCATCATAGCCGGCTCAAGCAGAGGAATTAAGCGGTCAATCGCTGTTTCAAAAAGCGCTTCATAATGCAAGGCGGCACCGAGCAGCATGCTGTCGAGCATCCCGGCTTGCTCGCCTACCGCGACCATTTGGATAAATAAGGGCGGAAAACAGTGGGTGTTTTGCAATGCCGTGCAGAGATTTGAACCCCGCTGAACCGACTGAGCTGCGGCCGCAGTGCCCTGCGCATAAACAACATTTTCAGGCGCATGGCGGGCAAAATCCAGAGCCTCCATCATCGGCAAACCCGCTGATAAGCTTGTTGCGAGTGTTCTGGCAATATTGGCAATGCACCTATGCATTACAAGCTGACCAACTACCGGCATCAGTAGTTGTCCTTTGTGAGTGAGCAGCCGGGCTGCCTCGTAGCGTCGAATCCCGTATCGTATGGCTGAAAATAAACCAGGCAGCAGCACTAATAAGCCTGCTCCGTGGGCTTGCAATTGCTGTGAGGCCTCTATGATCGCCAGTGTTAGGGTCGGTAAGTCGCGGTCAAACCGGGCAAACATTTGCTGGAACTCAGGCACCACGCGCAATAAAAGCAGCGCAGACACGGCGGTTGCGACGCCGAGAATAGCAAGGGGATGGATCAGGGCGGAGCGTATTTTTTGTTGCAAACGTTTTTTGCGTTGGAGCAGCGTGGCTAAGTGGTGGAACGTGTCCTCTAGAGTTCCCGACGACTCGCCAACAGCCACTAAGCGCTGATACAAGTTATTAAATGTCGCAGGGAACTTGCTGAATGCATGGGACAGACTCTGCCCTTGAGCGAGCTCAAGCTCCAAGGTATTAAGCAGAGCTTTCACTGCAGGGCGTCGCTGCCCTTCGCGAAATATTTGCAGCGCAAATGGTAGTGCTATCCCGGCTCGTAATAGAGTGTCCAATTGTTGGGTCAGTTGGAGTAATTCGTCAGAACTTAGCCGCGGTGATCTTCGAGGTGATCGTGGCTTAGCGTTCGGTTGCTTGCTGGGCGGATGCAGCAAATGCATATCAACGTGGGCTGATGCGATCAGCTTCCTCGAGACTGATCACGCCAGTCGCCACCTTCGTCAATGCATCTGTTCTAAGGCCGCTAACTGGCAGTTGATGACAGGATGCTAACCCGTTGCGGTAGTTTTCGGTGCTGTGCAAGGCTTGCATGATGGGGTCGTCGATAGACAGCAGTTCAAAGATGCCGATACGGCCCTGATGGCCACGATTGCATTTCGAACAGCCGTTTGGATTGGCTTCAAAGGTTGCGGGGTTGGTGACCTTGCCCGCACTGGGTCGTTTGCAGTGATCACAGAGACGGCGAGCAAGCCGCTGGGCCAGAATTAAACTCACGGTAGATGTAAGGTCATATAACTTTATGCCCAGATGCTGCAAACGCGTGAGTGCGGTTCCAGCGCAACTGCTGTGTAACGTGGATAAAACCAAATGGCCAGTCTGGGCGGCGCGAACCGCGGCGGTGGCTGTTTCGATATCGCGAATTTCGCCCACCATAATCACATCGGGATCTTGCCGTACCAAAGCGCGTAAAACGTTGCTGAAGTTTAGGCCGATCTTATCGTTCACCGAGATTTGATTAATGCCTTCCAGCTGGATTTCAATTGGGTCCTCTACAGTGCTGATGTTGCGTTGTTCATCGTTCAATTGTTGTAGGCCGCTGTATAGGGTTAGAGTTTTGCCACTGCCGGTCGGTCCTGTGACCAATATCAGGCCGTTGGGCCGGTGCAGGGCTGTATGAAACTGCTGTTTTTGTATCGGCGTCATCCCCAACGCCTCGGCAGCTAAGCGGGTATGGGGGTTATTGAGAATCCGGAGAACCGCTTTTTCTCCCCATAACGTGGGTACAGTACTGACGCGCAAGTCCGCGAGGCCAGAAACCTCGGCTAGGTTTATGCGGCCGTCTTGGGGCAAGCGGCGCTCTGCAATATCGAGTTCTGCCATGATCTTGATGCGCGAAATCAGGCGGGGTGCCAATGTTAGGGGTAGGGAATGGGTAAGGCATAACAATCCGTCCAGTCTCTGGCGAATTTGCAGTGCATGTTGTTGCGGTTCGATATGAATATCGGAGACGCCTTTTTGCACAGCGTCTCGTATGAGTTGCCGCACGGTATAGACGGCATGGTTTTCGTCGATTTGCGCTGGAGGAATTGCGGATTCGCGAGGCGCTAAGTTTTTAGTGGAGACGTCGTTGACGTAGACCATTGCTGAAAGCCACATGCCAAAGTTTGCCTCGATTGAATCATTCCAGCGCCGCGAAAGCAGCGGTAAAGGGCGTCGTAATGCGTGCGTAATGTTGGCGTCGACTCCTGGGCTCTTTGCTTAGAACGTAAACTCGCGTTGAGTTATGGCATATACCTATCTCTGCTCGGGTAAAGGCGCCAATAGTCGATGGCGCTGCGCAGGCCTAGGGTGGTCGGCCCCGTTGATGGATCGTCAAATGCCGCTATCGATACCTTCTTGCTTGCGTAACTCGCAATCAGACTTGCTACAGCGTGAAAGTCATGGATTTACGTTAATAGAGTTGATGATCGTGGTCGCCATTACGGGGGTATTAGCCACCTTTGCGGTGCCCGCCTACCAAGGTTATTTGCAAGCCGCCAATAGCAGTAAAGTAGACATTCACTATCAACGCGCCATTGATTGGGTGCAGTCAGAAATGCAGCGACTGCGTGTGCAGATCAGCTCAGGCAGCAGTCGGGGCGAAGTCAGTACGCAATATGCGAGCGCGTCTCTTTGGGTGCTGGCGTTGACCCGAGAAGACCCTCGATCTGCGACCGCATCGCCTGAGGGTGCGCCGGCCTATGCCGCCCAGTCGGATACGGCAGACGCGGATGGCACAGTATTGCTCACACTGGCGGGGACAATTTCAGAGGGTACGGCTACGGTCACGATTCGGCGGCCAATCTATGGCGACTTCACAGCGGCCGCGGCTACACGGGTATGCTGGGCGCAGAACGCTTGTGACGTGTAATCGTGTATTTTCGGAAACCGGCTCTCGAGGCTTTTCATTAATAGAGCTTCTTATTGCCGTAGCATTAGTAGGGCTGCTTGGAACTATGGCTTGGCCTGCCTGGCGCGCGCAGAAGCTTCTGGCAGATGAGGGACTGCTTGTCGCGAATATCCAGAGCATGGCGATCTTTCAAGAAGACTATCGTATTCGCTATGGACACTATGCTACAGATCTTGCTGATCGACATACGATCGCGACAGTGATTGGCTGGCAACCGAGACATGACGATCAGGTGTTGTATTCGATCACTAGCGGCGATGGTTCAGAATATTGGGTATATGCCGAAAATCCGGCTGGTCACTCTGTCTGTTTGCGCATGCCGGCTGTTCAACGCTGTGACTGATAACCGAGCAGTAAACCAAATAATTCCTTTGGCGACCCAACTTGCCGTGCCACAATCGCGGAACTTTAGGATTCGAACCCCATTAAAGCGAACAGCTATGTCAGAAATGTCTGTAAGGTCAGCGGTTGGATTGGCCTATGTCATTGGATTGCTAACGATTTTCTTATCAGGAGTAGCGATGGCCATATCCGAAGAGCGCCTTCAACCTTGCCCCAGCTCACCTAACTGCGTCTGCAGTGATGCGACCGATAGCCATGCGATTGAACCGATTGCGATAACCGGCGATGCACAAACGATGTGGCAGCGGTTGCAGGATTACCTTGCCCGCCAACGCGGGTTCACGATCATGCAGGTTGAAGATAACTATTTAAGGGTCGCAGCAAAGACTCGTCTTTTGGGTTTTGTAGACGATGTGGAGTTTGAATTGCGGGCCGATGTCGGAGTTATCGCGGTTAGATCTGCTTCGCGAGTAGGCTATTCTGATCTGGGTGCTAATCGCCGGCGCATAGAAAAAATCCGCAAAGGGTTGCGCGAGACCGATTAGGCTGTATTAGTCTTCGGTAGCGGCGTGACTTGGGGCGTTGCAAGCTAAGGGGTGTGGGTAATACTGCTTCAGGAGCGAAGTAAGAGCAGGAGGGGGGGAGGAGAGCATCGTCACTTCGCCCCTGAAGCACGATCATAATCGCTGAATTGCTGTGAATTTCGCAGCAACAGTTACAAGAAATTCGTTCACGCGAATTTCAGCTCAAAACGCTGTATTTGCAGTCAGGGCTGGTCGCCCAACGTCAGTGGTCGTTCATCCGATGCAGTCCATTCAGACATAGAACCATCGTACACACTGACATTGTGCTGCCCCATCAGTTTACAGGCGAAAGCATCTACGGTTGCCGCGATCCCGCCGCCGCAATAGGTGATAACGCGCTCTTCTTGTAGGAGGTTCGCGGTCGACAGGGCCTCTAACAATTGTTGAGGGGACCTGAAGTATTCGTTCTCAAGCAGAGCGTCGAAATAAACAAGCGTGCTGGAGGGGATATGACCACGCCGATGGTAATAGAAATCGCCAGTGCCCGCGTAGAGTTCAGGCGACAGTGCATTAACGACGCAGACTTGATGCTCAATAGCGTCTTCGACCTCTTGTGTAGAGACAATTGCGTTAAGGTTCGGTGGGGCGTTAAAGGTTGTTGCTGGATAATGTTCTGTGCCGGCACTCAAGGGCGCCCCAGCATCGCGCCAGGCGCTTAAATTACCATTTAGTACCATGATATTTTTGTGCCCTGCATAATGAAGACACCACCACGCGCGCGTAGCCCACATAATGTGGCCGGATGAGTACAACACCACCTTATGGTCTGCGGATATCCCAGTATCGCCGATCGCTTTGGCAAGGGCTACGGGCGCCAAAAGCGTATTATTAAATGGCGACGCGGCATCCGACCAATCGTCCAGCAGGTCAATAAAACCGGCGCCGGGGATATGTTCCTTTAAGTAGTGCGCTCGCCCAGACTCTGCCGTGTAAGCATTGGATGATCTGTGCAGCAGCACTGAAGTATCAAAAATCCTGACGTTCTCGTCATTCAGTAAGGTAGCCAGTTCCCCCGCTTCGATTAAGTATTCTGGATGCACATAGTTCATACAAATTTCCCCGTGGTGTGAACCGCAAAAGCAAAGCTTGGCATCTTTGCGCTCGGCTAATCATAGCTAAGATCTGAGTGGACGGCCCAGATTTAACGATGAAGTAGGGTTATGCCGAGCAAGGTCGGTAGCCACGGACGAAGATTCGGCAACTGCCGACTCTTCTGCCATGGTCTGTATATCCGTCGAGGCTATGCAAGTATCCTTTTAGTCGGCGTTGCGGTTTGGATACAATGCCGACGGCGGCGAGCGAGCAAGCAATTTAAACGCTCGAAAAATTGTAGCGGCTCACTGTTTAAATTTGAAAATTGCCGGGATAGCTCAGTTGGTAGAGCGACTGATTCGTAATCAGTAGGCCCGCGGTTCGATTCCGCGTTCCGGCACCATTTAAGCCCGCGATCGCTGGCTCAAGACCAATGCTAAAGTA
>ERZ802830.76-NODE-76-length-85369-cov-10.2889_pt1 | contig 85369 bp, 85 predicted proteins | sample MGYA00345654_ERZ802830 | MGnify/ENA primary metagenome ERZ802830 (study PRJEB30503, sample SAMEA104212375) | marine metagenome | biome: Westerlies Biome; feature: [SRF] surface water layer (ENVO:00010504) within the epipelagic zone...; material: water (ENVO:00002006)...
CAAGTACATTCTCCCAATACATGAATTGATCTCCAAAATTTTCAGGTTCCTTCTGTTTTAATCTCCATTTTCCAATATTTATCAACATGAACATATAGAACGCAACAAAGCTTAAAAGAAAATTACTAATTGTATTATTCACCAAAGATCTAGAAATCTGCCCTCCGCGAGCAAAGTGTAAAAAGAACCTAAATGGGTTATCGGTACGATGTAGCACACCTTGCCAAGCATTATTGGCAGCTTTTAATTCATCATCAAGTATAGGTTTATAACCTAATTTAGTGAGTATCTCAGTTGACTCAATTTCCCAAGGACCATCGTCTAATGAAACTGCAGGCATATAAACGCCCCATTTCTTGAAGACTTCATAAGGTGGTCTTACATAAAGTTCGTATTCTAGTTCCTTATCACATAAGGCCAGTAAGACTGCTTGCACCCAAGGAGAGTGAGTAAAACCATATACTTTTACACTCATAATTTAGTTTTGATAATGATTCATTATCCTGTCTAATAAAAAGATAATCACTAGATGCAAAAAAATATCCTTGAATAAGGATTTTATTTTCTTATTTCTGCATAAACTTTAGTTGACCCATCTTTAAAATGTACAAGTACATCATAAGGTGTAAAGCGATCCTCAACTTCCATACCCGGAGAACCTAAAGGCATTCCAGGAACTGATAGGCCGATTGCATCCGGATTACCTTCTGAAAGAAATTGTGAGACATATTTACTTGGTATATGGCCTTCAAAAAAATGTCCTTGCGAGGAAACCCCCGTATGACAAGACCTATGCTCAGGATTTATTTTTAGTTCTTCTTTTATTTTTACAAGGCTTTGGTGATCTTTTGTATTTACTGTAAATCCGTTTTCTTCCATATGCTTAACCCACATTTTGCAACAGCCACAGGTTGGAGTTTTGTGAACTAGTAACTCTAAATTAGAATCACTATGTTGTTTACTGATGTTAGAAGCTCCTGCGAATGAAGTTAATAAAAACAACAAAAAACCAAGATATATTTTTTTCATATATTTATTTTATACTTTCTATACTTCCTTGAATATGAATGTCTAATTTAGAAAGCTTTTGTAAGATTGATTTATACTATTATTACTCTCATAATTGCGTTGTTACAGATCAATTTTATTTGTGACTCACCAAACTTCAATAATGATTTATTTTATTACGATAATTATCATTGCATTAAGCTTATGGATCGGTAATTCAGCAGTTTCTTTATTTTTAGGAATACTTCTAGCTTTATTTTATAAGTTGCCCGAGGGATTTTTCACTAAAAAGTATGGATCTAAGATTTTGCAGACGGGCATAGTATTTTTAGGCGGCAGTCTGAGCTTTGGCACTGTGTATGAAACAAATACCGATTATTTTTTATGGATTTCCGCTTTTGTTCTTATCTCATTTGGAGCGGTAATAATCTTAGGAAAGCTTATAGGAGTATCGGAAAAACTATCTTTTCTTCTTGCTTCTGGAACAGCTGTTTGTGGTGGAACCGCTATCGCTTCAGTTGCTCCTTCAATCAGGGCTAGACCACAAGATCTAACCACAGCAATTACTATAGTTTTCTTGTTAAATGCTATTGCAGTCTTATTTTTTCCTCTATCGAATGGATATCTAGAGTTAAACGATAGACAGTTTGGGGCATGGGCAGCTTTAGCTATACATGACACCGCTTCTGTTGTTGGTGCTGCATCAAGTATCAGTGAAGTTTCAGTTGAAGTTGCTGCTACTTTAAAAGTAACAAGAACTATTTGGATTGTCCCTTTGGTTATTTTTTCTGCTTGGATTTACCGAAATAAGAATGATGGCTTCGGTCTTCCTATCTTTGTGGTTTTCTTCGTAGCAGCAGCAATACTGAATACTCTTTTACAGCCCAACGAAATGATCGTTGATTATTTGAAACTGACCAATAGGATTTGTCTTTTGACAGGTCTTTTTTGTATTGGAACTCAGATAAGTAGAGAAAGTTTAGCTCTTCTGGAATTTAAACCTATAGCTTTAGCTTCAGTAGTTTGGGCAATTATTATTCCTACTTCTTTATATTTAGTTCTAAATTTTTAACTAGAATTTTCTTTTTTGTTTTTCGCATTTGCCTTTAGCTAAGATTTCTATCTTAGGATCTTTTCCTCTCTTTCCATCTACTCTTTTTAACCAAATATCTCCTTTAATTCTTGCCTTGCCCGTAAACCAGTTTATTTCATTGGTAAGCTGATAAACATCCACTTTATATTCAGGATAGTTGGGATGCATTGCTCCATTTTCAAGAAAATGGGTGACCATAAGGCCGGTTTCTTTTTTATCTTTTCTCCAATCGCTTTGTGTAATCCATACAGGTGCCGGTTCGATAATATAATCCAGTTTCAGCAAGTCATCAGAAGATTCATCTATGGACCAATACTGAGTGACATCAATCTTATTTTTATCCCACGCATCTTTATTTAAAGTTTGCTTCGCTCTATTTAAAAAGAATATTGATTGAGTAGTAGTTACTGCTACATTCTTTGCAATTTCAACTGCTTCATTGAAATAGTTTCTTCGGAAGTCTTCATAAGTAATAGAATAGTTGCCTTCAAGTTCACACAGCACTTTCTTTGTTTCCGAAAAAGATAATGGAGAAACTAAGAAAAAAATAATCCCTAAAATAGAGAATCGTTTCATCTTTTTAGGAGTTTTGTTTTAGCTTCTTTAAGGGTGTATTTTTTTTCTAAGTCTTCTTTAGAAGATCTTGAGGAAAGCTCTCCAACACGAACATATTCTCCTTTGTCATAAGCTTCTCTGAATTGCTTGATATTTCCCCATTCATCTCCAACTTTACCACTGGCACCCATTCCAAAACCTTCAACTGTACTTCCGTAGGTGAGTGCCTGTAGCCCCATTCTATGAAGTAATTTAGGGCTTGCTCTATTAAGCACTTCAGGATCAACAGAAAGTACCCAATTTTCTTGTGTTCTCATCCAAGGTTTAACGTTACTCATAGTGGCCACGAACCTTACTTCGTCGGTTTTGTTAACCGCAGTTCCGTGCAACAACCTTCCGTCAAACATCATTATGGTTCCTGCCTTAGCTTCTAAATTTATCGCAGGAGGTAATTCACCTATTTCTCCATTACTGCCAGCATCTATCATAATTTTATGACTACCAGGTATAACTAAAGTTCCTCCGTTTTCTTCGTTTACATCTTGAGGTATGTACATGGTATTTACTAGAGCTGGAGATTCTTCTGTCATCCAGGGGGATAATGGTCCTTGATCCATATGGAGGCCTTGAGGGTATTTTCCTTTCTCTGCTCCGTTAGCCAAAAAGCTATGGCATATCCAGCCTTTTCCTAAAGTTTCATTTAAGAAATTCTCTATTAATACTCCTGCTTGGACAGCTTCTGGATTCTGTTCTATACATTTACCAAAAACTTCACCTTTATTAATGAGTGTATGAACATATTGTCCTGATGGAGTTTGAGCATCAAGACCAGCTAATTTTTCTCCAGCTGCTTGTTCTAGAACTCTATTGAGAAAGTTTTGGCATTGTATCTCTGAAAGGGCATCTTCTATTAAAGCGTATCCCCATTTTTTAAAGTCTTGCCTAATTTGAACAATATCCTTTGTGGGAGATGGAAGTTCAAAATTTTTCCAATAGTCATGTTTTCTGGCAACTGTCGTATCCCAATAGTGATCTCCCCATTCCAAGGGTCTCTTTATATCTGGAGGAATCATCCACGGATTATTTTGAAAAATAGACTTGTAAGGTTCCTTAGAGTCTATAAAGGTATTGAATAGACGATTTTCTTTTGTTGTATTTTCATCAAAGTATTCCTGTGAAAATTCTTTTATATCTGACATTTGCTGTTTACTATGATCTTGCTGTTATTGCTTTTATAAATTCAACTTCTTTTTCATTATAAGCTGTTCCATCTTTTCTCAAAATATCATGAAACCAAATTTCTGGTTCTGGAATTTCATCTCCATCTTCAAGAAACTTGCCACCCTCTTTTTTCTTTTGAAGGTCTAAGATAGTTGACCATCCAAAATGAGTTTGACTTTTCCCCGCAACGAGGCCCCAGTTATAACATCCTATATTATTTTCCTTAAAGATTGGAAGGCTGAATTCAAATGTGGAACCAAACTCTCTTGCCATGTACTCAGTGCAAATCAAAGGTCTCTTATGCACCTTAAGTTTATCGATAGTTTCTTGTAACTTCTCACCTTCGTAGGTATGAAAGGTTATTATGTCCGAATTTTCTGCGTTTAATTTTATATTTCCTTCTCCTACAGAGCCATCTAAGCATGCAGTTAAGGGTTGAGAGGGTCTAACTTCATAAGCCCATTCCCAAGTAAGTTCCAATAAAGTTAACGACTTATCTCCTATGCCGAACTGACCAGGTTCGTTGTATAGATCCCACATGAGTATTCTTTTATCATCCTTGAAATTACTAAGAATTTCAGTAACGAATTTTTTAAGTCTAATGATCTCTAAATTATTGGATTGTTCTTCATGAATGCCATTCACTATTGCCATGCCGGGACTTTGTTTCCAGCCAGAATTATGAACACCTGAGACTGGTTTCGGTTGTTCACCAAGTTTGGGGTAGGGCCTATGACAATCATCAAATAACACCAGAAGAGGTTTTATCTCCAAGGAAGCACAAATATCTAAAAGTATATTTAGTCTTTCTGAAAAACCTATTGGATCAGCCCAAAGTAAATCATGCAGATAAACTCTGACTGAATTGAAGCCTAATTGTCTGGCCCAAGAGAGCTCTTTTTTATTTATCTCTGCATCAAAGGTCTCTTTCTGAAACATCTCCAGCTGATTGATAGCATTGCTTGGTAAATAATTACAACCCACGATCCAATTATTTTGGTTATACCAGTTCTGAGATTTTTCTATAGACCATTTACTCATTGATAATCAACCTTTTCGCATCTGGTCATTCCATTTACAAATACACCTTGTCGAGCAATTTCACAACTCTCTTTTAATCTAAATGGCTCAGGATAAATTATCCAATCACAGCTCTTACAAGGCTTAAATAATAAATTGTAATCATGCGCGAATAATAAAGATGGTAAGGCCATCAAGGAGATGAAAAGATAGAGCCATAAAACCTTTGTCATATTTTTAGTGCCTTTATTTTATAATTAAACTCAATGCCTATTATAAGCACAAAAAATCTCAATATATATTTTGAAAGGAGTCCAGCAAAGAAATATGAACCTCTGTTATACATAGGAGGAACCGCAGGTGATTTAAGGAATAAACCAAATCAGATGGACTCACCTCTAACTAATTTTTTTGAGGTTATAAGCTATGACCAGAGAGGTTTAGGTCAGACTGACGCACCAGCAGGTGAATATTCTATGCAGGATTACGCTGATGATGCAGCTGATCTTTTAGATGCTCTCAACATTGATTCAATAAATATATTTGGAGTATCTTTTGGAGGAATGGTTGCCCAAGAACTAACAATTCGACATCCTTCGAAAGTAAAAAAAGTAGTGTTGGCTTGCACTTCCTCTGGAGGAGAGGGAGGATCTTCATATCCACTCCATGAACTAGAAGCGTTAGATCAGCAACAAAAACTTGAAATTGGGATAAAAATCAATGATCTTAGGATCACCGATGAATGGATGCAGGAAAATGGCGAAGCTTGGGATAATATCAAGGAAGCTACTCAGAAGAGAAATAATTACAAACCTAATAAGGACAATCTTCTGAAACAACTCATGGCTAGGAAAGGACATAACACCTTTAAAGATTTAACCAAAATTGATAAACCCGTTTTGCTGGCAGGCGGTAAGTATGACGGGATAGCTCCTTTGGAAAATATGCAATCTCTTAATACCCAGATAGCAGGCAGTCAATTAAAAATATATGAAGGTGGGCACCTATTTCTTGTACAGGATGAAAGAGCATTTAAGGATATATGTAATTGGTTGCGTGATTAACGATATTAAAACTTTGAAGGTACAAGAATATTAGCTATTTATGAACATTCGTCTTAGAAAGATTTTGGGATACTTAGGGACCTTGCCTTTTATTTTCCTTTCATTGATGCCTATTTTTTCTTTTTTCCCCGAAGATTATATTTTTTATTTATTGCTATCAATCTATGGGGGAGTGATCTTATCTTTTCTAGGTGGAATGACATGGGGTTGGAATCAGCCAAATGTTTCTCCCATTTATTTGATAGTTGGAATATTTGTTTCATTGGTTGGGTTCTTTGTTATCTCCATCTCTAATATGTTTCTTATTTACAGTCTCTTTATAAGTCTTTTAGGTTTTATAGGTTTTTATTTCTTTGAATTACAAGCATCAGATTTTATGCGCGATAAAGGCTATAAGCTCTTAAGAAGAAACTTAACTATTATCGTTTCTCTTTGCTATTTGTTAGCCTTGTATAATTTTAATTATTGAAAGGAACGGTATATGAGGAAGATAAGTTAGCTGCTAGGTCTTCATCATCATAAAAAGTTGGCTTGTATTGTTCGTCCACATAGAGCTCAACCTGATCTGCATAATGTTCTGAAGTATCATCTTGTGTAGCACTACCATATTGATGAATACTTTTAGATAATTGCTCTCCATTTTTATCCCAGCTTACATGTATGTATAAGCCATCGCCTCCAGAAGCCTTTAAATCTCCTTCTTCATCATTTCTTCCATAAATCGCCCTGAGAACATCTGGCCCACCTTGGACTGATACTTTTTTATCACCTCTAACGATAAAGTTCCGCTCCGACCATAGCGGATCTACTCTCCCATATGTTTCTGTTAATTCCGCTACACAATCTCTAAAAGATATTTCTGGATTTTGAGGGATCCTTTGGCCTTGTTCTGAGATCCATTCACTAGAAAGAACACAGACGCCCAATGCTGCTGATTGATTATTAAAGTCAGTATGTAAGTTCCATTTTTCTAAAACTTTTCTAGCGTCATTTAATTCTTCAGTTTCAAAATTTCTATCAAATAGCTCTGATATATATTTGTAAGATCTAGATTGTCTTGAGTATTTATTATCAAATTTAATAGCATCGAATATCTTTTCATCAACTTTGTCATTTTCCTCGAATAGTTCGATAGATCTGTATGCGCGGTTTGTCATTCTAGTTTGGAGGCCAAGAGTTGGGGAGAAGTTTGAACTATCAAGATTATCTTCAGAACCAGTGACTTTAAAAGGATCTTGATTAGTACTGGCTATCCAGCCTGATTGAGGATTTTTGATCATAGGTATTTCTTTAAAGCCTACATAATCCTTCCATATTAGTTCAGATTTTGTTCCGTCAACTGTTTCCTTCCACTGAATACCTTCTTTTCTCTTGGGAGAAGATGAATTGTGTATAAAGAAAATATTATCTTCCTTATCGGCATATACTCCATTGAAAGAGATAATTGATCTTTTCTGCATTGCCTGAATCCATTCTTCATAAGAAGTTGCCTTGTTCATGGCATACCACTGATCTACTTGTTTGATATCATTCATTCCAGAAAATCTTAAGGCATATTGTTTATCTCCTAACTCAAGAACAGGCCCATGGAGAGAATATTTTGCTTCTCTTTTAACTGTCCATCTTATTGGACCAAATATTCTTACAGGGATACTAATACTTTCAATATTAAAATCTCTCCATTCGCCATCTAGTTCATATTGGTTTGTGTTGTCTGGATTGATTTTTAAAAGATAACTATCAGATAAATCTGGCTTGTTTACAGTAAAGCCCCAAGCTAAATTTTGATTAAAGCCAACAAATACAAATGGAGATCCAGGAAACAAGCCTCCCATCATATTCCAGCCTTCATCACTGGAAACATGGGCTTCATACCATGCTAAAGGACCATCTAGAGGTTGATGGGAATTTATTATTATTCGTGTAGAGCCATCTGTTGTCTTGTTTGAATTAACGGCAAGGACATTTGAGCCAGTGACAAATTCTTGATTTTTATATAAATAACTATATTCCTCTTTGTTAGTAGATTCTCTCTGAAGTTTTTCTATTGAACTTACTACACCGGAAAAAAATAAGTTTTGTATAGAAAAGCCAGCCACAATATCTTGTTCTGTAACAGGGAAGAAATGATTATATTTATTCTCAGGATTTTTAATCATCCAATAATTGATACCAGCCGCATAAGCCTCTATGACAAGCCTGACACCTTCAGTTAAATCTTTCTCATAATTTTCTTGAACTCTCTCTCTGATTTTCAGAGTTTTAATTAAATAGTCTTGTACAGCACCACTTGCACCATCTTTTAAACCCATTTGAGCTCTATAGAGGTACATATTTTCAGCTATATTTTCAAAGTCATCTTCTGCATGAGCATAGGCTAAGCCAAAGGCAGCATCTGCATCTGTTTCACCATGCACATGCGGCACGCCCCATATATCTCTTTTTATTTCAGCTTTATAGGTTTTAGATTTCTCTAGATAAAAGTTCTTTTGCACCATGTCTGGAGATTGACAAGAAATAAGCAGTATTGAGAGAAAAAAATGAAGAAATAGACATCTAATCATGTTTCTATTTTATATTTATGAAGGAAATTTAGTAGAAAATTATCTATTTTAATACTATTTCAGGGCAGACGGCGAAACTCTTGTTTTGCCATTTGTTGTAATAACCTCAACAAGGTCCCCGACATTGAAAGAATAATCACTTGTTTCCTGCACAACAGAAATTGTTCTTCCATCATCCATATTGATTGTTAGTTGAATACCCGCACTAGACTGCAAACTTTTAGAAAGGTTCCCCCCTAACGTTGCTCCAAGAGCACCGCCAATTACGGCCCCTATTTCTGACTCTGGCTTAGAATCGCTGACACCGCTTCCGGCAGCAGCTCCTACTAGACCTCCAACAATAGTTCCAGATTTTGTTCCACCTTCTATGGTTACTTTTTTTATAGTTACTACTTCCCCATAAAGGACATTTGACATTTTTTGAGCAGAATCTCTATCAAATGTATCAGGACCTAGAGAGGTATTGGCACAGCCTAATGCCAATAGAAGGAGAGGGTATAGAATAATCTTAGTTTTCATATATATTTGACACTTTCCTGAGTGTCTAGTTCTTAATTATTTCAAAATTGATGCTAAAGAATTGCCTTAGACATTTACTTTTCTATTTGTTTTTATAAATACTTGATTCAAATTCTTCTAATGTTTGAACACATCCTTTTTCTAGAAAAGGTAACATCTGCATGAGAACGACTGAAACAATTTTATTTTCTGTATCTATCCAAAAATAAGAATTAAAGAGTCCTGCCCAACCGGCACTTTCTTTCGGCCTGCCAGTCTGCGATTCTTCATGGTTTATCATGAAGCCAGGACTCCAAGATTTATCTATTCCAGGCATAATTTCCATATCTTCTGTCAAAGGAGGAGCGGAAGTTGGTAATTTATTCATTTTAATGTTCTTATCAGAACTAACTAACATAGTCTGGATTGAACTTTCTTTTAATACTTGAGAACCATTTCCTTTTCCTTTATTAAGAAATATTTTTAGAAAAGTAGAATAATCTTCTGCATTAGAAATTAATCCGCCTCCGCCAGAATAAAAATCAAATGTTTCTGTAACACCAAAAGGTATTTCAGCAAAATTCTCTCCTGTTCTGTTATAAACTTTGGTGACTCTGTCATGATCGCTTAGAGGTAGATCATAAGAGGTATCATTCATTCCTAGAGGGTTAAAAATATTCTCTTTCATATAATCTTGAAGGCTCATATCTGAGATCTTTTCTATCAGTACACCTAACCAATCTATACCAATACCGTACTCCCAAGCAGAACCAGGATTAAACAATAATGGGGCATCCAAAAATTCCTTTTTATTGGTCATCATTGAGACAAGTTCACCTCTTCCAACTAGTTTAGTGATATTTTCATTCCACATTTCGTACCCAAAACCTGAACTATGTGAAAGGAGATGACTTATATTGACCGCATTAGTGACTTCCGAATAAATAGGCTGATCGTTTTCATTAAAACCTTCAATAATTTTTTTTGAAGCAACTTCAGGAAAAAATTGTTTAAGTTCGGTATCTAATGATAGTTCTCCTCTCTCTATAAGTTGCATTATGCAAGTTGAGGTAACCGCTTTTGTCATTGAAGCAATTCTGAAAAGAGAGTTATCATCAACAGGTAGTTTTTTTTCAAGATCTAAATAACCAAAATGACCCTTGTACAAAGTATTTTCTTCAGAAGAAACCATGGCTGATAACCCTGGAACTCTTGATGAGGAATCTGCAAGAGCCTGGTCAATATATTGAGAATCTATTTCGATCATTCTAAGATTAAAGGCTTGTAAATTTATCTAGGTGAAAATCTGCATTTCCAAATTGAGAATCTATAACCAATAATCTTTTGAAGAAATGTCCTATTCTAAGCTCTTCAGTCACTCCCATTCCGCCATGAAGTTGAACAGCATTTTCTCCAACGAAAATACCAGATTTACCTATCAGGTGCTTAAGGGCATGGATTGTTCTTTGGGCCATCTTAGGGTCTTGTACAGTTTCCATGGTTGCTCTAAATAACAAGGATTTGCATTGTTCATACTCCATGAACATGTCAACCATCCTGTGTTGTAAGACCTGGAAGTCCGATAATGCATGGTCAAATTGTTCTCTTTGCTGGGTATATTCAACTGTATCTTTATAGAGTACTTCCATGGCTCCAACTGCTTCAGCAGCAAGAGCTAATATTGCATCATTAGCAATAGCTTGCAGGATCTCAAAACCTTCATCCTTTTTACTCACCATATCTTCTTTGGATACTCTTACATTCTCAAATGAAACTTCAGATGCTCTTAACCCGTCAACGGTTGGGAAATTCTCTCTAACCACTCCATCGGCACTAGAATCTACAATAAATAGGGAAATTCCTTTTTCTTCGGTCTGACCGCCGCTAGTTCTTGTAACTACAATTAATTTATTAGCAGATTCAGCATTTAGGACCATAGATTTTTTCCCATTAATGATAAATTTATCACCTTCTTCTCTGGCCGAAGTGGCAATATCATTAAGATCAAATCTGCTTTGTTCCTCTGCATAAGCTAATGTTATTTGCAGGCTACCATCTATTAAACCTGGAATGAGTTCTTCTTTCAGGTGTGTTGCAGGACTCCTCTTTAAAGCTCCACCACCAAGGACTATATTTGCTAAAAAAGGTTCTAATACAAGACCTTTACCAAATTGTTCCATTAACACTAAGGTATCGATTTGATTCCCTCCAAAGCCTCCTTCTTCTTCTGAAAAGGCCAGCCCCAGCCATCCAAGTTCAGCCATAGAAGACCAATAATCTTTACTGAATCCAGGATCTTCTGAGCTTATTTTAATCCTGTTAGGTAGGTCATAATTTTCCTGTACAAAGCGTTCAACACTTTGTTGTATCATTTTTTGTTCTTCAGATAATTCAAAGTTCATTTTGAGCTACCTTTAGTAAGACCTAGAACTTTTTTTGCAACTATATCTTTTTGAACTTCACTTGCCCCACCATAAATAGTGAAGTAACGGCTATTGAGATACCCTGCAGTTCCACCTTTAGCGAAAGATGGCCCTGCTCCTTTATCTCCCCAAGCAGATGAATATATGCCGCTAGCTTCAACAGTTAATTTTTGTATACGCTGTTTTATTTCCGTTCCTTTTAATTTTAAGATAGAAGATTCCGGTCCTGGTTCACCTCCAGCTGCAGCAGACGCTAAGCTTCTAAGTTCAGTAAATTCTGTAGCTAGTAAATCTATTTCTAACTCTCCTACTTTAGACTTATAGCTTGAATCATCCATCAAATTTCCATTTCCTCGTTGGATTGATCGAGCATTATCTTTAAGTTGCTCTAATTCAACTAAAGATTTTGATAGTCCCGCTAACCCTGTTCTTTCATGTTCTAACAATCCTTTTGCGTAAGTCCATCCTTTGCCCTCTTCGCCTATCATATTTTCAACAGGTACTTTTACATCTGTAAAGTGGACAGTATTAACAGTATGCGATCCTCCTAAAGTAATAATTGGTTTTACCTCTATACCTTCTTGTTTCATTGGAAAAAGTAAGAAAGTAATACCTTGTTGTTTAATTCCTGAATCATCAGTTCTGGTTAGACAAAAAATCCAGTCAGCTACATGAGCTAAGGTGGTCCATATTTTTGAACCATTTACTGTGTAGTAGGTGCCATCTTCGGATAAGACTGCTTTTGTTTTTAGGTTTGCTAAATCTGAACCGGCTCCAGGTTCAGAATATCCCTGACACCAATTCACTTTTCTATCTCTTATATCAGGTAAGAATCTTTCTTGTTGTTCTTCATTTCCATAATTCATAAGTATTGGAGCCAACATGCCCAATCCAAACGGTAGATCAAATGGAATATTTGCTTGAGCTGTTTCTTGCTCCCATATGTAGTGTTGTGTAGGAGTCCATCCAGGGCCACCAAACTTTTCTGGCCATTTGGGAACATCCCAACCACCTTTTTCTCTAGCTTTTTCAAACCAGCCTAGTCTCCAGGAAAAATAATCTTCTCCTGATTTTATTTTATTTTCATCGAAAAAAGATCTAACTTCATCCCTAAACGCCAGATCATCACTGCTTAGATTTATATCCATATTTTATTTATTGAAATTATTGAAAATGAGCGTTGATCTTAATATTTTTTTGCTCTAGAAGCTAGAAATATAGTGTATTTCAAGCTGTTTTGAAGTTAATTTTAAGAGATTTTTTTAGACCATAAGATTGCAATTCTTATTAATTTTCTCCTATGATGAGAAGGTTATGGAAGAAAGATTAAAAAGATTTAATGAAGAGTTCTTTGGACCTTCAATGGAGTTCTTTAAACTGAAGTATGAATCAATTGAAAAGGAGACAATAATCTTTTCTTGCGAATTTAATGAGAAGTGTGGCAACCCAATGGGATTTGTTCAGGGAGGTATGATTTCAGCTGCTTTAGATGATGCAACTTCGGCAGCTATGATTTCAGGTTATCAAGAAAAGAAAGCACCTATGACAACTGATTTACATGTTTTATTTCATAGACCTTTAGCCTTAGGAAAAGCCACAATGAAGGTCAACCTTATAAAATTAGGCGCTAGAAGTGCCACATCAGAAGGAAGAATATTTAATCTCGAAGGAAAGCTTGTTGCAACTTTAATGCATACAGCTCAGCCAGTAGATGTAGCATAGAAAAATATAGGAGAAAGTAAAATGAAACCAGTTTGTTTAGTTTTTGGAGCAGGAGCCGGAATTGGTGGCACTGTAGCAGCAAAATTTGCTCAAGAAGGTTACCATTCGTTTTTGTGTAGACGTTCTGATCAGGAAGGTTTGGACAGATTAATTGCAAATATAGAAGAATCTGGCGGATCTGCATCAGGACAGTTGCTTAATGCAATTGAAGAGAATGCTATCGAAGAAGTAATCCAAAAAGTTGAATCTGATATAGGTCCCATAGAAGTTGTGGTATATAACTTGGGCGCGCAAACAGGCATGAAACTCCTAAGTCAAACTACCTACAAGGAGTTTGAATGGGGTTGGAAAATGGCTAGTTTTGGATTATTTCGTGTAGCAAAAGTTCTTTGCCCTCTGATGGTTGATAGGGGTAAGGGAACTATATTAGTTACATCTGCTACAGCTGCTATGAGAGGTAATGCAACACAACATTCTCATGCTGCTGCAATGGCAGCCAGAAGAATGCTCTGTCAGTCTCTAAATGCAGAGTTCTCATCAAAGGGTATTCACGTTTCCCACATTATTGTAGATGGTGCTGTAGATGCTCCGGATACACTTGGAAAAATGCTAGGACCAGAAATGTATCAGCAATTACGAGAAACTAAAGGCATGGAACATGATGGCTTGTTGTTACCAACGGAGATAGCAAAAACTTACTACCATTTATCTCAGCAACATCGTTCAGCATGGACACATGAACTAGATTTAAGGGCCTTTTCAGACCTCGCATGGTGGAATCATGCCACTATGCTTGATGATGAGAAAGCTTAAATTTTGCTATCTGAATATCATCCTGACCTAAGTCTTGATAATTATCGTCTATTCGCCCTTGAATGTATTCTTTCCAAGTAAATGGCCTGTAATTAGGTTTTGAAAGAGATATTTCAGATAGTGGTTCGATTATAGAATCACTTTTTGGGTTAAAGAAAAAAGGAGTGCTATATCTTGGTTCAGTAGTTCTTTTTAATACTCTATGCAACGCAGCTATATAATTGTCATTTGTCCAAACTTGCATAGCGTCACCTAAATTAACAACTATAGAATCTTTTTCAGGCTCTATATCTATCCATCCAAATTCTTTTGATTTTGCCTGAAGGCCTCCCGTCATATCTTGCAATAGTAAAGTTAGTATTCCAGGATCAGTATGATGATGTAAGGCCATATCCCCAAGTTTGTTTACTTCATTTTTTTCATTAAGATTGAGAGGATCTTCAGTGGGATAATAGTTCAATCTAGCATTACTTGTTCTGGAATCTCCAAAGACTTTTTCATTTTTAGTCAGTCCTAAACAAATCAGTATTAGTTCCAAGGTCTTTTCCGCAACTTGAGAAGATTTAAGAAAAAAGTTTTCCATGGTCTGCTTAAATACTGCTTCCTCAGGCCATTGATTAATATCAGATTCTAATCGTGTTTCCATAAAATCGAATACCTCTTTTAGGTCTCTCTTTTGTTTTGTTAATTCTCTATCAAAAAAACCTAGAGGGATTTGCTCAGATCTTAATAATTTTAATTTCTCTTCTCTGTCTTGAGAGAAGAACCATTCAGACATCTTCCACATATCATCTATTTCTTCTTGAATCCCATGATTCTTTAGTAAGAAGAAACCATGATCTCTGCATGCTAAGTCCAGTAGCTTTAATTGCTCGCTATCAGTTGCAGCATTCTGGAGATCAATTAGAGGTACGTTAGGAGTTTTCATGACCAGTGGCTTTTGCAGTAAATTCTATTACCTTTTCAAATGAGTGCATGGCTTGAAGTACATCTAAATCTCTTCTTTGCCCACCAATTATTTGTATCGAGGCAGGAAGACCAGAATCTAATAAAGATATTGGAATAACACCCGCTGGATTTCTGGTCATGTTTATACCCATAGTAAAATCAACCCAAGAAGGTGTTTGGGTGCCATTAACAAATCCATCGCCTTCCAACTTAGGTGCATGACCACAAGTAGCTGGGGTAATGATCAAGGGAGACTCATCAAAGAAATTTTGTAATTGATAACCTAACTTGTGACAGGCATCTATAGAGGTCGCATAAGAAGCACTATCCATTGTAGTACCCATTTCAATAAACAACCTCAGCAGCGGATCTATTTTTTCAAAATCTTCTGTGCCAATTAAATGTTGTTGCCTTCTAGCACAAGCTGATGCCCAAAATATCATCCATGCATCTACAGGGTTATCATCCCATATTGTTTCTTTCTCAATTATCTCAACACCGGCATCAGCTAGCTTATTAATAGCAGCTTCACATTTAGATAAGATTTCTTTATCAACAGTCGAAAATCCCATAGTAGGTGACCATATTGCAGATTTTGGTAACTCTTCAGTTAACTGCCCTGACCAATCTATATCTTTTGACTCTAAAGAAAAAATATCTGTTGGATGTGGCCCAACAGTTGCATCTAATGCAAGAGCATTATCTTCGGTAGAATTTGCCATAGGTCCTTTTACAGTCAGCAGACCTGATCCAGGAGGAGTATCCCCGCCTATAGGAATCCTTCCTTGAGAAGTTTTTATTCCTGCCAAACCTCCTAAAGCTGCTGGTATTCTTATTGAACCACCACCATCAGAACCGGTTCCGAGAGGTATCATGCCCGACGCCAGGGCAGCTGAAGTTCCACCAGATGAGCCACCGGGTGAATATTCAAGATTCCAAGGATTCTTGGTCACTCCAAAAGGAACATTATCTGTTTTTCCTTTATGGCCAAATTCTGGTGTATTAGTTTTTCCAAGGATTATGCACCCTTGATCACGCATTCTTTTAACTAGAATAGAATCTTTTTCTGCAATTTTATCTTTAACATGTAATTCAGAGCCAAAAGTTGTTACAAAACCTCTTGCATCTTCAAGATCTTTCACTCCAATTGGAATTCCAGCGAGCTTCCCAACATTTTCGCCTTTTGAAAGTAGAGAATCTATTCTTTCTGCTTGCGCGAGGGCGTCTTCAGGGTTCACTGCACAAAAAGCATTTATCTCACTGTCAAACTTCTCAATATTATCTAAAGCAGACTGAGTCACTTCTTTGGCAGATATTTTTTTATTTTGAATATTACTGACTAATTCTTTTAATGAATAATCTCTAAAGTCCATATGGTTCTCTCCAATAATTAAAATGATGTTATCATTTTTTAATAATATGACTTCAAATTAATTATGAACTTTGAGCACACACAAAAAACGAAAGAGATAATGGGCCTTGTCTCAAATTTCATTGAGAATAAGGTTAAACCAAATGAGCAAGAATATTCTAATGCCATGATATCTTTCAGGGATTCAGGAAATCCTTGGCAGGTACCGAAGGTTTTATATGAGCTAAAACAAGAAGCAAGAGAGCTAGGTTTGTGGAATTTTTCATTAACTGGAGATTTAGGCTATGGATTAACCAATTTGGAATTCGCACCATTAGCAGAAATGATGGGAGTAGGATGGACATCTGAAGTTTTTAATTCTTCAGCTCCTGATGCTGGGAATATGGAAGTGCTCGATAAATATGGCAGTGACTATCAGAAAGATAAATGGCTGACTCCTTTGCTGTCGGGTGAAATAAGGTCTGCATTTGCTATGACTGAACCAAATGTCGCGTCTTCAGATGCAACAAATATTTCAAGTACTATCAAAAAAGATGGCGATGAGTATGTCATTAATGGAGAAAAGTGGTGGACATCCGGCTACGGAAGGCCTGATTGTAAGTTTATGATTTTTATGGGGGTCTCTAATCCAGATGCTCCAAAGCATCAAAGACAATCACAAATTATCATCCCGAAAGATACTCCAGGTATCACACTCAAGCGAATGCTAACTGTTTACGGTGCAGATCATGCTCCAAATGGTCATGCACATTTAGTCTTTGATAATGTAAGAGTACCTAAAGAAAATATGATTCTAGGGGAGGGAAGGGGCTTTGAAATAGCACAAGGAAGATTGGGGCCTGGAAGAATCCATCACTGCATGAAGATTATCGGAGCTGCGGAACTGGCTCTTGAGTTACTCTGTAAAAGAGCATCCTCACGTAAAGCTTTTGGTAAAGCTATAGCTGAACTAGGTGGTAATTATGATGTTATTGCCAAATGTAGAAATGAAATTGAGATGTGCCGACTTCTTACTTTGAAAGCTGCCTATATGATGGACACTCTTGGCAATAAGAAGGCAAAAAGTGAAATCGCTCAACCCAAAGTAGAGGTGCCAAGTATGGCTGTTAGGGTTATTGAAAGGGCAGTGCAGATTCACGGTGGCGCCGGAGTCTCTCAAGATACACCTTTGGCAAGTCTATACAGTTCTATAAGGTATTTAAGAATTGGAGATGGACCAGATGAAGTTCATTTAAGAACCATAGCAAAGGAAGAGTTAAGTAAATATTCTGATTAAGAATTTAAGCTTTTATCGATCTTTGTAGATTTAATAGAGAGCATTTTATTAGCAAATTCCATTTCTTTATCTGCGTTTAGCTTGTTAAGCTTAAATTGCTCGGAGTCTTGTGTAGCTATAATTATTCTTCCTGAATCGGTATCAAGCCTAATACTGTCGGTTTTGAAGATTTTATTCTTTTTAGAAATCACAATTGCTTCTAATTCATTATTAAGGTCTTCTGTATGACAGCCTTCTATAAGTTTTTTTAATTCTTTTAATTTCATATGTGTAATTTTACTAAAGATAGTTCATATATGACAGGGTTGTCTTTTAAATGAAGTTTGTTGAAAGGTTCTTTATTGTAAACAGATCAACCTCTTTAGTTTTTATATTGTATTTAGGATGATTAATACCTGCATAGAGCATTTTCTGATTCGCAAAGTCTTCAATCATCAACCTGTCAAGCTTGAAAATTAATTCTTCTTCAGAAGAATTATTATTCTTTTTTTCTCCATAGACTCTTAAGTTTTCTCCAATTTGTATCCATACCTTATTTGCTATTTCACTGAAATTTAAATACATGTTGTAAGAGTTTTCTGAATCAGTACCATGAAAAAGTAATTCTGCTGTAAGAACATTATTTGAATGTTGAGACAAAGATGAATCTTTAAAAGAGAGAGATACTCTCTCTCCAATATGGATTAGCCAGTCTTTAGAATTCTCAATATTACTAGACATATCTATAAGCTTTAATTAATGGTTGTTTATTTAGGCGGGCAATGTAATTTTACTATTATTTCATCATTAACACTATCTGTTACTCACATCGAGTCTAGTTTTCTTATTATTTTTTGCTAAAATTGAGGCACTGCAAAGGGGTGGCTTTAGCCTGAGATCATTGAAACTCTTTGAACCTGATCCATACAATAATGGCGGAGGAATTGCATGCTAAAACGTATATTTTTATTTTCTTTTTTATTCTTTCTTCAGTTTTCTATTCAATCTAAAGCTATTGAAGAAATTATAGTTACTGGAGATTGGCGAGATACAACCCTAAAAGATGCTGATAGTAGTCTGGTTTTGATAACCGATGAGGATATAAGAAAAAATCAATACAAACATTTTGAAGAAATTACTTATTCAGTCCCTAATCTTAATTTTGCTGCAAGTGACTCCAGGCCAAGATACTTTCAGATAAGAGGAATAGGCGAACGCTCAGGATACGAAGGCACTCCAAACTCTTCAGTGGGTTTCTTAATCGATGATATAGATTTTTCTGGTCAGGGTGGCATTGCTTCAACATATGATATCGATCAAGTTGAAGTTTATAGAGGTCCTCAAGGTTCAAGAATGGGAGCAAATGCTCTTGCCGGAATGGTTTACATCAAGACAAAAGATCCAGAGAGTTTTTTTGATGCTAGTGGAGTTATAACTTATGGAGATTATGGCAGGAGAGATCTAGGCGCCTTAATCAATATCCCTTTAAGTGAAACCATCAGATCTAGATTGAGTATAAAAAGAGAAGATTTTGATGGTTTTAGGAAGAATTTATTTCTTGGCAGATCAGATACCTCAAGGAAAGATGAAGAGTCTATTCGATTCAAAACCAAATGGTCCATCAATACGAATTCTTCTTTAGATTTAGTTTACTTTAATAACAATTTTAATGACCCCGCTGATATCTGGACCATTGATAACTCACTAAATACACTCTCAGATAGGCCGGGTATGGACTCTCAGGATTCACGTGCCCTTGGAATCAATTATCAATATGAAAATACTTTTAACACTTTTAAGGTTCTCTATTCTAAGACCGATACCGATGTGGTCTTTAGTTATGACGCTGACTGGGGCAATACTGCATCACATGATCCTTATGTTTATGACTATTTTTCTGAAACCATAAGGGATAGAGAAACATCAAATTTAGAGTTTAGAATATTATCTAATTCTTCTTTGGATCGAAGATTTAATTGGATATTAGGGTTTTCTTTGTATGAAGTTGATGAATCAAATAATAAGAAAGATGACGGAGCTTACGGAGATCCATTTGATGGATATGGAACTTTTTACAGTGAATCTTTTTTCTCCAGTAACTATTCATCTGAGAGCAAATCTCTTTTCGGAAATATTGATTACTCATTTAATGAAAAAGTAACACTATCGATTGGTATGAGGAGGGAAGATTGGAATGCAGATTATTATGACTCTAATAAGGAATTATTTCTACCTGATGATTTGATGAATGGAGGTAAAATTTCGCTTACAAATAAACTAACCAGGGATTCAAGAACCTATCTAAGTATTGCAAAAGGTTATAAACAGGGAGGTTTTAATTTAGGAACCGGTTTCAATAATTCTAATCTAGTAAGAGCTATTTCTTTTTTCCCAGAATACCTTACAAATTATGAATTTGGATTTAATCGATATTTTAAATCTCAAGAAACTTATATTGATTTAGTTCTTTTCTACTCTGACAGAAAAGACCAACAAGTTCTTTCATCTATCCAAGTTGATCCACAAGACCCTAATACATTTTTATTTCTTACTAGCAATGCTGCAGAAGGTGTTAATTATGGAGCGGAGGTGAGTATAAACTCTGATATTTCAGATACTTTAAACGCTTATCTAAATTTAGGTTTATTAAAAACGGAAATAAGGAATTATTCATCAAGACCAGATTTAGAAGGCAGGGAGCAAGCCCATGCACCAAGTTATAGTTTTTCAGTTGGTTTAGGTTGGGAAATATCTAATAATCTAGAATTATTGATTAATCTTTCAGGAAAGAATGATTTCTATTATTCAGATTCTCACGACAATACTTCAGATGACTATATTTTGACCAACATTAATTTTATTTACGAAAAAGATAATATAAACCTTAATTTCTGGGTCAGAAATTTATTTGATAAATACTATTCACTTAGAGGGTTTTATTTTGGAAATGAGCCTCCTAACTTTGAAGACACTTTGTATGAACGTCATGGAGATCCTCGTAATTATGGCATATCACTTACTTATAATTTCTAAATGATATCTATTGAAAGTCTTGCAGTCTTCTTGGCAATTCTTTACCTGTTACTGGCAGTTAAGCAAAATATTTTTTGCTGGCTAGCTGCCATCTTGAGTGCAACTCTATATTTTTCTGTTATGTACTCAGCTGGATTATATATGGAGGCTTACTTACAAATATTTTATGTGGGTATGGCAGTCTATGGATGGTCTCAATGGAACTCTGCGGAAAAACCTCTATTGGTAAGAAGTTGGAGTAAAACTAATCATTTAAAAGCAATAGGGCTAATTTTATTCTTAACCTTACTATCAGGGTATTTATTAGAAACTTATACCGAAGCTGCATTACCATTTTTTGATGCTCTAACCACCTGGGGCGCAGTTGTAGCTACCTATATGGTAGCTAAGAAATTAATAGAAAATTGGATCTATTGGTTCGTTGTAGATTTGATCTCTGTATTCCTTTTTTTAAATAGAGATTTATATTTAACTGCTGGTTTATTTATTGTCTATTTAATTATTATAGTTTTTGGCTACAAGGCATGGAAAAAATCAATGATAGAAAATAAAAACGGAGCTGCTGATAGTAATCGGCAACTCCGTTAATAGTTTTATTTACTAAACTAAATCTGCTGTCATAACTTTATTCCAAGCTGAGATAAAGTCTGAAACAAACTTGTCATTAGCATCTGAACTGGCGTAAACCTCTGCTATGGCTCTTAGCTGTGAGTTAGATCCAAAAACTAGATCAGATCTAGAAGCTGTTCTAACTTTTTCACCAGTAGATCTGTCTACAGCTTCGTAAGAATTTCCAGTTCCATTCGGTTTCCACTGAACAGACATATCCAACAAAGTATCAAAGAAATCATTAGACAGTTCATTAGGATTGTCCGTAAAGATTCCTAGGCCATCATTGCTTATTCCTAGGGTTCTCATGCCACCTAATAGTACAGTCATTTCAGGAGCTGTTAGCCCAAGCAGTTGTGCTTTATCCAACATCATTTCCTCTGAAGGAATATTAGTTCCTGATTTATGATAATTTCTGAAGGCATCAGAAACAGGCTCTAGAACTGCGAAAGATTCTGCATCAGTTTGTTCTTCTGAGGCATCACCTCTTCCAGGCACAAAAGGCACATCTGACCCAGACGCTTTTTCTATACCAACATTTCCAGCAAGAACAATAACATCTGCTAAAGATGCACCACTTTCATTAGCGATATCTGCAAGTACACCCAATACTTTAGAAAGCTGATCTGGTTTATTTGCTTCCCAATCTTTCTGAGGTGCCAGTCTGATTCTAGAACCATTAGCGCCACCTCTCATATCAGAGCCTCTGTATGTAGAAGCACTTGCCCAAGCAGTTTCAACCATTTCTTGTATGGATAATCCACTCTCAGCAATTTTTCCTTTTACGCCTTGAACATCATAATCGGTATTGCCTGCGGGAACAGGATCTTGCCATATCAGCTCCTCTTCAGGAACTTCTGGACCTAGATACCTGGCTTTTGGTCCCATATCTCTATGGAGCAATTTGAACCAAGCTCTAGCAAAAGCATCAGCAAATTCTTCGGGATTTTCATGAAAACGTTTCGATATATCTCTATAGATTGGGTCTTCTCTGAGAGCTATATCTGCTGTAGTCATCATGGTAGGAACCTTTTTTGAGGCATCTTCAGCGTCAGGTGCCATATCTTCCTCTGTTTGACCAACAGCATGCCAAACTATCGCTCCTGCAGGTGTAGTCACTTGCTCCCATTCATATCCAAATAAAAGATCGAAATAACCATTATCCCACTGAGTTGGATTCGATGTCCAAGCACCTTCGAAGCCACTTGTGATGGTATCGCTTCCTTTTCCTGAAGCAAAACTACTGGTCCAACCAAAGCCCATTTCTTCTATGGAGGCTCCTTCTGGTTCAGCGCCAACATTATCATCAGGGCCAGCACCATGACCTTTTCCGAAGGTATGTCCTCCGGCAACAAGAGCAACAGTCTCCTCATCATTCATGGCCATTCTTCCAAAAGTTTCACGAATATCTCTACCGCTAGCAACAGGATCAGGATTGCCATCAGGGCCTTGAGGGTTCACATATATCAAACCCATCTGGACGGCGCCAAGTGGATTAGCTAAATCTCTTTCTCCGCTGTATCTTTCGTTGGTAAGCCATTCTGTTTCTGCACCCCAATTTATATCTTCTTCAGGTGCCCAGATATCTGGTCTTCCTCCACCAAAACCAAAAGTTTTACCTCCCATTGATTCTATTGCTACATTTCCAGCTAAGATTAATAGGTCTGCCCAGCTTATATTCTTTCCATATTTTTGCTTGATAGGCCATAGAAGTCTTCTGGCTTTATCTAAATTTCCATTATCTGGCCAACTATTTAAAGGTGCGAATCGTTGAGCGCCAGTTCCACCGCCACCACGACCATCACCAATCCTATAAGTACCTGCAGCGTGCCAAGTCATACGTATGAAAAAACCTCCATAATGACCAAAATCAGCTGGCCACCATTCTTGAGAGTCTGTCATAAGATCTGTTAGATCTTTTTTTAACGCATCATAATCCAGCTCTTTAAAAGCTTTTGCGTAGTCAAAATCTTCATCCATTGGATCAGATTTTTTATCATGCTGGTGTAATAAACTTAAATTAAGTTGATTTGGCCACCAGTCTTTATTTGAGGTTCCGGTATTACTATTACTGGATAATGATCCATGAATTACCGGACATTTATTTTCTTCATTATTGCTCATTAATATGCCCTTTAATTAATAAAAAACGGAGGTGCGCAGTACTGAAATCATAGTGTATTTTCTCTTTCTAGTCTATAAGACTAAGTCTAACTTGCTGGATGTTTACGATATAAAAAATTTTTACAAAGCTTCATGAGATTATGCAATTTATGTGAGAGAATAATCGTATTAAAGGAGTAGATTATGGCAAAAGCTTTATATCCAGGAACATTTGATCCTATAACTTTAGGGCATATAGATATAATTGAAAGAGCATTACATCTTTTTGATGAAGTTACTATTGCAATAGCAACAAGCGCCTCAAAAAAACCTATTTTTACACTCGAGGAAAGAATAGAACACGTAGAAAAAATATTTGAGGGTAATAAAAATGTTAAGGCCATAGGTTTTACAGGATTGGTTGTGGATCTTGCTAGAGAACAAGAGTCTAATATTTTAATTAGAGGTTTAAGAGCTGTATCTGATTTTGAATATGAATTTCAACTTGCCAATATGAATAGAGCTATGTCACCAGATCTAGAAAGTATATTTCTTACTCCTAAGGCAAAGTTTTCGTTTCTATCTTCTACTCTTGTGAGAGAAATAGCTTCTATGGGTGGAGAAATTGATTCGTTTGTTGATCCGATAGTAAAAGAAGCTTTGCAAAAGAGATTTAAAAACTAGACTGACATAAAGGGCAGTACGCGCTAGCTCTTTGACCTATTCTTTGACCTTTAATGATTGTTTGACATTCATAACATTCTTTTCCTTCTCTACCATACACTTTCAGGCTTTGCTTAAAGTACCCTGGAGTATTATTACCGCTTACAAAATCTCTTAAAGTAGTACCTCCATCTTTGATTGATCTCCTAAGAATAGTCACTATCTCTTTAGCGAGAAGGTCATATTTTTTTCTTGGTACTTTACCTGCTTTGGATGACGGTCTAATTGCAGCTGCAAATAATGCTTCTGTCGCATAAATATTTCCCACACCTACAACTACTTTAGAATTCATTATGAAGTTCTTTATAGGAACTTTTCTTTTTCTGGAGTTATGAAAGAGATAGTCTCCACTAAAATAATTACCCAATGGTTCTGGGCCTAAATCCTTAAGAAGAAAGTGTGTTTCCACATCTTTAGTCCATAAAAAGCATCCAAATCTTCTGGGATCACAGTATCTAAGTATAGTCCCATCCACAAAACAAACATCTATATGATCATGCTTTTTAAGATCTTCCTTTTTCGCAATTCTTAAACTACCTGACATCCCAAGATGAATGATTAAATGTTCATTACAACTTTCGAGTAATAGATATTTCCCTCTTCGGGTTATATTTGAGAATGTTCTTCCTAGTAACTTCTTTTGAATCAGTTTTGTCGGTACCGTCCATCTCAATGAGCTCTGTCTTATAACAACAGAAGATATTTTTTTATTTAGTATAAATGGCTCAATTCCTCGTAGGGTCGTCTCTACTTCTGGTAACTCTGGCATTTCTGATTTACTTAATTTGTTTTCAGGAGTCTTTAGAGAATTTCATAGAGTAAGTTTAAATGTATAGAGTTTATATATAAAGTAGGATGAAATTTGGTCTTACTATATAAAGTCTTAGGAGCATTTTGCATGAAATCAACTAAACACTTGCTGGATCGTGAACTACAAGTAATGGCAGAAGCGCCAATTATTTCAAAAATAACTGATGAGAATCTAGCCGTCGTGAGACAAACTCTTCATGATTTAAGGCCATCACTTGCAAATGCAGAGTCTTATGATGTTAAAAGAGCAGAGGTATTTGTTTCTTTAGATGGTGGGCCTGATGTGCGTTGTCTTCTTTATACGCCCAATCACAAAGAGGATTCTTTAAAGTCAGGTTATGTTCATATTCATGGAGGTGGATATATTATTGGTTCACCTGAGGGATCGGATCTGCAAAACTTATTATTAGCTTCTGAATTAGGTGTTGTAATTATCTCTGTTGATTATCGTCTTGCTCCAGAGTGGCCCATACCAGCCCCTTTAGATGATTGCTATACAGCACTTGGATGGTTACATGAAAACTCAGAAACTCTGGGGATTGATCGCGAAAGAATAGGGATAGGTGGAGAAAGCGCTGGAGGTGGTTTGGCAGCAGCTTTAGCCATCAAAGCAAGAGACGAAGGTATTTATAAAGTATGCTGGCAATCACTTACATATCCTATGCTAGATGACAGGACAGGGACTGATGAATTTCCTGGAGATCCTTTAGTTGGTGAATTTGTTTGGACAAGAGAATTTAACCAATATGCATGGAATTGTTATCTCGCTGATGCTGATAGGGTGGCGCCACAGGTGCCTGGTAGATTGGAAGATTTTAATGGGTTACCACCAACTTGGATGTTTACAGCCTCTCTTGATCTTTTTAGAGATGAAAACATAGATTACGCACAGAATTTAATGAGTGCTGGGGTGTCTTGTGAATTAGTTGTTTATCCAGGAGCATGTCATGCTTTTCAGCGCATTGAAAATTCTGAGTTAGCAAAGCGTTATCAAGATGACTTCAAAGCTTCTCTAAAGAGAGGATTAAGTAGTAAGTAATTATTTAAGTTAAATCCTTGGTTTATTGCACCAAGTCAGTAACTTCTTTTCCCTCAATGAAATTAATCATAATTTGAGCTAATTCAGGACCAACTTCTTCTTGAACAAAATGTCCTGCTCCACCTAAAGTAATTACTGTTGGTTTTGGGATACGATTTAAAAAATCGTCTTTCATCCTAATGGTTATTCTTTCTTCCCCTCCAAAAGCCACAAGAAAAGGTTTATCCCATTTTTCATAAACCTCTTTCCAATATTTCTCATTTTCATTGAGTTGAGTAGGTATCAAGTAAGGCCAAACATGAGCTCCGGCTTTATATTTACCGGAAGGATAGGGTGCCTCATAAGCTCTTTTTTCTCCCTCAGATAGATTTAAACCTCCAAAGGTTTCTATAATTCCTACTATGTCCATATTTTCAGAATAGTAAGAGTGCGCTATCCATTTAGTAAACATTGAAATGCCATCACTATTTGATGGACTCTCAGGATTAAGCGCTTCTTGAGCAGCAGTTTTAAGCTCTTCAAAAGTTATTGGTCCATTCCACCAAACAGTAAGTTCCACCATACGCTGAGTTAACCATGCTCTAATACCTTCTCCTGCAACCATGCCGGTATTTGAAACAATCACTTGAGAAAATCTATCTGGCATTTCTGCAACAACTCTTAGGCCAACAAGCCCGCCCCAGTCCTGTCCAAAGTGAGTAGCATTTCTTAAATCAAGTCGTTCAACAAGTTCTTTCATTACTTCCACATGATGTCTATAACTATAGTCGTATTTAGATTCAAATTTATCTGATTTTCCAAAGCCAACCATATCAGGCACTACCACTCTATAACCAGCTTCTGTCAAAACAGGTACCATTTTTCTAAATAGATAACTCCAAGTAGGCTCGCCATGAAAGAGAATTATAGGGTCTGCATTTCTTGGACCTTCATCAAGATAGTGGATTCTAAGACCATCAATCATCATATAGTTAGGTTTAAAAGGATAGTTTTCTAGATTTTCAAACCTATCATCAGGCGTTCTAAGAACACCTTCTTTCACTTCATTAGAAAAGGAAAGGATACTGAAGAAAGAAATAGTTAAGAAAGTTAAGATCTTTATTTTATTGGTCATTTTCTCTCCAAATAACTCTAATTGAAGCGACGGCTACTTCTCCCGCAACCACTTCTAGTTATTTCATTTGACTACTAATTTTCATAAGATCATTAGGATTCAATGAGCCAACAGATGCTTTAAGTCTTAGCATAGAAATAATGTATTCGTATCTGGAACTGGCGTAGTCCCTTTGAGCTTGAAAAAGTCTTTTTTGTGCATCGAGTAAATCCACAGTATTCCTTGTTCCAACTTCATACCCTACTTGAGTTGCTTCTAAGGCAGATTCAGCAGAAGCAAGGGCTTGTTTTCTTGCAGTGACATTAGCTACTTGTGTTTGAACACCAAAATGGTTCGATCTGACATCTTTGATTGTTGATCTTTCAGTATAAATAGCCTGTTCTTTGGACCTATCATAATTAGCATATGCCTGCCTTCTTGCAGAACTTATGGCTCCTCCAGCATATAAAGGTAAAGTGAATTGTATTGAATATTGTCTCGTATCTTGTTCGATACCAAATAAGGGGTTTTGTATAAACCCACCAAACTTTCCCTGTTTAGAAGTACTTTGTGAAATTCTTCCTACTAGGTCGATCTGGGGAAGATGATTTGAGGCAGATCCTCTTGCTGCAGCTTGAGCTGCATCCCTTTGAAGCTTTGCAGATTTTAATTGATAGTTATTTTGTAAACCTAAGGATACCCAACTCTCCCTATCAAGAGGGTCCGGTAAAGAGATTTCAAATTCATCTATTAAGGGAGAAAGAAGTTTTATATCCCTACCCACAATAGATGTTAGTGTTTCTTGAGCTGAATCAAGTTGAGCTTCCCGAGCAATTCGAGATACTACAGTAAGATCAAAAGCAGCTTGTGTTTCTTGCACTTCAGTAATGGCTGCAAGGCCAACATCAAATCTTTTCTTAGCTAAATCTTTTTGTCTTCCTATTGCTTTTTCTTCTGCTTTTGCAGCATTGAGGCTATCAATAGAGTTTAAAACATTGAAATAAGCTGAAGCCACTCTGATCATGGTTTCTTGTTGTTGATAAGCAAATTCTGCAGCAGCAGCTTCTGATAAGGCATTGCCTCTCTCAAATTGGAACCACTTATCTAGCCTAAAAATAGGTTGATTTAAGTTTGCAAGGTAGGAATTGGAGTTGTATTGATCCTGCAGCTGCTCCTCAACTCTATATTCATTCCAGTTTGTACTTCCAGATATACTTAGAGATGGCAAAAGACCAGCAATTCCTTGGTTTTTGTTTTCTTTCCCTGCTCTATAAGTTGCTTCGGCTGCCCTTAATAAGGGATCATTTTTAAGTGCCAACTCATACACGTCAGCAAGATTTTCAGCTTTAACTGTGCTACTTATTGTCATAGACAACAGGCTAAGCAATAGAATAAATTTATTTGATAAGCGCATATTTTTTAATTTAAGGTGTATTAGTCTACTATAACACCTCTTTGATTCGCAACAAAATTAATTCTTAGCCTATAATGGTGTTTTAATTAAGGAGAAAAAATGACAATACAAGTTGGTGATACTTTACCTTCAATAAACCTTACTACTATGACTGATGAGGGTCCAAAACCCGTTTCTATGGCTGAGATTTCTTCGGGAAAGAAAGTAGTATTATTTGCTGTTCCTGGTGCTTTTACCCCTACATGCAGTGTTCAGCATCTACCTGGATTTCTAGAAAAAAATAGTGATTTAAAAGAAAAAGGCGTTGATGTTATTGCGTGTGTATCAGTGAATGACCCATTTGTTATGAAGGCTTGGGGTGAAGATAGAAGTGTTGGAGATGATGTAATGATGTTATCGGATGGAAACGGCGAGTTTACGGCTGCTATAGGCTTAGAGATGGATGGCAGTGGATTCGGTCTTGGCACTAGGTCTCAAAGATATGCAATGATTATTGATGATGGTGTTGTTTCAGCATTAAATGTTGAACCTGGTCCTGGTCTAGATGTCAGCTCAGCTGAGACAATACTGGGGCTGCTGTAAAAAAATGCCAAAGCCCATTTATGATATCGGTCAGATTTGTGAACTTGATAAATGGGAGACTTTTATCAATGGTCAGCCTTTTGATATTTTTAAAAGACTTCGTGAGGAAGCCCCAATCTATTGGCACGAAGAAAGTTTAGATTTTGAGCCTGGTTTTTGGGCCTTAACTAAGCATGAAGATATCGTAAGGGTCTCTAAAGATCCCATGACTTTTTCTTCTGCTGTCGGAGGTCATTTGATGTCAATGGGTGATCCTGAAGTTGTAGATCCTTCTGCTGTAGCAGCGATTATAGGAAATATGATTGGTATGGATCCGCCTGATCATCAGGTTTATAGAAAAATGGTAGCTCCAAGCTTTACTCCAAAGGCCATTAGAAGCTTAGAAATAGATATGAGAGCTAAAGTGAGAGAACTTCTTGAAAATGTAGAAGGCAAAGGAGAGTTCAACTTCGTTACAGAAATAGCAGAGCAATTACCTTTATGGGTACTCTGCGAAATGATGGGTATTCCGGAATCTGAAAGACCTAAAATAAGAGATTTAGTTAATAACCTCACTGATGCATCCATACAACAAGACCCTAACAACTCTTTCCAAATATGGGTCAATTATATGGAACTATTCAAGATGGGTAGAGACATGATTGAAGAGAGAAGAAAAAACCCAACTGATGATCTTATGAGTGTGGTTGCTAATACTAAAATAGAAGGTTCAGAACTTCCTCCAGAGCTGCTTGATGGTTTTTTTCTTCTAATGGTAATTGCGGGAAATGAAACTACAAGAAACACACTAACAGGAGGGCTCATGGCTTTAACTGAGAACCCTGAAGAAAGAGAGAAACTTTTGAATGAACCTTCGTTAATTTCCAATGCTACTGATGAAATGTTGAGATGGGTCACTTCCGTGATCTACTTTAGAAGAACTGCAACTAAAGATACAAAAATTAGAGGTCAGAATATTAAAGCAGGGGATAAGGTTGTCATGTGGTATGGTTCTGCGAATCGAGATGAAGATGTATTTACTGATGGTCACTTATTTAGAGTAGAAAGAGAGAACGCAAAGAAGCATCTGGCATTTGGGGCTGGTGAGCATCTTTGCTTAGGGAATAGGTTGGGACATATGCAGATTAGGGTATTGTTTGAAGAGCTTTTGTCTCGTTATCCTAATATTCATTATGTAGCAGAGCCAACCAGGATACCTTCGAATTTCTTAGCCGGGATTTCTGAGTTAAAAGTAAATTTATAAAAATGATCTCTCAAGGCGACGATTTCCCCATTCATCAACTACCCACACCAGTTGCCGAAGTCGGCACAGAGAGAAATTTTTACGATCGTTACTTTTTCAATGGCTACAACGAAGATGGAAGTATATTCTTCGGAGCCGCATTCTGTGTTTATCCTAATTTGAATATAAAAGATGGGAGTTTTATTTTAGTCCTCAATGGTGTTCAACATAATTTTAGATATTCTGATGTTCTTAATCACGAACGAATGGAAACAGGTGTTGGCTGTTTAAAGATAGAAATAATTCAACCCTTAAAAAAGCTCAGAATTATTGTTGAGGACAACGAGAAAGACATTTCTGTTGATATTTCTTTCACTGGACGCTTTGAGCCAATGGAAGAACCAAGAATGACTTTAAAAAATGGCCCCAGGATCTACATGGACTCCACACGCATGACTCAACACGGAAACTGGATTGGAAATATAAAGTTTAAGGATGTGGCTATCGACCTTTCTCAAGATAATTATTTAGGTACTCGTGATAGATCATGGGGTATAAGGCCTGTTGGTGCTCAAGATACTCAGATTGTGCCTCCGTTGAAATTACCGCAATTTTATTGGTTATGGGCTCCAGCTAATTTCCTTGATCAATCTTCACATTTATATTTTGTGGATGATGAGTCAGGTTACGCAACTCATAGCCACTGTGTTCAGCAAGGAACTGATCATAGCGTTAAGTTACACGAATTAAAAAAAGAAATAGAATACAAAAAGGGTTCAAGACGAATAACAAAGGCTAAATTCTTTGCCGTGAAAGAGGATGGCACAAAAGTATCTTGGTCCCTAACTCCAAAATATCATATTTACATGTGTGGACTGGGATATATGCATCCTGAATGGGGTCATGGTCAGTTTCATGGAGAGAATCAATCTCTTTACGACTTTTATGATTTAAAGGAAGATCCTCACGATCCCCCTTTTCTTCACATACAGGCTATTTGTGATTTCGAAATGAAAGAACATGGCTCATCTAAAAAAGGAATAGGCGCTTTAGAGCAACTATTAATAGGTCCACATCATACTAGTGGTTTTGAGGCGTTATTAGACGGACAGGCTGATGTCTGAAGAACTCTCCTCTTTGTTTCTTAATTATTATTCCAATTTTACAAATAAAGAATTTTCGCTAGTTAATTTAGAAAGAATTTTTGGAGGAGCAAGCCGAGAAACTTATAGAATAAAAGTTAAGGATAATTCCGATAATGAAGAAAAGTTAATACTGAGACTCTCTCAAGACAGCTCTTTGATAGAGACTGAACAGAGAACTGAGTACTTAGCTTATTCTGCTTTTCAGGATTCAAAGGTTCCAGTCCCAATTCTGATTGACATGTCTGAAGATAATACTCAATTAGGTGCCTCATTTATGTTGATGAGGGAGCTAGAAGGAGAGGCTGCCAGCCCTTTTACTCCAAATATTTATTCACCCTATGAGGAAGATTTAGGAAATCAGTTTTGGTCAATCTTGGGAGAGATAGCAAAAAAAGAAATAGATTCTGAAATCTTTAAAATCTTTTCTAAAGATTTTAAGCAACCTTGCTGGAAAAATGAATTAGATAAATGGGTTAAGGTGATACATGAAGACTCTATAGGAGTAGAGCCCATCCTAGAGTCAGGTATAAGATATTTATATCGAAACCCACCTAATGAAAATAAAAGAATAAGTATGGTGCATGGAGATTATAGAAGTGGAAACTTCTTGTACTTGAAGGAAAAAGTTACAGGAGTTTTGGATTGGGAGATGGCTCATTTAGGAGATCCTCTTGAAGATTTAGGTTGGGCACTATCACCAATTTGGAGCTGGCAAGACAAAGAACGTCCTGCATACTTAATAAAGAGAGATGAGGCTATCAGAGTATGGAAAACATCAAGTGAAATTGATCTCGATGAAAAAGATTTAGAGTGGTGGGAACTATTTGCTGCTGTAAAAGGGATGGCAATTTGGATTTCAGCAGGAAACGAATTTAAATCAGGTAAGAATATAGATCCAATAAATTTATTTTCTGCATGGATACCTGGAGATATTCATTTAGAAGTTATTTTAGATATTTTAGAAAGTAATATATGAAACCCGATATAAATATAGCTCTTCTTAATGCTGCCCAAGAAATCATAAATAGATTTAGTCCCCTTATCGATGATGAATATGAGAAATCTCGTTTAGGTTCTTGGGGTGCTCTTATATTAATTTCAGCAATGAAGTTTAATGATGCGTCTTCATCATTACAAAAAGAGAATATAGAAATAATAGATTGGCTTTTGGTAAATTCTAGATTGAATGATAAAGATATTGAGAGTTATAGACCTTCAAACACTGAAAAAGGTATTGACCAATTAGACCAAGAAAATCAGGCATTAAGAGCTTTGTTAGATAAGGAAGTAGAGTACTTTGAGGAGAGGGGAGATAATAATTTACTAGAGAGTGTCTTTTGTTTATTTAGGTCAATGCATCATAGACGTAAGATTAGTGACCTTATAGGTTTATTGCAGCAGCCTGAATCTTAACTGGCCCACTGAACGAAAGATACAAAACCATAAGCCCCTAAAAACATTGGAGCCAAGTAGAGAGTTGGTAATATCACTTCTGATACTTTTTTAGCTGTTTTTTCTATTTTTTTCATTTAACTTTATGTTGAATATTTCAATTCAGTAAATAATATCATTTAAAATGATATAAGTATATAAATTTAGTGAATATTATGTGAAATAGTTGTGAAATGGCAGTTATTTTGCGTTTGAAATAAAAAATTCTACTATAGCTATGCCATTTTCACCTCTAATTGAATATAACAAATAGTTCTTATCATCTTCAATAAAGATTGCAGGATCTCTCAATTGATTAGCAGGAATATTAATGGCACTAGCTACAGATTCATATAAAGGCAGAGAAGCACCTTCCCATTCTTTTTCAGGCTTTAGAACTTCTAATGACTTTGAGGTTTCCCATGAAGATGAAGGTAAAGTAAGGTCTATAGTTGTAAGTAAAATACGTTCAGGCTTATCCCCCTTTCTAGTGTAAAAAATAAGTAGTTTATCGTCATGTACCATTACTGCACTATGTCTAGTGTCTTCATCCATGATTTGATTCACTATAGTAAAATCTTCTAGATCTCCAGAATTCTTGTAAATAACACCAGGCATTGAAATGGCGTAGTCCACGCCTTTATAGGAAAATTTTCTAAAGTAAGGCCATCCAACTATTTTTTTTCTAGCTAAAAAATTAATACCATCATTTGATACAGCTACTCTAGTTTTTTGAAGACCAAATTCATCAAGCCCATGATAGTACATGACAATTCTTTGATTAATTTCATCTACATGAACATCAGGAGAAGCAATATGTGGATAAGTCAGGTCATCTATCTTTTTAGGTATATGGTCAATATGATCTCTATGGGCATCTCTAACTCCAAGTTCATTTACATTAAAATCGTCAGGTATCTCAGGTCTTTGAGTTAAAAAATGCGAATCCTTAAGTTGTAACGTACCTCCAGTATATATTTTCCAGGGACCCTTAAGGTTTTCTGCAAATGCTAGTTTTATTCTATCTCCCTTGTGGTCTGCAAAGTATAAGTAGTATTTTCCAAGTGGACTTTTAATCCAAGCAGGAGCTTTGATTAGAGATGGGCCATTGATATTAGATCCAATCTCCTCTTCCAGAAAAGGAGGTATTATTGGCTCGTCTATAAAACGAGATATTTTTATTTTCACTTCAGTCTCTTTTGCATTGCAACTCAATAGTAATCCCAAGATTAATGATATGAAATAATTCTTCATAATTAGATTTTATTTAATTTCAAGTCCCGCACTTCGTATAGCACAGGTTATAATAAGATAAAACCAGATGGCTAGAGAATATACTGCAAAGTCGATTGAAGTCCTTTCAGGGCTCGATCCGGTCAAGAAAAGGCCGGGTATGTATACGGAAACATCACGGCCAAATCACTTAGCCCTAGAAGTAATCGACAATAGCATTGATGAAGCCCTCGGAGGGTTCGCGTCTAAGATAGATGTATGTTTGCTTAAGGATGGTTCATTAAGTGTTGAAGATGATGGCAGGGGTATGCCAGTTGATATTCATCCTGATGAAGGAATACCGGCAGTTGAATTAATATTTACTAGACTGCATGCCGGAGCTAAATTCTCTAATGAAGATTATAAATTCTCTGGAGGCTTACACGGCGTAGGAGTCTCAGTTGTAAATGCTTTATCACTTCATCTGGAAGCTGAGATCAAAAGAGATGGTAAGAAGTATGCCATTAGATTTGAAGAAAGTGAAAAGAAGATAGATCTGAAGCCCATAGATACCGTAGGACAAAAAAATACAGGGACCAAGGTAACTTTTCTAGCTGATCCTCAGTATTTTGACAACGCAAAAATATCTGTATCGCAACTTACTGCAGCTTTAAAAGCTAAAGCAGTACTTTCTCCTGGTTTAAAGATATCCTTTTCTGATGAAAACACTGGCAATTCTGAGACTTGGTGCTTTGTCGAAGGATTAGCGTCTTATCTCGCTGCTTCAAATGTTGGGGGTGAAGTCGTCCCTTCAAATCCCTTTGAAGGGGAGTATCTTTCTGAGGATGGTGGATTGACTTGGGCCCTGCAATGGGTGCAAGGAATCGCTGATCCTATATCTGAGAGTTATGTAAATCTCATACCAACCTCTCAAGGTGGAACACATGTAAATGGAACCAGGTCAGGACTCACCGAAGCTTTAAAAGAATTTTGTGATTTTAGGAATTTAATACCAAGAGGCGTCAAATTAACTGCAGATGATATTTGGCTCAACTGTAGTTCAATAATTTCTGCCAAAGTAAAAGATCCTCAGTTTACTGGTCAGACAAAAGAACGATTATCCTCGAAAGAATTTACAAATATATCATCTCAAATCATCAAAGACTCTTTTAGTCTCTGGCTTAATCAGCATACTGAAGAAGGAGAGCTAATTGCTGAAATTTGTATTGCTAATGCTCAGGCAAGGCAAAAGAGCAATAAAAAAGTTGATAGAAAGAAAATTATTTCTGGACCGGCATTGCCAGGCAAGCTAACAGACTGCACTAATGATGATCCAGAAAAGGGTGAGCTTTTTTTAGTTGAGGGGGAGTCAGCCGGAGGCTCAGCAAAGAGAGCAAGAGACAGAACATTTCAAGCGATTCTCCCACTTAAGGGGAAGATTATGAATACTTGGGAGGTGGATGTTAGCGAAGTTTTGGCTTCTCAAGAAGTAAGTAATATAGCTATTGCGCTGGGTGTAGAACCAGGCAGTAATGATTTAGAAGGGTTGAGGTATGGAAAAGTTTGTATTTTGGCAGATGCCGATTCTGACGGATTACACATCGCTACTTTGCTATGTGCTCTTTTCTTAAAACATTTCAGACCTCTTGTTGAAGCTGGAAGAGTTTATGTTTCAATGCCACCTCTTTATAGAATAGATCAAGGTAAGGATGTTCATTACGCTTTGGATGATGATGAAAAAGATAAGCTAGTTAAAGAACTTCAAAAGAAAAATAAGAGAACAAAAATAGAAGTACAAAGATTTAAGGGACTTGGAGAAATGAATGCATCCCAGCTTAGAGAAACAACTATGCTTCCAGGTGCAAGAAGATTAGTTCAGCTTACAGTTAAAAACGGAGATAAATCTTCTCAAATGGTTGATATGCTCCTTTCTAAGAAAAGATCTCAAGACAGAAAAGAGTGGCTCGAAGATAAGGGAAATTTAGCAAATGTCTGAAAAACTTGAACAGCAATCTCTAAGTCAGTTTAGCGAGAGGGCTTACCTTGACTATTCTATGTACGTAATTCTTGATCGTGCATTACCCCATATTGGAGACGGTTTAAAACCAGTTCAAAGAAGGATTATTTATGCGATGTCAGAACTGGGCTTAAGCTCTGCTGCAAAGTATAAGAAAAGCGCAAGAACAGTTGGAGATGTTATAGGAAAGTTTCATCCTCATGGAGATACTGCTGCCTATGAGGCTATGGTCTTGCTCTCTCAAGTATTTTCAACGAGATATCCCCTTATAGATGGACAGGGAAATTGGGGTTCCATAGATGATCCCAAGTCTTTTGCTGCAATGAGGTATACAGAATGTCGTCTTTCACCCTATGCAAAAAGTCTTCTTGAAGAGCTTGGACAAGGAACAGTTGACTGGGCGAGTAATTTTGATGGGACTCTACTAGAACCTTCTGTATTACCAGCCAGATTACCTAATTTACTATTAAATGGTGCTACAGGAATTGCTGTAGGGATGGCAACAGATATACCCCCTCATAATTTAAATGAAGTTGTCACCGCTTGTATTAAGATTTTAGATGAACCTAAAGTTACTGTTGATGAACTTTATACAATCATACCTGGGCCAGACTATCCAACTAAAGCAGAAATAATATCTTCTGAAGAAGATCTTAGAGAAATCTATCGTTCAGGAAGAGGCTCGGTAAGAATGAGATCAACTTACGAGATAGAAAAAGGTGAGATTGTTATCACCGCTTTACCTCATCAAACTTCTAGTTCAAAAATTTTAGAACAAATAGCTCTTCAAATGGATAGCAAGAAACTTCCAATGATAGTTGATTTGAGAGATGAGAGCGATGAAGAAAGTCCAACTCGATTAGTCCTAGTTCCTAAATCCAATAGAGTAGACAAAGATGCAGTAATGAATCACTTATTTGCTACTACAGATCTCCAAAAAAACTATAGAGTCAATATGAATCTAATTGGTCTTAATGGCAAGCCTCAGACCCGCGATATAAAACTTGTTCTTAAGGAATGGTTAACTTTTAGATCCCAAACAGTCACGAGAAGATTACAACATAGATTGGATTGGGTTTTGGATCGACTTCATATATTAGAAGGACTTCTTGTAATTTATCTCAACATTGACGAAGTTATAAGCATTATTAGAAATGAAGATGATCCAAAGAAGGTATTACAAAAGAAATTTAAATTAAGCGTAATACAAGTAGATGCAATTTTAGAAATACGACTAAGGCAATTAGCTAAGCTCGAAGAAATTAAAATTACTGAAGAGCAAGGTAATCTTGATTCAGAAAGAAAGGATTTAGAGAAACTTTTAAGCTCAAAAACACGCCTTAAAACACTTATTAAAAACGAGCTTAAAGCCGATACAGAAATATATGGTGATGAGAGAAATAGCCCAATTGTATTTAGAGAGGAGGCCACGGCATTTGATGAAACTGAATTAATTTCTTCCGATCCTGTTACTGTTGTTCTTTCTGAGAGGGGGTGGATTAGAGCTGCTAAAGGCCATGATATTGATCCTGAATCTCTTAATTATAGAGAAGGTGACAGTTATTTTTCATCTACACCTTCAAGAAATAATCAAAATGCAGTCTTCTTTGACTCAAAAGGAAAGGCATATACTTTGCCCTGTCACTCATTACCTTCTGCAAGAGGTCAAGGAGAGCCTTTAACCGGAAGGTTAAATGCAGAATCAGGTGAAACATTCATGGGGGTAGTTTCTGGGGTAACTGAAACGAAGATTATTTTAGCCACTTCATCAGGTTATGGTTTTATAGCAAATCTTGGAGATTTACAGACTAAAAACAAATCTGGAAAAGCAGCAATCAAGGTCCAAGAAAACGCAAAAGTTCTCATACCAAGCGTGATTAAAGATGAGAATGATCTACTGGCAGCAATAACTAACCAAGGCAGAATGCTTGTTTTTCCTTATACCGAGTTACCTCAACTAGCTCGAGGAAAAGGAAACAAGATAATTGGAATACCGAAGGCAAATTTCGAATCTGGCGATGAATTTTTACAAGAGATTGCAGTTATAGGTCAAGGAAGAGAGTTAAAATTAATTAGTGGTAAAAGGCATTTCACAATCAAACTTAAAGACCTTGAAAACTTCCTAGGCAATAGAGGTAGGAGAGGCAACTTCTTGCCTAAAGGATTCAGGAAGGTTGATAAAGTAGAAGTAGTATCACCCGAAAATTTATAGTTTTATATTCTTGTTTGTTATAAATAATTCAATGGAGAGATAAATGAAAGATAAATTTCCCTATCAAGGAAATGAAGTATTAATTACCCAGGAAATGTGTGATCTAAATGAGCATATGAATGTTCTATATTACGCACAAATCTTTGAGGAAGAGTTTCCTTTCTATTCCTCGCTAGGCTTTTCATCAAATTACTTTGAGCAGGGTTTTTCTTTCTTTACTTTAGAAATGAATATTCGGTATTTAAAAGAAATGAGAAAAGGGGAAGTAGCTTTGCCAGGTTTCAGATATTTTGCCGTGAAACCCAAATTGATACATTACGGGGGTGTTATCTTTAATGAAGCTGGAGATGCTTGTGCAATATCCGAGAATGTTTTGATTCATGTAGATATGAATACAAGAAAATCATGTGAAATGAATGACGAAACTATTAAGCATCTAAATGAAATGTTGCAAGATCATTCTTCGACCGGCGATATAGATTTTGAGCTTAGACTGAAGATTTAAATTAATAGTAATTCTTTCTGAATATTTTCATTTAGTAACTCTAATACCTCAGAACTTTTAAGGTTTTCCTCCAATTGTTCTAATTTTGAGGCTCCTAGAATTACAGTAGAAACATTTTTATTCAGTAGGCACCAAGCAATAGCTAGTGAAGACATGCTTACATTCAAATTCTCAGCAATAGGAGCCAAAGAGGCAACCCTTTTCATTCTCTCTTGACCTCGATCAGACTCAACCATGCTCTTCTTTAGCCATTCATAGCCTGATAAAGATGCCCTAGAACCTTCAGGAATTCCTTCTAGATATTTCCCTGTCAAAGCGCCAGAAGCCAAAGGAGACCAAATTGTTGTTCCCAATCCATATTTTTCATAAAGAGGCCCATATTCTTTTTCAAATCTATTCCTATCAAGTAGATTGTACTGAGGCTGTTCCATGGAAGGAGGAGTCAGATGATTTGAGTGAGCAAACTCATATGCTTCAGATATTTCTTCAGCAGTCCATTCCGAAGTACCCCAATAAAGAACTTTCCCTTGCATCACTAGATTGTGCATAGCCCAGACAGTTTCGCTAATAGGAGTGTTTGGATCGGCACGGTGACAAAAATATAAATCTAAATAGTCTACTTGTAATCTTTCCATGGCTTGATGACATGCTTCTGTTACATGCTTCCTGCTTAGTCCTATCTGAGTAGGAAGAGGGTTCTCTTTAGATCCAAAAAATACTTTAGAAGATACACAATAAGAATCTCTCGGTTGATTGAGTGCTTTCAGCGCCTTTCCCATAACTACCTCAGATTCTCCTCTCTCGTAACCTTCAGCATTATCAAAAAAATTAATACCTGCATCCAAGCAAGTTCCAAACATCTTTTCAGCTAAATTTGTATCGACCTGTTTATTAAATGTCACCCAAGACCCAAATGATAACTCCGAAACTTTTAATCCCGATTTACCTAAATTTCTATATTTCATATCACCTCTCTAATAATATTTTTTTTAATATCTTAATTCCCTGTTCTATCTCTTCATTAGAGATATTCAATGCAGGTGCCAACCTTAAGCAATTTGAGCCAGCAGAAACTAGAATTAAACCTTCACCGTAAGCTTGGTTGAGTACATCATTTGCACTTCTTTCTATGAGGTCACACCCAATCCATAACCCTGATGATCTAACGGCTGAGAAAACTTTATTTACTTTAAATTCTGAAAGCAGATTTAAAAATATTGATTCTTTCTCCTTCACTCCATCAAGAAATTTCTGATTACTAATTATATCTATAACTTCATTGGCAACGGCACATGCCATAGGATTACCCCCGAAAGTAGAGCCATGAGTTCCGGGTTGCATATTTTGTCCAATCGATTTAGTTGTAAGGGTTGCTCCAATAGGAATGCCTCCTCCTAATCCTTTAGCTGAAGTTACTATGTCTGGTTCTATATCATAGTCCATATAGCTATAAAGATTGCCAGTTCTTCCAACTCCACTCTGGACCTCGTCTATTATTAATAAAGCACCCTTCTTAGAACTTTCTTCTCTAAGTTTTTTTATAAATTCTTTACTTGCGGTATAGACACCTGCCTCTCCTTGAACCGGTTCAACAATTACTGCAGCAGTTTGATCAGTAATCAGATCTCCTAAACCAGCCACATCATTAAAATTCCCATGTTTTATTCCAGACATTAAAGGCTCAAATCCTTCTCTATGCATATCTGAACTACCAAGAGATATATTTAATAAAGATCGTCCGTGAAATGAATTTTTAAAAGAAACAATTTCGCCTCTCTTTTGACCATTAGCAGAATGAAATTTTCTAGCAATTTTTATTGCAGCTTCATTTGCCTCCGTTCCAGAATTGCTGAAAAATATATTTTCTGCAAAAGTCAGATCTGTTAATTTCTTAGCTAGATTAATTGCAGGCTCATTAGTTAGATAGTTACTTACATGCCAAAACTTTTTTGATTGTTCTGTTAGGGCGCTGATTAAGGCAGGATGGGAATGTCCTAAAGAATTGACAGCTATACCTCCTCCAAAATCAATATATTCTTTATTATCTTTGTCCCAAATTCTAGACCCTTCCGCTTTTTCAGGAATGAAGTGCGCAGGAGAATAGTTAGGCAACATGACATCGTCATAGATTCCTCTTAATTGATTATTTTTAGTATTATCTTTCATTCACTGAGGTTTATTTAGCTAGACAATAGTATTATAGATACCCTTTTTATATGGTCAAAATCGAAAACAACACAGAAGAAAATACCTATCGTATATTGCTTCGACCTAATCAATCTACTGACTGGAAAACAAGCATCATTTTCATTTCGATAATTGCAATTACATGTCTAGCAATTGGCATAGGATTTGCTTTTGCTGGGGCAACAATGATTCTTCCATTTGCTGGATTAGAAGTTATTTTTGTTGGTGTTTGTGTTTATCTGGTAATGAAGAAAACCTATAAGCAGGAAGTTATAACCCTCACACAAGAAACATTAAAAATCGAAAAGGGGGAAGGGAAGATAGATCAAGTATGGGAATATTTTAGGATGTGGTCATTTGTTTCTGTTGAAAGACCCCAACACCCATGGTATCCGGCTCATATAGTTGTAACTTCAAAAGGAGAGAGAGTACCAATTGGTGATTTTCTTAATGAAGATGAGAAAGAGGAACTTGTTTCTAATCTAGAAAGGATAATTCAAGAATTACAATAATCATTTTCTTTGATTAAATCTTTTTCCAACTATCGCAGAGGCTATGTTTATTTTTTGGATGTCTATAGTTCCTCCGGCAATTCCCCATCCCCAAACATCTCTATATTTTCTTTCCATTCCATATTCTTTATTGAATCCATAGCCTCCCATAAGTTGCATGGCAGATGCAACAACTTCTCTGGCCGTTTCATTTGAAAAACATTTTCCTACACTAGATTCAAAAATACTTGGAAATCCTTCTTGTGCATTATGCGCCGCTCTATGTATGAGCAATCTAGAGGCTTCAACTTTCATTGCCATTTCTGCAAGCTTCATTTGCACTGCCTGAAATTCAACAATCGGTTTACCAAATTGCTCTCTTTCTTGGACATACTCAATAGCACTTTCCAGTGCACCGGAAGCTTGGCCTAGACACATAGTGGCATTTCCACATCTTTCTAAATCAAAAGCTTCCATGAGCTTTTTAAAACCACCATTGGCTTCAACAATTACGTTTCCTAAAGGAACTTCAACATTATCAAAGAAGATATCTGCTGAAGGAATTCCGTTCCATCCCATTAACTCTTCTTGTTGCCCGAAGCTTACACCTTTTGCATTTTTCTCAACATATACTGCACCAATTCCATTAGCACCTGGTTCATCAGACATTCTGCAATATACAACATACCCTTCAGAATGGCCTCCTCCTGAACACCATCTTTTTGCACCATTCAAAATAATTTTATCGTCCTTAAATTCCGCTTTTGTGGTTAGATCAGTTAAAGCAGATCCTGCGTTTGGTTCAGACATGGAAACTGCAACCACAATATCCCCACTGCATACTTGAGGGATTACTTTTAGTTTTAATTCTTCTGAAGCAAAATGCTCTATAGCTTTTACTGGACCAACACAACTTTCAAAAATAGGAAATGCTACTGCAGAAGAAATCTTTGCAAACTCTTCCATAACCAGCAGGGCATCCAAGTTTGATAAACCTAATCCACCATAATCTTCTGAAACATTAATACCTAAGAATCCCATCTCAGAGTATTTTTTTAACCAATCTTTAGAAAGAGGTTCGCTTGTTTGTTCAATAGATAGAGCAACATCAACCATTTCCTTCTGTGCAAAGTTTCTTGCCACTTCTTGAAGCTCTCTTTGTTGTTCAGTTAGTTTAAAATCCATATTTATCTCCTAGATAATTCGGTCTATTTTCAATTGTTCTATTTCATTTTTGCTATAACCAAGGCCCGATAGAATTTCAAAATTGTGTTCACCTAATTCAGGTGATCTAGTTCTTATTTTTCCAGGATTTTTTGAAAGCTCTACAGCTGGACCAACCACTGAATATTTTTTATCCATACTAGGATAATCCATTTTGATAAAAGAGCCTTTCTTTAGAATATGTTCTTCATTTAGTGTTTCACTTGCTTTAAGAACCTCGCCAACAGGTATTCTAGATTTCTCTAATGCTATTATCGCTTCCTTAGTTGTTCTTTCAGAACACCATTCAGACATTCTATCGCTTATTAAGTGTCCATTTTCACCTCTACTTAAATCATCTTTAAACTTTTCATCTTCAAGCCATTCTTTCTCTCCCATCATGTCGGCCCATCTTTCAAATAAAGGTCTACCTACAGTTTGAACAAGTATCCATCCATCTTTAGTTTGGAAAGTATCTGAAGGGCCAGAAGTTTGCGCTCTGTTCATAGAGGCAACCCTATTAACATTTAATATTTCTTGTTCTATCAAAAGACTGTTTGTCGTAGTAAGGGCGGTTTGTAATAGAGAGGTTTGTACTCTTTGACCTTTTCCTGTTTTTTCTTTTTCTATATAGGCCAATAAAGTTCCAAAGGCAGCAAGAGATGCACTACAAAAGTCTACGTAAGGAGCATATGCTTTTGTAGGTTGACCAGGATCTCCAGTCATATCCATAGCTCCAGACATTGCTTGAGCGACACCATCAAACCCAACTCTTTCAGCATAAGGTCCTGTAGTTCCAAAGGCAGTATTGGAAGTTAGTATTATTCCTGGATTTATTAATTTTAATTTTTCATAATCCAAACCCATAGATTTTAGAGTCTGCTCTGGCAGATTAGCGATAATTATGTCTGAATTCTTTACAAGTTTTCTTACGATCTCCTGTCCTTTCTCTTTGGTAGGGTTTAAGGTTAAACCCAATTTATTTCGATTAAGTTGTAGGAACATTGCCCCCTGACCATCTTCACTGACTGGTGTTACATACCTATCTTCACTACCATTGACTCTTTCAATTCTGATAACTTCGGCACCATAGTCTGCCAGTAATGCACCACAAAATGGACCTGCTATATATCTGCCAAAGTCTAAGACCTTTACTCCTTCTAAAATTCCTTTCATTAAAACCTCTTATATCTTTCTAAAAAACTCCAAATTAATTCATTGCCCCAGTTAGAAATTTCATTTTTATTTTCGCAAATCTTATTATTAATTTTATTTTGAACAATAGTATTACAAAAACCCACACTTTCCTTTTGTCCTGGCCAGAAATGACCCCCATCTTTAATTCGGCAAATTCTTACTTGATTACCATTTTTACAGTTTTGTCTAAATGAGCAACTGACATTTTTCTTTTTAAATTCATTCGACTCTAATTTATAAACTTTATCTTCACAATTCTGATTGTTTGCCCATGAAGTGAAAGTTTGATCCACTGACTCATAAAAAAATCCATCATAGGATTTTTGTCCATTTGGAGGAGTGGTCCTATCATTTTCTCCGTATACTATTAGTAGGGGTAAATTCACATCATTTTCACAGACAGTTCCAACCGGTATTGAGCTAGATACTATTGCAGCTGCAGTTATTAAATCTTGATTTTCACAAGCAAATCTATAAACCATAGCGCCCCCGTTGCTCATTCCAACAATATATCTTCTAGAATCATCAGTACGATAATTTGATGATATTTCCTCAATCACAGATCTTAAAAAACCTAAATCATCATTACAGGATGTCCAGGCACAGAAATTAAACTTTTTACACTCCGGTGGTCTAGGGTAATCAAATCTATCTGACGAACATTTAAGAGGCTTACCTTCTATTGGATCAGCGTTACTCATAATATCATTCCAGGAGCTTACAAAGTTTTCCTGACCCATAGAACTTGAAGTGAAATAAGATCCTTGCGGATAAATGACAATCACCTCTTTTTCTTCTGCCATAATATTGAGACCTTTAGTAGTTTCCAATTCAAAGCCACTTGCAGTACCCGAATAGCCATGGAGTCCAATTAAAACCGGAAATTTTCTATTTTCTGCTTTTAAATAAGAACTTGGCAAGAAAACCAAATACTCTCTTTCAATACCATCCCATATTTTTTTTACAGAAAAGTAGTTTTTTTGCATCTCTTTAGTCATGAGGACTAGAGGGAGTATTAAAAGAATAAAAAGAATTTTAATTTTCATAATTCATTTGTGCTCTTAAAGATTATAATCAAGGTATGACAGATCAAGAAATACCTGAGGGCTTTAAAGAGCTCAAAATCCCTCAACCTCATATTGAAAACATGGGTCCAGGGTTTTATAAGAAAGATGATGATCAGTTATTTATGATCTTCTTTGCCAAAGAAGAGCATAGTAATTTCTACAAATCGGCACATGGAGGAGCGCTTATGGCCTTAGCTGATTTTTGTATGACATCATCAATGATGAAGGATAGAAATAGCTTGGTAACTACAGTTAGTTTTCATACTGAGTTTGTAGCCCCCGCACCTATTGGCAGCATGTTGCTTATTCGATGTAGGCCTACCAAAATCGGGAAATCTTTAGGTTTCTCAGAAGGAGACATAACTGTCGATGGTAAAACCATAATAAATTTTGGAGGAGTTGGAAGAATACTAAAAACATAATGGATAAAAAGTACGAAATAATTGTTTACGGGGCTACTGGATTTACTGGACAGATATGCTGTAAATATTTAAGAGATAATTACACCGATTTAGTTTGGGCTATGGCAGGAAGAAATGGAGATAAATTAGAAGAAATTAAGTCTAATCTAAATCTTGATTGTGATGTAGTAGTTGCTGATGGAGCCGATATAGAAGCCTTAAGGTCATTGGCCAGTCAGACTAAAGTTGTTTTATCAACTGCAGGACCTTTTGCGAGATATGGATCTCTATTGGTCCAAGCATGCGTAGAGAGCGGGACGCATTACACAGATATAACAGGTGAAAATCATTGGGTTAGAGGCTTGATCGATAAACATCATTCTGAAGCTGCCTCTAAGGGAGTAAGAATTATTCCTTCATGTGGTTATGATTCAATTCCCTCAGATTTAGGCGCTTTTTTTACGATCTCTCAATTTAATAAGCCAGTATCTAGAGTAGATGTTTACCATGAAGCTCAAGGTGGAGCTTCAGGCGGTACAACTGAAACCATTTTTACTATGGATGGTCTCAGTAAAGAAATGAGAGATCCTTTTGTTTTGAATCCACAAGAAACTGTATCAGAGGAACAAAGACAAAAATCTAAGGATGGGTTTGTAGTAGAACAAGTTGATGGAATTAATGGCTGGTCAGGTATAGGAATGATGGCTGTTGCTAATACAAGAGTTGTTAGAAGATCTGCAGCTTTAATGGAGCAAAATCAAAAATCATATGGTAGTAATTTTACATTTGGAGAACATGGTCTATTTTCAACTAAAAGGATGGCACGACTGGCCTCTTATGGTTCAATTCTAGCTTTCTTAGTTATAGGTACGCCATTGAAATATTTAGTAAGGCCTTTTCTATTGAAACCAGGTCAAGGACCCAGTCAAGAAACACAAGATAAGGGCTGGTTTAGAGCAACTTTTGTAGCTCATTCAGAAGATAATGAGAGAAAGATATGCTCTATGTATGGATCAGGAGATCCTGGATATAAATCTACAGCGAAAATGGTCTGTGAATCTGCTATTGCTCTTGCCAGATCTAATGACTTGCCTGGAGGAAGTGAGTATGGCGGGGTTCTAACATCTGCAGTTGGTTTAGGAGATGTATTAATTGAAAGGCTTAAGAATGCCGAAATAGAGTTTAAAGTTATTAGTTAAATTTAAATGCTTTAAGCTTTTTCTTCACCGGCTTATTCTTTAAAGAAACTGTATCAATAACACCATCTTTAAAAGGTGCCCAGGCTTCACCTTGAATTAGGGGGCTAAGATAGTTTTTACAGGAAGCAGTAATACCAAAACCGTCTTTAGAGATGAAATTTTTTGGCATTTTCTTTTCTATATTAGCCACTTTAGATAGTTCAACTTTTCCAATTTCCCAGACGTAAGGTTGAGAATTTTTTCTTACAATAATGGGCATTATTGAATTCTCCCCTGAAACGGCAAATTGTACAGCAGCTTTACCAACAGCATAGGCTTGGTCTAAATCTACTTGGGAGGAGATATGTCTAGCTGAACGCTGCAAGTAATCAGAGACTGCCCAATGATACTTAAGTCCTAATTTTTTATTTATTATTTCAGCTACTCGAGGCGCAACACCTCCTAGTTGTTTATGACCAAAAGAATCTACTGTCCCTGCATCAGCAAGAAATTTTCCATTCTTATATTTGGCACCTTCAGATACAACGATTACACAATATCCATCCTTTTTTATTACGTCTTTTACCTTCTTAAGGAATTTAGTCTCATTAAAAGGAACTTCCGGTAATAAAATAATGTGGGGAGCAGAATTATTTTTAGATTTAGCTAGACTAGAAGATGCTGCCAACCATCCAGCATGCCTACCCATAACTTCAAAGATAAACACTTTAGTAGAGCTTTTGGACATACTTTTTACATCTAAAGCTGCTTCTTTTGTAGAGGTGGCAATGTATTTTGCAACCGATCCAAAACCCGGACAATTATCAGTATATGGAAGGTCATTATCTATAGTTTTAGGTATACCTATACAGGTGACAGGAAAGCCAGCGTCTTTAGTATATTGAGCAATTTTATTGGAAGTATCCTGAGAATCTCCACCCCCGTTGTAAAAGAAGTATCCAATATTATGAGCTTTAAAAACCTCGATTAGCCTGTTGTATTCCTTTTTACTTTGGTTAACGTCTTTAAGTTTGTGTCTGCACGAGCCAAATACACCTCCAGGTGTATGCATTAATTTTTTTATTTCTTCATCACTCTCAATACTTGTGTCTATAAGGTCTTCATTGAGGATTCCTACTATTCCATCCTTTCCAGCATAAACCTTATTAATCTTCTTCGATTTTCTTGCTGCCTGTATCACTGCACAAGCGGTTGTATTTATAACTGATGTCACTCCTCCAGATTGAGCGTAGATAGCATTCTTGGCTTTCATCATTGGAATAATACTTGAAAACAAATCTATCTTGTAATCATTCTTGATAGTTATAATGAAATTATGTCTAAAGAAAGAGTACATATACTTGGAATTTGTGGAACTTTCATGGGTGGACTTGCTTTACTGGGCAAGGAAAAGGGTATTGAGATCACAGGATGTGATAACAATATTTATCCCCCTATGTCTGATCACCTAAAAGATATGGGTATAGAAATAATTCAAGGTTATGAAGCCTCTAAACTCCCTGAGGCAGACTATTTTGTAATCGGAAACTCTATATCTAGAGGTAATCCAGCTTTAGAGTATTTACTTTCTAATAAAGCTAATCTCATATCAGGTCCAGAATGGTTGTATAAATCTATTTTAAAGGACAAGAAGGTTATTGCTGTTTCTGGAACTCATGGCAAGACATCTACAACAGCAATGATTTCTTGGATTTTTGAAGATCAAGGTATTGATGTAGGTTATTTGATAGCCGGTAAACCTAAAGATTTTGAAAAATCTGCAAGAAGGGGTAACGATGAAATATTTGTTCTAGAAGCGGACGAATACGATACGGCTTTTTTCGATAAAAGATCAAAGTTTATTCATTACAAACCCGATACTTTAATAATTAATAATTTAGAATTTGATCATGGAGATATATTTCCAGATATAACCTATATATTCAGAGAATTTCATCATTTAGTAAGGACTTTAAAGGAAGAAGCGCAAATTATCTTTCCATCTGATGATTCAAATATAGCAAAAGTTTTAGATATGGGCTGTTGGAGCAAATTAATCAGTTATGGAATAAATGATGATCATGATAATTCAATAAGTTTTCATGATGATTCTAAAAAAATAATATATAAAAATGACGAAGAGCAGGGACAGATAGATTGGAAAATGTTTGGCGAGCATAATGCAAGAAATGCAATGACAGCTGCTTTAGCTGCAAAACAATATGGCATATCTTTAAAAGATTCTTTATCGTCTTTGGCAAAATTTCAAGGTGTGTCAAAGCGTCAAGACATCCTTTTAGATACAGATAGATTAATATTAATAGAAGACTTTGCCCATCATCCAACAGCAATAAAGACAACTATAGAAGGCATACGAAAGAATTTTCCTACTAATCGTTTACTGGTTGCTGTTGAGTTAAGGTCCAATACTATGAAGTCAGGTTTTCATGACAAAAGGTTGGTAGAAGCAACCTCTGATGCAGATAAGATATTTTGGAAGAGTTCAGATTCTGAGCAGGTACAAGGGTTGATAAATAAGAATCCATCTATTTCTTTCAAGATTGATGATGTTGATGTCTTTGTGAACAACTTCAATTCAATTTCTGATGAGGGTGATATTCTTCTTGTAATGTCCAATGGAAATTTTGATAGCCTATCAAGTAAAATTTTAGAAATAACCAAAGATGAATGAAGAAATAACATCACCAATATTTCCATTAAATGTAAATGTCTTACCGGGTGCGTTTTTGCCTTTACAGATTTTCGAGCCTAGATATATTGATATGGTAAGAGACTGCCTAGGTAATGCAGAAGGTTTTTGTATTGTTTTGTCAAAAGAAGACGATGGAAAAAATACCGATTTTCCTTCACATCATGATATTGCTACATATGTAGAGATTGTTGATTTTAACCAATTAGATAATGGCTTATTAGGCATAACCGTCAAAGGTAAACATAAGATTCAGGTTGAAGATAGATGGAAAAAGCCAGATGAATTACTACTGGCAAAGGTAATCAAAATTAATGAAGAAGATGATAATTTATCTCAAGAACCTGAATACCTTGATTTATGGAATATGGTTGAAGAAATAACAAACCACCCAGAGATAAAAAAACTGAATCTAGAGCTGGACTTAAATAGCTCAAAGAGTGTGTGTTATGTCTTGGCAAGTATTTTACCTTTAAGACCTCAAGAGAAACAGACTATATTAGAATTTGAGAATAATCGAGATAAACTAGATTATCTAAAAGCAGTAATTAAGAGACTAGGAGGTTAGTTAGCCTTGTCGCCAGTTACCATGAAAACCATAAGGTATTCTGTGAGGCAGCATAGCTTTAGCAAGAGGGCCGCTAGAAATATTTTCTGCATCGAAAATCATCAGGTCTGAACGATTCTCTTTGCCCAGATAAGCTAGGGCTAGTAGATATCCCACACCCTCATCTGAATTTTCATTTTTGGGAACAAAGATTGGCTCCCCAACTGCATCAAATTCAGTTAGTGTGAAGCTATCTTTTTGTGCTGTCTCAAAGTCATAATTCGAAATAGTATTAAAACTTACCCCTTTTGGCGATTTACCATTGTTTGAGGCGTAATATCCATATCTGTATTTAGACATAGATTTTCTTTCGTCCAACCTTGGGAATTCACCGATGCTATCATCAAGATATTGTTTCTTGATAGAACCTAAATTTGAGTTGAGATCAATTTCCCATCTGTTCAATCTAGCTTCCCCTTTTTTTAGATCAGGTCGAGAGCCATCAAGATGTGGAAACATTGGCGCCTCCTCAAATTGCATCATATCAGCAATTATCTTTCCTTCTTCTTCATACGCATTCATAGGATGGAATACATAACATGGATCGCTTTCTATCCACTTAATATCTTGAACAGAACCATCTCTAGGCATAACACCAATTTGACTAGGTCGATTAACATCCCAGGCTATTGGAGATTTACCCTGTGCAATAAGATTAAAATCTATAATTAACGGAAAAATTGGAAAAATAACGTGCTTAGTGGTTACAACAAAATCGTGGACCATGCTTGAATATGGTGTTTCAAATTCTGAGTAAGTGGTCATTATCCCTTCAGGATTAACAACAAAATAACTCATTTTGTTTACACCAAATCCATAACTGAAACCTATCATTTCACCTGTTAGGGGATCGATTTTGGGATGGGCTGTCATGGCGGAGTCTAATTTATTTTTATAGTTCCAAGCCCCTTTTGATTCTAAAGTGAGAGGATCCAGCTCAAATGGTTTGTGTCCTTCCTCAAGAGCTAGAAGTTTTCCAGAATGAAAGACAATATTAGTATTTGCAGTTCCATCTTCTCCTTCGAAATTATATTCAGGATCTGGCTCCATAGGATTTAAAGCGTTGATTAATGACCTACCAGCTTTTCTTTCCTGTTTCCATTTAGAAGTTTGAGCCCATCTATTTAAGTATGAAATCTTCCCATTCTCAAAATGAAAAGCATGTATCATTCCATCTCCTGCAAACCAATGGTAGTCACCACCCATAGGCGGAAATTGAGGATCTGGACCATTTCTATAGTAACTTCCAAAAAGATCTTTAGGAACTTCTCCTTCTATTATGAGATCTTGAATATCACACTCCATTCTCAGGGGAGCGTAATTACCTCTTAAATTAGGATGGTCTGGATATATATCTGTCATAGTTATTTAAATTTTTTACTAAAATATCTTATAAACAATAATAAGACAATTATTCCTATCCAAAACCATATTGAATCTAAGGGATTAGAGTTCTCAGTTACAACACTCTGACCAGCATAATAGCCGGGAATTGTGTATATAAGGGCCCATAAAAAACAAGACAAAATTTCAATAAAAAAGAAATTCCTTTTATTCATATTTAATGATCCTGCAGTTATAGGCAGCAATGGTCTAATTGGACCAATAAACTTTCCTACAAAAAGTCCAATCATTCCATATCGCTTAAAGAATTGCTGTCCATTGCTTAAGAACTCAGGATGATTTTTAAAAGGCCACAATTTACTTAGAGAGTTTCTTAAACTAAATCCAATAAAGAAACTTGCTATATCAGACAGTAGACTAGAAAAATATGCCAGCATGACCACTTCAAAAATGCTAAGAGAGGTAGCTGCTAAACCTGATATCACGGCAAGCAGAACCACTCCAGGAACAATAATTCCTATCAGTGCAAACGATTCTACAAATGAAGCACCAATTATTCCAACGGCAATCCATTGAGGATTTCTTTCCAACCAAACTATTAATTCATTAAATTCAAACATCTTAAGTCTTTGAAAGCCTAGATACTTAGGTAGAATATTCAACAATGCCTCAGAGTAAAGAAATAAATGCCTATATGGAACAGCTAGGATTAGAAGCCAAACAAGCTTCTAAGGTGCTATCACAGTCGTCTTTGGAACAAAAGAATGAAGCCCTTCAGTGTATTTCTGATCAAATAGAAGAACACAGGGTCGAAATTTTAAAAGAAAATCAGAAAGATTTAGAGTCAGCAAAGAAAAAATCAATTGGATCAGCTCTTATAGACAGGCTGGAACTCAATGAGAGTAGAATTGATTCCATGATTTCAGGCTTGAAGGTAGTTTCAGATTTACCTGACCCTGTTGGAGAAATAGTAGACTTAGACCCAACACCATCTGGAATTGAGGTTAGTAAAATGCGAGTTCCTTTGGGAGTTGTAGGAATAATATACGAGTCAAGGCCGAACGTAACAGCCGATGCAGCTGCTCTGTGTTTAAAATCTGGAAATGCTTGTCTCCTAAGAGGAGGTTCAGAGGCAATCTTATCAAATAAGATTATTTGGAATTGCCTTCAAAAAGGTCTGGAAATATCTGGGCTCCCTAAAGAATGTATTCAATTAGTAGAAACTACTGATAGAGAAGCTGTAAAGAATTTATTACATCTAGATCAATATTTAGACGTAATTATTCCACGAGGAGGTAAAGGTCTGGTGCAGTTAATATCTGAAGAATCAAGAGTCCCTGTAATAAAACACTTAGATGGAATCTGCCATGTTTATATCGATAAGAGTGCAGATCTCTTTAAAGCTGAGGCTATAGCATTTAATGCAAAAACATATAGATATGGTATCTGTGGAGCAATGGAAACTCTTCTAATTCATCACGAAGTAGCTTCTTCCATTTTACCTAGTCTCAATAAAAAATTCCTTTCTGAGAAAGTCGAATTGCGAGGTTGTAAAAAGACCCGAGGCTTCATAGATGTTTTAGAAGCTAAAGAGGAAGATTGGCAGACCGAGTATCTTGCTCCCATACTATCCGTCAAAATAGTAGATAGTATAGAAGAGGCTGTAGAACATATACAAAAATTTGGTTCAAATCACACAGACTCTATCGTTGCTGAAGAAGAGCAAACTGTAGATTACTTTTTTAAAAATGTAGATTCTAGTTCTGTGATGCATAATCTACCAACTTGCTGGGCTGATGGATTTGAGTATGGATTAGGTGCAGAAGTTGGAATTTCAACTGATAAGATTCATGCAAGAGGTCCTGTTGGATTGGAAGGACTAACGTCTCAAAAATTTATAGTTAAAGGTAATTCACATTTAAGAGGAGTCTAAAATAGCCAAAAAAAAATTGATTGGTATCTTTGGAGGAACCTTTGACCCAGTTCATTTAGGACATACTTTTGTTATAAAAGAATTCACAGACTCAGTTTATTTTGACGAACTTATTCTAATACCAAATGGCAACCCTCCCCATAAAGAAAAGAATGTTTATGAGGAAGAGAAACTTGAAATGACAAAGCTTGCCCTTGGAAATACAGCAAATTTAACAATAGACGATAGGGAAGTGAAAAAGAAAGCTCCTTCTTACGCTTATTCGACCCTCCAGGAGTTAAAGAAAGAAAATCCTGATGATATTTTAGTTTGGATTATGGGTTCTGATTCTTTTGCTAGCATCGACAGCTGGTACTGTTATGAAGAGTTTATAGATGAAGTAAATCTTCTCGTTTTAGAAAGACCCGGATATTCAATTCAAAAGCAATCAATTGCTTATAACATTCTTCGCTCTAACCAAACATTTGATTTATCTGATTTTAAAAAAGATGATAATAAAATTTTTCTCTTAAAGATTAATCCTATTGAGATCAATTCAACAGAAATTAGAAAACTCATAGCGAATAATGAGGATGCTACTGAATTTTTACATCCTAATGTTTATCAGTTCATTAAAACAAATAATTTATATAAAAAATAAATGACTAAGAATCTAAAAAATAAAATCATTGATAGTTTAGAAGACATAAAAGCAGTTGACCCTGTTGCAATAGATGTAAAAAAAATAAGCTCACTTACCGATTTCATGGTCATTGCTTCTGGAACTTCAAACAGACACATTGCAGCTATGAGCGAAAGAGTGTTAGAAGGTTTAAAAGAAAATAATATCTCAGGAATAAAGATCGAAGGGCAAGGTGGAGATGATTGGTTGTTAGTAGACGCCGGTGACGTCATTGTCCATCTAATGTCTTCTGATGCTAGAGAGTTTTATGATTTAGAAAGTTTGTGGGATCCTGAGCTTTAGTGAAGATTAACGTAATATCCATAGAATCAAGTCGTCCTGAATGGGCTGAAAAAGCATTTAGATCATATGAATCAAAATTCAATAAATCCATTAGCATAAACTGGGTTGGATTGAAGCCTTTAAATAGGAACAGGAACTATAACCATTCTGAAATTGTCGAACAGGAAAGCGAATTACTTTTTTCTAAAATTAAAAAGAAAGATTTTGTTATTACTTTAGACAGGCAAGGCATGGAATTAAGTACAGAAAAACTTAGAGTTCAGTTTGATAATTGGGTCTCCAGTTCTAGAGACATTTCGATGATAATCGGAGGTCCAGATGGTTTGAGTAAGGATCTCTTGAAGAAAAGTGATTTTTGTTGGTCTTTATCAGACTTAACTTTTCCTCACTCTTTTGTACCTATTTTAATTATTGAACAACTCTATAGGGTTTGGTCTATAACTCAGAATCATCCTTACCATAAATAGTTTCATGAAATTTGTACAAGACCTAAAGCGAGATGAAAGGGAAATTAAATCCTTAAAGGAAAGATCTAGAATAATTTTCTTGTTCATTTCTATAATGTTTTGCATTGGTCTTTTTAAAATTCTTCAATTGAGCATCTTAGATAACACTGAATATTTAGATGATTCAGATAAAAATAGGATTATTGAAATGCCAATTCATCCTGCTCGAGGATTGATTAAGCTTCAGGATGGATTGGTGGTTGCGGAAAATATCGTCTCTAAAGATTTATTTATAAAGACAGAGTTTCTCGATTCAGCAGAAAAAGAACTAGATTATCTCAGAACAAATATTGCTAACGATAGGAAATTAACTTATTCAGATGTAAAAAATTATAAAAAAGATGAGAAGGTCTTATTACTTAGAAATTTAAGTTCTGCAGAACTCGCAAAATTCGAATTGTCTAAAGAGTTTATGCCGCATATTTCATTAGAGATAAGTTTAAGGAGATACTTACCTCAAAAAAATCTCTTTTCGCATGTGATAGGCCATCTAGGGAGACTATCTTCAGAGGAGAAAACTTACTTACCTAGATTTGAATATCCTCTCACTTCTTTTTTAGGAAAAGTCGGTCTTGAGAAGGTTTATGAAAAAGAGCTGAAAGGATTCCCTGGTTTAAGTCTTATGGAAGTTGATGTATATGGGAAAAAAATAAGAGAGCTAGAAAGAAACTTACCTCTAACCCCCAAAGACATAACACTTTCGTTAAATTTGAAGCTTCAGAATATTGCTCGAACAGAATTAGCAAATCGAAAAGGTGCTATTATAGCTTTAGATCCAAATACTGGTTTCATTAAAGCTATGGTCAGTTCTCCAGACTACAATCCAAATACTTTAAACGGATCAGAAATTGGAAGTTCTTTTGAAGATTATCTTCGAGAGGATTCACCTTTTTTTAATAGGGCAATCTCAGGCTCATATCCTCCGGCATCAACCATAAAGCCTTTTGTGGGCTTATTGGGTTTAGAGGAAGGTGTCATTACAGAAGATACTAAAATTGAAGATAAAGGTTTCTTTCAACTTAAAGAGGACGGGCGTCGTTATCGAGGTTGGAAAGAAGATGGTCATGGGCAAGTTAATTTAAATAAGGCAATCGTAGAATCATCAGATGTATATTTCTATGAGCTTTCCTCTCAATTAACAATAGACAGGATTTCAAAGTTTTTGTCTGCCTTTGGATTTGGAAAATTCACCGAAATAGATCTTTATAGTGAGGCACAAAGTATCTTGCCAACCAGAAACTGGAAACTAGGCAATATAGGTGAACCTTGGTTTGTGGGAGACACAATCAATATTGGTATTGGTCAAGGATATATTACCTCTACTCCAATGCAGCTTTTATCTTCGATCTCAGCAATAGCAACTAAAGGCAAGATTTTTAAACCAAAAATTGTAAGTAAAATTGGTTCTGAACCTTTGATGCCTGAACTATTACATGAAATTAAAATCAAAGATCAGCAACATTGGAATATCATAGAGAAGTCTATGATTAAAGTTATTCAGTCATGGAATGGTACTGCACATAATTTATACACTGAAGGTGGAGTTGTGATAGCTGGTAAGACAGGAACCGCACAAATAAAAAGCTTAACTGACCAAGATCTAACAGTCAGAGAAGAATACCAAGAAGTTAGAGATAATATTGAGGATAGAGATCATGCCTTATTTGCAAGTTATGGTCCGATTCCTAATCCAAATATTGCTGTGGTCGTAATTGTAGAGAATGGTGAATCGGGCAGTGCCGTAGCAGCACCGATTGCTAAGAAGATGATTGAAGCATATCAAAAGATAACTTTTATAGATGAGCAATAGGAATCCATTAGATTATTCATTAAATAAACCTTTAATTAGAGGCTTTAACCCTATTAATTATTTATTTAAAGATTTACCTCTCTTCTTAGCGCTTTTGATTCTTCTGTCTTTTGGATTATTAATGTTATTTAGCGCAAGTGGCCAGTCTACAAGTATGGTATCCAGACAGATTATCTTTATTTTAGTAGGCTTAGTGCTTCTGTTATCTATATCGCATTTAAAACCAAGGTCATATAAGAATATACTTATGAACTCTTATTGGTTGGGAATTTTGTTACTCATATATGTCTTGATTAATCCGGCTTCAGGTTATCAGACAAGTAGGTGGATTGATTTAGGATTTTTTTCATTCCAGCCATCCGAGATAGTTAGGTTGATTTTACCTTTATCTATAGTTGCTTATCTCTGTAGAAAAGAGATGGTACCAAAATTTCAAGATTGGATGATTACGACTTTTGGGGCCTTAGCATGTTCTTATTTAGTCTATGAGCAACCCGATCTTGGCACGTCAATCATTGTACTCACATCTGGTCTGATACCTATATTTCTAGCAGGATTACCTTTACGAATAATTATTAGTTACTTTGTTGTGCTTAGTTTGACTCTACCTGTCATTTGGACAAATTTCCTTTACGATTATCAAAAAGAGAGAGTTTATACTTTTATAGATCCTAACGCTGACCCTCTAGGCACTGGTTGGAATATTGCTCAATCTCAAACCGCAATAGGATCTGGTGGCCTATATGGAAAGGGCTTTCTTCAAGGTAGTCAAAGTCAACTTGATTTTATACCGGAAAGCCACTCTGACTTTATATTTTCTGTTATAGGTGAAGAGTTAGGTCTATTAGGAATACTCTTTTTATTTGCGTTATACGCATTTATTCTTTGGCGTGTCTTTAGAATAGGATTTTATGCTGAAACAAATTTTGAAAGATTGGCTTGCTGCTCCTTAGGTTTTATTTTTTTATTATTTATTTTAATAAACGTGTTGATGGTTATAGGTATAATTCCAGTTGTAGGTGTTCCTCTTCCATTAGTAAGCCAAGGTGGAACCTCTATAGTGGTGCATTTATTAGCTTTTGGAGTGATTCTTTCTACTAAAAAAACTCAACTATGAATTTAAGACTACCTTTAATCATAAAAATACTATTTTTAAGTTCTTTTCAGTACTTATATGCTGACTATTCTTCGCGCGATGAAGTAAATAATTTTATTGAATACATGTCAGAAAAACATGAATTTAGTAAATCTGAACTCAAAAATTTATTTGATCAAGCCGAATATCAGGAAAAAGTTGTGAGGATAATGAATCGGCAACCTGAAGGTACAATGACCTGGGGAAGATATAAAGGAATAATGATTAATGATTCTCGTATATCGGCTGGTAAAGAATTTATAGAATCGTATGGAAACGAATTAAAACGTGCTGAAGACATTTACGGTGTTCCAGCAGAAATAATAGCCTCTATAATTGGAATAGAAACAAGGTACGGTAGGATAAAAGGCAATACAAGAGTCATAGATTCTCTGAGTACTTTAGCTTTCGATTATCCAAGAAGAGCAAAGTTCTTTAAAATTCAACTTGAAGAATTCTTGCTGTTGAGTAGAGAAGAAAAATTCAATCCCGAAGAAATAAAAGGGTCTATAGCCGGAGCCATGGGTTATGGACAGTTTATGCCTGATAGTTATAGAAATTATGCCGTTGATTTTGATAAAGATGGTGTGAGAGATATTTTAAATAATCCGGTTGATGCAATTGGAAGCGTTGCAAACTTTCTCAATAAGAAGGGTAAATGGAAACCAAATACACCGGTTGCAATAAAAGCTCGTGCTGTAAATCAAGTCGAAGACTTTAAATCATCTTTCAAGCCTTATATGACAGATATTGAACTATCGAAGCTTGGCCTTGAACCTATAGAACAGATACCTGGCAATTTAAAGTTTGTTCCTATCTCTTTGGATGCTAATGAAGGTTACGAATATTGGTTAGGTTTTAATAATTATAATTCTTTATCTAGGTACAATCGTAGTAAGCTCTACGTAATGGCTGTTTTTGAATTTAGTAATGAATTGTCAAAATATTTATAGATATGAACAAACTATCAAGATTTTATTTTAAATTATTTTTAGGACTTAGCTTGGTTCTGATTAATCCTTCCTTGTTTGCTGAAGAAAGTTTTATACCTAAGCCTCCTTCTCTGAATGCATCAAACTATATTCTTATGGACTCTATGTCAGGAAGAGTACTTGCAGAAAGCGGGGCTGATGAAAAAATAGAACCGGCTAGTATTACGAAAGTTATGACTGGTTACGTGGCTGTTGACCAAATACAACAAGGCTATGTTAACTTGAGTGATGAAGTTTACATAAGTGAGAATTGTTGGAAAAAAGGAGGCTCTAAAATGTTTATTAGAGAAGGAACAAAAGTTCTATTCTCTGATCTCATAAAGGGTATGGTTATACAGTCAGGTAATGATGCAAGTTGTGCTATAGCCGAGCATGTGGCTGCTTCAGAAGAGGGATTTGTAGAACTTATGCAAATGTACGCTAAAGATTTAGGGCTTGTTAATACTCAGTTTAGAAATGTGAGCGGATGGCCTGATCCAGAGCATTTTTCATCTGCTAGAGATTTAGCCATCTTAACTCAACAAATGATAAGAAATTTTCCTGAGCATTATTCTCTTTATAAAGAAAAATATTTTACTTATAACGATATTAAACAGCGAAATAGAAATAGTCTCCTTTGGCAAGATGATTCTATAGATGGTGTGAAAACAGGCCATACTGAGAGTGCAGGGTATTGTTTGGTGACCTCAGGCGTAAGGAATGATACGCGACTAATTGCTGTAACTTTGAGAAGCTCAACTGAAAAATCTAGATTAACAGATAACAGAAGATTGTTGGACTATGGGTTTAGATATTTTAGAACTAAAAAAGTATTAGAGACTAATACGGTCTTAGTGAGTGAGCAAGTTTGGGGCGGTGAGCAGGAAACAATCCAATTATCTGCTGCAACAGAGCTTTTTTTGACTCTTTCTCCTAGAGACTTTCCTAGAATAGAATCAAAAATTAAACTAAATGATTACCTGCAAGCGCCAATTGAGTCAGATCAAGTAGTTGGATCTGTTGATTTAATGCTAGATGGAAATTCCATAGCTTCTGTTGATGTAGTGGCTATGAGCAGTGTTACTGCATTGGGATTCTTTGGTCGCGCCTGGTCTAATATCAAATTACTTACCCATCAATTTTTGATGGAGGAGTAAGCAAATTAAATGTGGGTTTTTCTTAATGGCCGTATATTAAGAGAAGATAAAGCCAGAATATCTCCGTTGGATAGAGGGTTTACTTTTGCTGATGGAGTATATGAAGTAATTCCTTCATATAACAACAAACGGTTTCTTTTTGAAGAGCATTTAACAAGACTTAAAAAGTCACTTAATAAATTATTTATTCCTTGTCCCCAAGTTTTGGATGAACTTAATTCTATATTGTCTGAACTTCATAAAAAAAATGGTTTTAAGAATCAATTTTTTTACATTCAAATAACTAGAGGGGTCCAAGATATACGGTCCCATGAAGCTGAGTCAGAAATTCTCCCTACAGTTTTCATCACTTCTCAAAATTTAGACTTAAACCCTTATAGAAACAATCCAGATAAAAAAGGTTTAAGCGTAAGATTAGAAGAAGATATTAGATGGGCTAGATGTGACATAAAGACTACTGGATTAACAGGTAATATTTTATCTTCTCATGATCCTTCAAAAAGTAAGGTGGATGAGATTATATTTCATAAGAATGGAATAATTAATGAAGGGTCAAAATCCAATGTATTTATTTTGATCGAAAATTCTATTTTAACGCCTTCTCTAGATCAAAATATTCTTCCAGGTATAACAAGGGACTTTATTATAGAAAAGTTAAGAGGAACAGATTTGGAAGTGCTTGAGACGGAGGTTAGTTTAGATCAATTCAGAAGTGCTGAAGAAATTTGGTTAACCAGCTCTACGAAAGAAATACAACCAGTTCAGTATTTAGACGACTTTGAACTTCCTAGAAAAAATTCGCAAGATTATCTATGGCTTGAAGTTCTTAACTACTTTAATCATTAGAAATTTAAAGCAAGTTCACGTATAGAATGCCATGGATTTTTCTCAGAAAGGCCTTTGATTGCAGTATCAATCTCTGCAATATCTTTAAGAGATTTTTTTATTTTGGCTCTAGATGTCTTCTGAGCTCTTTTTGATAGTTGATCTAAATAATGCCTTGGCCCCCATATGCTTTTTGACGAACCTTCCTCAATGACTTTATATAAATTATAAATTTCTTTTGATAAGGCCCAAAGAATTAACGGAGGCTGAGTTCCTTCAGATTTTAGAACTTCTATAATCTTTATTGTTCTTTTTTTATCTCCAGAAATAAAAGCATTTGATAAATCGAAAATTCCATAAGTTGATGCATTTGATATTGATTTTTCCATCATTTGTAAATCAATTCTTTTTAAAGGAAATAATAATGCGAGCTTCATTAGTTCTTGAGTGGTGGCCAGCAGATTTCCTTCAGTCTTTTCAGAAAGCAGATTTATCGCATCTTTATCTATTTCTAAATTTAAATCTAAAGCTCTCTTTTCGATCCATTTTGGCATTGAAGATAGATTAATTGGTATTTCTACTACAGAAGTCCCTTTGTCTTCTAAGGACTTGGCCCAAGCACTTGATTGGGCTTTCCTTTCAAGTTTCTCTGCCGAAAAAATTAAAAGTTTATTTTCATCTGGTTGCGAACAATATTCTTTAATTGCCTTTGATCCTTTGTTACCAGGACCAGTTCCTATCATCTTTACCTCGATAATTTTTTTTGCACCAAATAAGTCAAAATTTTCATTACTTGTTTCTAGAAAAGACCAATCAGTATCTTTTGAAACGATGAATGTCTGTTTTTCTTCAAACCCTTCTGCCTTAGCCAATTTAATAACATGATCGCTTAACTCAGTTATCTGAATAGATTCATCTGCAAAGAATGAATAAATACTATCAATTTTTTTTTCAGTTTCCTGAAAGAATCTATCCCTATTTAATTTCATTATTTTGACTTGCCAAAAAGAATTCCATATTTTTAAGAGCTCTTTTTACAAAGTTTTCTGATGTAATCTCTACTTCTTTCTCAAAAGCTAAAAGGTTAGATTGATTGAAATCTATATATCTAGAGTCACTAAATTCATTATTTATTTGATCTAAATCATCTGTTGTTGCTTCATATTTAATTAGATAATCAAGTCTGACTTGAGTAGTCCTTGCACCCAATCCGATGGATCCAACGTAACGCTCTATTTTATGATCAGTAATCTTCAATACCAGGTCCGGCTCGATACTTATTTTTTGAAGATTATTATTCATGAGTTTAAGTTGGCGTTCTAATTCTTTATTAAGCTCAGAGTCTTGTGATATCAATTCTATAGTCTGGTTGGAGAGTATTTTTGATTGTGATCTCAATTCATAGCCACACCCATTTAAAAAAATAAAGAATACACTTATTAATATTAGGTCCTTGATGCTTAAGATTATGCTCATACAACTATATTGAGTATTTTGCCAGGTATATAAATTACCTTTCTGATTTCTTTCCCCTCTGTATATTTAATGATCTTTTTATCATCTAATGCCAATATCCTTACTTCTTCCTCTGAAGTTTCATGGCTAATCTCAATTTCAGACCTTAATTTCCCGTTTACTTGGACGGCTATTTTTAATTTATTATCTTGAAGCAATTCATCATCTGTTTCAGGCCAACACTTATCTAAGATTAATTCGTCAGGATAAAGTTTCCACCATAAATGTTGACTTATATGAGGCGTAATGGGGGAAAGCATGAGCAAAATAGATTCTATGGCTTCATGTGCAGCTTCTCTACATTCAACGCCTGATTCTGTTTCTAGAAATTCTTTCGGTATCTCATTAGATAGTTCCATGATGGAAGCAATGGCAGTATTAAAACTATGTCTTCTTTCGTAATCGTCTTTTACTTTCGCCAAAGTTTTATGCGTTTTTGATCTAAGATTCCTTATAGTCTCATTAGATGAATTAAATAACTTTTGGCTTGGGATCCCAGCTTCTATATGTTTATTAACCAATTTCCATATTCTGTTAATGAATCGATTAGCTCCTTGAACGCCTTGATCAGACCATTCTAAAGATTGCTCAGGAGGGGCTGCAAACATGACGAAAAGTCTCACAGTATCCGCGCCATATTTCTCTATAAGACCCTGAGGGTCAACGGTATTGCCCTTAGATTTTGACATTTTAGAGCCATCTTTTAATACCATGCCCTGGCATAATAAATTTCTGAATGGTTCGTCGCCTTCTATTAAATCAAGATCTCTCATGCACCTGTAGAAGAATCTCGAATATAGTAAATGTAAAACCGCATGCTCAATACCACCTATATATTGATCAACCGGTAACCAATATTTAGCTCTCTCATCTAGCATAGAATCTTTACTGTCAAAGCTCGCAAATCTTGCGTAATACCACGAAGACTCAAAAAAGGTATCAAAAGTATCTGTTTCTCGCTTAAAACTTCTACCATCTTGTTTTACATTTAGAAAGTCATCCATATCTTTTAGAGGCGAACTCACTCCCTGGAATTTAACTTTGGTAGGCAATTTAACAGGGAGTTCTTTTGCTGCAAGAGAAGTATCGCCATCTTTCAATACAGGTATAGGGGCACCCCAATACCTTTGCCTAGAAACCCCCCAATCTCTTAGCCTAAAGTTAGTCTCTCTACTTCCGCAATCTAATTCAATAGCTTTTTTCTCAATTTCCTTAAAAGCTTCGTCAAAGTTTAGGTCATTAAATTCACCAGAATTAATTAGAATACCTTTTTCTAAAATGGCCTCTTCTATTAATTCATTGGCATCAAAGCTATTTATTACTTGGAGTATTGGAAGTTTATATTTTTTAGCAAACTCAAAATCTCTTTCATCGTGAGCGGGAACAGCCATAAGAGCTCCTGATCCATAATCACTTAGAACAAAGTTTCCTATCCAGATAGGTATTTCTTCGCCAGTGAATGGATGGATTGCATTCAGTCCCGTGTAGATACCTTCTTTTTCTTGCTTTGCAAAGTCAGCTTCTGATTGCTTAACTTTATTTTGCTCATCTATAAATATTTTTATTTGATTATCTTTTTCGGAAAGTTCTTCGCTTATATTATGAGATGTAGAGATGGCAATAAACGAAACACCCATAATCGTATCTGGTCTTGTTGTAAAAACACTTATACTTTCTTGATGATCTTTCACTTCGAAAGTGAAATTCATTCCTTCAGATTTTCCAATCCAGTTTTTTTGTTGAACTTTTACTTGTTCAGGCCAGCCATTTAATTGATCTGTCCCTTCAAGGAGCTCTTCAGCATAATTAGTTATTCTAAGGAACCACTGTTTAAGTCTTTTCTTCTCAACCACAGCGCCAGAACGCCAACCTTTTCCATCTATAACTTGTTCATTAGCCAGAACTGTTTGGTCAACTGGATCCCAATTAACTTCTGCTTCTTCCTGATAAGCCATTCCTTTGTCTAACATTTGTAAAAAGAACCATTGCTCCCATTTGTAATAATCCTCTTCTGAGGTAGCAAATTCTCTTTTCCAGTCATAAGCAAATCCCAGGCGGGTAAGTTGAGATTTCATACTCTCTATGTTTTCTAATGTCCAGTCAGAAGGTTGCACCTTATTGTTTATTGCAGCATTTTCAGCTGGAAGGCCAAATGCATCCCATCCCATCGGTTGTAAAACATTTTTGCCGAGCATTCTTTGGAATCTACTAATAGCATCTCCAATAGTGTAGTTCCTTACGTGACCCATATGGATAGAGCCACTAGGATAAGGAAACATACTTAAGCAGAAAAACTTTTCTTTATTTGGATCTTCAGTAACAGAGAAAGTCTCATTATCAGCCCAATATTTTTGGACTGCTTCTTCAATGTCCCCAGGTTCATAGAGAAAATCTTCTTCGGGCATTTTTATTTGTCCTTATTAAGATTTTCGAGATAATTGATATTAAAGGTTCCGTTTATGAAGTTAGGATCATTTATTAGTTTTCTATGCATATCTAAGTTCGTATCAATACCTAGTACATACATTTCCTCAAGTGCTCTTTCTAATCTTGCTCTAGCATCTTCCCTGTCATTAGCCCTGCAAATTACTTTTGCTATCAAAGAGTCATAGTAGGGAGGTACTACATAATCTTTGTATAAATGGGAATCCATTCTGACACCAATTCCACCAGGGGCATGGTACTCTAAGATTTTACCTGGGGAAGGTAAGAAAGTTTCTGAATTTTCTGCATTGATCCTGCATTCAATCGCGTGTCCCTTCATCACAATATCTTCCTGTTTAATTTTTAACTCTTCGTCTCTTGCTATTCTTAGTTGCAGCTTGACGAGATCAAGACCTGTTACGCTTTCAGTAACAGGGTGTTCTACTTGTATTCTTGTATTCATTTCTATGAAATAGAAATTATCATTTTCATAAAGGAACTCAAAAGTACCCGCACTAACATAATTTAATTGGCGACAGGCTTCTATACATTGAGCATAGATCTCCTGCCTTTTTTCTTCTTTGATGTCCATTGCAGGAGCTTCTTCTATTACTTTCTGGTGCCTTCTCTGTAGGGAACAGTCTCTGTCTCCAAGATGAAGAATATTCCCATGTCTATCAGCTAATACTTGAACTTCAATGTGCCTAGGGCTCTCAAGAAATTTTTCAAGATAAACGGTAGAATCGCCAAAAGCCGCAGCAGATTCTTGTTGGGTGAGTTCAATTGCATTATCTAGTTCTTCAGGAGAATAGACAATTTTCATACCCCTGCCTCCGCCTCCTGAAGCTGCCTTTATTATTACTGGATATCCTATTTCTTCTGCTTCTTTATGGACATTCTCACCAACGGGACCAGAAGAACCCGGCACTATGGGTAGGCCTGATTTCAAAGCAAATTCTTTTGCAGAAACTTTGTTGCCCATCATTCTTATTACGGAACCAGAAGGGCCTACAAAATCAAAACCACTTTTCTCTACTTTTTCTGCAAAATCAGGATTTTCAGAGAGAAATCCATAACCGGGGTGTACACCATCTGCACCCGATAATTCCATGGCACTTATTATTGCAGGTATGTTGAGGTAGCTTTGACTGGAGTCTGCCGGACCGATACAAATCGACTCATCTGCCATTTTTACATGCATTAAATCTTTGTCAGCTTCCGAATAAGCGGCAACGGTGGGAATTTTTAATTCCTTTGCTGCTCTTAATATACGCAAGGCTATTTCGCCTCTATTGGCGATTAGGAGTTTATTTATCATTATTTGGAAATTTCAAAAAGAGATTGACCGTACTCAACAGGTTCTGAGTTTTCTGCATTTACAGAAAGTACAGTTCCTGAAAATTCCGATTTTATTTCGTTCATCATTTTCATTGCTTCAACGATACAAACTACATCGCCTTCAGATATAACATCTCCTACTGATATGAATGGTTTAGCTCCTGGGGATGCAGATGCATAAAATGTTCCAACCATAGGCGAATTGATTGAATTAGTGTCAACTTCTTCTTTGGACGTTACTTCTTCAGCATACTCTTCAGGAGGGCTGACTTGAGGTACCACAATAGATTGGGGTTGATAGTTTTGTTGAGAGCCATGACTTTTGACTAACCTCACAGATTCTTCACCCTCTTGTATCTCAATTTCTTCAAGATTTGAGTTTTCTAGCATCTCTATTAGTTTTTTTACTTTTCTTATATCCATTTCCCCCCCTTAATTAAATTTTTTGTGAGCTGATTTTAATGCCAATTCATAACCATCAATTCCTAAACCTGATATCACACCTTCCGCTACATCTGATAAGTAAGATTTCTGTCTAAAATCTTCCCTGGCATATATATTCGAGATATGTATCTCTATAAAAGGTATCCCTACACCTGATAAAGCATCTCTAAGAGCTATGCTGCTGTGCGTGAGAGCTCCTGGATTAATAATAATGCAATTCACATCTTGATTTTTTGCTGAATGAACAAGATCAACTAATTCATGCTCTGCATTGCTTTGATGGCACAGAAGTTCAAAACTATTTTCTTTAGCAATCTTCTGAAGTCTATCTTCTATGTCCTTTAAAGTTTCTGATCCGTAGATTTCTGGTTCTCGTGATCCCAAAAGGTTTAAATTGGGGCCATTTAAGAGCATATATCTAGTCATTCGAGTATATTTTGATGATTTTCGACGATTTTAATTGAATTTTAGTTAAAAAGGTATATGTATTTTTATAAAATACTTAGGCTTTTAACATCTACAATCTTGTTGATTATCGGGTAGCAGAAACCTTTCTCATTGCACCCTTGGTAAGAAACATTCAGTTTTATGTTTTCGTTTTTCAACTTTATTTCTTGGCTCACAGAATTAAAATAAACAACTACCTCACCAAAATAAATATCATTAATCTGGTTAGGATTACCAGCAATTTTTATTGACTCTATATTCTCTGTTTCAGAATAGATATTAAATTTATCTTTATACAGAAAGCAGTTTTCTTTCATGTCCCATCTAAGTATGATGCGATTCTCTGAATGCTTATTAACACTTAATTTGAAGGCCTCATCGGCAGGAAGAATTTCATCTTGAGTTAGTTGATCCAAAGGAGAGCTTGATAAAAGACTTATGGAAGAAAATAAACTGAAGAAAATAATGAATAATGCATTGAGGTATGTCTTTTTAAGTTTTTTCATTTTCTTTTTAACGAATTGTTCAGAGTCTCAATCCACCGAAGTTATTATAAAGGATCCACATCTCTATGTGCCTCTTGAAGGCTCTACCATGACAAGTGGATACCTTAGTATTAAAAACATCTCTGGTAAAGCTATTGAAATTAATGGTATCGATTGTTTACAAATAAGAGCTGAAATTCATGAAACTACAATGAATGCTCAGGGTACAATGAAAATGAAGAAAGTAGATTCTTTCCTTTTAAAATCAGGCACCAGTTCTATTTTTGTACCTGGGGGCAAGCATGTAATGTTCTGGGGTTTGAATAATTATGACAATGAACACCTTAAATGTAATTTTATAGTCACAGACGGAGATCCAATAGAAATTAATTTTCTGGTACAAGAACGTGGATAACATACTTGAAATAAAAAATTTAGTTATAGATTTTGAGTCTAAAGATTCAACTTTTAGAGCTGTAGATGATATTTCTTTGAAAATTGAAAAAGGAAAAACTCTCTCTCTTGTAGGTGAATCTGGATCCGGTAAATCTGTTACAGCTTTGTCTATTCTGCAACTCTTGCCGGCTGGTACTGTCAGATATTCGGATAATTCATCCATTCAATTTGAAAAAAAAGAAATTATAAATTCTTCAAAGAGTTATTTATCCTCATTAAGAGGCAATAGAATCTCAATGATATTCCAAGAGCCGATGACTTCTCTGAATCCTTATCAGAAGGTAGGTTTTCAGATTGATGAAACTCTCATAATTCATAGGAAATTAAATAAAAAAGAAGCAAGAACTAGGACTTTAGATCTATTAAGAAAGGTAAAAATTCCTGAACCAGAAAAAAAAGTAGATTCTTATCCTCATCAGTTGTCAGGAGGGCAAAGGCAAAGAATCATGATTGCAATGGCGTTGGCTAATGAGCCGGAACTCCTCATAGCCGATGAACCAACAACAGCTTTAGATGTAACAGTTGAAAAGACTTTACTTGAACTATTGTCTGACCTCCAAAAAGAATTTGGTATGTCTATCTTATTTATTACACATGATCTAAATATCGTTAAGAAATTCTCTGATGAGGTTTGTGTTATGAAAGACGGTAAGATAGTTGAATCGGGACAAGTGCAAAAACTCTTCGATAATCCGCAACATCCGTACACCATCAAGCTACTGAATTCTATACCTGGTAAAAAAGACTTAATGAACCTCAAAAAAAATATTCTACTAGAGGCAAGTGAGGTTGATATAAATTACCCAATATCAAAAAATTTATTTGGCAAAACCGTTGAATTTCTAAATGCTGTAAAAAAAGTAAGTATTAATATTTATAGTGGTTCAACTACTGGTTTGGTTGGAGAATCAGGATCCGGTAAATCCTCACTAGCTAGAGCGCTTCTTGGTATTGAAAATTCCAATGGAAAAATTATTTTTGATAATAAAAACATTAGTGAACTCAGTCAAAATGAAACAAGAAGTTTCAAAAAAGATTTTCAAATTGTTTTTCAAGATCCTTTCGGATCTTTATCTCCAAGGATGACCATAGGAGAAATTGTAGGTGAAGGATTGAAAGTCCATGCTCCATCTTTATCCAAGTCTGAAAGGAAAGAAAAGATAGTTAAGGCGCTTGAAGATGTAGAGCTTGAGTCTTCATCATTTTCAAGATTCCCGCATGAGCTTTCTGGAGGTCAAAGACAAAGGGTTGCTATTGCAAGGGCAATAATATTAGAACCCAAGCTTATTTTATTAGATGAACCTACTTCGGCTCTAGATGTTTCTATACAAATGCAAATACTTCACCTCCTTAAAGATTTGCAATCGAGGCTTGGACTTTCTTATCTTTGTATAAGTCATGATCTAAAGGTTATAAGATTCTTGTCAGATTATGTATATGTTATGAAGGATGGAATTATTGTTGAAGATGGAATCTCCGAAGATCTATTTGAGTCACCAAAGCATATTTACACACAGGAGCTTCTGGAAGCTTCAATAGTGTGAGTTATAGAATAATAAGTTTCTAATTTATAATTTAAATATGTCAAAAGATAAAAGAAAGTACTCTTCAGAAATTGTAGATGGAGTAGAGCAGGCCCCTTCAAGGGCTATGCTTCGAGCTGTAGGATTTGAATCTGAAGACTTCAATAAACCTCAAGTGGGTATAGCTTCTACATGGAGTATGGTGACACCTTGCAACATGCACATAGATAAACTTGCCGAATCTGCAGCAATTGGAGCAGATTCATCAGGTTCTAAAGCGATAATTTTTAATACAATTACAGTATCGGATGGCATATCTATGGGAACAAAAGGGATGAGATACTCTCTTGTCTCTAGAGAGGTAATAGCAGATTCCATAGAAACTGTAACTGGAGGGCAAGGCTTCGATGGACTCATCACGATAGGTGGATGTGATAAAAATATGCCAGCTTGCGTTATGGCTATGGCAAGACTTAATAGACCTTCAATTTTCGTTTACGGAGGTAGTATAAAGCCTGGTAATAATAGGACAGATGTCGTTTCAGTTTTTGAAGCTGTAGGAAAACATTCTGAGGGAGCAATCTCAGATATAGAACTTTTAGATATTGAATCCTCGGCAATACCCGGACCGGGTTCGTGTGGAGGAATGTATACTGCCAATACAATGGCTTCCGCAATAGAAGCATTAGGGATGAGTTTGCCAAATAGTTCTGCTCAAGAAGCAGTGTCTAGAAGTAAACTAGATGATTCAGAAAGTGCAGGAAGAGCAATAATGCACTTAATAGATCAAGATATTAAACCACGAGATATCATGACAAAGGCGGCCTTTGAAAATGCAATAGCAGTCGTTATTGCCCTAGGTGGTTCTACGAATGCAGTTCTGCATCTTCTTGCAATAGCTCATGAGGCAAAGGTTGATATTAATCTTGATGATTTCGAAAGAATTGGAAAGAGAACTCCTGTTTTAGCTGATCTTAGACCTAGTGGTAACTTCTTGATGTCTGAGCTCATTGAAATAGGTGGAATTGTGCCGTTAATGAAGATTATGCTAGAAAAAGATTTAATCGATGGACGGCAATTAACTGTTACTGGTAAAACTATAGAAGAAAACCTCTCAGGGTTTGATCCGTATCCAGATGGACAAAAAATAATTACGGAAGTAGAAAAGCCAATTAAGGCAGATAGTCATTTAAGAATTTTATATGGAAATCTTGCTCCTAAAGGTGCTGTTGCAAAGATTTCTGGAAAAGAAGGTCTAAGATTTGAAGGAAAAGCAAAAGTTTATAATTCTGAAGAAGATGCTATGGAAGGCATACTATCTAATCAAATAGTTGAAGGAGATGTTCTTATTATTCGTTATGAAGGACCGAGAGGTGCTCCTGGAATGAGGGAAATGTTGAGCCCTACCTCTGCAATTATGGGAAAAGGCTTAGGAGATAAGGTAGCCTTTTTAACTGACGGAAGATTCTCAGGTGGTACCCATGGTTTTGTAGTTGGTCACATAACTCCCGAAGCTTTTGATGGTGGTCCAATAGCATTTATTCAAAATGGTGACCATGTATCTATTGATGCAGAATCAAACCAAATAAATCTTGATGTAACTGAAGAAGAAATGAAAAAAAGAAAAGAGTCTTGGATCTGTCCCGTAGGAGATGAAGAAGGTGGAGTCCTAGATAAGTACCGAGCATTAGTTACCTCAGCTTCTGAAGGTGCAGTTACTACAAAAAAATAATTATTAAGAATCTTGAAAATTTCTAGATTAGGCTTAATAATGAAATAACTAAATGAATCTTTTCTTATCCCAATTTATTATCTCTAAGGAGGAACTATGAATGTTGTCACATTAACAGACGACAATTTTGAAGCTGAAGTTAATGCATCGGAGAAACCTGTACTGGTTGACTACTGGGCAACTTGGTGCGGACCTTGCAAGATGGTTGGCCCAATAGTTGAAGAAATTGCTATTGAACTCTCAGATAAAATTAAAGTTGGAAAGCTTGATGTAGATGCTAATCAAACTTCTGCTGCTCAGCAAAATGTAATGAGCATACCTACCTTAGCAATATTTAAAGGAGGAGAATTAGTAGCGCAACAAGTCGGAGCTCTAAGCAAGACACAATTAACTGAATTTATAGAAGCTAACCTTTAGAAAAAACTAGACTCCGCAATATTTCAGGGTTACTATAAATCAACCAAAGTTTCTTTGGTTTACCCCTTTTTTCACGCATCAAACTTTATATGCAATTAACAGAATTAAAAAAAATGCCAGTAGAACAGCTTATTGAGCTGGGCGAAGAGTGTGGGATAGAAAATGCATCCCGTGCAAAAAGACAAGATATAGTATTTGGAATATTAAAGAGTAAGGCCAAAAGTGGCGAAGATATCGAAGGCGAGGGCGTTCTAGAGATTCTTCAGGACGGTTTTGGGTTTTTAAGGTCACCTGATTCCTCTTACTTAGCTGGACCTGATGATATATATGTATCACCAAGCCAGATAAGAAGATTCGGACTAAGAACTGGAGATACGATAAAAGGAAAAATAAGGTCTCCCAAAGATGGAGAAAGGTACTTTGCAATTCTAAAGATAGAAGAAATTAATTTTGAACAACCAGATAAAACTAAAAATAAACCCTCCTTCGAAAACCTTACTCCCTTATTTCCAGACGAAAGAATGCTTTTTGAACTAGGAACCGGAAGTACAGAAGACTTGTCTTCTAGGGTGATAGACCTTACAGCTCCCACAGGTAAAGGTCAGAGATCTTTAATTGTTTCTCCTCCAAAAGCAGGAAAAACTTTACTTCTTCAAAGTATTGCACATTCCATTGAAAGGAATAATCCTGAATGCAAAATAATGGTCTTACTGGTAGACGAAAGGCCCGAAGAAGTAACTGAGATGAAGAGATCTGTGAAAGGTGAGGTTATTGCTAGCACATTTGATGAAGCTCCAACTAGACATGTACAAGTTGCAGAGATGGCTATAAATAAAGCAAGAAGACTTGTAGAGCATAAGCATGATGTTGTTATCCTGTTAGATTCAATTACCCGTTTAGCCAGGGCATACAACTCAACTCAGGCAGCTTCAGGAAAAATTCTTACTGGCGGAGTCGATGCTAATGCTCTTCAGAAACCGAAACGTTTTTTTGGTGCGGCTAGGAATATCGAAGGTGGCGGAAGTCTATCTATTATTGCAACAGCTCTAATTGATACCGGATCTAGGATGGATGAAGTTATTTTTGAGGAATTTAAAGGTACCGGAAATTCTGAGATCAATTTAGATAGAAAGATAGCTGAGAAGAGAGTTTTCCCTGCAATAAATGTTAGGAAGACAGGTACCAGAAGAGAGGACTTATTAACTTCAGATCTTGAATTAAGAAATATTACTGTACTAAGAAAGCTTTTAAATGAGATGGATGATACGGCTGCTATGGAATGGGTTTTGGATAAGCTTAAAGACTATAAAACTAATGCAGAGTTTTTTGAGTCCATGAAAAGAAAATAACTAATCAGTTTTTTTGTTTTTCCTTTTTTTACTACCAGTATAAAAAAATATTCTATTCAATAAACCTACTATCAACACCATGATTAAAGTTGAAAGCATAATCAAAGTCATTACTATCTCTGAATTCAACTGAACCTTCTTTTCAAACAAAATAATATCTATTGGAATAAATAGGTTCGTAGTGTCATTGCTTAGCATAACAGTAAGCATGCATATAAAAATTAGTATTAAAAACAGTCTAGCTTGCATAAAGATAATATTTTGCTTCTCCGCTTTTCGATTCTTTTAGTTTTGAAAAGCCACTAGCAATAAATTCAACGTCTAAATCTTTCTCACACTCAATATATAAACAACCACACTCATTGAGAAGGTTGTATTTTGTAATTATATCCAGAGCTTTTTTTACCAAACCCTCATTGAACGGAGGATCTAAAAATATCAAATCATAACTTTCATTCATAGATTCAAAGTTTAATGACATTGCATTGGCATTGATTATCTTAACTTGAGATTTGATATTTAATTTTTTTGCTAAAGCATCTATAGATTCACATAATCCTTTTTGCTTTTCTATAAAAGTAATGTGAGTTGCACCTCTCGAGAGTGCCTCAAAACCCAATGATCCGGTACCAGAAAACATATCAAGGCATTTTGTTTCATTTAAATCATTAAATAACCAATTAAAGAGTGTTTCTTTGGTTTTACTTTCAGTTGGCCTTAAGATCTTGGTTGGCTTAAAGGGAAGCCTTGTACCTTTAAACTTACCTCCAATAATTCTAGTAGTAACTTGTCTTTTAGCCATATCGACAATATTATGCACTCAGAAGCCACTAGCAACTAATTTGCCTTGTGGTTTTTTAATGGAAAATTCAGATCTAAAGAAAAATTTTATTCAAGCCATGAGAGGCATTGCTTCGACTGTATCTGTTGTATCGGCAAAGACAGACGACATTAGGCATGCAATGACTGCAATATCTGTAGTTTCATTGTCTGTGGAACCCCCTTCAATGTTGGTTTGCGTCAATAAAGATGCATCAATCCATAATATCCTTTCTGAAGGTTCTCTTTTTTGTATTAATATTCTTTCTGATAAGCAAGAAAGTCTTTCTAAGGTTTGCAGTGAAAGTGATGAAGGAGAATCAAGATTCCAAGATACCTCTTGGGAGGAGGAAAACGGATATGTTTTTAATAGCAACTCTTTATCAAATATATTTTGTGAATGCACAAATACAATCGATCACAATACGCATACAATTTTTATTGCCGAAGTTAAGCGCACTATAAATAATGTATCTGATGGCCCTCTAGTTTATATGTCCGGTAAATATTTAAAATAATATGAAATATCTTTTTATAACATTAGTTTTATTTTCTTCTTCCATTTTTTCTTCTGACGCAAAAGTTTATTTTGTGAATATTAAAGACGGGGATAAGGTTCAATCCCCCTTTCTTATCCAATTTGGATTATCCGGGAAGGGAGTTGCTCCTGCCGGCGTAGATAGAAAAAACACAGGACATCATCATTTGCTGATAAATGTTGAATCAATTGACTTCAATACTTCTATACCTGCTTCCGACAATCATATCCATTTTGGAGGAGGCCAGACTGAAACTGTCGTTGACCTTTTGCCAGGTGAATACACCTTACAGCTACTTCTAGGAGACATGTATCATGTACCGCATGACCCACCCGTCTTGTCTAAGAAGATTTCCTTAATAGTTACAGATTAAATGAAAATAAATTTCTTAGCTATATTGGTAGCATTCTTTGCTTTGATTTCCAGTTTTGTTTCTTCTGCTATAAGAATTGATGGAATTTTGAATGAAGATGAGTGGATTTCAGCTCAAAAGATAACTGAGTTCTATGAAGTGTATCCATATTCTTTAAGAGATGTAGAGGATTTAAAAACCGAAATATTGATTTTTGAAGATGAGAAGGGAATCTATTTTGGTTTTAAAAATTATCAACCCTCTGAAACGATACGAGTAAAAAATCATCTGCGTGATGACGAGAGATCTATAACCGATAAAAATGGGGTAGCTATAGATTTTGACGGAGATGGAATTAATGCTTACCAATTTTTTGTTTCTTCTAGTGGCTCGATTGGAGATGCAACCGTTAGAAATGAAGTAGAAAGGAATTGGGATTGGGATGCTGACTGGGACTCAGCTACCAATATAGAAGACGACGTCTGGTATTCTGAATTTTTTATTCCATGGTCAGTAGTTTCTATGAAAACTGTTACTGGAGATAAACGAACCATTAAACTGGCTTTTTATAGAATGCTAATGGGACTTGGACGCGGTTTTTCTTCCATTAAAGGAAGTCCATACCAAAGTGTTTTTCTTTCAGTATTTGATGAATTCAAAGTTAAAAATTTTGATGCATCCGAAATAGATTATTTTCCTTACATAACTCTTAATCAAGATATGACAGACTCTGATTTCCTTACAAAAGGAGGTGCGGAAATTTTCTGGAAAATTGACTCTAGTAAACAACTAAATATGACCATGAATCCTGACTTTGGTCAGATTGAAAGTGACGAAGTAGTAGTTAATTTTTCATCAGTTGAAACTTTTTACTCTGATAAAAGACCATTTTTTTCCGAAAATCATAGTTTATTTGATGTAAAGGGTATGACTTTCAGGGTTCTCAATACCCGCAGAATTGGAGGAAGACCCGACTATGATTGCTCTCGATATTTAGAGGAGAACTATTGTAACGAAAATAAAATTGGAGCAAATGATATAGATTATGCTGTTCGTTATACGCAAAAGGGTGAGGTAGACTTTGGTTTTCTGGGAGCTTCAGAAAGGGATGAACGATTCAGTAAAGGCAGAGACTTTTATGCACTAAGAGTTAATACTAAAAAAGGTGGACTGAGTTACGGATACCTAGGCACATACGTCAAGAAGCCTGTTTTCGGTGATGATGCTTTAGTTAATTCTTTTGATTTTGAGTACAGACCTTCTAGCATACTGCGTTACACCGGTAACTTTCTTCATTCTGATCTTGATTCAGGCCAAGGATATGGATTAAGAACTGGTTTTGGCTACGATCCAAATAAGAATTTTTCTACAGGAGCTTCAATTTATTATCTTGATAAAAAACTAGATATAAATGACGCAGGTTATCTGGGTTTCAATAACCGGGCGATGATAATGGGCAGAACACAATTCAAGAATACTGCTTTCGAAGATAGCTCTATCTTCAGGTCTCGAACATATGAAATTGGCTATGGATATAAGGCTAATGCAAATTTTCTAAAACAAGCTGCTAATTTTGCTTTTAAAGTCGAGAGTATTTTTGCCAATACTTCTGACATGAGATCAGAGGTATTTTATAGATCTAGCGGAAGAGATCACAGAATAACTAGAAACTCTAAATTAGCTCCTTATATAAATATGCCTGAAGGTTATGGAGGCGATATAGAATTTAATGGTCCGAGGAACCCTCTCTATTTTTATAGTGTGAAGATTAAAAGAGAAAAGGGGAGTGAGCACTCTCCTCAATTGGGATGGAATAATTCGCTTAGAGGAATGATCAAATACATGCCAACTGATTTTTTATCTTTTAGTTTTTTTCATAAACACGAAAAGGAAGATAATTGGCTCAATTGGTTAGACGAAAATCTTCTAGCCACCTTTAATAAAAAACAAAGGACCTCTGTAGTAGGAATGGAGTGGTTTTCAGGGACAAAACATGAACTTCGCATCAAAGGTCAGCTGGTTGCATTTACAGGAAGAAATCCAGTTCCTTATCTTGGAGATATTAATGGAAACCTTAAAGAGACAGATATCATTATTCCAGGAATAACTATTAGTGAGCTTGCTTTCCAGGTTAGATATAGATATGAAATTCTCCCGTTGGCTTATCTTTATGTTGTCTATTCAAAAGGCGGGAGAATTTCGTCAGATGATGAAGAAGATAGTTTGTCGGAGCTGTATAAAAGACCCTGGGATAATCCAGCCGATGAAAACTTTACTGTAAAACTAAGATATAGATTTTAATAGTCCAAAAATATAGAATACCGCGCCTCAAGGGGATTTATATTGCATAGGAAGCTCATTCTTTTTTATACAGTACTGTTAGTACTTTTCACCTCTCATATCCAATCGCTAGATCTTGTTATAGACGGGAAGATCATTGAAAGCGAATGGTCTGATGCTAGAGAAATAACAAAATATTATGAAAGTCTTCCATTTACTCTTAATGATGCCTCTGGGTCTCAAAAGGTTCTTGTACTTGAAGACGAAAAGGGCATTTATCTCGGCTTTATAAATAAACAATCTAATGATTCTATAAGGACTCAAAAACATCAGAGAGATGATGAAATGGCAAATGCGGACATGGTTGGGGTCTCTATTGACTTTGATGGTGATGGTCTGTTGTCTTATGGGTTCTCTATTTCGGCTGGCGGCTCTATTCTTGATAATGTTGTTAGGAACGAAAATGAGGTTAATTACGACTGGGATTCTGACTGGGGTTATGGAGTAAGCATAGAAGGGGATGTTTGGTATGCAGAAATGTTTATACCTTGGAGTGTGGCCCCGATGAAAGCACAGAGTGGTGATAAAAGAAGAGTAAAACTTTCTTTTTATAGGTGGCTAAGAGGCGAATTTAAAGTTTATACAACCATTAAAGGGAATCCTCGTACCGAGAAGTTCATTTCTATATTCAATGATTATGAATTCAATAATTACAGTGTTTCAAAGATAGACTATTTTCCTTATATAAATTTATCAGAAGATAGAGTACTCGATGAAGACGATACTAAAGTTGGAGCCGAGATATTTTGGAAAATAGATGCTGGAAAACAACTCAATATTGCATTGAATCCTGATTTTGGACAAGTTGAAAGCGATGAGTTGGTGGTAAATTTTGACTCAAGCGAAACTTATTATTCTGATAAGAGGCCATTTTTTTCTGAGAATCATTCTTTATTTGACGTAAAAGGTTTTAGGTTTTTTTATGTCATCAATACAAGGAGAATTGGCGCTGCACCAGATTATGATTGTTCAGTCTACACCCAAAATTTAAGAGATTTATGCAAGTCATCTCAAGTTGGAATTTCGGATATAGACTATGCTGTTCGTTATACCCAACAGAATGAATTATTAGACTTTGGATTCCTTGGAGCCTCAGAAGCTGATGAAGAATTTAGTCAAGGAAGAGACTTTTATTCGTTGAGATTACGTAAAGCTGAAAAAAAACTTTCTGTTGGATATTTAGGCACTTTTACGAAACGACCGGTCCTTGATAGAGAAGCTAATGTGAATTCCGTTGATGTTATTTATAGACCAAAGGACACAATGCGCTTCGATGCTGTTTTCATTAATTCTAAAATTGATGATCCTCTGGTTGATAAAGATTCAGGTAATGCTTTTAGATTCAGGTTTACTTCGTCTCCTACAAAACAAAGATATCATGATTTGGGCATATTTTACTTTGATGAAAACCTAGATATAACAGATATGGGATATCAAATAGAAAAGGATTGGCTTTTCGCTGGTTCTCAAAACGGACTTAAATTTACAGATTACGATGAAAATTCAATATTCCAATCAAATCAAGTGGAGTTAGGTTTAGGACTGGAGGCAAATGGAGATTTAGACAAATCTTCTAATTTCACTTATCTAACCTATAAGAGTTATTTTAGAAATACTGCATTTGTAGAATTTACAAATTTTCATAGGACTTCATCAAAAGACTTTTGGGTTACAAGAAAAGACCCCACAGCACCATTTATTAGAAGACCAGAAAATTATGGAACAAATATTCAATTTAGTGGCCCTTCCAGAAACTTTTTTAATTATTTCGTTGAATTGAAAAGAGAAAAAGGAAGTCAATGGAGGTCAGCTACTGGCTTTGCTACTTCATATGCAGCAAAATTAAGCTTTGCGCCCAGAGATAACCTTAATTTTTCTGTCTATCATCAGAACTTAAAAGAAGACCAATGGCTGAACTGGCTTCAAGATAATTTATTAGGTATTTATTCTAGAAAACAAAGAACAACAGTGGCAGACCTTAACTGGTTCGGTGGGGATAAGCATGAATTAAGAATAAAGGCACAAATGGTTGCATTCACGGCAAGAGATCCTTTGCCTTATCTAGGAGATGCTTATGGACAACTTAATGCAATTGATATGGCCCTAGATCCTTTTACTCTAAGCGATCTGGCCTTCCAGGTGAGATATAGATATGAAATTCTGCCCTTGGCTTATCTATATGTCGTTTATTCTAGAGGCGGAAGAATTATTCGAACTGACCTAGAAGATGATCTTGAAGAGATTTATAAAAGGCCTTGGAATGATCCTCAAGCTGATACATTTACCGTCAAGGTTCGTTATAGATTTTGACACTTCTGTTCTTCAGAACAGAACCATCCGTCATCATTTTCAATTGCTTCAGAGGCAGGTAGATGTAAGTCACATGCGTTACATTTAACCATTTCAGTATTAGGTGAATCTAATTTTGTTTTTGAATCACGCTTTATTCTTGCCGTTGTATAAACAAGAAGTATCACCAAAATTAAGATTAGTAGTTGCCACATAAACTACTGAGTTACAGGTTCAGGTCTTTCTATGTCTTCCTTTCCTAGTAAGCCAAATGTGAGAACATTGGTCCATGAGCGTGTTTTAATGGATTCATTCTCTTGAAAATTAAAATCTGGATAATTAGAAGTAAGTATATTTAAGTTCCTTTTCTTTAGGTCTTCGTAGCCCAATAGATCATAAGCCTCAACAAGTATGGAAAGAGCATAGGGAGTCTGCGGAGTATTGGGAAGATGTTCAATGACATATTTTGATCTGCCGATAGCTGCAAGATAGGCTCCTCTTTGCATATAAAAGTCAGCTACATACATTTCATGTTTAGCTAAAAGGTTCTTGAGGTAGATCATTCTTTGTTTGGCGTGAGAGACATAATTGCTCTGGGGATATCTGGAAATAAACTCAGAAAGTTCGTCAAAAGAAGTTTGAGCCATGACAACTTCTCTTTTTTCTAAATCTGATTGAAAGTACCTAGAAAATAAACCTGAATCGTCTGTGAAAGCTGCAAGTCCTTTCATATAATAGGCATATCCTGTGTGTGAATGTCTAGGATGTAAGTTTATAAATCTTTCAGCTGCCGATTGGCTGGCTTCAAATTGTGCATTCATGTAATAGGCATAGATCAGTTCTGCTTGAGCTTGTTCTGCATATCTACCAAAAGGAAATCTTGACTCTAATGCTTCCAAACTCATGATAGCTGTCGAATAACTTTCGCTTTTTAAGCGTGACTGCGCCTGATCATATAGCTCTTTTTCTATAAGCCTTTCATCTGGCATCTCTTCATTTGAAGAACATGCTGATACAAAGAGAATGATAAAAATCCCTAAAATACTCAGATTTCTCTTGCTAGATTTATGAAAATTGTGAACGATTGTCATTTAAATTATGAATTCTACAGATCAGATTGGTACTTGGACAGAAAAAGGTTAGCAAGGTTCGAATTATCCTTATGGAAACAAAAAAAAAGATATCACTTATTTATACCGTACTCGATTCAGATGAAGGTGATAGAGTGGATCAAATAGCTGCCAGACAATTTCCAGAATACTCTAGGGGCCATATCCAACGATGGATAAGAGAAGGTAATTTGCTGGTTAATAATCACGAAATAAAATCCAAACAATCACTTCATGCCAAGGATGTTATTTCTATAGATTTTTGGGAAGAGCCTCAATTAATGGATCTTCCTGAAGATATACCACTTGAAGTAATTTTTGAAGATGAAGAAATATTAATTATCAATAAACCGGCCGGTTTGGTAGTTCATCCAGGGCCTGGTAATGAAAAAGGGACCTTAGTTAACGCATTATTATCTCATGATAGTAATCTAGGCTTCCTTCCCAGAGCTGGTTTGGTTCATAGATTAGATAAAGACACATCTGGCCTTATGGTGATTTCTAAAACAGAGAGTTCTTACATGAACCTTATAGAACAATTAAAGCAAAGATCTGTTAAACGAACTTACTTAGCTATAGTCGTCGGAGTGCCGGTTTCGAGTAAAACTATAGATGAACCAATAGGTAGACATCCTAAAATTAGAACCAAACAAGCTATTACTCAGAACGGTAAAGAGGCCATAACCAGATTTAATAAATTAGATAGTTTTGGAGGTTATTCTTTATTACGTGTAAATTTGGAAACTGGTCGTACTCATCAGATTAGAGTTCACCTATCTCATATAGGACACCCAATTATTGGAGATCCGACTTACGGGAATAGAAATAAATTTTCTGTTGGAACAAGCGAAGAATTAAAAAAAGTTATTGTTGGTTTTAAAAGACAGGCTTTACATGCTGAAGAGCTTGAATTAATCCATCCAGGAACTAAAGAGCTTATTTCATTTAAAATTGAAATGCCTGCAGATATGCAAATTTTATTAGATCAAATAAATAGTTAATGAACCTTGAATTCCTTAGCCCCAAAACTCCACTGGGCCATAAAATACAATGCCTTACCCTGACTAGAAATTTTTTTGATAAGAATAAAATAAATGCTGATAAAGATAATTTAATAAATAATTTTTTATCATTCAAAGATATTCCTATCCAATATATGGATCAGATTCATGGGAAAAACTTACAATTGATATCATCACATTCTTCAAAACCAATTGCCAATACTGATGCATTGTTCTCTTCTAGTACTAACCTTGCCCTAGCTGTTTTTTCTGCTGACTGTTTACCAATTGCTCTTTGTAAAAGTGACGGTAGTGAATTTGCTGTCATTCATGCTGGCTGGAAGGGCCTAATTTCAGGCGTGGTAGAATCTTCTATATCTTCTTTTACCGATTCCAGTAATTTATGTGCTTGGATTGGACCATCAATTTCAAAACAAAATTATGAGGTTGGTAAAGATTTGTACGATGATTTTATGGCCAAAGATAAAAATTCTATTTTAAATTTTTCTAAAAAGAATTCTTATAAATTTCTTTTTGATCTACAAGGAGAGGCTGAGAGAATTTTAAAGAAATATAAGATAAACGTTCAAACGTCAAACATTTGTACATACAACTCATCATCCTTGTACTCATATAGAAAAGAAGAAACAGAGAATAGAATAGTAACTATTATTTGGAGAGAGGCATGAAGACTAAGGGCTTTATAGGATTGGGTGTAATGGGATTTCCCATGGCAGGTCATATCGCAAAGAATTATCCAACTGTCGTTTACAATCGCTCAAAGCCAAAGTCAGATGATTGGATGAAAGTTCATGCAGGCAGAATTGCTTTAAGCCCAGAAGATCTAGGCAGTTCTTGTAATGAGATATTCATGTGTATCGGTAATGATAACGATGTAAAGGAAGCGATTTCTGGAGATAAGGGTATTTTAAAATCCATGTCTTCAGGAGGGATCATAGTAGATCACACGACCACTTCTTCTGTTCTGTCCATAGAGATGAATGAAATCTGTTTGGAAAAAGGTATACATTACCTAGACGCACCTGTTTCTGGAGGGCAAGCAGGAGCCGAAAATGGGGCACTCACAATTATGGCAGGCGGTGATAAAGCTGCTTACGAGCAAGCCAAAGTAACTATGGATCATTATGCAAAATTTTCAAAGCTAATGGGTCCTTCAGGCTCTGGTCAATTAACCAAGATGGTGAACCAGATATGCATAGCTGGTTTAGTCCAAGGATTGGCTGAAGGTATTAATTTTTCTGAAAAAGCAGGGCTAGAAACCAAAGATGTGATAGAAGTTATCTCTCAAGGGGCAGCACAATCATGGCAAATGGAAAATCGATGGGAGACCATGTCTTTGGATGAATACGACCATGGTTTTGCCGTAGATCATATGCGTAAAGATCTGAAGATTGCTATCGAAGAAGCAGGGAAAACGGGTGCTCTTGTAGAAATTACAAAACTCATTGATGGGTTCTACAAAGATATTCAAGATATGGGTGGGAATAGATGGGACACTTCTAGTTTATTGAAAAGACTTCAAAAAAATGACTAATTTTCTTCAAGCAGACGATATAGAAGTACAAAACTTTTTTCATGAATCTAGAGAAAGTTTACTTGAGTTAGCTAAGGTTATGAAAATAGACGATTTAAGTGAAGACTTCTTAAAAGAGATAGTAATTCCAATATCTTTATTTTTACACAAACAGTTTCCTAAAAGAGAAAAACCATATTTTATATGTTTCACGGGAGGGCAAGGCTCTGGAAAGACTACGCTCTCTTTTTTTATACAAAAAGTCCTTAATGAAGTACTTCAAAGGCCTGCCATGGGGTTTTCTATTGATGATATATACAAATCCCAAGAAGAGAGAAGAACTCTTGCAAAAACGATTCATCCTCTTTGTTACATAAGAGGAGTTCCTGGCACTCATGACATAAATATGGGTCTCGATTTAATCGATCAATTGACTAATGCGAATCAAGATACAGAAATCAAGATACCCTCCTTTTGTAAACCAGAAGATAAACATTACCCAATGGAAGATTGGCCCGTTTATAGAGGTAAGCCAGATTTTATTTTTTTTGATGCTTGGTGTGGAGGTGCTAAGCCTTTACCAGAACAAGATTGGCTTCCTCCATTAAATCCACTCGAGATTGAAGAAGATCCTGATGGAATATGGTCAAAATGGAGCAATAAAGAGCTTTCAAAAGATTATCAAACTTTGTTTTCATTATTCGATTTACTATTAATGATTAAAGTGCCAAGTATGGATTTTGTTTATGAGAGCAGGTGGATACAAGAGCAAACTTTAGCGAAAACAGTAACAAACCCTATTTTAAAGAAAAAGATTATGACCAAGGACCAAGTTTATCGTTTTGTGATGCATTACGAGCGATTAACTCGCTATATTTTAGAAGAACTACCCACTTTTTCAGATATTGTTTTGTCTAGGGATGGTGATTTTAAATTCTCCATTTCTAAAACCCCGTAGATGTTGATATTATAGGGTTTTCTTGACTTAGACACCTCAGATGTCACAATGCTCAACCTCCAAAAGTTTGGAGTAACTTTTAAAAGAAATTTAATGGATAAAAGTAATAAATCTGGTGCAGAGGCATTAATTCATTCTCTTCACCTTGAAGGTGTCGAGTTTATGTTTGGTTATCCAGGCGGAGCTGCTTTGCATATATACGATGCTATATTTAACCAAAACTATGTAGACCATATTCTGGTAAGGCATGAACAAGGGGCTGTTCACGCAGCTGATGGTTATGCTAGGGCTACTGGAAAACCAGGCGTAGCGTTAGTTACTTCTGGACCCGGAGCTACCAATGCCATAACTGGCTTAGCAACAGCTTATATGGACTCAACCCCTATTGTTGTTATTTCAGGTCAAGTTAAATCTAATCTAATAGGAACAGATTCATTTCAAGAAACCGACATGATTGGGATCTCGCGTCCAATTGTAAAACACAGTTTTCTAGTACAAAGAGCCGAAGATATTCCTGAAATAGTCAAAAAAGCTTTCCATATAGCTACAACCGGAAGACCGGGACCGGTAGTGATTGATGTGCCAAAAGATTTAACAGATCCAGAATATAAGTTTGAATTTCATTATCCTAAAGAAATAAATATGCGCTCCTATAATCCTCCCACGGAAGGGGATACTTCAAGAATAAAGGAAGCTGTAGATTTAATTGAAACTGCTAAGAGACCAGTAATTTATTCCGGAGGGGGAGTAATCCAGAATGATGCTTCTGACGAATTAATAGAGTTAGCAAAACTGCTTAATTTCCCAGTTACAAATACTTTAATGGGATTGGGTGCTTTTCCTGGTTCAGATCCACAATTTATGGGCATGTTAGGCATGCACGGCACTTATCAAGCAAATATGGCCATGCATAATGCTGATTTAATAATAGCTATTGGAGCAAGATTTGATGACAGAATTACTAACGATCCTAAGCAATTTTCTCTTGGAGCCAAAAAGATACATATCGATGTAGACCCTGCATCTGTATCAAAAATTATACACGCAGACATTCCAATTGTTGGCTCTGCTAAAGAATGTTTATCTGCACTCCTTTTAGAACTTAATTCTAGAAATCTAAAACTAAATGAATCCGATATTTCAGAATGGAATAAACAAATATCTACTTGGAGGGATGCTCATGGCCTGAATCATTCCCTGTTAGAGCTTGGACCTCAAAACGGAAAGATATTGCCTCAACAAGTCGTTCAGTCACTTTACAAAGAAACCAATGGGGAAGCATTTATCACGTCAGATGTAGGACAGCATCAAATGTTTGCTGCTCAGTATTATCATTTTGATAAACCCAGGCAGTGGATTAATTCTGGTGGTCTTGGAACTATGGGTTTTGGTCTTCCATCTGCAATGGGCGTTCAATTAGCCTTCCCTGAATCTACGGTAGCCTGTGTGACGGGTGAAGGAAGTATTCAGATGTGTATACAAGAACTGTCGACCTGTCTGCAATACGGACTGCCAATCAAAATAATCAATTTAAACAATGCTGCTCTTGGAATGGTTAGGCAGTGGCAAGATATGCAATACGGAGGAAGACATTCTTCTAGTACATATGAAAATTCACTTCCCGATTTTATTGCTCTAGCTGAATCCTATGGCCATGTTGGAATCAAAGTTACCAAGTTCGAGGATTTAGAAGCTGCTATGAAGGAATGCGTATCACTTAAAGATAGATTGGTATTTTTAGATGTTGATGTCGATCCAAATGAGCATGTATACCCTATGCTTGAAGCTGGAAATGCTATGGATCATATGTGGTTAGGAAAAGAAGAAAAGACTTGGAAATGAAAAGAGTTATCGCATTATTAATGGAGAACCAACCAGGTGCTCTCTCAAGAGTAGTTGGGCTCTT
>ERZ802830.77-NODE-77-length-84577-cov-16.2184_pt1 | contig 84577 bp, 83 predicted proteins | sample MGYA00345654_ERZ802830 | MGnify/ENA primary metagenome ERZ802830 (study PRJEB30503, sample SAMEA104212375) | marine metagenome | biome: Westerlies Biome; feature: [SRF] surface water layer (ENVO:00010504) within the epipelagic zone...; material: water (ENVO:00002006)...
GCTCACGTTGCGGGTTTACCGTAATGGTCGGTTCGGGCCAATTACGATTCGATAGTCGTTTCAAGTCTTATGCTAAATTTTTTAAAGATTGGGCGGTTCGCGGTCTAGAGTGACTGCCTAAAGTCGGCGGGCGTCACGATAGGCGCGCATAGAGAACCGACTATTGGTCGTGAGCGGTTTGCAGTTGCTTTCCATAGCGGTGTCTATATTTTGGTGGTTCTTATTCATGAGTTGCAATAAATGGTGCTGCTAGGGCTCGGTTCGAACCGAGGAGAATCAACACAAACAATGGTGGCCGCTATTCAGGCGTTGGTGCGCTTCGCTCAGCCTGGGAGTTTGCGCAGCTCGCGGTTGTGGCGTACCACTCCGGTGGACTGCCCACCGGATTCTGGCGATTTTGTGAATTCGGCTGCAGTGTTCGATCCCGTTGATGGTTTGTTACCAGAAGAACTGTTGAGCCAGTTAAAGCAATTGGAAAGGGCGTTCGGGCGGGGTGAAAAACATGTCCGCAATGCACCGCGAGAGCTGGACTTGGATTTATTGCTGTTTAACGATGAACTGCGCGATTCAGAAAATTTTGTCTTACCCCACCCGCGGGCAAAGAATAGGCTTTTTGTGTTGCAACCCGCGGTAGAATTGGTGCCCGATGTGGTGTGGCCGAACACGGGTAAAACCCTGCAGCAGCTTTTGGACGAATTAGACACTGATGAACGTGTTACTCCATTACCGACAGAGCCGCCTTTTTATGTGGGCTAAGGTCAAACAGCAATTCAGCGACAGCGCATGGGTGTGCTTGTGCGCTGGGGTGGGCTTGTTTTTTGCTCAGCCGGCGCTGGCCTACGAAAGTGCGGTGCATCAGCAACTGACTTTTCTCGCCGCAAAGCAGTTGAGTCGCTGCGATCAAACATCAGATCTAAAACCTTTGTCTGCGTTAGACACCCGTTACGTTGTGCGCGCGAATATCGCGCAAGCCGACAGTAATGTCTTTTGGCGCATGTTCCGTTGGAACTACTACAACCGTGATGAAGCCCAAAGCCGGGCCGCGCTGGGGCTGATCGACACTCGATTTCATGATCATTTTAACGGTCTCAATGAGCAGCTTGAACAAACCGGCGATCGCCAAAAACGTCTGAAAACGTTTGGCCGATTATTAAGTTATTTGCAGGATGTGACGTCGCCCTCGCGTGTGGTGCCGGTATTCACAAGTCGCTGGTGGCGCTTTTCGTTTTTCGACCGCTTTGACCGATTTAATGTCGATGTTGGGCGTTTGGAGACAACCTTGGCTGATCGCTGTGCGGAGCTCGTGGCTTTTGACTCGGAGTTGCAGTCGCCTGCCGCTCGGCCCGGATTGCAGCAATTACTGGAAGCTACGGCTGAAGAAACTATAGTCAGTGTGCGTGCGCCAATCGACGGATTGCCCGCGCAGTGGACGGCGTTCTGGCAATTCGGTGCGCCCGGTGAATTTGGCAACTATGGTCCTGCCGGCAACAAATTTGGTGAGCGAACCGGTTTTCGCTGTGGGGCAGAAACCTGCCTGCTGCTAGAGGATGATCCGCTGTATCACGAGTTTGCTCACCATCGTCATACCTCGGCGGTTATGGCGACCATGCGCGCGATGTTGTTAATGCAACGCTACGATAATGAGGCCGCTGCATTAATGTCAGTGCAATAACGAAGGTTAAGGAGCATCGTGACAAAGCTGCATTTGGGCTTAACACCGTGGAATTTTTCTAACCTCTCAGCACTGAGTCTGTGCGATCAAGCGCGCTTTGCTGAGGAATGCGGCTATCAGTCTTTGTGGCTGCCAGAAAATCATTTTGGCGAGAGCGCGCTGCCGGACCCACTGACGCTTTTGGCTGCAGTAGCGGGTGCCACAACAACGATCAAATTGGGTACGACTTCTTATTTGCTGACGTTGCGAAATCCCTTGCAGGCCGCTGAGCAGGTTGCGGTATTCGACCAGATGAGCGGTGGTCGTTTAATTCTTGGTGTGGGTCGTGGCTACGCGCCGGAAATGTTGCGCGCTTTTCATGTACCGGTGGCGGAAAAACGCAGAATCTTTGCGTGGACGTTGGACATTATGCGTCGCGCTTGGGCGGGCGAGGCAGTAACACTGGACAACGAGCCTGAAAACGCCATCAAGGTGTTTCCTAGACCGGCGCAACAGCCTGAACCGCCGATTTGGGTGGCAGCGTTTGGCCCCAAGGCGCTGGCTCAGGCGGGTGGCTTGGGGTTGCCTTATTTGTCGTCGCCGATGGAAAGTCTGGGCACTTTGCGTGAAAACTATTCCAAGCATCAGGCAGCAGCGGTTGCGGCAGGGGTGTCGCCGCCTGAAATACTGCCGCTGATGCGTACGGTATTTGTTAGTCGCGACGCAGGCCAGTGTCAGCGGCTGCGAGAGACGCTAACGGCGCAAGCGGATAACTCTCGGTTGCAGGACGGTGAAGACATTGACGATTGGACCATTATTGGTGAACCGAGTTTCGTTCGCGAGCGCGTACAGGAGTACCAACAGTCCTTGGGCATGACTCATATGATCGCTACCCGGATACGCCTGGGCGGTTTGGAGGAGCCCATGTTGCGCGCCAGTGTTGCGTTGCTGGCGGAAACATTAGCCGGCGTATGACTTTATTCCTGCGGATTGCTTAGGGTCGGAGCTGACGTACAGAATTTGTTATACCATCCGGTTTGCGGATTAATAAGGAGGATAGATGACATACCGAATTTTATGGCCTGCTATGCGCTGGCCCGATGGCCGAGATATTGAAAGATCCAGCGTAGGTGAGCACCGAGCGGAATTTTGTGAGCGCCACGAGGACGTTACCGATGACCAATGGGAAAATTGCGATGCGATTGTCACGGTCAACGATGTTCCGGCTGAGTACCGCGCTAAGCTAAAGAAGTGCCGTATTGTTGTGACCCCAAAAGTTGGTTTCGATAATCTGGATTTAGCGGCTTGGGGGGCACTTGGTTTGCCTGTATGTAACGTTCCGGACTATGGCACTCAAGAGGTGGCTGATCATGCCATAGCGCTCATGATGTCGCTGATGAAAGGCATTACTTTCCATACTCGAGAGCTTAAGCAGGACCCCAAGGGGTTATGGCGCCCCGCGTTGAACCCCTTTGGTAAACGATTATCCGCCTGTGTTTTTGGTGTGGTTGGCTTGGGGCGTATTGGCACTGCTGCGGTACTCCGCGCCAAAGCATTTGGGATGGACGTGGTGATGTATGACCCTTATCGCGAAAACGGTGCGGAGCTGGCGCTAGGTATTCGGCGCGTGCATTCTCTCGAGGAATTGTTTGGCCAGAGCGATGTAGTTAGCTTGCATCTGCCGCTGGGTTCAACCACGGAAAAACTCATTAATTTAGAGGTGTTGTCGGCATCGAAACCCGGTTTGGTGCTGGTGAACACGGCGCGCGGACCGATTATTGACCTTGATGATCTGTATACGGCGATGAAAGAAAATATGATTCAGGCCTGTGGCTTGGACGTATTGCCAGAGGAACCAGCCAACCCAGACCATCCCTTGATTAAGGCTTGGGCGGCAGATGAGGAGTGGATTGATCATCGATTGTTGGTTACTCCGCATTCGGCGTTTTTCACTCCTGAAAGTGTTTATGATATGCGGTTCAAAGGGGGCGAGGTGGCGATCAAATATCTCGACGGTAAGGGCTTGGATAATTGCGTTAACCAACAATGGGTGGACAACTCGCGTTAGTGTCGGACTCGAATCGTCCCGGTTTTGGAGGCAGAGATGACAGAAGCGATTTATCAGAAGCGTCGCCAGCGGGTGTTCTTCGTGCTGTCGGGGATGTTTCTTGGCACGCTAGCGATGCTCAATATCTTGGGCGTCACGCGGTTCCTCGATTTTTCTTTTACCCTGTTTGGGGTAGAGATCCCGATGATCGTGGCGGTTGGGGTGCTGCCCTATCCGGTGACCTTTATGTGTACCGACCTCATCAGTGAGCTTTTTGGCGAAGAAAAAGCGCGGGACATGGTTTTTGTGGGCTTGTTACTGAATGCTTGGGTGGTGTTTTTGTTGTGGTTGGGCAGTGTCCTGCCGGGCGCTGGAGTTGATCCGACGACCGGCGCACCGCTCATCGATGCTGCCGGGCGCAAGCCGGTATTTTTCGAAGTCAAAGACGCGGCATTTGGTGCGGTGGCGGCGTCCATGGTTGCTTATCTTGTGGCCCAGTTTTGCGATGTACGGATTTTTCACTGGATGAAACGGCTGACCAAGGGCCGGCACTTATGGTTGCGCAACAACGTGTCTACGATGTTCAGCCAACTGGTCGATTCCACGGCGGTAATATTGGTGACCTACGTCGCTGCGGCATCGTTTTTACCTTTGAACGATAGCGAGCCGGTTTGGCCGCAACTTTTGGCGCTTATTGCCTCTGGCTATGTATTCAAACTGGTGGTGGCGGCGCTGGACACGGGCCCTATTTACCTCGCTGTACGCTATCTCCGTGTCTACCTTGGTCTTAGTGAAAATGAGGAAGCGACCAACCTCTGAGCGCTGTGGCTAGCGCTCGATTTGTCCAAGGTTGGCGTTAATGGCGGCGCCGTTAAGTACAGGATTTTGGGCTGCAAACAGCAATGCTGTGGCAATTTCTTCAGGTTCGATCAAGCGTTCGAAGGCGCTCATGGCGGCGATTTGTGGCATCACGTCAGCGGGCACGTGCTCGCGCAGCATTTCGGTGTTGGTGAAGCCCGGATTGATGCAGGCTGTATGCACGCCGCTGCCCGCGAGGTCTTGGCAGGTGGCATGCATCATGCCGATGACTGCGTGTTTGCTGGTCGCATAGGTAAAGCTGTTGGGTACCGCTTTTTCACCCAAGGTAGAACCGACGTACAAGACCGACGATCCGCTGCTCATGCGGGGAATAAGTATCTGATTGAGACTGCTCGCCGCCACCACATTGATTTCGAGCACGCGTCGCAACTGCTCTGACTCGGTGCTGGCGATGTTGTCATTAATCAGCAAGGCGGCGTTATGGATGAGCGTGATCTGGGTGCTGTCACCGAGCGCATTGATTAATTCATCCCGGATAGAGTGCACGAAATCTGGTTGCGAGAGGTCGCATTTGATGTGCTTTACGCCCGCCACTGGGCAGGGTTTGCGCGATAGGTTTACGACATCAAAGTCATTTTTTTTGAAGAGCTCAGCGGTTGCCGCGCCGATGCCCGCGCTGGCGCCAGTAATGACAAGATGTGGCATAGAAACGTCCTTAAAGTTTAACTAGTGGCGAATTAAAACCGCTCGGGTCCCCAGCAGCGACGCGTTTGGTGGTGTGTTCGGGCCGATGCAGGGGCCCGATGCCGTCAAGCGTATGCATGCTTTGACGATATCTGGAAGAGGTAAATCTAGAGTCACTGGGATGGCTTTGACCACCATTGCGCGCGTGCCCACTGTCCTTCTCCCGATGCGCAGCGCAGCAGTAGGTACTCGATGTCCAAGGCGGCGATGGTTGGGTTTTGGATCAATCGATCAAGAAAATGGTGAGCTAACTCTTCTACGGTAACGTTGCGGATCGGCAGCAGCGTCAAGTCGCGGTCGAGAAAGGGTATGCGTTCGCCGTTGAAGATCACGTAAGTGAACTCGCTGTCTTTCTCAATTTCGAGATAGGGCGATTGCGTAGGCATGAGCACTTGCTCGTCGTATTCGTCGCACAGGGTTTTGAGCGCGTCCTTGAGAATGTTGTAGTCGAATGTCAGGCCGTTGTCGTGTATCGGCGCGGTCGCCTTCAAGGTGACGTGAAAATTATGGCCATGCAGATTTTCCCGCTCGGTCGCGCTGAACAGGGTGAAATGGGCTGCGGCGAAGTGCAGGTATTCTTTGCTGATCTCAATAGTGGTTTGCATGACTTGAGTCTATCACTCTCAAGCCTATGATGGACCCCGTGGGATTTGTGAGAGAAGTAGGGATGCGTTTTCAATTTTCAGCGGAGCAGTTGGCATTTCAGCAACAGGTTGAAGGGTTTTTGTCCGACAATTTACCGGCCGCGACAGCCGCAAAGGTACGCAATGGTGGGTCGGTATCGAAAGGCGAATTGACAGAATGGACGCGCATTCTTAACGCTCAGGGTTGGGCTGCGCCGAATTGGCCGGTTGAATATGGCGGCACCGGTTGGAATCTAACCTATCGGCATATTTTTGATGTTGTATGTCGAAAGTTTCATGCGCCGGCTTTGTCTGGTTTCGGCTTCAATATGGTCGGACCCGCAATTATTAAATACGGGAGTGAAGCCCAAAAGGCTGAGTTTTTGCCCAAGATTCGCAATGCGGATTTGTGGTTTTGCCAAGGGTACTCAGAGCCGCAGGCAGGCTCTGACCTCGCCAGCGTGCGCACTCGGGCGGATCGCGACGGTGATCATTACCTAATCAACGGCTCTAAAATATGGACCTCTGGTGCGGAGATTGCGGATTGGATTTTTTGTCTTGTGCGCACTAACTCGGATGTCCAGCAGCAAAAAGGCATCAGCTTTTTGTTGTTCGATATGACCTCGCCGGGTGTTACGGTCGAGCCGCTCTTTGCCTTTAACGGCAAACGGTTGTGGAATCAGGTGTTCTTTGAAGATGTGCGGGTCCCGTTGAGTCAACGTTTAGGTGATGAAGATCGTGGGTGGACTGTGGCGAAGAGTCTGCTTGGCGATGAGCGGTTGATGGTGTCCCGTGTGGCCGAAAATCGGCGCATCTTAGCGAACCTGCGAGAGACGCTAGAGCATCAGTTACAGAGGGGGGGTTCATCCCTTGATGAGGTGCCCAAAACCATCAATGAATTAGATATCCGACTGCAAGCGCTCGAGGCAACGAGCTTGAGAATTCTCACTGCCTTCGATAGCGGTGGTGATGTTGGGGCCGAACCTAGTATGTTGAAACTCAAGGGCAGCGAATTAGTTCAGGCCCAAGACGAAGCGTTGTTTGCAATGATCGACTATCTAGTACTGCCCCTAGATTCGGCTACTGGCGGTGAATCCGTTACACCTGCTTGGGCCGAATTCATTGCCTCGGGCCGCTATCACCATCGAGGGTTTACCATCGCAGGTGGCTCCTCGGAAGTTCAACACAACATTATTGCGAAGCAGGTTCTGGGGTTGTAGCGGCGCTAAAACGCGCTATCCCAACAGCGACTTCAGGTCACTGGTGCTGTCTGCCAGCACCGCAGAGTCTGCTTCTTTGCCCACTAGTTGTTTACACAGCATAAATTCTTTTGGGCTGTTCACCGTGTCTGCGGCAACAACGGTATTGTCCTTCAAATAGAAGACGGCGAACTGATTACTCGCCATATCACCCCGCATTACCTCGCGGTTGCCATCCGCGGAAAATCCGACCATTTGCAGCTTGAGTTCATATTGATCGGACCAAAACCATGGAATAGCCGCGTAACTTTTATCACCGCCGAGCATGTTACTGGCGCTGGTTCGAGCCTGGTCCATTGCATTGGGTACGGATTCCAGCCGCAATCTTCGATCCAGTAGTGCATTGGGATGGTTCGTACAGTCGCCGGCGGCATAAATATCAGGGTTTGAGGTTTGGCAGTGATCGTCAACGACGATGCCGTTATCGCAGATTATTCCGGCGGCTTCAGCCAGTTCGATATTCGGTACGATACCGATACCGACGATGACCATATCGGCAGCAAACTCAGTGTCACCGCACATTACTTTTTGTACCTTAGCGTCGCCGCTGAAGCCAGTGACCCCAGTGTTGGTATGGATTTGGACGCCGCGGCCTCTATGTAACTCGTCATAATATTTAGACATGGTGGGCGTTGTTACCCGCTGCAGGATGCGGTCTTCCATCTCCAAAACGTGGACGTTGAGGCCTTGTTCTATGCCAACGGCGGCTACTTCCAGACCAATGTAGCCTCCGCCTACGATGACTAGATTAGCGCCCTCGTGCATGTCCGCGCGAATACCGTCTACATCGTCAATGGTGCGTAGATAATGAATGCCGCCGAGATCACTCCCTGGGATGCTCAATAGGCGTGGCCGCGAGCCCGTACTGATCAGCAGTTTGTCGTAGTCGATTTTGCTGCCGTCTTCCAGTTCAACGGCTTTAGCATCTGGGTCAATTGCTGTTGCTCGAGTAGACAGTTTCAGATCGATTTCTTTTTCCTGATAAAACTTTTCGGCGCGCAGGTAAACGCGATCGACTTCCTGACTGCCCGATAAATAGGCCTTGGATAGCGGTGGTCGCTGGTAGGGTAAATGCGCTTCGTCGCCAATAATGGTTATGGGGCCAGTGTATTTTTCTTGTCGCAAACTTGCCGCCGCTTGGCCTGCTGCGTGGCCTGCACCGATGATGACCATACCTGCCATGAAACTATCCTGTCGTTGTGTCTGTGTTGCTAGCTAGTTTACCCTGAGCGGCCGGACATGCCATGAACTTTGTGGCGCTATCTTGGAGTGAGGAGGCTGCGTGGGGGATTTTAAAACACTAACAGATATGGTTAGGATGGCTCAGGATAACCTCGACAAAGGTGACTGGGACTACTTGGTGGGCGCTGCCGATACTGAAGCGTCACTGCGGCGGAACCGCGCAGCGGTTGATTCTTGGGCGTTTTTACCGCGCATTTTACAAGACGTCAGCGACGTCAAAATATCGGCCCACATGCTTGGCGAGACGTTACGGATTCCTGTGGTATTGCCACCAATTGGTTCGATCCAAGCATTCACTAAAGACGGCGGCACTGCTGTTGCTCAGGCTGCAGGTGAGTTTGGGGTGCTGCAGATTCTAAGCTCCTCGTGCATGCCAGATTTTCAGACGGTCGCGCAAACGGTTCCTGGACCGCGTATCTATCAGTTATACCTTACTGGCGATCGAGCCTGGTTGGATGATCAGATTGAGCGCACTATCGATAGCGGCTATATAGGGTTTTGTCTGACTGCAGACACTCAGGTCTATTCGCGTCGTGAGCGCGACATTATGAAAGGTTATGTGCCCATGCAGGCGCGTATGGCCGCGGGCACCATGGTTGACCAAAGTGGGGTGAACTATCAGTCGACGATGACCTGGGACACGGTCGCGCACATCAAAGATAAGTTTGATATCCCCTTGGTGGTTAAGGGCGTTATGAACCCTGAAGACGCCAAGCAGTGCGTTGCTGCCGGTGTTGATGTGGTCTACGTCTCGAATCATGGCGGTCGTCAACTCGACCATACTGTTGCCTGCATTGACGCGCTGCCTGATGTTGTAGAGGCGGTGGATGGGCGTGTGCCGGTTGTCGTGGACGGCGGTTTCATGCGCGGCGCTGATGTGATCAAAGGCCTTTGCTTAGGCGCAACAGCGGTAGGTATGGGCCGCTTTGAAGCCCTCGCGGCGGCAGCGGGCGGTAGGGAGGCGATTGTGCGTGCGTTATCAATACTTGAGCGCGAAATCCAAATTTCGCTGGCGCTGACCGGTGTTGACGACGTTGCCGACCTACACCCCGGACTGCTGCGCAGACAGCAGTCAACGCAGGTCGGCGATGTGCTCAGCGCGTTTCCGCTGCTGGAAGAGGGTTACTAGCCCTTATCTTTGGGCATAGGCACGGGGAAGGGTGTAACTTTGTCTCCAGAACTAGTGGTGATTTTTGCGACACCCTCTTTTTCTACCTCGTCGATGCGCACGATGGCGTGCATCGGGATGTAAGAGCGCTGCACGCCGTCAAATTCGCTGCGCAGTCTATCCTCTGCTGGGTCGATGAGCATTTGCGAACGGTTACCGAACACATAGTCCTCGACTTCAACAAAGCCATATAGATCGCTCTGATAGATGCTGCGCGCGTACACCTCATAGATTTGACCCTGATTATGGAAAAGGATCCGGTAGGTGCTTTCAGTCATTTCTTTAGCGGCCATATAGGTTGCCTTTGTGGACGTTTTGTTCAGTCTTTTCTTGCGCGAAATAGTTGGGGATCGGCGCTCGCTTTTCAAGGGCAACAAGTCCGCTTTTTCAGGGTATGGTCAAGCGCCACATTGCGTATAATCGCGGCCCCTGAATTGGTGTGTGAAGCATGGCCAAAAAGCTTTTTATAAAAACTCATGGCTGTCAGATGAATGAGTACGACTCGGCGCGTATGTATGACGTGCTGCGCGAAAGCAAAGGCTATGAGCGCGCTGAAAACGAGGCCGATGCCGACGTATTGCTGCTTAATACCTGCTCCATTCGAGAGAAAGCCCAAGAGAAGGTTTTTCATCAGCTCGGGCGCTGGCAAAAACTTAAAGCTGAGCGCTCTGACTTAGTGATCGGTGTGGGGGGTTGCGTAGCCAGTCAGGAAGGCGACGCCATTATGCGGCGAGCGCCGGTAGTCGATATGGTATTCGGTCCGCAAACGATTCATCGATTGCCGCAGATGTTAGACAGCCGTAAACAGAACCTGTTGTCGGTGGTGGATGTCACGTTTCCTGAGGTGGAAAAATTTGATCGCTTACCAGAGCCGAAAATGGATGGTCCTGCGGCGTTTGTTTCGATCATGGAAGGGTGCAGTAAGTATTGTAGTTTTTGCGTGGTGCCTTATACCCGTGGTGAAGAAGTCAGCCGCTCGGTCGATTCAGTACTCGAAGAAGTGCGTGGTTTGGTGGCTCAGGGGGTGCGCGAAATTCATCTGCTGGGTCAAAACGTCAATTCTTATTTGGGCAGCATTGACGGTGACCAAGCCGATCTAGCAGAACTGATCTACTACGTAGCAGATATAGCTGGGGTGGAGCGTATTCGTTTTACCACATCTCATCCGATGGATTTTTCTGCCAGTTTGCTGGACGCGTATCGTGATGTTCCGCAGTTGGTCGATCACTTGCACCTGCCTGTGCAGGCGGGTTCAGATCGTATTTTGACGGCGATGAAGCGCGGTCATACCGCTCAGCAATACATCGATAAAATTGCTGCGCTGCGAGAGATTCGCCCTAATATTAGTCTGTCTTCGGACTTCATTGTCGGTTTTCCCGGCGAGACCGCGGAGGACTTCAACGCCACCATGGATTTAATTGAGCGCGTGGGTTTCGATGTATCTTTTAGTTTTATCTACAGTGCTCGTCCTGGCACGCCAGCGGCGGCTCTGGAAGACGATACACCCGAGTCGGTCAAGAAACAGCGGTTGCAACATCTGCAAGCAACTCTGCGCTCTCAAGCCGAGGCCATTGCCGGTGCCATGGTGGGCACGCGCCAGCGGCTCTTGGTGACGGGTTTTGCTAAAAAAGATCCGACGGGGAAGCAACTCGCTGGGCGCACCGAGAACAATCGAGTTGTGAATTTCGTTGGTCCTAGCGAACTAGTCGGCGGATTCTGCGAGGTTGAAATTACCGAGGCGCTGCCTAACTCTATGCGTGGGGTTATGTTGGCAGATTGATGTTGGACGCCGCTGGGCAATTGACAGCGCAGTACTTAGGCTTAAGCTGTGGTCGAGCGGCAAGCTAAAATTTAAATGGTGAACATTGCACGAACAAAATACTGAGTCTTCGCAGTCCATTGCAGACACCTCGGCATCGCCGAGTCCCGCTACGGTCGTTCCGCTAACCCGACGTACTACACTTGAGCCAGATGATGCCGATCGTTTGGCAACGCTCGTTGGGCCGGTGGATGCCAATCTCAAACAGCTCGAACAGCGGTTGGATGTACACATTCGTAACCGCGGTAATGAGTTTCAAATCAGTGGGCCCGAAGCGCGAGTGCGCGCAGCAGAGGCGCTACTGCATCAGTTGTACAGAGAAACAGCGGTGCAACAAACGCTAGAGCCTGATCAAGTGCACCTGTTTCTTCAGGAAGCAGGCGTGGAGGAATTGTTGCAACGTCAAGATCAAACAGAGCGAAGACAAGCTCAGCAAAACGCCGATCAAGCAGCTGACGGGCCGGTTATTCGTACGCTGAAAAAATCCATTAAGCCGCGCGGTAGCAACCAGCAGCGGTATGTGGGCGCAGTACGCAGTCATGACATCAGTTTTGGGGTTGGTCCTGCGGGTACTGGTAAAACTTACTTGGCGGTGGCCTGTGCCGTAGAAGCGTTGGAGTCACAACAGGTATCACGGATTTTATTGGTTCGTCCTGCTGTTGAAGCGGGCGAGAAGCTGGGGTTTTTGCCTGGTGATCTGGCGCAGAAAATTGATCCTTATCTGCGACCGCTGTACGACGCGCTGTATGAAATGCTTGGGGTTGAGCGCGTTAATAAATACATCGAGCGGAACATTATTGAAGTAGCACCTTTGGCCTACATGCGTGGACGCACATTGAACAACGCCTTCATTATTCTCGACGAATCGCAAAACACGACCGTTGCGCAGATGAAGATGTTTTTAACCCGCATTGGTTTTGGTTCGACCGCGGTGGTTACCGGCGATATCACCCAAATTGATCTGCCGCGTGGCGAAAACTCTGGGCTGGTTAATGTGATCAATGTGTTACGCGATACCAAGGGTATCAGCTTTACCCACTTCGGCTCGAAAGACGTGGTTAGGCACCCGTTGGTGCAGCGCATTGTCGACGCTTATGAAGCGTTTACAGGATCCTCAGGCAATAGCGACGGCCAAAACGTTACTAGCGGGCGCTAAAATTGCCCATCGAGCTGCAGATTGCGGATGGCGTTGCTGAATTGGCCGTGCATGGCGCGTTTGAGGAATTTTCTTCCGGGACGGTTTCCGGGCTAGAAATGCTGCTTCAACGAGTACGTGAGGTTGCTGCAGACCCAAGGCTAGAACGCGATGTGTGTCTGCGGGTGTGTGACGCTGATGAAGCGCTAACCCTGAATAAAGCCTACAGAGGGGGCAGCGCCCCAACGAATATACTCAGCTTTACCGCTGAGGGTGTGGGTGGCGATGATCTGCCGCTTGGTGATTTGGCGCTGTGTTGGCCTGTTGCCGTTGCGGAGGCGGAGCAGCAGCATAAAGCGATAGCACATCATGTTGCCCATTTGTGCGTGCATGGGTTGCTGCACCTGCTCGACTACGACCACGTTGATGATGTCCAAGCGGAGACCATGGAGCGGATTGAGGTGCTTATATTGTCTGATTTCGGGGTGGCCGACCCGTATAAGTGAATACCAGCCCTTGCTTTTCTCCGGGTTCTTACCTACAAAGGCAGTCCATAAGATCTTAATCTCTCCATCTATGAGTGACACACCTGAGTTGTTTAGAGACTCAGCCGAAAATACAGCGCCGCGCCGAGGTGTCCGCGAGTGGCTTGCTGACTTATTTTCGGATGAACCAGAAAACCTTCCTGAACTTGTAAGCATTCTTCGTGATGCCGCCGAGCGGCAACTAATCCAGTTAGACGCGTTGAATATCATTTTTGGTGCCTTGCAGGTTTCTGACATGCACGCGCGGGATATTATGATTCCGCGATCGTCCTTGGTCGTCGTGGCCGAAGATCAAACGCTAGAAGAATTATTGCCGGTGATCGTTGAATCTCGCCATTCGCGGTTTCCGGTGATTGGCGACAACGTCGATGACATTAAAGGCATTCTCCACGCGAAAGACTTGTTGCCGCTATTGCTGCCAGAAAATCAACAGACTTTCGCTATGCGCGACTGTATTCGACCGGCGTTGCTTATTCCCGAAAGCAAACGACTGAATGTGTTGTTGCAAGAGTTTCGGACGAATCGCAATCACATGGCATTAGTGGTTGATGAATACGGCCAAATTTCTGGCGCGGTGACCATCGAGGACGTACTCGAGCAGATTGTTGGCGAGATTGAAGATGAACACGATGTGGATGACGACAGCTTTGTTAAGCAGTTGGAGCCGAACACCTTCCATGTAAAAGCCAACACCACGATTGAAGACTTTAATGAGTACTTTGCGACTGAGTTTAGCGATGAAGAATTCGATACCATCGGTGGCCTCGTTTTGCATCAGTTAGGCCATTTACCCGAGCGCGGGGAGTGTATTGTTTTCGCAGGTATGCGCTTCGAGGTGCTGAACGCTGAATCGCGACGGATCCGCCTGCTTAAGGTCGCTAAGGCGCAACCTGACGAGGCGGATGCTCAAGACTGATTGGCGTAATCTTGGGCTGGCGTTGTTGTTGGGCGCTGGCTTTCCCTTGGGTTTTGCGCCTTATGGTTGGTGGCCCCTAAGCTTATTATCTGCCGCAGGACTTTTTGTGTTGCTGCATGTTTCGCAACGCCGGCTTTTGTTGATGGCGTGGGTCTTTGGCATCGGCAAGTATCTCAGCGGTGCATCTTGGATTTACGTCAGCATTCATCAATACGGCAACGCTTCGCCGCCGCTTGCGAGCTTTTTGGTTGGTCTATTTGTGGCTGGCCTCGGTTTGTTTATGTTGCCGGTAGGTTGGTCTTTGCGACGCTTTCGGGTGGCCACCCCTTGGATTAATGCAGTGACCTTCTGTTGCGCTTGGGCATTGATGGAGTGGTTGCTGACTTGGGTGCTTACAGGCTTTCCTTGGCTACTTGTGGGTTACAGTTTAACTGACTCACCGTTTGTCGGGTTGCTGCCAGTCTGGGGCGCCTTAGGGGCCGGGTTCTGGGCGCTGATCTGCGCTGTTGGGGGCATGCTTTGGGTCCGCGCTGTCTGGCAGGGTCTGCCGGTTGCCCGCGGGGCCATTGTGATGACGGTATTGCCTCTGATTTTGGTTTTGCTTGTGTTGCCGTGGCAATGGGTGTCGCCCGCAGGCGCGCATTCGGTGGCCATTGTTCAGGGTAACGTCGATCAGACGATTAAGTGGGATGTGGACCAACGCCAGGCTATTGTGGATCGGTATCTGGCGCTCTCCGAAGCGCACTGGTCAGCGGATACTCTGGTGTGGCCGGAATTTGCCCTGACCGCCTACGGAGCTAGCGCAGAGCAGATCACCGGCATGCTTGGTGCGAGGGGCAGACAAACCAACACGAATGTGGTCATAGGTGCACCCCGTGTCGAATGGCAGCGCAATGTTGCCGGAGTAGGCGTTAACGAGCCGCGCTACCAATTATTCAATGCGGCGCTCGGTCTAGGTCAGGCCCAAGGCGTTGTGACTAAGCATCATTTAGTGCCCTTTGGCGATTATGTGCCACTGCAGGAATGGTTGCGTGGACTCATCGAGTTTTTCGATCTGCCAATGTCCAATGCGACGCGCGGAGCCGCTCAACAAGATAACGTTGTGCTGTCGCTGAACGGTCAGCAGGTGCAAGCCGCCATAGGCATTTGTTACGAAATCGCTTATGGCAATTCTATGCGCAAGCGTGCGCAGCACGCCGGCGTGTTGATGACACTCACGAACGACACCTGGTTCGGTCGGTCCATTGGTCCTCATCAGCATATGCAAATCGCTCGGGTGCGAGCTTTGGAGAATGGCCGTTGGTTGCTGCGCGCGGCCAACGATGGCATCACTGGGGTGGTTGACCAGCACGGCAATATTCGTGCCCAGCTGCCGCAGTTTGTCGAAGGCGTATTGGCCACCACTTTTCAGATCATGCAGGGAGCCACGCCCTATAGCGTCTTGGGCGATTGGCCGTTGTTTATAATCATTGTAGGACTTATTGGGGTATCGCTTAGAAGATCACATTCGGACGCGGGAAAAATGGCTTGAACACCGGCCAAATAGCTCAATTTATGTTTCGAGATGGTATCCTTGCGGCCGTTTTAAAGTCGACAAAAGACCCTCATCCATGAATCCGAATTACGACCCCCAAGAGGTAGAAAGTACTGCCCAAACCTATTGGCAAGATAACGAGTGCTTTGTTGGCGATGATCAGGGTACCGGGGAAAAATTTTACTGCTTGTCAATGTTTCCATATCCCAGCGGCCGTTTGCACATGGGCCATGTGCGCAACTATACATTGGGTGATGTGATCAATCGGTACCAACGGCTCAAGGGTCGTAATGTTATGCAGCCTATGGGTTGGGATGCGTTCGGCTTGCCCGCCGAAAATGCGGCGATTAAGCATGGCGTTGCGCCTGCGGCTTGGACCAAGGACAACATTGCCTATATGCGCGGGCAAATGCGGCGCTTGGGGTTTGGTTTCGATTGGTCTAGAGAGTTCGCGACCTGTGATCCCGAGTACTACCGCTGGGAGCAATGGCTGTTTGTACGCCTGTTTAAAAAGGGCCTGGTGTACCGCAAGAACGCAATGGTTAACTGGGATCCTGTGGACCAAACGGTATTGGCTAACGAGCAAGTCGTCGAGGGACGGGGTTGGCGTTCTGGGGCGATTGTTGAACGGCGGGAAATGGCCCAGTGGTTTCTGAAAATCACGGACTACGCCGAAGAACTGTTGACCGAGCTTGATCAGATGGAGGGTTGGCCAGAATCGGTAAAAAGCATGCAGCGTAACTGGATTGGCCAATCCTTTGGCGCGGAAATTGATTTTCGCGTGAACGATGACTCGGCGACCGCATTAACGGTTTTTACGACACGGCCGGATACCTTAATGGGCGCAACGTACGTTGCCGTGGCGCCAGAACACCCCTTAGCCCAGGCTGCTGCAGAGCAAGATCCGAAGGTTCGAGCATTTATTGCCGAATGTGCTCAAAACACCACGGCCGAGGCCGATATGGCGACCATGGAAAAGGCCGGTGTCGCAACACAGGCAACAGTTGAACATCCGCTCACGGGTAAGCCCTTGCCTGTATGGGTCGCTAACTTTGTCTTGATGGAGTACGGGTCCGGTGCCGTGATGTCGGTGCCCGCGCATGACCAACGGGATTGGGAATTTGCGCGCAAATACGGCATTCCTGTTGAGCAGGTGATTGCTCCGCTAGCCGATGACGATTGCGACATCGCCCTCGCAGCGTATACGACTAAAGGGCGATTGATTAATTCGGGAGAATTTGACGGATTGACCTCGGCTGAGGCTTTCGATCAAATCATTGCCGCATTGCAAACACGCGATGCTGGACGCTCCATCACTAACTACCGGCTCCGCGATTGGGGGGTTTCGCGTCAGCGCTATTGGGGCTGTCCAATTCCTATGATCCATTGCCCCGACTGTGGCGTGCTGCCAGTGCCGGAAGAAGATTTGCCGGTAGTGTTGCCAACAGATGTGACGCTAGACGGTGTGCGCTCGCCCCTAGTCGATTTGCCAGAATTTCTTGATGTGGCATGTCCACAATGTGGTGGGGCGGCACGACGCGAGACCGATACCTTCGATACGTTTATGGAGTCGTCTTGGTACTTCACTAGATTTGCCTCACCCGGTGCTGATGTGATGGTGGACGAACGCGCAAAATATTGGGCGCCAGTTGATCACTACGTCGGCGGCATAGAGCACGCCATACTGCATCTGTTGTACGCGCGTTTTTATTTCAAGTTGATGCGCGATGAAGGTCTGGTTGAAGGTGACGAGCCGTTCAAGCGCTTAATGATGTTGGGCATGGTGTTGCAAGGCGGTAAGAAGATGTCTAAGTCCGCTGGGGACTCCGGCGACCCACAAAAGCTATTGGATCGTTACGGCGCAGATGCGGTGCGCGTAGCGATGATGTTTGCAGCGCCTCCGGAACAATCTTTCGAGTGGGGTGAAGCGGGGCTCGAGGGCGCGATGCGATTCTTGAAACGTTTGTGGGCATTAGTGCTTGATCACGTTAGTAAGGGCGAGGTTGCGGATCTAGATGTTGCGGCATTGTCCGATGCCGGCAAAGACCTGCGGCGTAAGACCCATGCTACTTTGGCCAAAGCTGATGACGATTACGGTCGTCGCCTGCAATTCAATACTGTCGTTTCGGCGGTTATGGAGCTGACGAATGAAATAGCGCGCACGAGCACTGATGTTGAGGCAGACCGTGCCGCCATCCAAGAAGCATTGGTGAGTGCTGCGCTGATAATTTCACCGATAGCGCCGCATATCGCGCACCGGTTGTGGTCTGAACTCGGTGAGCACGGCGATTTGGTTAATCAGCCTTGGCCACAGATTGATCAGGACGCGCTGATGCAACAACGCTTGGCGCTGGTGGTGCAGGTTAACGGCAAGGTTCGAGCTCAAATTGATGTTGCGGCCGACTCAGCACAAGGTGATATTCTCAGTGCTGCCAAGAGTGAAGAAAATGTAGCGCGGCATTTGGATGGTAAGACTGTGCGTAAAGAGATCTATGTGCCAAACAAGTTGGTCAATATTGTCGTGGGTTAAAACCCTAGCGGTCAGTGTAATGGCGCTCGCGCTCGTCGGGTGTGGTTTTCAACTGCGTGGGCAGGACCTTATAAATTCTGGCTACAGCTATGCGATAAGTGGAGAGGGTAAGGATAGCCGCTTGGCGATCGAGCTTGCAGCGCGTTTGTCTCGGTCCGGCGTGCTGGCACAAGACTCGGCCGACTTTACCGTCGAGTTAGTCGATGTGCGGCGTCAACAGGTCGATGGTGCCGTTACCGCTGCGGCCATGTTGCTCGAGCAAGCTGTTCGCATAGAGGTACGGTTTCGGATTGTTGATGCCGCAGGGCAAGAGCGCCAAGCTGAGCGAACTCTGAGTCGACAGCGTTTTTTCCGCTTGGACCGCAGTAACCTGCTTGCTACGGCAGCTGTGAAAGAGCAGGTCGCTGAATCCATAGAAAGTGAATTAGTGGCGCAATTATTACGCAGTTTGAATTTGGTCCAGCAGATGCCGTTGGCCGCCGATGCCGGTTAAACCCGATCAGCTGCCTGGCGCATTGAAAAAAGGCTTGGCTGCGGTTTATCTGGTCAGTGGAGATGACACCTTACTCGTTACTGAAGCCTGCGATCAGATTATTGCTACTGCTCGGGGGCAGGGCTTTAGTGAGCGCAGCGTGCATCATGTAGACACGGGCTTTAGCTGGCATAGCTTGAGTCAAGATGCGGCAAGTCTATCCTTGTTTGCTGAGCGAAAAATTCTCGACGTGCGGGTATCGAGTAAGAAATTTGATAAGGAAGCGTCAGAGTTACTTCGAGATTGGGTTGCAGACAACGGTTCGGCCGATGACACAGTGTTGTTGCTGCGTACCGACCGATTACAACCCAAGCAGCGGTCCAGCGCCTGGTTTAAGGCATTGGACAAAAATGGTGTTGTGGTTCTCATTTGGCCATTGGCCGCTCACGAGTTCCCGCGTTGGCTGCAGGCGCGGCTGAAAGATCGAGGACTCGAATTGCAAGCGGATGCTTTGGACTACTTGGCGGCAAGAGTCGAGGGTAATCTTTTGGCGGCCGTGCAGGAGATCGAGAAGCTCGCCTTGCAGGATCTCAGTGCTCCGATATCTGTGGAAGCCCTGGCTGCTTGTTTGGAGGACGCCTCCCGTTTTAATAGTTTTGATTTGGTTGATGCAGCGCTGCAGGGTGATGGCCGTCGAGTGCACAGGGTGCTGCGTGGGCTGCAAGAAGAAGGTGTTAGCGTATTTGCAATTTTAGGTGCTCTCACCAGTCAACTGCGACGTCTTGAGCTGGCTCGCGGGCTACCGCCAGCGCGAGCTCGAGCAATCCAGCAGTTTTTGCAGCGCAGTCGCGTTCCCATCCATCAATGGCTTGCTGAATGTGCGGTGATCGACCAGTTGGCTAAAGGCATAGGCATCGGTAATCCTTGGGCCAGCCTCGAGCAACTCTTATTAAGTATGGCTGGCGTCACTGCCATACAACGACCCAGTGTTCATCAACGGCTCCTGAGACGTCGGTAAAAAACTCTAGTGCTGTAGTTTCAGCTATTTCCAGGTCATCAAAGTCGTTGACCCTCTGTATATTTTTGGTTAACAATCTCTAAAGGGTCCTTCTGAGGGGTCGGGCCTTAAAAACAAATCATACGGGTCGCCGGTACTGGCAACCTATGAGATTGCTAGAGGGGAAAAATATGTTGAAGAGCAAACGTGTAATAGCGTTGGGACTGTCCTGTGCGCTGCTAGGAGCGCCGGCTTGGGCGGAGGACGATTCGGAGAGTAAACGGATCGAAGACGTAGTCGTTTACGGCGATAGAGTCGAATCTACTGTCTCAGATACGTCTATATCCATTACTGCAATGAGCGAAGAGTTTCTCATGGACATGGGCATTCAAGGCCCAAATGAAATGGTCAACTTCATTCCTGCGACCACCCGTACCGACTGGGACATTAAGATCCGTGGCATCGGAAGAAACTTCCGAGGTCTTGGCGGCGACCCTGGTGTCGGCACTTACTACAACGGAATTTACTCGCCGGATTTTGGTATTGCCTCCACGGAAGGTGGGTTATACGACATCCAGCGTATCGAAGTGTTGCGCGGACCGCAGGGTACTTTGTATGGCCGAAACTCTATCGGTGGCGTCGTGAACTATGTTACGAATCCAGCCAATCATGATGAATTCGAATCCCAGGTGCGTTGGGTCGGTGGTCAATACAACGTTTCGGAAGGTTACGCCGTATTAAGTGGCCCGATAAACGACACACTTGCTTATCGATTGAATATTTCGAAGCGAACCAGTGACGGACGAATCGACGGTATGGGCAACTCCGAGGACATGGAGGCTGCCAACGATGCGAACTTTGCGCTGACGCTGGACTTTAAGATTTCGGACGCGATGAGTTTGAATTTACGCGTGAACGACAGAGAGTCTGAAGCCCCCAGAAATTTCGGTAATGGCGGGCATGGTATTTTAAGCGAAGGCCCTTGCATAAATGCGAACGTTGCTAAAATCACGAGTTTGGATCAGTGCGACCCTACCTATCGCGTGAGTCGAGATACCAATCACTTTGTAAGGGGCTTGCGGCCAGTGGACGCTGATGATCCGGCGGCAAAATTCCCGTACACCCATCCAGTTACTGGCGAGGCGCAGTGGGCTGCATATAAGAGACCAGGCGTAGACGGTGCGATATGGCCTTACATGCCCTCGCCTAACTTCGGTAACGCGAACGTCGCGGCTTATGACGGGGGTGATAATGCCAAGCCCGAGTTCATGTCTCTGACCAATAACGAAGTGCACGAAATTTTTGATCATAACTCCGCGAATGTTGTTTTTGATTGGGACATCAGTGACAGGTTATCGGTTAAGTATTTGGCGAATTATCAAAGTTTTCTTTACTACTTTAATCGAGACAACGATTTTTCTGACAGCGAATTTTCTAATGTCGGCGACACAGTTGATGAGTCTGTAAGATCCAAGTCTTCCGAATTACGGGTGTTTTGGAGTTTCGGAGACCGTTGGACAGCAACGTCGGGCCTCTACTTCTTTGAAGAGGACAGAGACCAGCTGTACGGAATTCGAAACCGTATTCCCATGATCAATCAAGCCCCGAATTATGGCATCGACGAGAGTCCAACGTGGCTTACTGACGCTATGGCTGTTGTCGGATGGATTATGCCGGAGTGTTTCGACTACAAAACTGCCGTAGTAGGCGCAGCAGGCGGATACGGGGCCTACTGTGGTGACGACGGACGAGCATTTAGCATCACCAATGATATTGGCGCCCTATACGAGCACGATAACAATGTAATCACGACAAATAAGGCGTTTTACACCCAAGGGGACTACCAAATCAGCGACACCTGGAGTGTAACTTTGGGCGTTCGTTACTCGGAAGATTCTCGAGAAGCGCGGGAGGCGCGCGGCGGCTACTCTGAGCTTGAGGCAAGTAGCTATCCATGGATCCAATCAACTATTGCGGCGACTGCGCCGGACGATGCGACTGCTGCAGCGATAATGGCTGAAGGCATGACGCCCTTGGCAGCGATTAATGTGGCCATGGGCGCGGCCACTATGACTGGGGACCCGTTAAACCCAATAACGCCGACCTGCGCGCTTGGAAGCACTGAGTGTGCCACGCCGTTGAGACTAGGCGGCATTCCGATATCGTGGGGTAGCCGAATCGGAGGCGAATACAGCACCGAGAACACCAGTTTCCGGATCAACTTTAACTGGGAGCCTAGCCCAGACCACCTGATATACGCGGGTCTTACGTCAAGCTATCGTGCTGGTGGTTTCAATATGGGTGGATCTGATAACCGAGTCTATGTAGACGGCACGGGATCGCTCGTATTCTACGGCGACGAAAAATTGAAGGCATGGGAGATTGGTTTCAAGAGTGCTTTCTTTGATGGTCGAGCTCAGGTAACAGGCGCGCTGTACTACTATGACTACCGGGATTATCAGGATCACGTAGAAACATGGGAAACCACCAGCGGTGACTTCGACCTCCCAGTGGGCATAGAGGCGCCAGCAGGGCGCGGTCCAGTGGAGATGACGGACAATATTCCTAAAGCTCATAACGCGGGTTTTGAGGTTGACGGTGTGTTGCTGGTTACCGACAGCCTCACCGTTGGCGGTAATTACAGCTACACTGAGTCCGTTTACGATACGGCGTATTCGGTTTTCAACGAGAACGATCCGCGCTATCCACGGGAAATATTCGGTGGCGACCTGACCCAGGATCCATGTTTGGCGACCGATTCAACAAAAGATCTTTACTGCCTACAGGTGGATGGTGTGCAGCTTGCAGGTATACCAAAACATAAGGCTACGGGTTGGGCTTCTTACCAATGGGTAATGGATGCGGGTACCTTGACCTGGTACGGGTCGGTCGCTTACACCGGTGAGTATTTCACTAATACGTTTTCTCGCCCTTGGGACGAGGTACCAGAGCGCTATCGTCTGGACACCCGACTGTCATTCGACTCGGCGGATCAGCGCTGGAGCACCTCGGTGTTCGTTGACAACGTGCTGGACGACACCTACCTGCGTTGGTCGGATATGGAGGGTAGACGTTCGGGCTATGGTGGCAACTTCAGTCAGAGGGTCGTTGCGCTCATGCCCAGATATATGGGCGTAGAGGTCGTATATAACTTCCTTTAAGTTACTGCAAACGCAGGATAAAAAGCGCACTCAGGTGCGCTTTTTTTTTGGGCGTTTATGGCTTCTTCTTGAGCGCAACAACGGTTAACCGGGCTGAGGGTACGCAGTGACTAAGGCAGGGCAAGGGCGACTAGTTTTGCATCCTGTGCCTCGCCGCTCGCAATGACGATGAATTGTTTGCCGTCCTGCATGTAGGTCATGGGCGTGCCCCAAGGTCGAGCGGGTAAGTCGATCTCTGTGATTATCCGCCCGTCCAGCTTGTTAAAAGCGCGCAGTACATTGCGCTGCCCATCTGCCTGGGATACCAGTAGTAGACTTTTGGTTAATACTGGTCCGCCAGACCATGCGGCTCCAAGCGGGCCAGGATCAGGTAATCCCATGTCTATAATTTTTTGTCGGGGGCCGTTGCCGTTGATCGTCATCCACAGGTGGTTGCCGGTACCCATATCGATAGCGGTCACTCTGGCGTAAGGCGGTTTAATCAGCGGCAGCCCTTTAGGGCCGCGTACGCGGTTAACGCTGCGGCTGCGCACATAGTTGAAATTGGTCTCGTCGGGGTTGCCGGGTTTGAGCTTCACCGCAATTGGGCTCGCTTGAGAGGGTATGTACAAGATTTGCAGCTGTGGATCAAACGCGGCGCCGGTCCAGTTGGCGCCTCCACCCCAGCCAGGCAAATTCAACGTACCTTGTATGCTGGGTGGAGTATATAAAGGCCCTGTCTGAAATTGATTCATAATGGCCTTGGCCTCAGTGAATAGCTCTGGGCTGAAATCGATGAGATGACTCTCGCTCATACCCTGACGTTCGAATGGTGCTGGTTTACTGGGTATCGGTTGGGTTGGGCTTGAGCGCTCGCCCGGCACTGTGCTTTGGGGTACGGGTGTTTCGTGAATCGGCCACACGGGCTCGCCCGTCACCCGATCAAAAACGTAAACAAAGCCTTGCTTGGAGACCTGAGCGACTGCTTTGATCGGCTTATCATTGACTACGATATTCATTAGGGTGGGGGCGGCGGGCAGATCGTAGTCCCATAACCCATGGTGCACCATTTGGAAGTGCCAAACACGTTTGCCAGTTCGTGCATCGACGCAGATTAGACTTTCAGCGAATAGGTTATCTCCAAGACGGTGGCCACCGTACCAATCATTGGTAGGTGTGCCGGTAGGTAAGTAGACGTAGCCTAATTCCAGGTCCGCGCTGATGCCCGTCCAGACGTTGGCGTTGCCGGTATAACGCCACGATTCGTTCTCCCAGGTGTTGCTGCCGTAGTCCTGGCCTTGTGGAATGGTTTCGAACACCCACACTTGCTCACCCGTGATTGGGTCGAAGGCGCGCACATGTCCGGGTGGCATCTCTTTGTTTTTTGGCCCATCCAAGATTGACGACCCGACGACGACGACATCGGCAACCACCGTAGGCGCAGAAATTACCGAATAGTGTTTCCGCTCTATGGCTCTACCTAGACCCAGGGTTAGATCCACCCTTCCAGCTTGGCCAAAGCCCTGAAGTGGCTCACCGGTTTCTGCATCGAGGGCCCATAGGTAGCCATTATTAGTGGGCATGAAGATGCGTGATTGACCTTTATTATTCGACCAGTAGGCAACGCCGCGATGGTTGAACCCCAGGTTTGTCGGACGGCCATCTGCGTAGGTGCGGGTATCGAATACCCAGATGCTTTTGCCGGTTGCAGCATCTATGGCGGCAACGTGGCCCAGCGAGGTGCTGGTGTAGAGCATATGGCCGACTTTTAATGGCGTTGATTTAAAGCCCCAGGGCGTTTTTTTGGGGTCCGCTTTTACTAGTGCATTGTCCGGCGATTGCCACTGCCAAGCTACGCGCAGTTTGGCGACGTTGTTGGCGTTAAGCTGATCTAGATCGGCATATTTCGTGGAACCCGGGTCATTACCGTAGGTTGGCCAATCGGTTTCAGTGGCATGGACATAAGGCGCTGCTATTGTCCAAACCAGCAAAAGGGCTATTCGGCGGGTCAGCATGATGTCTGTCCTCCTGACGGTGAGGGCTAGTTGATATGGGTTTCGGCGGTCACCCCTAACGCGATCACAGCAAGTCGTCCGCTCGTGTTTTCGAGCGTGGTCACGGAGCAATTGTCGGGAGCGAAAATTCGCATACGATCGTCGTTGGTGGCTGCGCCAACCGCTGCATTTATGGCAACAAAGTGGCTGAAGATGATGCAGTTTTCTGTTTGGTCTAATAAATGTTCAACCAACGCTTGACGCCAAGCTTGGGCATCCTTATTCAGCGCCGACCAGTCACCTTGCATGGCATTCTGAAGCCATTGGGCGCGTTCGAGCAGGTCCTCGGTAGGTGAGGGTATTTCGGCAACACGAGGTTCGATCCCGACTTGACAATTCCACTCTGCGGCTAGGGGCTGGGACGTCTCCATCGCTCGCGCCAGTGGGCTTGAATACAATATCGGCCGATCATCAGCATGCCGTTCGTGCAACATGGCGGCAACGGCTTGGGCCTGGCGGCGACCTAACTCGTCTAATCCTGGGTCTTTGTGACTGCCGAACCCTGCGGCGGCTTTGCCATGTCTTACTAGATGAATTTGCGTCATATTTAATGCTCCTGTTATTGGTCACCAGCCGTAGTGATTTAGCATCCGGTTGCCTACAATAATGCTTTATAACAAAGTCTAGGAATTATGCGTGTCTGATCAAGCAGCAGCTGGAATAACCCCCTCCTTCACTCCGGATACCACAGTAAGTGTGCGTGACGCCTTTGGAATTGATCAAGAACTATCGGTGCCAGCGTTCAGTCAAAGGACAGATTATGTTCCTGAGATAGATTCGGATTACAGATTCGATCGAGATACAACTTTGGCCATTCTGGCAGGCTTTGCGCACAATCGCCGGGTGATGGTTCAAGGCTATCACGGTACCGGTAAGTCCACCCATATTGAGCAAGTGGCCGCGCGCCTAAATTGGCCCTGTATTCGGGTTAATTTGGACAGTCACATTAGTCGTATAGATCTTATTGGCAAAGACGCGATCGTGCTGCAAGACGGCAAGCAGATTACTGAGTTCCGCGAGGGTATTCTGCCCTGGGCGTTGCAGCACCCGGTGGCGTTGGTATTCGACGAGTACGATGCGGGACGGCCAGACGTGATGTTCGTTATTCAGCGTATCTTGGAGGTTGAAGGAAAGCTCACTTTGCTCGATCAAAACAAGGTGATTGATCCAAACCCGTTCTTTAGGTTGTTCTCTACTACTAACACCGTCGGCTTAGGCGACACAACAGGCCTCTACCATGGCACTCAGCAGATTAACCAAGGGCAAATGGACCGTTGGAGCATCGTGTCTACGTTGAACTATCTCGACCATGAGGCAGAAGTCGATATCATCAAGGGTAAGGTCGCGGCTTTTGCAAAGGGTGCGAAGGGCGAACGCCTGATTGGTAACATGGTTAGCGTGGCGGACCTGACGCGTAAGGGCTTTGTAAATGGCGATGTATCCACCGTGATGTCGCCTCGCACGGTCCTTACTTGGGCGCAAAATAGTGAAATCTTTGGTGATGTAGGCTTTGCGTTTAGGGTGACGTTCCTGAATAAATGTGACGAGCTCGAGCGGCCTATCGTTGCTGAATACTACCAGCGCTGCTTGGGCGAAGATTTGGGCGATGCCACAGCTGGCATCACGCTGAAATCAGCTTAAATACTGATGATTGACGTCGACAATCCGCTTGAGCCCTTTAAACGGGCGACTACAGCGGCTATTCGTGCCATCGCCGAGAATGACGAGCTGGACGTAAACTTTGGTCCCGGTGCGCCAACTGCTCAGGGTGATCGCGTGCGCTTGCCGCTGCCGTCTCAGGGCGCGAGTGCAACTGAAATAGACGCGGTGCGCGGCATTGGGGACGAATACGCACTGCGTTATCGTCATCACAACTCTCAATTGCATGCGCGTTTTAGCCCTCAGGGTGGGCCTGCTCAAGAGATGTTCGAATGGATTGAGTCTGCTCGTATTGCGTCCTTAGGCGCTCAGCGTATGGAAGGGGTTGCAGGGAATTTGGACGCACACCTAGAGGTGCAGTGTCAGCAGGCGGCCTTTGATGCTGTGACCGCGGAGGCAGATGCGCCTTTATCTGTGGCAGTTGGGTTAATTGTGCGGCAGCAGCTCACTGGCCGCGATCTGCCGCCCAGTGCCGAGAATGTGGTGCAGTATTGGCGCGAGCATGTGTTGGAAAGCGCCGGTGAACATATTGAAGCTCTGCGTGCACATGTGGGTGATCAGGCGCAATTTGCAAACCTGTGTCGCAACATTATCGCAGACCTTGGGTTGCCCGTTGATCTTGACGATCCTATGGATGGCGAGACCAACCCCGATGATGTTGAAACCATGGACGAGTCCCAAGACTCAGAAGCAGATTTCAGCCCTGAAGATGTGATGCTCGATGATGAATCTGGCGGCGAAGAGAGCACGGACGGTGAAGCAACTACGGTGGAAATGGATGCTCACGCCGACATGGACGATGCTGCAGGCGAGGCCGATCCTGATGAAGCTCCCGTACCGATGCCCGATGATGCTGGGCGCATTGCGGTGGATTTTAATTACTCGAGTTTTACCGAAAAGTACGACGAAATCATCAAAGCCGAAGAATTATGTGATGCAGAGGAACTGACCCGACTGCGGCGGATGCTTGATCAGCAGCTACAAAGTTTGCACCATGCCACCTCGAAGCTGGCGAATCGATTGCAGCGCCGTCTCATGGCAAAGCAAAATCGTACTTGGGAGTTTGATTTAGAAGAAGGCATGTTGGATGCCGCGCGGCTCACCCAAGTGATTATCGATCCGATGAATCCGCTCGCGTATAAACAAGAAAAAGAGATGAAGTTTCGCGACACTGTGGTGACGCTGCTTATCGACAGTTCCGGTTCTATGCGTGGTCGTTCCATTACGATTGCAGCCATGTGTGCAGATATTATGGGGCGCACTTTGGAGCGTTGCTCAGTGCGGGTGGAAATTCTTGGGTTTACCACGCGGGCTTGGCGCGGTGGTCAGTCCAGAGAGGATTGGATAAATGCCAATAAGCCGTCTAATCCCGGGCGACTGAATGACGTCAGACACATCGTTTATAAATCTGCGGATGACCCGTGGTCGAGAGCGCGACGTAATCTAGGCCTGATGATGCGCGAAGAATTGCTCAAAGAGAATATTGATGGTGAAGCGTTAATTTGGGCCCATAACCGCATTGTCACGCGCAATGAACAGCGCAAGGTAATGATGGTGATCTCAGATGGATTGCCGGTCGACAACTCCACCCTGCTGGTTAATCCGAGTAACTTTCTTGAGCAGCATCTCAAGTACGCCATCGATATGATTGAAAACCATTCGCCGGTAGAACTGGTGGCGATAGGTATTGGGCATGATGTAACCCACCACTATAAGCGTGCGGTTACCATCACCGACGCCGAGCAATTGGGTGGTGCGATGACTGAACAATTGGCAGAGTTGTTCGAAATCAAAGACTAAGTCGAGTCCCTTGGGCGATGGGTAGGGCCCGAGCACGCACTCTAGCCCTACCGTTTTGATTTAACCCACCACTTCCATGCGGATGATTTCTGGGGCGCCGCCCATCAAGCCCTTAAAACCCGCCCCGGATGCTTTGAAGTGCTCAGACTCGCCGTGTGCAGCCATCGCTGCTTCGTCCTCATAAAGTTCCATCACTGTGTAGTTGCCCTCTGCGTCTTTGCACAGTTTGTACAGATGGCAGCCCGGTTCATTGGCGTTTACTTTTGCCGCCAGATCGAGCATGACCTCTTCAAATGCTGCCTCTGAACCCTCTTTTACGTTTAACTTAGCGATAACTGCCAACATATGCCTCTCCTCATCAGTGAATAGTGATCGAATAAAGATCAGTGATTGCTAAATACGAGTGTGTACACTCGATCCGATATTTAGAATAGGGACTCTTATGCACAGACGCAATCTGCTCTCAGCGATCGATGACTATGCGCTGCGCTACCCCGAGGAAATCGGCGTAGTGCAGCGTTTTAGAGTGTTACTTGAGAACCATTCGGATTGCTTTGAGCGTGACTGTTGGTCCGGGCACATCACAGGGTCAGCGTGGCTGGTCAGCCCCGATCAGCAGCACGTGTTGTTAACCCACCATCGCAAACTCAACATGTGGTTGCAGTTGGGTGGGCATAGCGATGGTGATTCAAAAACCGATGCGGTGGCTGTGCGCGAGGCCACTGAAGAATCTGGTCTATCAGTGCAATTGCTGCAAAAAAATATCTTCGACCTAGATGTGCATGAGATCCCGGCGCGTAAAAATGACCCTGCCCACTACCACTTCGATGTTCGATATCAGCTCAAAGCTACAGACGAAAAGTTTCGCATAAGCGAAGAATCTCTGGATTTGGCGTGGGTAAAAATCGATGAGTTAGAGCGCTACACTGAAGAGGAATCGATACTGCGAATGCGTCGAAAGTGGTACGAAAGTAACAGTAGAGATTAAATTTGTTACGCTTTTTCCCTACTTTGGTCAATTAAAACTTAATGAATTAGCCATTGTTCCTTAGTCGACGTTCCCGTACCCTTCTCACCGTCGCCCGATTGTTCCTGTGACTGGCCTTTTAAAAAGGGTCCGGTTGTTGAACTCGATAGAGAAATTCGTTTTATACAGCAATGTCTGAAGCGGATTTCGTCAAGGTCTTAGGTTTGATTGGTCGAAGGACTCCAGAAGGAGAAACCCAGCGCTTATCAAACTTAAGGTAAAGGAGCAAAAAGAGCTGTGAAGAAACTATATGTAGGTAACCTCGCTTGGGCGGTTACTGACGAAGATTTGCAATCTCTGTTCTCAGAGCATGGCAGTGTAGCATCCGCATCGGTTATTACTGATCGCGAAACTGGTCGGTCACGAGGATTTGGATTTGTTGAGATGGAAGACGGCGCTGAAGCCGCTATCGAAGCCCTTAACGATCAAGATTTCAAAGGTCGGTCATTGCGCGTAAACGAAGCACAGAGCAAGGAACGCTCTGGCGGCGGACGTCCAGGTGGCGGTGGTGGTGGTCGACGTTTCTAAGCGTTGCCCAGCTACAGCTGATTGTTCGCGCTTGTAGCGGCTAATCAGAATCGCTAAAGAAGACCCGTTGATGTTCTGCATCCGCGGGTTTTTTAATGCCTCTTTTTTTGCTTGAGCACTGCCTCGGTGTTGCAGTTTCGGGATCGTTAACTCGATTATGGGACTGATTTTTTCCGACATTATCGGTGCATTGTCCGAATAAGATTTGTTGATCCACGCAGTTACCGGGCGCGGTGCCATGTCGAGGGCTTTTAGCTATCCAAATTCGACGTTTTGTCCTGGGATGGCTTGGAGAAGGCGACGGGTATACGCACTTTCTGGTTGTTCGAAGACGGCTTTGGTGGGCCCGATTTCTTCGAGTTTGCCGTTGTACATTACGGCTACGCGGTCAGAGATCTGGCGAATAACCGCTAGGTCGTGGGATACAAACAGCATTGTAATGCCGTACTCTTCCTTGAGGTCGGCGAGCAGTCTGAGTATCTGCGCCTGTATGGTGACGTCCAGTGCCGAAACGGGTTCGTCGGCGACGACGAAGTCGGGCTTGGTCGCAATGGCGCGACCTATGGCGATGCGTTGCCGCTGACCCCCAGAAAATTCGTGCGGATACTTTTTTGCAAACGCGCTGGCAAGCCCAACGTTATCCATGAGAATTCGTACGGCCGCTCCAAGATCAGCGCGGTTGACCAAGTTGTGCAGGAGTAACGGTTCCGCCAGCGTATCGAACACCGTCATCCGCGGATTCAAAGAAGAATATGGATCCTGGAAAATCATTTGCATACGCCGTCGGAGCGCTTTCAGATCGGGCGTGTTAATTGTTGATAGATTTATGCCGTCGAAGTGAACCGACCCTTCTGTGATGTTAACCAGTTTTAATAAAGACCGCCCGAGTGTTGATTTGCCGCTGCCTGATTCGCCGACAAGACCCAGCACTTCGCCCTTTTGAATGGCAAAAGACACGTCGTCGACTGCGCGAACAGGGTGTGTTTTTGCATTGGTATAAAACCATGTCTTCAGGCCTTCAACGCTCAGCAGGGTCTGCGGCTTTGGTTCGTAGTTTCGCGGCGCACCGCTAGGAATTGAGGCCAGCAGTTTCTTCGTGTAATCGTGCTGTGGATTCTCGATGACGGCTTGTGTGTTGCCGCATTCCACGGCGTTGCCTTTTTCCATGACTAGGATTTCATCAGCGATCTCGGCAACCACAGCTAAGTCATGGCTAATGAACAGTACGCCAATACCTCTTCGGGTCTGCAGTGACTTTATTAGATCTAATATTTGCGCCTGTATCGTGGCATCGAGAGCGGTGGTCGGTTCGTCTGCGATCAATAGCTTGGGTTCATTAATCAGCGCCATTGCGATCATAACCCGCTGTCGCATGCCGCCTGAGAATTCAAATGGGTATGCTTGCATAGCCTGTTCGGGCTCGTTCAGGCCTACCTCTTCAAGCAGCTCAATTGCACGGGTTTTGGCCTGCTTTTTCGAAAGATCCGTATGCAGGAGTAGCGGCTCTGTGAGCTGTTCGCCGATGCGCAGGAACGGGTTCAGGGAGGTCATGGGATCTTGAAAAACCATACCGATTTGGGAACCCCTCACGCGCCGCAAGTCGCGCTGGGAGAGCGTCAGTAGATCTTGGCCCGCAAACCACGCTTCGCCGCCGTCAATGCGCCCCGGCGGGGTTGGGATTAAACCAAGTAGCGCATAACACAGAACCGATTTTCCAGAGCCGCTCTCGCCGATGATTGCCGTTAGCGCATTTTCTTTAACTTCGACGTTTACCGATTGCACCGCCTGTACTGTGCCGTTTCTGGTCACAAAGCTAACACTCAAATCTTTGACGGTGAGTAGGCTCATTGTTTAGTCCTTGGATCCGCGAACATCCAATGCGTCGCGCAGACCATCGCCGAGAAAATTCAAAGAGAATAGGGTCAATGTCAGTGCGGCGCCGGGGAAAATAAGCAACCATGGATACTCTTCCATTGTTTCGGCGCCATAGCTGATGAGCAGCCCCCATGAGGTCGCGGGCGGTTGAATCCCCAAGCCAAGAAAACTTAAAAAAGCCTCCAGCAACATAACGCTTGGAATGGTCAGAGTGGTGTAGACGATCATTGGGCCGACTGCGTTGGGAATGATGTGCCGATACAGAATGACCAGCGGCGACAATCCGGTTGACGTGGCGGCCTCAACGAATTCCTTTTGTTTGAGTGATTGCACTTGGGTGCGCATGATGCGCGCCATGGTCAACCATTCCACCGCACCAATGGCGAGAAAGAGCAATATCATGTTGCGGCCAAATACCACCATCAACAGAATAATGAAAATCATGAACGGTAGTGCGTACAGAACATCGACGAAGCGCATCATGACCGCATCAATGCGGCCGCCGCAATATCCGGCAACCGAGCCCCATGATACGCCTATGATTAAAGCGACCGCCGTAGCAATAAACCCAACCGCAAGAGAAATCCTCCCGCCGTACAGTATTTGGGTTAACAGATCGCGGCCAAAAATGTCGGTGCCAAACCAGTGGGCGGCGGACGGTGCGGTTGCCCCCAAGTTAAGATCCTGGGCGTCATATTCGTAAGGGGCAATCCAAGGGGCTAAAGATACGGCGAGTATTACAATTACCAATGCTACAGCGCCGACTACAGCAAGGTGGTTTTTCTGCAGCCTTAATCGAGCGTCTCTCCAAAGGGATGAAGCTTCGATGTCCTCCTCAGCTAAGTGATGAGTTGGAGAAGACACTATTTGGCCTTACTAAATTGAGTTCGCAAGCGTGGATCCATCCAGGCTGCTAGAACGTCACTGATGAGGTTAAAAATAACGATCAATACGGAGAGGAATACCGTAGTGCCTAAAATCATCGTGTAATCTCGGTTGAACGCTGCTTGTACGTAAAAGCGGCCCAGTCCGGGAATTTGAAATATCGTTTCCACCACGAATGATCCTGCCAATAATCCGGCAAAGGCCGGGCCTAAGAACGCGATAACGGGGATTAGTCCTCCGCGCAATGCGTGCTTGAAGACCACGCGTGAATCCGAAGCGCCCTTAGCGCGCGCCGTCCTGATGTAGTCTTGCGACAGAATTTCCAGCATGCCGGCTCGACTCAGTCTGGCGATGTAGGCCGCGTAGGCAGATCCAAGGGTAATTGAGGGTAGAATTTTATCGCCGGGCAAATCTCCCCAGCCCGAGATTGGCAACCATTCCAGATAGATGCCGAAGACCAAAATCAAAATGGGTCCGAGCAGGAATGAGGGCATGCATATGCCGATCATGGCTAGGGTCATTGGCACGTAATCTTGCTTAGTATTCGGCCGCAACGCGGCTAGTATGCCGGCAAGAACGCCGATGAAGAGCGCAAAGCAAAGCGCGTAGACCCCCAATTCCGCGGTGACGGGCAGTCCGCTTGCGAGGATCTCGTTGACGCTTCTGCCGGGGTATTTGAAAGAGGGGCCGAGGTCACCGTCGGCCAAATCGGCCAGATACCCTAAATACTGATCGGTCAGAGGAACATCGAGCTTATATTGCGCTTCCAGTGCTTTTTTAACCTCCGGTAAAACGGCTTTTTCACTGTCAAAAGGCCCGCCGGGTGCAGCGCGCACCAAAAAAAACGTGACGGTTATCACCGCCAAGACCACAGGGATCGCTTGGGCCATGCGCAGCAGAATGAACTTCAGCATGTTATTCGGTAGTAAGGTCGAGGCGCTGGTTTGGATCCAAGCGGACGTATTTTAAATTCAACGAGTCCATTAGGTTCGGATAAATGCCGTTCACGCTTGGGTGAATTAGACGTTTGCTGGTATACGTATAAAACGGAATGATCGGCATTTCTTGCATCATCATTGTTTCGGCTTGGAAGAACAATTGGTAGCGCTCTTCGCGGGAGGCGGCCTTGGGCGCCTGATTAAGTATGATGTCGTCAAACTCGGCGTTTGCGTAACCAGTATTGTTGTTGCCCCCATTGGCAAGGAACAAGTCAAGAAAGTTGTTTGCGTCGACGTAATCGCCGATCCAGCCGCGCCGTGCAACTTGGAATTCGCCTTGCGAAACGGTGTTCAGATAGACCTTCCACTCTTGGTTGGTGATTGAAACATCAATGCCCAACTCATCTTTCCACATTTGCTGTACGGCCACGGCGATTTTGCGATGGTCTTCATTGGTGTTGTAGGTGATCTCTAGCCCTGGCCAGCCTTGCCCGTCTGGGTAGCCGGCCTCGGCGAGCAGTGCTCTGGCTTGCTCAGGATCGAACGAGAATAGCTTGGGTGGGTTATAGCCTAAGGTGTCAGGTGGAGTAATGCTGTATGCGGGAATGGCGGTATCGCGAAGCACTGTCCGCGTGAGCGTGTCCCGATCAATGGCATAAGACAACGCTTTGCGCACACGCACGTCGTCGACCGGTGGTTTTTTCGTGTTGATTAAATAGTAGTAGGTGCCTAGATATGGCGCTTGTACATAAGGCGAGTTTTGCACTGCACGATAGTTTGGGATTTTGCCAAGCGGTATGCCTTGCGTGACATGCAACTGCTCGGAACGAAACATTCTCTCCTCGCTGACGACGTTCTCAGTTGGGTAAAAGTAAACCCCCTCAAGCGCGACGCTTGATTTATCCCAGTAGTGCGGATTCTTTTCGACCTTTATTTGCCTATTTAGTGACCACTCTTTGAGCGTAAAGGCGCCATTGCTGACTATGTTCTCGGGCCGTGTCCACAGGGTAAACCGATCACTCATGCCTCCAAACTTGAGCACTGTCTCGGGATGCACTGCAAACGTGCTGTAGTGATCCATCAGCTGCAAAAAATAGGGTGTTGGCGCATTCAAGCTGATGCGTAGTGTCTGGGCATCAAGACTTTTGATGCCAACCTCTGCGAAGTCGTCAATTGCCCCCGATGCAAATTTTTCGGCGTTAACCACGGGAAACAGCATATAAGCGTAGAGCGATCCGGTTTCAGGGTGCAGTGCGCGCTCCCAAGACCAAACGTAGTCGGAGGCAGTAACTGGCTCACCATTGCTCCATTTTGCTTGCGGGTTGATAAAAAACGTATAGACGGTGCCGTCTGGTGAAATTTCCCAGCGCTCTGCGACTCCCGGTTCGGGTTCTAGCGTGATGGGGTTTTTAACGGCGAGGCCCTCAAACAGTGCACGTACAATGTGGCTTTCCGGCACGCCGGTAACTAAATGGGGGTCGATGCCCTGGGGTTCAGCGCCGTTACCGTAGTGCAGATAACCTGTTGCGTTACCGGACACCACGTTTTTTTCCCCGCCGCCGCAGGCTGAGAGAGTCAGCGCCAACAGCGCTACCAATGTACTTGAATAGGAGATTCGCATAACTTTCTAACTATTGTGTTGGTTAATTTGTGTGCCGAAGCAGATTGCCCACTACCCGCTCTAAATGCATTAGCGAATTACACTCTTCAACCTGGTGCGAGTAGGCGCCGTATTTGCGCATCTCTGAGTCACCTGTATTCCATGCCAACCGCGCCTCAGGATTCAGCCAGATCACGCGCTTAGAGCGATCGTAAAGCTCCTTAAGCACCTCAGCGTGAGCCTCGCCAAAATTATTGCGCGCGTCGCCGAGAATAATGATTGTCGTGCGGTTGTCGATATCGTCTAGGCAGAGTTTTTTAAAGTCTAACAGGGCTTGACCGTAATCGGTCGAACCGCCGCTGTAATCGCGTAGAGTTTTGGCGATGGCGTCTTCGATCTTGTTGCGGTTGAACAGCTCGGTGACTTCGGCAAGGTCTGAGGAAAATGCAAAGCTACGTACCTTGGGCATAACCTCGTCGAGGCTGTACAAAAACATAAGCATAAATCTGGCGTAGTTTGCTACCGAGCCGGAAACATCGCAGATCGCGAATACCTTTGGCCGATCTACTTTCACCGACTTCCAGTGCAGATTAAATATCGCGCCGTCATAAGACATATTGTTGCGCAGAGTGCGAGAAATATTCAGCTGTCCACGCTTAAAGACTTTTTTGCGACGGCTGTGCAGGGTGCTGAGTTTTTTCGCCATTTTGTAGACGATTTCTTGGATCAGGCGAAAATTTCGATGTTCGACGTTGGATAGTTTTACTTTACGCAGAAGTTCTTCTCGCAGACGTTTGCCCGAGACGTCGGCGTTTAACAGAAATTGCTGCTCTACGTAATCACGTACTTGTTCCCGCAGAAAATCGCGGCGCGCTTTGAGCTGCTGGCCCAGTCGCCGTGCAGGAACAGCAGGTGCCTGTCGCAGGTCGGCGATTTCTTGGTTTAGATCCGCTAACCCCATCTGGTCCATGACGCGTCGGGCATAGAGCCCTTTTTGGGTAAAGATTTGGATATCGCGAATATTTACGGCTTCGCCTGCAGCGGACATTTGCACTGCCAGTTCGACCCGGGAGTTGGCCATGAGTAATTTACCCAGAGCAGAGTTTGGGTCGGTCATTTCGCCCGGCCCGAGGTCTTCTTCTTCCTCTTCCTCGAATAGGTTGTTTTTATTTTTGCTCTTGCTCTTTTTGCGCTTGCCACCGGGTTGGGCTTGACGATCGCCGCCCGCGCCGCCGCCTTCACCGTCGCCGCCATCCTCGCTGTCTTGGTCCTCGGCTTCGCTGCCGTCGCTTAATGCGGCTTCAGCTTCGCCGCGCACGTCTTGGAAGGCAAAAAATTGGTCAAAACAGGCGTCGAAGGTGACTTTTTCATCTTCGGTTTTTGGCAGCACGAGGGACAAGGCACGCTTTAGGTAGTCTCGGTCCTCGTAGCCGACTAGTTCAACAGCAGTTAAAGCATCCAGGGTTTCGGCGGTGGACACGCGGATGTCGGCGTTACGCAAGGCCCGAATGAAGTTGCTTATTGTGCGGTCTGTCGTTTGCGCATTCATTGTGCTGGCGCTTACTTGGTGACCTTCGCTGCCAGCGCGTTCACTTCGCTGTGCACATTGTCGATGTCTTCCTGAAATTTAAGGATGACATTCAATGTATCTTTTACCAGCTTTGGCTCTAGGCTTTCCGCGTGCAGCAATACCAAGGTCCGGGCCCAATCAATGGTCTCGGAAATGGCGGGCAGTTTCTTTAGGTCTAAGTTTCGCAGCTCGTGAATAAACTCGACTAATTGGCGCTGCAGCTCCGGCGGTACCTCAGGTACACGTGCGCCTATGATTTTGCTTTCGACCTCGACGTCTGGGAACGGGATATAAAGGTGTAAGCACCGGCGCTTAAGTGCATCGGAAATCTCGCGCGTATTATTTGAGGTCAAAAATACTATTGGCGGCTCAGCCACAGCTTTAATCGTGCCGATTTCTGGAATCGACACTTGATAATCCGAAAGGATTTCCAGTAACAGAGATTCGAATTCGTGATCGGCTTTGTCGATCTCATCGATCAGCAGCACACAACCGTCTTCCTCGCGCAAAGCTTTTAGGAGCGGACGCGGCTCCAAAAACTCATTGGAAAAGAAGATGTCGCCGAATTCGTGCAGTTTGCTCACAGACTGAGTAAACCCTTTGGCGCCCTGCAGAACTTCATCTAATGCTTCTTTGAGCACTTGGGTATAGAGCAGTTGCTTACCGTATTTCCATTCGTAGATGGCCTTGGACTCGTCAAGCCCCTCGTAACATTGCAGACGTACCAAGGGCAGGCTGAACATCTCGGCTGCAGTTTTAGCCAGTTCGGTCTTACCCACACCTGGGGGGCCCTCGATTAGCACTGGCTTGCGCAGCTGGTAGGCCAAAAATACAGCGGTGGCAATTTCGTCACTGCATATGTAGCGGTGTTGCTCGAAGTTTTCCTTCAGTGATGCAACCGATGCGGCAATCGTTTCAATGTCAGCCATACTTCTCCCGTAAGCAGATTCAATTGTGCGCAGACCAAACGAATACTGCTTCGGCGATGAAGTAACTGCAGCGCCAAAGGCATAGCGAAGGTCATGGATTCACACCCGCTCCAAGAGTGCGACGCGGAACATTATTACTTGGGCGTTTTCATATGTATAGGCTTGACCGAGCCTCTAGAGCGATGCTCTGGTGCTGAAATACAGATCTGTCAGACTTGCGTGCATGCACGATTACCACAAACAACTGCAGCAGATGCGCGAAGAACTGCTGGCCAACGCAGCGACTACCGACGCTCAGGCGGCTGTGGTAGAGCTGGATCAGTCTAAAGTGGGGCGATTGTCGAGGATGGATGCGATGCAAGCCCAGGCCATGGCTCAAGCGGCTGTGAGTCGCCGTAAGCAGCAGTTACGACGAATTGAGGTTGCCCTGCAAAGGCTCAAGGACGACGAATTCGGATTTTGCGCAGTGTGCGAGGAATTGATTAATCCGCTGCGCTTACAACTGGATCCGACCGTATTAATGTGCATTAACTGCGCTGAGCAGAGTGAATAAAGCCGATCTCCACAGTCGAACGTGTCAATTCGCGTTGTGCATTCGTATTAAACCTTCTTGAGTGGTGGAGGCCACTAACTCGCCCGTCTTGCTGTAGATCAGACCGCGGTTAAAACCACGAGCGCCGCTTGCGCTGGGACTGTCTTGGTCATACAGGAGCCACTCATCGGCGCGAAACGGGCGATGGAACCACATGGCGTGGTCGAGGCTCGCCACTTGAATATCGTCTTGGACAAAACTTATGCCGTGGGGACGTGTCGCTGTGTCGAGTAGTGACCAGTCGGACAGATACGCCAGCACGCATTGATGCAGGCGCGGATCGTCGGGTAGCTGTTCACCGCAGCGCATCCAACAGCGCTGTACTGGATCTGTCTTACGGGGATTTAATAGATCTAATGGCTCCACGGGTCGCAGTTCGATCGCAGAAGAACCTGTAAAGGATTCCTGGAGCTCTTGCGGCCAGTTTTTTGCCTGCTCGGCGCGGATTTCGTCGTCGCTTAGCAACTGCTCGGGTGCGGCGACCTCTGGCATCTGGAATTGGTGCGACAAGCCGGTTTCGTGAACCTGAAAGGAGATCGACATCGTAAAAATCGCTTGGCCATGTTGTACCGCCATGACGCGCCGGGTGGTAAAGCTCTTGCCGTCGCGTATCCGATCAACCTTATAGAGAATGGGTTTTTCTTTATCTCCGGCGCGCAGGAAGTAACCGTGCAAACTGTGTGCTTGGCGATCGTCCTCAACCGTCCGAGAAGCAGCAACAAGCGCTTGCCCGATTACTTGCCCCCCGTATACGCGTTGCCATCCCTCGTTAGGGCTGGTTGCCAGATAGTGATTTTGTTCGATTTCCTCAAGGTCGAGGATTTCGATGATTTTATTTAAAGGCTGCATAGGTTCAGCGCGTCTGCTCCATCGGGTTGGGGTATTGTCGCGGGCGCAGTGTTGAGTAAGCCCGCCTCCTGGTCAAGGTGGCGCGGCTATTCACCAGTACGCAGGGCGGACACCTCACTCAGCGACGACGGCTGAGCAGGTGTTCGCGTTGTGAGTTGACGCCGCCAGTCATCTAGACGAGGTCTAGTACTTGTAGCTCTCAGTTTTATATGGGCCTTCGGTCCCAACACCGATGTAGTCGGCTTGGTGCTGTGTCAGCCGTGTCATCACGCCGCCAAAACCCGCAACCATTAGCTCGGCCACTTCTTCGTCCAATTTCTTGGGCAACACTTCCACGGTAACGGGCTGGCGTTGGTTCTCAGGTTGATCAGACCAGGCTTGCTCGAACAAATGCATTTGCGCCAGCACTTGGTTCGCGAAAGAGCCGTCCATGATGCGTGAAGGGTGCCCCATTGCATTACCTAAGTTCACGAGTCGCCCTTCCGACAGCAGAATCAGATAATCGCCACGTTCTTCAGAACGATGGATCATATGCACCTGATCCTTCACCGTGTCCCAGCGCCAGTTTTCGCGCATGTAGGCTGTATCGATTTCGTTGTCGAAATGGCCGATATTACAAATTACTGCACCGGCTTTAACGCTGCTTAAGATGGCCGAATCGCAAACGTTGGCGTTACCGGTGCAGGTCACTATCAAGTCGGTGTCCTTTAGAAGACGTTGGTCTATGTCTTCGACCTTACCGGTGTTGACGCCATTGTTGTATGCCGACACCACTTCGTAACCGTCCATGCAAGCTTGCATAGCGCAAATCGGGTCGACCTCTGTGACGCGCACGATCATGCCCTCTTGGCGCAAGCTTTGAGCAGAACCTTTGCCAACATCGCCATAACCGATAACGAGGGCGCGTTTGCCTGACATCAGCATATCGGTACCACGCTTAATCGCGTCGTTGAGCGAATGCCGGCAGCCGTATTTGTTATCGTTTTTAGATTTGGTGACTGAGTCGTTGACGTTGATCGCGGGTACTTTGAGTTCGCCATCGCGAAGCATTTCCAATAAACGGTGTACACCCGTGGTGGTTTCCTCGCTAATACCGTGAATGCTATCGAGCATTTGCGGATATTTGTCATGGATGATTTGGGTAAGATCGCCGCCGTCATCCAACAGTAGGTTGGCATTCCACGGTTTGCCATCTTGCAGAATGGTTTGCTCGATGCACCATTCGTATTCTTCTTCGGTTTCGCCTTTCCAAGCGAACACTGGGATGCCTTCAGCCGCGATCGCGGCAGCTGCGTGATCTTGGGTAGAGAAAATGTTGCACGAAGACCAGCGCACCTCGGCACCAAGATCCACCAGAGTTTCGATCAATATGCCAGTTTGAATGGTCATATGGATACAGCCAATGATGCGCGCGCCAGCCAATGGCTGGCTCTGAGCATAGCGCTCGCGCAAGGCCATAAGTGCGGGCATCTCCGCTTCGGCGAGGGTCAGTTCCTTGCGGCCGAATTCGGCCAGGCCGATGTCCGCGACTTTATAATCAGACATGAAGAGCTCCTATTGAGTCAGTTAAGAGAGGGTTATGCATTGCGTACGAAACTTAAAACCTGCACTTGGAAGCCATTGCGTTGTGCCAGATGTTGTTGATCTTGAATTTCGAATCCGTTGCCTTCGGCCCACTGGGTGAGAACGGTGGGCTCGAATCCAAGCCAAAGGTCGCCGACTGTTTTTGTTACCCAGTCTTGGGTATGCGCGCACAACTCGGCGATCACGAGGTGACCCCCAGGACGCGTCACTTTAGCGGCTTTTTGGAAAAACGCCTCTGGGGAGGGCATATGGTGTAGAACCATGGCGGCGATCAGTGCGTCGAAGTGTGCGTCGTCAGCCAAGCTGAAAAAATCACCTCGTACCAGTTTGATTTGGTTGGTGGCGGGTTGCTGTGCAATAGAATCGGCAGTGGCGGCGAGCATAGTTGACGAACTGTCCATGCCTACCACCTGTGCATAGCGCTCGCCCAGCTGCAGCAGTAGCGTGCCGTTGCCCGGGCCGACCTCGAGGGCACAACTCCCGCTCTGCGTGTTCAGCGGCAAATTTTGCATTACGCAAGGCAGGTAAACGTCAGCTGGGCAGATCAGTTCGTCCTGCTGATGTAAAACATCTCTGTTGTTGGCAAAAAACGCTTGGCAGCGCTCTGCGCGTTGTTGGTTAAGCTTGTGGATCTGCGCACAGATGTCTGATGACAAGGGCTGTGCATCCACTGCTGCAAACAAAGCGCTGTGTAATGTATGACTGGCGTGGCTGCTGCGTCGATAAAAGATATTGGTGCCCTCTTTTCGCGGGCTAACCAGATCGGCATCGCGCAATATTTTAAGATGATGGCTCAGAGCAGGTTGGGCAGCAGAGAAGATCGAGCACAGCTCTTGCACACCGAATGAATCCGCCGCAAGCACTCGCAGGATGTTCGCTCTGAGGTCATCGCCGACAGCCTTTGCCACGCGCACCACGTCATAATTGGTAGGCTCTGGAAGCATTACGGCTGGTTTTCGTAGCGATGTCTGCACAGTGATAGGGGTTCTTTTGAGCGTCGGGCGGCGCATCGTAACAGCCAGTAGCGAAATATCAAAATATTTTGATGTTTAGTTGGCTGCGACCCTATGCGAACATATAAATACACTGGGGAACACCTTGTCTATGCAAACTCTCGCACCTGTCAGCAAGCTTGCCGATGTGCAAACTACGATTTTTACGGTTATGAGCGCACTGGCTGAGCGTCATGGTGCCATTAATCTATCGCAGGGGTTTCCTGACTTCGATGGCCCTCCTGAATTGCTGGCGCGGGTGCAGCATTATTTGACCCATGGATTCAATCAATACCCGCCCATGGCGGGTGTGCAGTCATTGCGCGAAGCCATCGTGGACAAGGTCGCTGACTTATACGATTTGCAGTGTTCGGCAGATGCTGAAGTCACGGTCACTGCGGGCGCCACTGAAGCCTTGTTTTGTGCCATCGCGGCGGTTGTAAATCCGGGCGACGAGGTCATTTTGTTTGACCCGTGCTACGACAGTTACGATCCGGTCATACGTTTGCAAGGCGGCGTGCCGGTGCACTTGCCCCTTGCGGGGCCGGCCTACAAAGTCGATTGGACGATGGTCGGCGACGCGATCTCAAATCGCACCCGTTTAATTATCGTTAATACGCCGCACAATCCGACTGGATCAGTATGGGATGCGGATGACATGCGCGCGTTGCAGACACTCATTGCCGACAAACCGATTTTTTTGCTCGGCGATGAAGTCTACGAACACATCATTTTTGATGGCGCGCTCCACCAGAGCTTGTGTCGGTACCCTGATTTGTACCAACGCAGCTTCGTCGTATCGTCTTTTGGTAAGACGTATCATGTAACGGGTTGGAAAGTAGGCTACTGCATCGCGCCGCCGGATCTAACCAAGGAGTTCAGGCGCATTCATCAGTTCGTCACCTTCACAGTTAATACGCCGGTGCAATATGGTCTTGGCGATTTTTTGGTGAGTAATCCTGATCATCACAGAACGCTCAGCCAGTTTTATCAAAGCAAGCGGGACTATTTTTGCGACATGCTCGCGGGGTCTAAATTTGAATTTACGCCCAGTGCCGGGACCTATTTCCAGTTGTTGGATTACACGCGAATCTCCGCGGAAAACGATGTAGCGTTAGCGCGCCGCTGGACTGAAGAGCTCGGGGTCGCGTCTATCCCAGTATCGGTGTTCTATAAGAACGCAAGTTCAGAGCCACGGTTGGTGTTGCGCTTCTGTTTCGCCAAAGACGATGCAACTTTAGAACGCGCGGCAGAAATTCTATGCAGTCTTTAACCGTTAGTTTGATTCAAACCCATACCTATTGGCATGACCCGGAGGCTAACCGGGCCTTGTTTGATGAGTTGTTCGAACAAGTCCCGCGTGTTGCGCAGCTCGTAGTGTTGCCCGAGATGTTCAGTACCGGCTTTACTATGGATTCTTCCCGCGTGGCAGAAGCTATGGACGGTGCCACAGTATCGTGGATGCGCGAGCGCGCACAGACGCTGGGGAAAGTGCTCTGCGGTAGCGTGGTAATTTGTGAATCCGGGCAATATTTCAATCGATTTATATGGACGACGCCCGATGGCGAGTTGCGCGGCTACGACAAACGCCATTTATTTCGGATGGCCAGCGAGCATGAGCATTATGCAGCCGGTCGTGAACGGTGCTTGTTGGAACTGGCGGGATGGCGAATTTTTCCGGCGATCTGTTACGACCTGCGATTTCCAGTTTGGCTACGTAACCGTGGCGACTACGATGTTTTGCTGGTCGTCGCTAATTGGCCTGCCCCGCGGCAGCAGGCTTGGCAGACATTGTTGCGCGCCCGAGCAATAGAAAATCAGGCGTACTGTATTGGCGTGAACATTGTTGGCAGTGACCCGAATGGTTTGCACTACCATGGCGGCACCGCAGTATACGCGCATGATGGTGAAGTGTTGTCCGAGAGTGGCAATACGCCCTCGGTTGTCACCCAAGTTTTGCCTTGGCAAAGTTTGCAGTCGGCGCGTGAGCAATTTCCGGTGGATTTAGATGCGGACGCTTTTACCCTCTCCGTCTCGGGGTATGGAGACAAAGGTTATGAATAAGGTGGTGTGTGTGAGACGTTTTACTGCATGGTCAAATATGGTTGTAGCCGCAGTTTTGATGGGTCTGGCCGGCTGCGGCGGCAATGCTGAGACGGCAGATTCCGCTGTTGATGCCATCAGTGCTAATGCGGGCCAGGAGATTTATGACCAATATTGCTACAGCTGTCACAATCCAGGAATGAACGGCGCACCGCGACTCGGTGATAGCGAAGCTTGGGCGCCGCGCATTGCTCAGGGGCGATCGGTATTGTTGACCTCAACCATAGAGGGCATTGCGCCGGCCATGCCTCAGCGTGGATTATGTCTAAGCTGCAGTGATGAGGATTTGGCGGCTGCGGTAGATTATATGGTCGAGGAAAGTCAGTAGGGTGAGCGTAATTCGGTCGCGCTGGCTTCGTCCATGAACATACGAGATCTTAAATATTTGGTTGCAGTGGCCGAACACCAACATTTTGGCCGCGCGGCAGAAGCGTGTTTTGTCAGTCAACCGACGTTATCCACCCAATTGAAAAAACTCGAACAAACTCTGGGCGTGACTTTGATCGAGCGCACTAACAGGCGGGTCATGCTATCTCCCGAGGGTGAGCAGATTGTTGCGCAGGCTCAGCGTATATTGGTTGAAGTCAATTCCCTCACCGCCATGTCGGAGCAGTTGCGAGACCCGTTGGGTGGCGAGGTTCGAATGGGGATGATTCCGACGATTGCGCCATATCTATTGCCGAAAATCCTTGCGCCGCTGACTGCAGAGTTTCCTAACCTCAATATTCAGTTGACCGAGGGACAAACCGGCCAGATCACGCGGATGTTGAAGCACGGTGATCTAGACGCCGTATTGTTGGCGCTGCCCTTGCAAGAAGAGAACATTAAAGAATTTGAGCTGTACACCGAGCCGTTCTTATTCGCGGTGGCAGCTGATCACCCGAAAGCTCGGCTAAAAAGCGTAAGTACCGATGATCTGCAAGACGAAGAGGTGCTGTTGCTCGAAGACGGCCATTGCCTGCGGGATCAGGCCCTTGCGGTTTGTCAGAGTCATCGTGGGATCGAAAGCACCAGCTATTCGGCCACCAGTTTGGAAACTTTGCGTCAATTAGTCGCCGCTAATCGGGGCATTACACTGATGCCTGAGTTGGCGGTTCCAGCAAAACTCGATCACGATGCTGGTGTGCGCTACCTCCCGTTTATCGGCGATGTGCCATCACGTACTCTAGGTCTGTGCTGGCGATCTTCGTCGACTCGCAGCAGCTTGTTAGCAGATTTAGCGCAGTCTTTGCGTCAGTTATTGAATTAATAACGACGCCCCAAGACGAGCACCCTACAGCTCAAGGTCGTTACACAGTACCTGTCTTGAATCTGCATTGAGGGTCACTGAGTTCGCAATACTGGCGTGATCCAGCCCCATCTGCACCTCTGCACCTTGGCGTAACGCAGCAAGATCTTGGTCGCTGAGTTCAAAGCGCATGAAGTGGACAGCGGCGGCCTTGCTGTCGCGAGTTCGCTCCATATCCTCATTCGCTATGGCGTAGGCTTTGGTGCCCTGGCCTATCTGGACCCAGACGGTTTCTTCGATACCACCCATTGTGGCTAGGGCCCGTTGTCGTTCCTCGACATCGCCGTACTCGATCATGAAGGTCGCTTTCCAATTGCTACCATCGGGTATCAGTGGGTTATAAGCATCGAGTTCTTCCTCAATGGCGGCGGCCTCAAAGATCCGCTCGACTCGGAGCATTTCTTGAATCTGGTACTGCATAGTCAGCTTATCTTCAAAATATAGGGTCGCATGAGGACCAAGTTGCACTTGCCGAAGTTTCTTATGCGCCAAAACCTGCTCTCTAAATTGGGCTCGTCGCTCTGCGTATTCTTCTAAAGACCAAAGATCGTTTCTTGTTAGTGTCATGTATGTGCTCTGTATTTAACGGGTTAAATCGCGTAGGCGCGCTTGACCATTGAGATTGGATGTTCGGCATCGCCCTCGTCTAATCCATCAGCGATCAACCGACCGGCCATCGGACAGTCTGAGCCAAACGCGTCGGCCTTGGCTTCTGCTACCTTGCGGACCACTGGGCGCGATATTTTTTTGGCCTTTTCGTAGGTTTCTGCCTTTACAGCATAGGTCCCATCATGACCGGAGCAGCGTTCAATAGCGGTGACTTCAGTGTCTGGGATTAGCTTTAGAAACTCTCGTGTCTTCATGCCAAAGTTTTGCACACGCTGGTGGCAAGCGACATGGTAAGCCACCGCGCCCAAAGGTTGCGGAAATTCAGTATCGATCAAGTTCGCTTTGTGACGCAGCATGAGATATTCAAAGGGGTCGAAAAAATGTTTTTGAATCGTCGCGACCTGCTCATCGTCAGGAAACATTAAAGGCAATTCTTGTTTATACATGAGGACGCAAGAGGGAATTGGTGCAATCAAATCGTAGCCGTCTTCAATCGCCTGCAGAAAGATCGGCAAATTAGCGTCTTTCATTTTTTCGACCTTTGGCAGATCGCCAAGTTCGAGTTTCGGCATACCGCAGCATTTAGCATCCTGCAGAACCTTAATCGACACTTTGTTGTGCTTTAACACGGCGATCAGATCCTCAACCATTTTGGGTTCGTTGTGATCGCCATAGCAGGTAACGTATATCGCAACTTTGCCTGTCGTCTTCTCGGTTGCGACGGGCGTGTCTTGCGGTGCATCGATGGCAGCGACGCGCTTGCTGGTTGGCTTTGTTTCAAAACGGGGCAGGGGAGCTTCGCGATGAATGCCAAATAGAGCCTCTCCCGCTTTGCGTAAAGTCGGTGAGCCGGCGGCAGCATTTGCAAGTTGCGCGAGGCCAGGCGTTGATATTGCGTCAAAAATCGGGTCAGTGGAGGTAATGATCCTATCCCGCCATTTGGTGTCCTTGTTGGCAAAATTTTGTGCCTTGCCGCGGAGCATTAGGTGGGGAAAATCAATGGCCCACTCATGGGGCGGGACGTAGGGGCACTTGGTTTCAGCGCATAAGTCGCATAGAAAACACTGCTCCACGACTTTGTTGTAATCAGCTTTATCGACTCCGTCGACCTCAAACGTATCTGATTCATCGATAAGGTCAAACAACGTAGGAAAAGAATCGCATAAGCTGACGCAGCGTCGGCAACTGTGGCAGACGTCAAAAACGCGTTCCATCTCCTCATGGAGTGACTCTTTGTCGTAGAAATCTGGGTTCTTCCAGTCTAAGGGCTGTCGGTCAGGGGCTTCTAGGCTGCCTTCTCTTGAACTCATAGTGATTCCAATTGTTGTTTATGGTTGTGCTGCCGCTTCTGCTTGCAATAACCGCAGACAAAAAAAGGGGGCAAATACAGCCCCCTTTCCCTTGTGCCCATAGGGGCCGCGAACTAATCCATCGCGTCTAACGCTTTTTGGAAGCGGTTAGCGTGCGAGCGCTCGGCCTTGGCGAGGGTTTCAAACCAATCAGCGATTTCGTCGAAGCCTTCGTCGCGGGCAGTTTTTGCCATGCCGGGGTACATGTCTGTGTACTCATGGGTTTCGCCAGCCACCGATGCTCGGAGGTTGTCCGCCGTGTTACCCATGGGCAAGCCGGTCGCAGGATCACCAACGGCTTCCATGTATTCGAGGTGTCCATGAGCGTGGCCCGTTTCGCCTTCGGCGGTTGAGCGGAACACTGCGGCTACGTCGTTCTCACCTTCGACGTCGGCCTTTGCTGCGAAGTAAAGGTAACGACGATTTGCCTGTGATTCGCCGGCGAAAGCGTCTTTAAGGTTTTGCAGGGTGCTGCTTTCTTTCAATTCCATGCTGACATGAACTCCATAAATGTTGTTGAGAAGCGAGCCTATAGCTGCTTGTTGGAAAGCAGTATAGGTCGATTGCACACTGAATCTATTTGAATGTTTAGATCGTTGTAATAGATACAGGCTATCAATAACCCGTAAATTGTTGGTTATGTCAATGATAATCATTCTTATTCGCGATAATTGAAGCTTTCTTGAACTTTCCCAGATGCTCTTTGCCAAGCTTAATGAGTGAGGTTGTGCTGACGGTCAGGTATGGTGCCAGCCCCAGCATATCCATGGAATCGCGGACATCGTTGCCAGCCGTAACCTAGTTGAACTTCAGCAATTGCTCCGCCTTGCGGCGCCATTGGTATTCGCACAACTCGCGCAAATGGGTATGGGTGTTGTCGATACCGTCATGGCAGGTCGGCTGGGTGCGGTTAATTTAGCCGGCGTGGCTCTGGGTGGCGTGGTTTTTTGGCCGTTGTTATTGCTGGTTGCAGGGGTGGTCATGGCGCTTACGCCTACGGTCTCGCAGCTGCATGGTTCTGGCCGCAGTCATGAAGCTGGAGAGGCAGTTCGCCAAGTTTTGTGGATTGCGTTGGTGGGTGGGCTCTTGCTAACCCTGCTTTTTCGCAATATTGAGCCCGTTTATCACCTGATTGGAGTGGACGCTCAGACGATTCCAATTACCGTGAAGTACCTGTCAGCGATCAGTTGGGGGGTTTTGCCCGTGCTTGGGTACTTTGCGTTGCGTTACCTGTGTGAGGGCTTATCTTGGACCGCTCCCGCAATGGTCATCTCTGGCGTTGGATTATTGCTGAAAGTGCCCCTGAACTATTGGTTTATCTATGGTGGATGGGGTATTCCTGCGCTGGGCGGCGAGGGTTGTGGTTGGTCGTCAGCAGTAATAATGAGTTTGCAGTTCATTGCTATTTGCCTCGTGGTGCGGTCGTCCCGGGTGGCGGTAGCGGGCGTCTTTCGTCGCTTTTCTTGGCCGGATATGAAAGCTATTTGGCGCTATACCAAGTTAGGGTTACCCATTGGCATGTCGACCTTTGCGGAATTCGGCATCTTTTCTTTGATGACGTTACTTATCGGCCGTCTCGGCGCCGAGACCGTTGCAGCTCACCAGATCGTGAACAATATCAGTGGGCTGGTTTTTATGGTGCCGTTGGGGTTGGGTATGGCAACCTCTATCCGTGTCGGATTTAATGTTGGCGCTAACGATTTATCTGCGGCGCGACGTAGCGGCTGGGTGGCGATTGGTGCCAGCTTCGGCTTCGCCTTGGTGGCGGTCACAGCTTTGCTAACCCTCGGGCCGTGGGTTGTGGGTCTGTATTCCACCGAGCCTGAGGTGGTCGCTGTGGCGACGGGTTTATTGTTGATTGTTGCGGTTTATCAGATTTTCGATGATGTGCAGGTCATCGCGATGGGCGCTCTGCGCGGCTACAAAGACACCACGGTGCCATTTCTTATTGCGGTGGTGTGCTATTGGTTAATCAGTTTGCCTGTGGCTTTGGTGTTTGGTTATGGGGTCTTCGATGGCCTGCAGCTCGGTGTAAGTGGATATTGGATTGGTCTAGCCTGCGGTCTAATTTGCGCAGCCCTAATTCTGGTCACGCGTTTCAACCGAGTGTCTAAACAATATGCTCAAGCTGCAAAGGGCGAGCAGGTTCCAGTAGTTTGAGGGTTTGGAGATAGGTTATGGAATGGTGGGTCGGGTTAACCGTAGCTGGGGCGTTTTTGCAGAATTTGCGCTCGCTATTGCAACGCCGACTTACCCGCACACTGTCTGTTAATGGTTCGTCCTATGTGCGGTTCCTATATGCCCTGCCTTTCGCTTGGCTGCTTGTGGTGTGGCTCGGGCAGACAACGCTGCCGATCTTAAATATGACATTTTGGGTGTATGTGTGCGCGGGTGGCCTCACTCAAATTGTTGCCACTTCGGCGCTTGTTGCGGCGGTAAGCAATGGCCAGTTTGCGGTTGGCACGGCGATGAGTAAAACCGAAGCAATGCAGGCCGCTGCTTTCGGCTTGATATTGCTTGGGGAGCAATTGTCCTGGTTCGCCCTACTGGGTATAGCCGTCAGTCTCATGGGCGTATTTCTCCTGACCGGCGGCGTCAGCCCGCGACAAGTTTTCCAGCGTGGTCCGGCTCTGTGGCTAGGGTTGTTGGCGGGCAGCAGTTTTGCGTTGTGTTCGGTTTGCTTTCGCGGCGCTAGCTTGGCCCTTGGTACAGATGACTCTGACGCTTGGCAGCGTGCGGCATTAACGCTTGCGGCCACCCTAACCATGCAAACCGTGGTTATGGGTTGCTATTTGATCGTGCGCGAACCCCAGCAGCTGCAGCGGGTTTTGCGCAGTTGGCGAGTTGCCACTTGGGTGGGTCTGATTGGCATGACCAGTTCCATTTGCTGGTTTACTGCAATGGCTCTCGTCAACGCTGCTTTGGTCCGGGCGATGGGTCAGATTGAATTACTGTTCACGCTGATTACTTCGGTTTGGTTTCTTGGCGAGCGAGTGCGTCGTCGCGAGGTCTTCGGTATGTTGTTGCTGGTATTGGGCATTGTCTTGCTGATTTAGGGGGAATTATGGCTGAAGTGGAGTGGCGTAAGTGCCATACGGAAGCAGGCGGTTGTTGGGGTGAAGTCATGTTGAATCGGCCCGAACGCAAAAATGCAATCACGGGACCGTTTGGTGAACAATTGGCGGATGCACTTGAGGAACTGCAGCAAGATCAACAGGTGCAGGCGCTTTTGCTTCACGGCGCGGGCGGAGCGTTTTGCTCAGGCCTGGACCTCAATGCATTTAATGCTGAGCCCGAGCCTGCTTGGGTTGCCGGTTTTCAGGCCAGTTGGCGGCGCGCGCACAATGCCCTATTCAATTGCAACAAACCTATCGTTGGCGCGCTGGAGCGTTATGCAATCAATGGTGGGGCGGCGTTAGCGATTGCTTGCGATTATTTGATCGCGGGCGAGCAGGCCTTCTTACAAGTTGGCGAAGTGCAGATCGGTATGGCAGCACCTTACAACATGGCTTGGCTTAATTTGCGTCATAGTGAACGGGTGATTGCTGAAGTGACGCTTATTGGCGATCGATTACCAGCTGTTGAACTTGTGCGCTTGGGTTTGGCCAATGAGTCTGTCGCGGATGATCAGGTACTGCTGACGGCGCGTGCTTTGTGCCAGCGATTTGCGGATTTTCCAGTTGGAACGCCACAAAAGATTAAAACAGGGATGCGCGCGCGAGTCAGTGATTCGGCGGATGCATGGTTCGAGCGCCATACTGCCGTGGCAGGTCCCAGAGTGAAACCGAGTTCCATGCGATAAGCTGAGGTGCTGAGATTTTTTGGCTCGGTGATGTCGCTCAACTCTGCCTATGGTGGGCTGCTGAGTTACTTTGGCGCGATAAAAAGATTGGGAAAATCTTTGTTAAGCCTTTGCCATTCTAGTTTTAACCAGGGTGTAAACAGCTTTGTCGAGTCCGCAAGTTCCCGATCTAACAGATCGGGTTGGACCCAGCGCCAGGCACTGACCTCGTTGCTGTTAACCTCGGGCTGACCGTGGAATTGCCCAATGTACACAGAGCACAACTCATGCTCACTGCCGAGATTTGCAAATTCTGCCTGGTATTTGAATTTATAAACGAAGTTTAACTCGGTGCTGAACCCCAGCTCTTGTTCGCAGCGCCGGGTCACTGCTTCGGCCATGGTTTCGTTTTTGCGCGGATGCGAGCAGCATGAATTAGACCAATATCCTCCCCATAGTCGTTTTTCGGGCGCGCGCTGCTGCAGCAATAATTCCCCATCGCTGTTGAATATGAATAAGGAAAATGCGCGATGCAGAATGCCAGAATCATTATGGCAAGCCGCCTTGTTAAGATGCCCAAGTTCACGATCTTCGTCGTCCACAAGAATCAACAATTCGGAATCATCGGATACAATTTCTGAACGTTGATTATCTGCCATAGTGATGAGTGTTAACGAAGTGGACGCCAAGTGTAACGCTTCCTCTGAATTTCGCCTAAACTGCGCGGCTGCAATTTTAATAAGTCTAAGGGCCGGCTAATGCGCGAAACTCCTGAGCAGCACACATTATCTATTGACGGCACAGACATTGTTGTCTTTGAGTGGGCTGGGCAATCTCTAGGTGCTCAACAAGTTTTACTGGTTCATGCAACCGGCTTTCATGCGCGCTGCTGGGATCAGGTGGTTGCATTACTGCCGCAGGATTGGCAAATCTTTGCGGTGGATATGCGGGGTCATGGGCGCTCTGCGAATATTGGACCTTTCACTTGGCAGCGGTTTGGTGACGATCTTTTACAAGTATGTGCGGCCTTGGAGCTAGCTGATGCCATTGGGGTCGGTCACTCGATGGGCGGGCACTGCCTGACGCATACTTGCGGACATGACGAAAGTTTTTTTCGTCAGCTGATTTTGGTTGATCCAGTAATTATGGACCCGCAGCTCTACCAAAGCAGTTCGCGGCATCAATATACTGATGTATCAGAGCATCCGGTCGCGCGTCGCCGCAGTCACTTTGAAGACGCTCAAGCGATGCACGCACGTTACGCTGATCGGTCGCCTTATTCGCTGTGGAATCCGTTGGTTTATAAAGATTACTGCGATTTTGGGGTGGTGCCGAATTCGAGTGGTGAAGGTATGGAACTGGCCTGCCCGCCTGAGGTTGAGGCCTCCATCTATATGGGAAACTTTGATGCGAATTTGTACGCGCTGATCCCTAATATCGAAACGCCCGTTGTGGTTTTAAGGGCCAAACCTCGCGATCCCGAGAGTGTGGAAATGGACTTTACCGCGTCGCCAACTTGGCCTGAACTCGCACGCCAATTCCCCCATGGTCAGGATGTCTATCTGCCGGAATTGACGCACTTTATACCGATGCAGGACCCTCAGTTAGTGGCCGACTTTATTGTTGCTGCGGTCGATGTACAACGGGAGCAATTAGGTGCAGAGTAAGCACTTGTGAAATTGTTAGCGAGGAGAGTAGTGTGAAAATAAGTGTGGCCATGGCGTTCAGCCAGCATACGGCACCGGAATTCATTAAAGATGTCGTACAACTGGTTGAGTCGAAAGGCGTGCACGGTATTTGGGTCCCCGAGCATGTGTTGTTCTTCCCAGACTACGCGTCGACTTATCCCTACTCTGATAGTGGCCGTATCCCCGGCGATCCAGAGGGCATTCTGGACCCCTTTACGGCGCTGGCGTTCATTGCTGCGCATACGCAACGGGTGCGCTTGGGTACCGGGATATGTTTGGTGCCTCAAAGACAGCCGGTATATACGGCAAAAATGGTCGCGGACGTCGATTATTTGTCAAATGGCAGAGTGGACTTTGGCGTTGGCATTGGTTGGTTAAGAGAAGAGTTCGAGAATCTCGATATGGATTTTTCCACCCGCGCTGCGCGTACTGAAGAGTATATCTTGGCGATGCGAGCACTCTGGTCAGATGGGGTGAGTGAATTTTCAGGTCAGACTGTCAATCTGCAACCATGCCACTTTAATCCGAAGCCTGTACAGAAACCTCATCCGCCAATTTATTTTGGTGGCGAATCGGACGGGGCAATGCGCCGAGTCGCTAGGCTCGGAGACGGCTGGTATGGCTACGATTTAAGTCCCGAGCAGTTGCTTGAAAAATTAGTTGGTCTGGATGCTGCGTTGGCGGCGACCGGCAGAAGCCGGAGCGATATTGATCTCGTTGTTGGACCCAATCGTCATCCGGTTAACGACGACACCCTAGCCGCCTATGCGGCCGCGGGTGTGGATCAGCTAGTGGTGCCAGTATCTGCTGCTAATTTAGATAAATTGTCTGATCGCGTCGACGCTTTGATGGCTTTGGGTGGCGATTAATCCTAGTCGCTCAGAGCATCCTGATATTCGCGTATCCGCGCTAGATGGCCGTCGACATTGGTTGGCTCAGCGTTATGTGTGGCAATGGCGATGTGGGTGCAACCCATATTCCGCCAAGCCTGCGCATGTTTCTGCCAGCGTTCAGGTGAACCGCCGGAATATTGGGCTTGAGCTTGAATACCAAAATTATCAAAGCTGAGCCCCGCAGCTTCGCGGGTGGTTTTAATTCTATCGATACAGGCTTGGGCTTTTTCGTTCGCTCCCATTAACGGGATCCAACCGTCGCCAAGGCGAGCGACCCGATCTAATAGAGCCGGTGCCGAGCCGCCAAACCAGATTGGGATCTGCTGGCTTGGGCGCGGATTAATACTCGCTTTGTCTATGCGATGGAAGTCGCCGGTGTAGTCGAGCGAATCTTCGCTCCAAAGTTTGCGCATAACCTCCACCTGCTCGGCTTGGCGGCGCCCGCGATTATTAAACGTTTCATTTAGGCCGACGTACTCGACTTCATTCCAACCTACGCCGACGCCAAGGCGAAAGCGGTTATTCGAAAGTAGCGCAACCTCAGCGGCTTGTTTGGCGGCCAGCACAGTTTGTCGCTGAGGCAGGATCATCACGGTTGTGATCATTTCAAGTTTCTGGGTGACTGCGGCGATGAAGGCAAATGTAGTGAATGGCTCATGAAAGGCTACGTCTTTATCGTACGCGCCGCGAAAACCACCCTCTCGATCTGGGTCCGCGCCGAGCACATGGTCGTAGATCAACAGGTGACTGATACCGAGGTCTTCGACTCCCTGTGCGTAAGCCTTTATTGCGCCGGGATCGGTCCCGATTTCGTTGTGTGGAAATACCGCGCCGATTTGCATAACAGCTCCTCCTGTCTGGAAATTTTCATCAGTCTACGATGGGTGGAACGTCATTGGCCATAACTACCGAGTAGGGGTGGAATTATTTGTTAGCAGGGCCCAATCAGGCGCTATTGCGGCTATACTTTGCGCCCATTTTTTTGATTGAGATCTCATGTCGGAGCCTGCTGACAGCGCGCCATTTTCATTTGTCGAAATGGAGCATGACATTCTTAAGTTATGGCGGGACACGGATGCGTTCCAACAGTCGCTGGCCAATACTCGAGGCAAGAAACCGTATATTTTTTACGATGGCCCCCCGTTTGCGACGGGCTTACCTCATCATGGCCATCTAGTCGCCAGCACAATAAAAGACGTAGTTCCCCGGTATTGGACGATGAAAGGCCGCTATGTAATGCGGCGCTTTGGTTGGGATTGTCATGGGCTCCCAGTTGAACATGAGATTGACAAACAGCTAGGCATGTCGGCTCAGGACGCGTTGGAAAAGCTAGGCGTTGCGGGCTACAACAACGAATGTCGGGCGATTGTGCAGCGCTACGTTAAAGAATGGCGCCACACCATCACTCGGATTGGACGTTGGATCGATTTTGACAACGACTACAAGACCATGGATGCCTGGTATATGGAATCCGTATGGTGGGTGTTTAAGCAGCTATGGGATAAAGGTCTGATTTATCAGGGCGTGAAGGTGGTGCCCGTATCCACGGCGCTGGGTACGCCGTTAGCGAATTTCGAGGCCACATCAAACTACCAAGATGTGCAGGATCCGGCGATCACGGTTTTGCTGAAGCTGCTCGACGAGGACGCCTATCTCGCTATTTGGACTACAACGCCATGGACGCTTCCGTCCAATTTGGCGGTTTGTGTGGGCGATGATATCGACTACTCGCTGGTGCGTGATCCGGAGTCAGGCAAAGCAATTTACTTGGCAACAGAGCGGCTGGCTCATTATCAAGGCGATAACGAGTTTTCAGTGCTTGCAACAGTTAGTGGCCGTGAGCTTGTAGGCAGGCGCTATACGCCGGTTTTTGACTACTTTGCTGAAAAATCCGAGGAAGGCGCTTTTGTTGTAATCAGTGGTGAATATGTCACCACCGACAGCGGTACCGGGTTAGTGCATCAAGCTCCTGCGTTTGGTGAAGATGACTACAAGGCATTTCAAGCCAGTGGTTTAGAAGCTTTCGCCTGTCCGGTGACGTTGCAGGGTGAGTTTACTGACGAAGTGCCAGACTTTGCAGGGCGCCACGTTAAAGATGCTGACAAAGACATCATCGCAGTACTCAAAGCCAGTGATGCTTTGTATCGCCAAGAGGTGATTCAGCACAGTTATCCATATTGCTATCGCTCCGACACGCCTCTGATATACCGTGCTATTCCTTCTTGGTATGTGCGCGTCACGGCGATTAAAGACAACCTTAAGCTGGCCAACGAAAAAATAAACTGGGTACCGGAGCATATTAAGCATGGACGGTTCGGCAATTGGCTGGATGGTGCCATCGATTGGTCGATTTCTCGCAATCGAGTGTGGGGCACACCGCTGCCAGTGTGGATTAATGACGAAACCGGCAGCGCGCTTTGTGTGGGTTCCATTGAAGAGCTGTACAACTATACCGGCGAGCGGGTAGACGATTTGCATCGGGAATACGTTGACGCGCTCACTTTTCAGATCGACGGAGAGGCGGGTACTTATCGGCGGATAGAAGAGGTACTCGACTGCTGGTTTGAGTCGGGATCTATGCCCTATGCGCAACTTCATTATCCCTTCGAAAACGAAGATGTATTCAAAGCTGGTTTCCCGGCCGAATTCATTGCAGAAGGTTTAGACCAGACTCGCGGATGGTTCTATACCTTAACCGTGCTGGGCGCCGCCCTATTTGAGCGTCCCGCTTTTCGCAACGTGATTGTGAACGGCATGGTCATGGCTGAAGACGGCAAGAAAATGTCGAAAAGCCTGCGCAATTACACGCCGCCGGATGAATTGATGGAAACCTACGGGGCGGATGCGTTGCGACTTTACTCCATCAATTCCGGGCTAGTTAAAGGGGAAGAACAGCGTTTTGCCGATTCCGGTGTGCGCGATATGGTTCGTCGCGCCTTGCTACCTTGGTACAACGCCTACTCGTTCTTGCGCACCTATGCGGAAATTGATCAGTGGTCGCCAGAGAAAGGCCAGCATGAGGGCGAAAACGTCCTTGACCAGTGGATTATGTCGCGTTTGCAGACCCTAAAACAAACCGTAGCAACCGAGATGGAGGGCTATCGCCTCTATAACGTGGTGCCAGCGTTGTTCGCGTTTATAGAAGATTTAACGAACTGGTATATCCGACTCAATCGCGGGCGTTTTTGGGGTGAAGAAATCAGCGCGGATAAAATAGCCGCGTACAGCACGCTCTATGAAGTGCTCATGGAACTGTCCAAGGTTATGGCGCCGTTCGCGCCGTTTCTGTCCGAGCATTTATATCAGGCTTTAGCCGAGCTCGCCGGGCAGTCAGCCCAACCTAATTCTGTGCACCTATGCGATTATCCTGAAGCAGAGTCGGTCAAGGTAAAGCCGGGTTTAGAGACTGCGGTGGAGCGCATGCAGCAAGTCATCCTGTTGGGTCGGCAAAAGCGTGAAGAGGTCAAAATTGGGCTGCGTACGCCGTTGTCCAGCCTCACCATCATCAATTCAGATGAAGCTCTGCTTGACGATATGCGTAGGATCGAGCGGTACGTACAAGAAGAACTGAACGTGCAGTCGGTAGCATACTCGACCGACGAGTCCGCCTATATTGAGTTGTGTGCAAAGCCAAATTTTCCGCTTTTGGGTAAACGCTTGGGCAAGCGCATGAAATCGTTTGCGGCCGTTATCGATGTCTTAACACCTGAACAAATAGCGCTACTGCAGCAAAGTGGCCGGTTGGAATTGACTGTGGACGGTGAGACCGAGGTGTTTAGTGCAGAGGAAGTTCGAGTGCAGCAGCAAGCCCGAGCAGGCACTAACACCCTATCCAATAGTCAAATTGCGGTAGATCTGGATTGCCATCTGACTCCCGAGTTAATCCGCGGTGGCTATGCTAGAGAAGTAGTCAACCGAATCCAGCGAGCGCGCAAAGATATGAATTTTGCCGTCAGTGATCGAGTGGCCGTGAACTATACCGCGAAGGGTGAGTTGGCACAGGCTATCGGTGAGCATCGTGATTATGTGATGCATGAGACGCTATGTGTGGCGCTGGCAGATGCGTTGGACGAGGCAGCAGCGATAGAAACGGAAATCGACGGCCAGGCGTTGCGCTTTACAGTAACGCGTCGGGATAACTAAGCAGTGGCAGAGCTACGCTATGAGTTCGTCCCTGCGCTATCAGGTTCGGGTGCACATGTGGGCAGCTACCGCCGTCGCTTGCCAGTCAATCTTGTGCGTATGTATGAAAACGCTTTGGATTGGGAGCACTTGCCGCATTTGCACAAATCGAGCTTCAGCGCTCTAGATTTGTTGGATGCCGGTGCCTGGGGGTGGCGTGCAACCGTGGTTGACCAGCGTAAGGGCACCAGTAGCGTCATCGAGCTGCGTCTAGATCGGGACGCTCGGCGCTGGATAACGCGTACGATCGAGGGGCCAGCTAAGGGTGCAGAAATCTGGACTCACGTATTTGAAGTAACTCCGCAGGCGCTGGACATTGTGGTGGATTTTTTCGTGCCAGATGTAGATGCTGCGCAACGTGAGAAGGTTGGTAGAGCGTATGCGCGCGCATACGAAGTATTGTATGACGAAGATGTGCGCATGATGACCGAACGTCAGCAGCAACTGGATCGACGTATAGATGGCGTGCAAACCACCGAGACGATGTCATTGGGTACGCTCGATGAAATAAGTGCGCCGCTGACATTTACCTTGTCGGATCGTTTGTTTGTGCTCGACAAGACGGGTGATGATTGGGTGGTGTATCCCGAACGATGCCCCCATCAACTGGGGCCTTTGGCGCTGGCCGAAGACATACCGGAACAGGTGCATTGCGCGTGGCATGGCTATCGATTTGATCTTCAGTCCGGTGAATGTTTAGGCGACAGCAACTGTCGGCTGGGGCGCAGGCCCCAAGTGCGGATTGAGGCTGATCAGTTAAGCGTGCACTGGTAGTTTAATTGCCCGTAAACGTAGGCGTCGACTTTTCTAAATAACTCTTAACCGCCTCTGCGCGGTCTGTTGTTGCTGCGGCTAATAGGTTTTGGTCGGCGTCCATGTGCATTAGCGCGTGGTTTAGGGCGTTGGCAATTTGGTTGGTAGACTGTTTGATCATCTGTGCGGCGATAGGAGGCTTGTTGACGTAATGTGCGGCCATGTCGTTCACAGTGGTCGATAGAGCCTCTCTCGAAACGCATTGGTCCAGTAAGCCCCAATCGAGGAGTGTCTCTGAGTGCATGCGCTCGCCCCCGATAACTAGACGTTTGGCGCGCGCGGGGCCGATCAGATTGACGAGTAATGGCAAGCTCTTCCACATCAGATTAATGCCGATATCTATTTCTGGGTATTGGATAAAGCAGTCGTCGCTGCCGATGCGAAAATCGCAGGCGGTGGCCAGACAGGCGCCGCCGCCCATTGCTGCGCCATGCCAAGCGGCAATGGTGATTTGGTCAATACCTAGAACCGCCTCTATGGCCCGCTCGCCCATCCTTGCGCGGCGACGACGGAGTACGAAAGGCACGTCGTTTGCCTCGCCTGAATCGGATAGGTCTGCGCCGGAGCAAAAATGGGGGCCATTGCCAGTGATAACCACGACACGGATATCTGCATCCTCGCGTAAGGAAAGGGCTGCGTGCTCGACCTCCCATAAGTGGGCGTAATTCATAGCGTTGGCTTTTTTAACGCGATTAAAACGCAGCCATGCAACGTGGCCGATTTTGTCCAGTTCTATATGTTCGTATGGATAAGGCGATTCGGGCATAGGTGCTACCTGCGGGGGCGCAAAAGTGTTCGTTGAATAATAACGAATGCAACAAAAAACGGGGACCACTTTCGTGGTCCCCGTTTGGAGAGGGGGAGGGATATCCGAGGAGGGGAGGGGAGAGGAGGTTCGGATATCCCTCTAATTATTAGTGATGTGCGTCACCAATGAAGCCATGTTACTGGCGGTAACAAATATTTGCCACATTTAGTTACGCAACATGAGGTTGCTTATATGCAACATAGCGTATTAAATGAGATGAGCGGTAGGCTCACCGTATTTACTTTCGCGGTTAACTTTTGTTCAGCCGCGTACGCCCAATTGAGCTTGGTATAGCTGTCGCAACTCGGTCATCGCATCCTCGGTTTTAGTTTAGGTATTAATACATCGAGGGTTTAGTTTTTAGGGCATTCAAATGGATTGGGATGATTATAAATATTTCAGCGCTTTGGCGGCGACGCGTTCGGTACGCGCCGCTGCGGAGCAATTGGGTGTAAATCCGTCCACGGTGAGTCGGCGTTTGGAGCATTTTGAGCAGCGCTTGGGAGTGCAGCTTTTCACTCGTTCGCAGCGTGGCTTAACTATTACGCCAGAGGGCGCCGAGGTTATCGCTCGGGTCAATGAAATAGCTGCAGATCTTGGCAATATCGAAGGCAAGTTGGTTGGGCAAGATCAGCGGCTTTCCGGGCTAGTGCGCGTAGTGATTCCCGAGGTCATCGCGTTAAGCCTACTGGTCAAAGAACTTTCGCGGTTCCAGGATTTATATCCAGACATTGAAATCAGTATGGTACCCGGGCATCAGAGGCCTGACATCAACATACGTGAGGCCGATGTCCTTATTGAGCCCACAGATCATCCGGACGAACATTTGGTTGGGCGCGCACTGTCGCCTATTGCTATTGCGGCCTATGGTTCTCAAGAGTTGATCGACCGCGAGGCTAACGAGGGAGTGCGGCTCGGGGGAGAGGGTAACATTTGGGTTGAGTATTTAGCAGATAGCGAGATGAGCAGGGCCAGTCGTCGGTTACGCGTTGCTCATGCTCCCGATGCGCTTATTTTTGTGCGCAATCATAGCTTGTTGTTGCAGTTAGAATCCGTCCGTCAAGGCTTAGGATATGGGTTCCTGCCCTGCATCCTAGCGGAGTCAGATCCGAATCTTTCGCGCGTTGGCGATATTCCGCCTGTGCTTGGGCCGTCTATGTGGATGCTGACCCACCCAGATCTGCGGAACACAAAAAGAGTGAAGGTGTTTATGGATTTCGTTCGTGATATTTTCGAACGGCGCTCTCATGAATTACTTGGTGCAGAACTGAATAGCGCTTCACTCGGCTGAAATAATAATTTTCTCTATCCAAAAATGAAGGACTGAGCATGAGCGGTCACTCGCCTACATCCCATAGTTTCTATTCTCAACGTCTGCGATTGCAGTTTGTTGAGTGGGGGAACGTCCACGCGCCAACAATCGTATTTGTACATGGGGTTCGCGACCACAGTCGCACTTGGGATGATTTATTGGAACACTTTGCCGATGACTATCATATTGTTGCGCCGGATCTTCGCGGCCATGGAGACTCTGAGTGGGTTAAGGGATCGGGTTACGATTATTTGGACTACTTGTACGATTTGTACCAATTAATTGTGCAGAACGATTACGGGCCGGTTTATCTGGTGGGGCATAGTCTGGGCGGCGCCATCACGAGCTTCTTTGCTGGCATGTACCCTGAACTGGTCGCCAAGTTGGTGGTGATCGAGGGTATTGGGTTGTGGCAGCGCGATGCTGTCGAGATGCCACTGCGGGAAAAACTCAGAATTTGGGTCGAGGCCACGCAGAGTCTGGCGGATCGACAGCCGAAACGATACGACTCTCTTGAGGCCGCCTATCAGCGGATGCAGCAAGCCAATCCGCAGTTGAGTAGGGAGCAGGCTTACCATCTGACATTGCACGGCAGCGTGCGTCATGAAGACGGTCGCTTTACGTGGAAGTACGATAACTATACTTACAACTTTTCCATTATGGGCATTCGTGTTGAGGAAATGGCAGAGTTGTGGGAGTCCATTCAATGTCCGGTATTGTTGTTGAATGCTGAAAACGGGCTGGATAACCGGACGGGCCAGGATGGCACGTTGCTGCATTTCGCCAATGTTCAATTGCACGATATCCCAGACGCGGGCCATTGGACGCACCATGATCAACCCGAGGCGGTTGTTAATCACATCAAGACGTTTTTTTCAGCCTAGGGCAACTTATCCAGAAAGTCTGAAACGTCGCCAGCGTTGCCGCGAAACCGAATGCGCTGGTGTTTTTTACCCAATTGATAGTCGTACATTGGGTCGTAGTACTCGCGCAGTAAATAGTCGATCCAGGCTGTATGGCTGGCCCGCGCTGTGAATGCTTGGTTGAGGCGTTTTTGCAACGTTTGCAGACGTATCCTACCTAGCCGTTTGCCGATGCGTAGCAATGCGCTCTGATAGCGCTGATGCACGTGTTCTTTGGTTAAACCATGCTGCGCGGCCTCGTCGAGCGCTTGGTGTACGTATTCTTGCTCAATATGACCGACCCGCTGGTCAATATCGACCTCGAGCAAAGCGATATCAGCTTGTTGCATGCATTGGTGCCAGCGCTCAGGCAATCCGATACTGCCTATGGTGCGGCTTTCGTCCTCTACCACAAGGTTTTGCTGTGAATGTCTGAGATAATCTGCTGTGAGCGCGCATTCGAAGGTTACCGGTGACGGTTGCGGCGTTAGGCGTTGACCGAATGCCGAGCCTCGATGGTTAGCTCGACCCTCTAAATCTATACTGTTTTGCAATTGTCTAATGATGACAGTTTTAGCAGAACCGGTGCGACCGCTGAGTAACCAGAATGTTTTATCTGGCTGAGCGAGCGTTTCGAGGCTTTGACGTCTTAGTGCCTTAAAGCCGCCCTCGATCCTCGGACGTTGCACGCCGATGTCCGCCAGCCATTGTTGTACCAAGCCTGACCGCTGCCCCCCGCGCCAACACATGATATGAACGTTGTCATGCTCAGCACAAATGTTCTCCCAGCCCTTGATGCGTTGCTGGCGCAGTTCGCCGGATACTAGCTTGTGGCCCAAGGCTAGGGCTACGTCTGGGCCTTGTTGTTTGTAGGCGGTTCCTACTTGTCTGCGTTCGTCATCAGTTAAAAGTGGTGCATTAATGCTATTTGGGAAATGTCCCTTGGCGTATTCTTGTTCGGCACGAACATCCAAAAAGAATGGCTTTGTAGCCAGAAAGCGCTTTAGCGTATTGCTAGGGAGCCGGATCGACAATTCGGTCACCGGCCTTGAATTTGGATAAGTGTTTTTTAAGAATCTCTAGCACATCGTCGCGCTGTTGTGCCATCGCCTTTGCGATGGCTTGTTCTTGCTTGTCGATCGCGGTCGCGAAGTCGCCGTTTGCGGCATAGGTTGTTGCCCAAGTGTCCAAATATTCTGGACGGTCTCGTGCGGCCTCATCTGCAGCCATTAACTTGTCCATTATGTTGCGAGCGTAGCGACTATCACGCAGGCTGCTGGTGGCCGTCGTGGCGAGGGTCCATGAGACTTCATTGATGATTTCGGCGGCGCCGTGATGGTGCGAGCCCGCATTGCGCACGGCCTTTTTGTACCACTTTAAGGCTCGCCTACTCGACTTAGGAACGGCGATTCCGCGCGCGCTTAAATTGCCGAGCACCACCATGGCCTCTGCATGGTCGGTATCGGCTAATTCCAACAACCACGGCATTAAGCGCTCGTGGGCGGAGATACTTTCTTGGCCGGTGGCACTGGTGAGATATCGCGCGTAGGTGATTATTGCAGCTGGATTTTGCAATGCCGCGGCCTGCTCGAGGTATTGTTTTGCGGCATCCGGATTCGCCTCTAAACGTTGTCCGGTGCGGAATTGATGGCCCAGATAAAGTAGGGCCTCGGCTTTGCCGAGTTGCCCCGCTTGTTCTAATAAAGTGACCCCCTCAGCGCTATTGGCATCGCCATAAAAGCCTTCTATGTACAGGCGCCCAAGCGCGTACATAGAGTCCACAGAGCCAAGTGCTATGGCTTGCAGGTGATTTTCAAGTGCGAGTTGCTTAAATTCTGCCGCTGTCGGTGTTGCGTGGTCTGCATCTTCTGGGTTTTGTCCTGATTCTTGCTTGTCGGCGGCTCCCGCTTTAAACCAGTAGATTCTAGCCAGCAGTGTATTTGCCAAAACGTTCCCCGGTCTCGCCGCCACCTCTAGCCAACTGATTGCAGCGTCGAAACGATTTTGCTTGGCCAGAAATGTCCCAATAGAGGCTTGCGCTGCGGAATCATTGCTGCTCGCTAATTCCCGCAGCAATGGCCAGGGATTGTTGGGTTGCGCCGTCTGCGCATCGGCCAGATCTGCAGACAGTGGCTGCAGTAGCGGCGTCAGATCATAGTGCAGAGTGCGCAACGGTTGGTCGTTATTCTCACGCGCAAGCAGCGTCAGTCCAAGCGGCGTTTCAATATTGTTTTGGTAAAGTGCCCCGGTTTCGAGCAGGCCTTGAGTCATCAACAGCGCTCGTGCGTCACTGATGCTAAACACCGTGTAAGGGGCTTCGGTGCTGCCGTTGGCTTCGTGGGTAACGGTGTTACGTAAGTGACTGAGCCAAGAGGCATGCAGCTGCGCGGTATCACTGGCCTCTAAATTGCGATAGAACTTTTCGAGGACCAAATGGCCGGTAATGCTCGCCGGATAAATTTCTAAAATGGCTGAGCCGACTGAGCCCAGACGCAGCGGTTCGTCTGTCGCTAATGCCAGAGCCTGAGCCTCAAGTTCGGACAAGCGCAGATACTTGGCTGCGGCGTCGGGCTGGGATAGAAATTCTTGCTGCATTGGCGCAATGCTGGGTAGGGGTATGCCGTTATGTTCGACCAAAGGAAGTTTCGCCGCGCCGGTTTGGCAGCCGCTGGAGAGTAGCCCGAGGCTGAAAAAAAGACAGAGAAAGAGCTGTGGGGAGCGCTGGATGTTCATCGAGGTGTTATAGCATTGTCGTGATGTGGATGAAACTCGGCGACGCCCGCTGTGAGGGAGTGTCTAGGTCTATTCTCGCTCGTTGATAAAAATATTTCTGGGGTCATCCAATGTTTTCAGTAGATAATGCGCGCATTCGGTTAGTCGCGGAGTCCGTTTGAGCCCAAGCGCTGAAGGTGCGAGCGACAGGTCCTGCAGCAATAGTGAGAACAGTAAGGTTGAACGCAGACGCAAGTGCAAGTAATGAGTAAAACCAGAAGTGGAGAGATAGGTTGGCGCGAGTATTTGGCGCTGCCAGAGCTTGGCATTGACTCTATAAAGGCGAAGGTTGATACCGGTGCATTGACCTCTGCGATTCATGCAACGGAAATTCAGTTCAGCACAGTCGATGGGAAATCCTGGGTAGATTTCACCGTCCCGACGAGTCAATTTAGCGATGCGCTCACTGTGCGCTGTCGTGCCCCGCTGGTTGGGTACCGAAAAGTGCGAAATTCTGGAGGTGTTCAAGATGAGCGAGCGGTCATCGAAACGAAAGTATCTATTGGTGGTCAGCTCCGCACTATTGAGTTGACTCTAGCGTCGCGCACGAACATGCGTTTTCGGATGTTGCTGGGTCGCAGCGGTATCCCTGATGGCTATTACGTCATTCCGGGCAAGTCCTATTTGCTCGGTGGATTTAAAGGTAGCCATGAATTTGGCGAGGAAGAGGAGTAAAGCGGATCAATGTTGAGTAATGGTGCCAATCTATCAATCTCGCGTTGCTTGCAGTGCCAAATCTTGGAAGCAGTGTTTTGAATATTGCGATCTTATCGCGTGGGCCGAACTTGTATTCGACAAGTCGACTGCGTCAGGCGTGTGAAGAGTCGGGTCATAAGGTTCGTGTCATTGACCACTTGCGCTGCTTTGTCGACATCACCTCAGATAATCCCTCGGTGCACTATCTGAAAGAGGAGTTTCGGGCCAAGGATTTCGATGCCGTTATCCCGCGCATTGGCGCGTCGGTAACCTTTTATGGCTGCGCTATGGTGCGACAGTTTGAAATGATGGGCGTTCACTCGCTGAATGAGTCCGTCGCAATTACGCGTGCCCGGGACAAACTTCGGAGTCTGCAACTCTTGGCGCGCAAGGGTGTCGGTATTCCGGTAACGTCTTTTGCTCACACGCCAGACAATGTGCATGGCTTGATTCGCGAGGTGGGCGGCTCTCCATTGGTGATTAAGCTGCTGGAAGGGACTCAAGGCAAAGGCGTGGTGCTTGCCGAGACCCAAAAGGCGGCAGAGAGTGTTATTCAGGCGTTTATGGAAACCAATACCAACATATTGGTGCAGGAATATATTCGCGAGGCTGGGGGGTCAGATATCCGCTGCTTTGTTATTGGTAATAAAGTGGTTGCGGCCATTCGTCGTCAAGCCAGCGAGGGTGAATTTCGCAGTAATTTGCACCGTGGCGGTTCTGCGCACCAAGTAACGTTGACCCCTCAAGAACGGGCGACTGCGGTAAAAGCAGCGCGCTATCTGGGTCTGAATGTATGCGGAGTGGACATTCTTAGATCAGATCGCGGACCATTAGTCATGGAAGTGAATGCCTCGCCCGGCCTGCGGGGTGTGGAAGAGGTTACCCAAGTAGATGTCGCTACACTGATCGTGCAATTTATAGAAAAAAATTCTAAGCCAAACCGTACAAAAACCAAGGGCAAAGGCTAAAATTCTGTCACGGGTTACTGAGTCAGTAGCCTTAATTTAGGCAATCGAGAAGCGCTATGTTTGGACTTTTTAAATCTGAATTACCCACCCAGCAGACCGCCTTGCCGGGCCGAGACGAGCTTATGCCCTTGCCTCCTGGGCACTTTGTGCACGGGCGGACATTGCAGGCACCGTTTCCCGCGCAGTGCGAGCAAATATTGCTGGCTATGGGGTGTTTTTGGGGCGCTGAACGAATGTTCTGGCAGTTACCCGGAGTGTATTCCACAGCGGTAGGTTACGCTGGCGGATTTACGGCTAATCCGACCTACGAGGAAGTATGCTCTGGCGGGACTGGTCATACGGAAGCTGTGCTGGTGGTCTACGACCCTCAACAGGTTGAATTAGCGGATATTTTAAAGACCTTTTGGCAAGGTCATGATCCGACCCAAGGCATGCGCCAGGGCAACGACCATGGATCCCAATACCGTTCCGCGGTCTACGCCTATAGCGAGCAACAACTGAGCCAAGTTCAGGCGAGTGCGGCAATCTTTCAAGAGGCTTTAAATGTTGCTGGTTATGGACAGATTACCAGCGAACTTAGCATGGCCGGCGAATTCTATTACGCGGAGCATTATCACCAGCAGTACTTAGCGAAGGTGCCCAACGGTTACTGTGGTCTTGGGGGTACCGGAGTAGGGTGCGATTTGGGCGCACTAGGGGTCGATCTTTAGCAGATTTGCTAACTAATTTTTGTCCTTGCAATGCCGCAGCGCTGACAGCGCTGAATACTGATAAGGCGACCTTGTTTAACGTCGAATTGCTTTTTGTCATCGTCTACCCATTTGTGAAAACCGCGTGCGCACAGGGTTTTGCCTTGGGCGGTTTGTTTACGCTGCAGCTTGCGGAACTTGCCTAAATCAGTTGGACGGTTGGTCTTGGTCATAGCCAGACTTTACACAACTATGGGCCTGGGTAGTCCATTGTGTTGGTGTTGCGATTGGCCTTGTTGGTCATCGCGGTTACCATGCCGGCCCCTTCGGACGTTTGCGGTGCTTTGTCCAAGCGGTGAAACCTGTAGTACAACCGGCGCATCGCCTCGGGTCTGTATCGTCGGCGTGTGAGCAACAAGAGGATAGGTATGTCGAAACTCGGCATCGGCATTGATTTTGGAACCAGCAATTCAGCGGCTGCAGTTTTTGACGGCGAGCGGCTGCAGCTCGTGCGTCTTGAACAAGATGACGACATCATTCCCTCGGCGACCTATATTGATCGGTCGCTGACTGCTCAGACCGGTCAGCAGGCGGTAAGGCAATATATTGCTGATAACACTGGCCGGACGGTGGAGCTGATTCCAGAGGTAGTAGGCGAAACCAGTCAATTTGTGGAAGGCGGTGGCGGCGAAGAAGTTGCGGAGGTCGATACGGCAACGCAGAAGATTTACGGCGCTCCGATCACAGACAGTGGTATGCAAGGACGTCTTTTCCGCGGTACCAAGCGCTTGCTCGGTGACGAAAGCGTTCGCAGGTTAATGGTATTTGACCAGCCGTTTAGACTCGTTGCTCTGATAACCCCGCTATTATTGCGTATTCGCAAGTCTATTGAGCAGCGCGTAGGTGCAGTAAATGCAGCTCACCTAGGCTATCCGGTGAACTTCGAAGGCCGTGATCAATTTGCCAACGATCTGGCGTTGAATAGACTTGGTGAGGCCTTCAATTATGCTGGGATAAAGACCCAAGATTTTTTTCCTGAACCTATTGCCGCGGCGGTGAGTTATCTGCACAGCAACCCAAATGCTGAAGGGGAATTGCTGCTGACACTGGATTTCGGTGGTGGCACCTTGGATTTTTGTGTGTTGCGACGGCAGGGTCAGGATTTTGAAGTGGTCGCTACTCATGGCATCGGTTTGGGTGGTGATCATCTTGACCAATTACTGTTTCGCAAGCTCTTGTTTCCGCATTTAGGTAAGGGGCAGGTCTGGCGTCGGCGTGGCTTTGATCGGGAGATTGAGACCCAGTTTCCGTTTGAAGATTTTGAAGAACTGCTCGTGAATTGGGCGATTACCTATACCTTGAACCAAAATCGCTATACGACACCGGTTATGGAATGCATTGCTGCAGGCGGGCCCGGTCAAAAGCAATTCGAGCGGCTGCGTGATGTCATAAAGCATAATTTGAGTTATTTGTTATTTTCTCGAATTAAAGAGTTCAAAGCAGAGTTATCCAATCTTGATCAAGCGGTTCTAGACATTCCGGAAATTGATCTGGCCATCCCCATGCGGCGCTCAGAGTTCGAAATGCTCATTCGTGAACCGATCAGGGCTGTCGCGGACGCCTTGGATATGGTCGTCTCCAAGGCTGGGCTGCAACATGACGATATTGCGATTGTCCTGCGCACGGGGGGATCCAGTTTAATTCCAGCGGTTAACGATCTGTTGACCGAGCGTTTCGAGGGTCGAGTGGTAGACCACGATCCATTTACCAGTGTTGCTGCCGGTTTAGCGATCGCCAACTTCCGGCAGTTGCGCTACACCGCATAGCGGTGCCTGCAGTCAATCGACCTCGTGGGGCGGCTGCCAGTTTGGGTCTACTGTGGTGAAGAATGACTTGAGAATTCGGTAGGTTAGTCCCCAGACAAAGTGGCCACGCTCCAATCTATAGCCATTAAACACGGTCGGTCGACCGGCCATAGGCATTGTCTGTGTACTGTGCAATGAATTTGCCGCCAATACGTTCAAGGGCGCCCAAACCACTTCGGCTACTTCATGGTTCGGCGTAAATATTGGATCGCCGGTTATTTGAAAGACGTGGGGAGCTATGAGCATGTTCAGAACTCGGCCTCTTGGCTGTGCTTGCTCGTGATCCAGTGCGCCCAGATATTTGGAGCCGCTCAAATCAAGGCCAATCTCCTCGGACGTTTCGCGCATAGCGGCCCCCCGCAGCCCGTCGTCGTAGCTTTCTCTGTGGCCACCAGGAAAAGCCATATGCCCGGACCAAGGGTCCCCGACTCTCTCGGCACGTTTGATGAATAAAATGTCAGTGCAATCTGGTGCATCGGGCTGCCGGCGCAGGATAATCGCGACAGCCGCCTCGCGGGTATCGGCATTAGTTTGGCCGAACTGGGCGTCGTAGCAGGCTAAGTTTTCAGTAACTTTGTTCAACACAAGCTGGATTACCGCGAAAATGGCATCATTACGTTCTACTTTAACGGCTGTGAAGCGTTCACGCGAGTTATGGAGATTTTGAGTGACAGAAAAGCACGTGCATACAGGCCGCGAAGCGGCCTTGGCCAGCGAGAGCAACCATTGCTTTGTTTGCGGGCCTGCAAATCCAATTGGCCTTGGGGTTAAATTTGCTCTTGATGGCGAGATCTGCCGAGGACAGTTCACCCCTGAAGCTGTGCACATGGGTTATCGCAACGTCACCCATGGTGGCATTGTGTTCAGCTTGTTAGATGACGTTATGGCGAACTGGCTGTGGTTGCAGGGTTTGCAGTGCTTCACTGCCCGAGCGGACATCCGCTATCGAAGTGAACTGATGATAGGCACTCCAGTGCGCTTGGAGGGCTGGTGCGACAAGCGCAAAGGTCGTTTGGCGCAAATGCAGGGGCGCGTCATCCGCACTGCAGATGATTTTGTAGTAGCAGAGGCCGGCGGCGCATTTATGCTCAATGTCAGTTGAGGGCTGGCTTCAACCGCCGTTATGTTGTTGAATTTGTGTGTAGGAAACAAGGACAGAAAGGGGCGGAAATGGCTTATATCGTAATTGTTGCAATGTTAGCGCTTTTGCAATTTGTGTATTTTATGGTGGAGGTTGGTCGCGCACGCGGTCGCTGCGGTATTGCCGCGCCGGCCACTACTGGCAATGAAGAGTTTGAGCGTTATTTTCGGGTTCAACAAAATACTCTGGAACAGCTGGTGATTTTTTTGCCGGCATTGGTTGCCGCTGGAATGTTTGGCAATGCATTTGTTGCAGCGCCCATCGGCCTGTTGTTTGTCGTGGGCCGCGCGTTATACGCGCGCGCCTATGTCCGTGATCCGAGCTCTCGAACCATAGGGTTTACATTAAGTCTTTTGGCAAATTTAGCGCTTATCGGCGCAGCACTTTGGGGCGCTTTTCGGCAAGCATTCTAAACCGCGGTGGCTTGTTTAGGCTGGGTATTTTTTGCCCAGCCAGTCGAGTAGTGCGGCATTGGTGTCGTCAGGCCGTTCTTGCTGGATCCAATGACCGCAGGGGAATGACTGTACGGTGAGATCGCCCACAAATTCTTCCAGATTGTCGGATTTTGGCACCATGTCGTAGTCGCCATAGATCATTAGTGTGGGTTGGTGAATGTACTGTTCAAATGCGCCGATGATCTCCCAGTTGCGACTAAAGTTTCGGTACCAATTGATGCCTCCAGTAAAGCCGGAGATAGCAAAGGCATCCAAGAAAACTTGCATTTCCTCATCAGACATAAGCGGATCGCCGGGCATGCCTTTTGCCAATTCCGGCGATCTGGCCATATTGATCATATTCATGCCCGGGCCCAGCTCCACGGCAGGATGCTGCCATTGATTGGTTCGATACATATTGTTTAGAAATTGCTCGGTATGGTTTGCAAAGACCTCGTCAGCCACCCCCTGTTGCCGGTTGAAATGCACGATGTAAAAGTCGCCGCCGAGCATTTTTTCCCAGAATCCGACCCACTCGCTGGTGCCTCGCTGCATAAAGGGCACGCTGAGATTGGCTACGGCGCTGACCCGCTGACGATGCATCATGGCTAGATTCCAGACTATGATGGCGCCCCAATCGTGGCCGACAAAGCCGGCTTTTTCATAACCGAAGTGATCCAACAGCCCAATCAAATCGCCGGTTAAGTGTTCGATATCGTACTCGGTCACCGCTTCGGGCCGACTGGAATTTCCGTAGCCGCGCTGATTCGGCACGATGACATGGTAACCCGCGTCCACTAGAGGCTGGATCTGAAAGCGCCAGGAATATGCGTGTTCTGGCCACCCGTGGCAGAGCACTAGCGGCATGCCTTCTCCTGCACTAAACACTTCTAACCCGACACCGTTCACCTCGATTATTTGCGGCTGCGGAAAATCCATGGTTACTCCCTCACTGTATTCGCGTAAATATTTCAGGGGTGAATGTAACTGATTTGCTGGGTAATTGGGCCTGCAGTCGGTAGGGTAGAGATAGCTAATCTTGTCAGCGAGGAGGGTGATGTGGCAGCGGTAGACCAGGACAAACTGGGCGATTTTCTAAAGCAAACGGGCGGCATGGTTGCCGCAGGATTTAACTGTGCGATTACGGTATTGGGTGATCGGCTCGGGTTATTTGAAACCTTGTATGCTATCGGCCCTTGCGACAGCGCGACCTTAGCCAAAAAATTGCACCTCCACGAGCGCTGGGTGCGCGAATGGTTGCAACACCAAGCCTGTGTGGGGCAGGTGGACTACGATCCTAACAGCGGTGTTTTTGCGCTCTCTGCCGAGGCCCATGCTGTACTGGTAGATGCTGATCATCCAGCCTATCTCATGGGGGCCTATGATGCGGCACTGGCGGTTTTTCCTGCGGTGGAAACGTTGCAACGGTCATTCCGCACCGGTTTGGGTATGAGCTATGACGAGCACGGACCCAATTGCGCATGCGGTATCGAGCGAATGGGAGCGTTTTCGAAGCAGCACCGATTGGTGCCGGAGATGCTGCCAATGATTCCGCATATGCAAGAGCGCTTGACTGCGGGAGCAAAGGTCGCCGATGTGGGCTGTGGTGGCGCATTATCAACGATCGCCATGGCGCAAGCGTTTCCAAATTCGCAGTTTGTCGGCTACGACACTTCCGAGGAGGCTTTGCAACGCGCGCGGGCGAATGTCGCAGAATCGGGTGTAACAAATATTCAGCTGAGTAATCCGCTGCACGAGCCGTTACCGCAACAGCCGACTTTTGATCTGGTAACGACGTTTGATGTTGTCCACGATACGCCGTACCCAGATCGTCTCATTACTGACATTTACAATGCGTTGAGAGCAGAAAGCTACTGGCTCTGCGAGGACATAAAAGGCTTCGAGACGTTTACAGAAAATCTGCAAAATCATCCGATGGCTGGGTTGTTGTACGGATTTTCCGTGATGGTGTGTATGAACTCGGGTATGTCGACGGAGGATGGGGCCGGGCTCGGCACGCTTGGATTCACCCGCAATCTTGCGGAGCAAATGACCAAGGTGGCGGGCTTTGACGATTTTTCCCAGCTCGATATCGAGAGCCCGATGAACAGTTATTATCTGTTGAAGAAAGCCTGAGCTGCTATAACCAACTGATGACGGATAACAATGACCGAACTGTTACGGATACCCATAGTTTGTTGGTGGGATATTTGTTGTGGATTTTCGGTTTTTTGGGCGCTCACCGGTTTTATTTTGGTCGGCCGATCAGCGGTACAGTGTACTTATTTACCTTGGGTTTGCTGGGTATCGGTTGGCTCGTAGACTTGTTTTTGATGCCTCGTTTAGAGCGGCAGGCAGACTATAGTTACGCGGCCGGGCCTATAAATTACACAGTAGTTTGGATATTGCTGGTGTTTTTAGGTCTTCTTGGGCTCCACCGTTTTTATCTGGGTAAGCCTTGGACCGGCCTCCTCTATCTTCTAACCTGTGGCGTTTTTTTGTTGGGTGTAATTTATGACTGGTGGACGATTAATGATCAGATCTCTGAAGAGAACCTTCATTATCAAGCTGTTTAACGCGCCTACAGTTGCGCTTCGGGTCGTAGCGGGCTCTCTTTTCCATGCAGCTGAAGCGTTGTATCCCATTTTGCTGGCGCATCTGGAGCGTTGTTTCTGCGCTATTGCGGATCGAGTGGAATCCCGGTTACATCGGCGATGCGAGTTAAGCCACCTGCTCTGCGCCGGTGAAAGCGGCGCCAGCGTGACCAAGGGTCTACCAGCTTTGACTACGCGCCTGGCGTAGACTTGGGCTCAGCAGAACGTTGTCGGGGTACAGCCTATTAATACCTCATGAGGGGAACCTATCCGTTTGCACATCCGCTGCCCACGGTGATCTGGGTTAAGGCGCTGCTTGAATTAAATCGTCAAAGCGTAGACTCTCGCAACTCTCACTGATCTGAGTAAAGAGCGTAGTAGCTATGAGCGAATCTAAACACCGCAGCCCGACATCCACGGGTTTTGACACCTTAGCCTTACATGCGGGCCAATCGCCCGATCCGACCACAGGTGCCCGAGCGACACCCATATATCAATCTGCGGCATTCGTGTTTCCAGATTCAGACGTTGCGGCGGGTTTATTCAATATTGAGCGAGCTGGCCATGTTTACTCGCGATTGTCCAATCCAACAAATGCTGTGTTGGAAGAGCGTATGGCGGCTCTGGATCATGGTATTGGTGCGGTGGTCACAGCCAGCGGTCAAGCGGCAATGCACCTTGCGGTAACGACGTTGCTCAGCGCTGGCGATCATATTGTTTCATCGCGATCATTGTATGGTGGCACGCATAATTTGTTGGAGTACACGCTCTCTCGCTTCGGAATCAGCACGACCTTTGTAGATCCCCGCGACCCGGCTGCGTTCGCCGCAGCAATTCAAGACAACACTAAATTGCTTTTTGGCGAGGTTCTAGGGAACCCCGGTTTAGAGGTCCTTGATATCCCTAAAATATCTGCGGTGGCACATGATAATGGGTTGCCATTGCTAGTGGATGCCACCTTCACGACGCCCTACTTGTGCCGGCCGATTGACCTAGGTGCCGACTTGGTGATGCATTCGGCTACTAAGTTTCTCAGTGGCCATGGCGTGGTCATTGGTGGCGTGGTGGTGGACGGCGGTACTTTTGATTGGATGGCAAATGACAAGTTCCCGACCCTTTCGAAGCCCTATGCAGGTTTCCATGATCTCGTTTTCGCTGAGGAATTTGGTCCGCAAGCGTTTATTACTCGTGCGCGCAAAGAAGGAATTCGAGATTTTGGTGCCTGTATGGCACCGATGACTGCGTTCCAAATTCTGCAAGGATTGGAGACACTGCCACTGCGAATGCAACGGCATGTCAGTAATGCGTTAGAGGTAGCGCATTATTTAGAAGCACATGCATTGGTCGAGCATGTAAGTCATCCTGGATTGAGCAGTCATCCCGACTATGAGTTGGCAAAAGAAATTTTGCCGCTGGGTGCGGGAGCGGTGTTTAGCTTTGAACTGCATGGTGGTCGTGAAGCGGGGCGGGTATTTATTGAAAACCTGTCACTGTTCTCGCACTTAGCTAATGTGGGTGATGCGAAATCTTTGGTGATCCACCCTGCAAGTACGACGCATCATCGAGTGGAAGAGCAAGCGCTGCGCTCGGCGGGAATTGGGCCAGGGCTTGTCCGTCTGAGTGTTGGCTTGGAAGACCCGAGAGATTTAATAAGTGATCTGAAAGGCGCACTGCGCGCGGTAGAGAGAGGGCTAAGCGGTAAGTCATGAGGATAGATATAAACGGCAATGAGGTGTTTTACGGTACTGGTAGTGGTACGCCCAGCGATGCCGCGAACACCCTAATTTTTGTTCATGGGGCTGGTTTTGATCATACGATCTGGGTAATGCCGGCGCGCTATTTCGCGCGTCATGGTTGGCGCGTTGTTGCGTTAGATCTGCCTGGCCATGGTCGTAGTCAAGGACAAGCGCTGACGTCGATTGCGCAAATGGCGGATTGGTTGGCTCAGGTGATCGATGCTGTGAGCCCTAATCAGCAGGCGAGTGTGGTCGGCCACAGCATGGGTTCTTTAGTGGCAATGAGCTTGGCTGCCCGTCATGCCAATAAGGTGCAGAAGCTGGCTTTGCTGGGTACGTCCGCTCCTATGCCAGTCGCCGACGTTTTACTGAATGCGGCACTGGATAATGATCAGGCCGCAATTGATATGACGAATACCTGGAGCCACAGTGCTCGAGGCAGCTTGGGGAGCAGTCAAAATCCAGGGGTGTCGAATTTGCATATTGGTGAGCGGCTGCTGCAGCAGGCTGGCGCGGGAGTGTTTCATACCGATCTGGCTGCGTGCAATGGCTTCACCGCCGATGGGTTAGCTGAGGTTAAACAACCGACATTGGTTATTATTGGTGACGAAGACAAGATGACGCCGCCTCGCGCGGGGCTCGCTGTTGCCGACCAGTTGCCTCATGTGCAGCAGCGACGGCTTGCTGGCTGTGGTCATTCAATGCTGTCGGAACAGCCAAACCAAGTATTGGATGAATTAGCTGCGTTTTTGCCGTCTTAGTCTCTCTTGCCAAGGTTGTCTGCGGTAAGAATATGCTCAAGTGTTGCTTGCAACGCGTCATACTGGCCGCCAAAGAAATGATCCGCAGCGGTGAGTTTGTGCGCTGATATGTTACCTACTGTTGGGAACGCCGTGGGGTTAACGTAGTCGTCTGCTGAGCCATAGATGATGTCTGTGGGTGTTGTGCTGGCATTGATAGGGCAGTGCATGGCTGCATTAGGCGGTGCCACCAATATGCGTCGTTGGACGTTAGGGTGTTCGGCGCAGTGACAGATCACATAGGCGCCGAATGAGTAACCAAGAGTTATAAACTGAGCATGGGCGGTGTTGTCGGTCAACCAGTTGAGAATTGCGGTGAGATCAGCGGTCTCTGCCGGTACTGTAGCGTTGGGTATATGTTTTCCTGCGCTGCTGCCGACCCCACGAAAATTAAACCTTAACCAGCCCAACCCTACGCTTTGGGCGCTGGCAGCAGCACTATCCAGGACCGCGTCATGCATAGAGCCACCATAGAGTGGATGGGGATGACACATAATCATTGTGGGTAAGCGGGGCTGACCGCGTTGAAATTCAGCTTGCAGCGGCCCTTGTTCGGCTTCTATAAAAAGTTCTTGGGCTGCGGTCATCGACAAAATCGCTATGTTGTAAAATCATCCGGAATTTTACTTTTTTGTTTTTTCTAGGTCTTGTTTTTTTCGCCGCGTAGCACATTTTTCGCGCTAAATTACGCGCAGGAAATTAGCCTACAAGCAAACCGGCCACGCGGTTGTGCAGCGATTTTTCAAGCCGCCGTGCATGTGCTTTGGGATCGAGTTGCGCCGAGACTACACCGGTTGAGTGAAGCACCAGCGCTTGCGGGCGATTCGTTTATGGTGGACGAGCCGCGTATGCGCGCTGGGTTAAAGTCTCGGTATCGGGAGTGAGTTAATAGTGGAGTGAACTATGATCGAGTTGTACACATGGCCAACGCCAAACGGACGTAAAATTTCCATCGCTTTGGAAGAATTTGCAGCGCCCTATGAGGTGCATCCAGTAAATTTACAGAATGACGAGCAGTTCGAAGAGCGCTTTCTCGGTATCAGTCCAAATAACAAAATTCCAGCGATCGTGGACCGAGAGAGTGGCCAAGCGCTGATGGAGAGTGGGGCTATTCTGCTTTATCTTGCAGACAAATTTGATAATTTCTGGGGCGCTGATCGGTGGCAAACGATGCAGTGGCTAATGCTGCAGATGGCCAGCGTTGGCCCGATGCTCGGTCAGGTCCATTACTTCTGCAAATATAATTCGGGCAAGGCTCCCTATGCTGAAGAACGTTTTCGTAACGAAGCGCTGCGGCTCTACGGTGTGCTGGATCGTCGACTTGCCCAACAAGAGTTTCTTAGCAGCACCTATTCCATAGCGGATATGGCTACCTGGCCGTGGATTTCGCGGTTTGAGTGGCAGCAAATTGATTTAACGACGTTCCCCAATGTGTGCCGCTGGTATCAGCAGATTGCTGAGCGTGCACCGGTGCAGCGCGGCTATGATGTGCCTAGTTACGTTAACGACATTCCTATGCCCGCGCGTTGACTGCTCTATTGGCTAGTCAAGAACGGTGGCGAGGTCTTTCAGCATTTGTTCAAGTTGCTGCGGGGTGTAGGGTTCAGCGTTGCCGACGCCCCACACCGGCGCTGGCCATGCGGCATCACGTTCGAAGCGTGCGATGATATGAATGTGCAGTTGTGGTACCTGATTACCGAGCGCGGCGACGTTCATTTTTTCTGCATTTGTATATTGGGCCAGTCCCTTGCTGACGCGCAATATGGTTCGATAAACGTGCTGTTGCTGTTGTTCGTCTAACTCGTATAGCTCTCGTATTTCGGTTACTTGGGGTACCAAAATGATCCAAGGGTAGCGGGCGTCATCCATCAGTAGGATTTGGCATTGAGCCGTGCTTGAGATCAAGTGCGTATCGGCTTGTAGCTTTGGATGCAGTTGGAAAGCCATAGTTGGGCGTCCTTGTTAAATGTTTCGCAGGGCCGTTAACTTAACTCGATGACGGCGAAGAGGCCGATAGCGATCGCTCCACCTAAGGCTAAAATTTTTAAAAATACCTGAGCATCGCTGAATTCGGCGGCTGGGGAGTTTTCCTCATTCTTCGCCTGGCGGCGGGTGCCGATACCAAATAGTGCAAACAACAACAGAACTATGGGTAGTAAGTACAGTAGGAATGCGCGCATTAGCTCTCTTTAATTCGTTTAACAGTAGCTGTTCCAATAGGGGATAGAGTATCAGTTCCCAGCCTCTTGGCAGAGTTGACGCGGTCACAGGCTGAAAAATATGGAGGTCCATTGTCGTTCCAGCTTTATGTCTGTCGAGCGGTTGTGTTTCCGTGCGCCGCAACCCATGATAAATCGACGAAAAATACATCTGGCACATACGCTCAGTGGCTTCATAATACGCAGAAGTCAGCGTTTGACGTACTCCTAAAACCGTAGGGCATTTATGGAAAATATGACACCAGAAGAGCGCGACGCGCCGATCTACTCGACATTTACAGAGCTGTATAGCCGAGGGTTTTCGCTGGATATAGGCATCTGCGTTTTTGTTGGGGGGATTCATGTCGCAGCGATCGTGTTGGCAGCATGGGCGGCATTTTTGGCGCCTGATCAGTGGGGCGCGATAGCGGGCGTCTGGGCTTTAAGCCACTTCGTCCTGGGCTCTGTCTCGACGACGCTTTATTCCCACAGACTCATTACCCACAACGCCACAAGGCAGGTCGCTCTTCCGGTACACCTATTTTTCTGCCTATTTGGCCAGATCTTCAGTGTTCAGGGCAGTGTCAGAGCGTGGGCCGCGAACCACGTGTTGCATCATGGGGTAGATCGCCATGGGAAAAAGGAGATCGACCCGTACAGCGCGACTTGGTTTCCAGATACCTTGCGCAATTTTTTGTGGTCTCACACGCTTACGCACTTATTCAATCACCCAGAGTCCGATGAGCGCCGCCGGGCGCAAAACGCTACCCGTCACAAGGTGATCGTATGGCAGGACAAATTTTATGGGCTTTTGACCACTTTCTGGCTGTTCCTATTTCCGATGGGGCTTGGTTATGCGCTTGGCGGCTGGGCCGGATTTTTTGCCCTCTTGACCGGTTCCATGGTCGGTAGTGTGCTGGTTCAGCACAATACGTGGACGGTCAATAGCGTGACGCATATGTGGGGTTGGACGAAGGGGCTAAGAAGTTCAGCTGTAAATAATTATTTCTGGTTGGGGCCGTTTGGCGAGGGTAACCATCACGGAGACCATCACGATTTGCCACGGGATTACCGGAACGGTTTCGGTTGGTCTGGTTGGCTGCTCGACCCCACTCGTTACGGGATTTTGCTGCTCCGCGCCTTACGTTTGGTCGGACCATTAAATCGGGCCAGCAAGCGCGAGGAAGCGGAAGTCGTCGCGTCGCGAAAATTAGCGAAACTGGAAGCGCGGTCAAAGCTTTGTTCGGAAGCGTCGGACTTATATCAACAATTTGAAGTACGCGTTTTAGAGTTGCGAAAAGAGTGGCTGGAAGCGGTTTCACGCTGGGAGGCATTGCGCAAAGAGTCAAAGCTAGTGCAGCAGGCCACGGCACGCCGCGATGAAATTGCCCACGAAATTCGCGTGGCGAAGGCCCACGTTGAGGCGCGTAAAGAAGAATTTTTTGCTGTTGTAGAGCGGCTGCACGCGCAGATCCCTAGCTACGCCAACTGAGCCCTAAGCGCTATTCAGCTCGCCAGCGAGCGACCTAATGCCGCTGCTAGAATGGTTTGCCGTGCACTGGGTCGCGGCGATCCTGTTGCTAATTTATGTTGCAGTGCTGATGTATAACGCGCTGCTTGGTCAGCGAGCCAGTGATTCAATCTCCGGTTATTACTTGGGTGGCCGCCGATTAGGCGGGTTTACCATTGGGGTTTCGTTTTTTGCCACATTCGCTTCAACCAACAGCTACATCGGTCACGCCGGGAAGGGCTACGAGTACGGCTTGCCGTGGCTGGTTATGGCCTTTTCCTTGGTCCTGTTTACATACATTTCTTGGCGCTGGATTGGTCCGCGCACAAGACGTATGGCGGCCATTTTTGACGCGCTTACACTTCCAGACTACTTAGCCGGCCGATTTCTTGGCGCCGCGGATCGGGAGCGTCATCCATTACGCATCAGTTCTGGTGTGGTCATCGTCTTTTGCAGCGTTTTATATCTCATTGCAATTTTCAAAGGCGCCGGTCATTTGTTCGCATTATTTTTTGATATCAGCTACGAAGCGGCGGTCATGCTGGCGCTGGTCATTGTGGTGATTTACACAAGTGTCGGTGGTTTTGTTTCGGTTGTACGCACGGATGTCATTCAAGGTGGTTTGATGGTGGTGGGCGCGGCCATGTTGTTTTATTTCGTTACTCAGGCGGCGGGCGGCGTTACCTCTATTGGGGGGCTGGCCAAGCAGCCGGATCGCGCGTTTTTATTCGACTGGAATGGCGGTATTCCCTTTGTAGTGCTTCTGGGGGTAGCGCTATCGGGGTCATTAAAACTGATTGTCGATCCGCGACAGTTATCACGTTTTTATGCATTACAGGACGAGCGTGCGGTTAAGCAAGGTCTGTGGGTTGCGGTAATCGGTTTGGCTATAGTCCAAGCGTGTTTGTATCCCATCGGTGTATATGCGCATTTGCTTTTGGATGGCGTTAGCGACACCGATCTTATCGTCCCGACGCTGCTCAATGATGCTTCGATATTTCCGCTTTGGGCAGCCGATTTCCTATTTGTTGCGATTGTTGCAGCGGCGATGTCTTCAATTGATAGCGTGCTGCTGGTGGCAGCCTCGACTGGATATAAGAATGTGCTCGCGCCCTACTGCAGTGTTGCGAGGCCGCTGTTGTGGACGCGTCTTGCGGTGGTCGTTCTTGCCCTGATCTCGGCGATCGTCGCCCTGGAGCCGCCGGGTGATATTTTACAAATCACCATATTCTCCGGCAGTCTCTATGCTGCCTGCTTCTTTCCTGCCGTGGTGCTGGGTTTGTACTGGGCTAAGGGCCATGCTCTGGCGGTAATGTCTTCGATGCTCACCGGCACTCTGACATTGCTGTTGTGGCTTGCGTTCAATCTTAGTGCGACAGTGCATGAGGTATTCCCAGCACTGGCGGTGTCGATGCTGGCCTATATCTTATTTAGCCATCGGCATGATTCGAGTTCGCAGCCGCTCAATCGATTATCGCCTGATAGGTGAGTACCTGAAAGTCTTGGCGGATGTTGATGTGCGAATAAGGACGAACCTGAGTCATCAGTACCCCCACTAGATTTTGTTCTGGGTCAATCCATGACAGAGTGCAATAGGCCCCACCCCAATAGCCTGCGCCCTCGGACAATGGTGTAGCAGCAGCGCCGCGGTCTACCACAACGCCGTAACCAAGACCGAAACCCATACCCGGCCCCGGTAACCATAGTGGCAGATCGCCGGTATGATTTTCGAGCATCAGGCTTACAGTGCTGGGCGCGAGAATGCGATTGCCGTCAATTTCGCCACCATTCAGCATGGCTTGCTGAAAGCGCAGATAGTCGCGCACCGTGGATACCAGCCCACCGGCGCCGCTGAATAAATTCCTTGGTGAGGTAATCCAGCGGCTTTGTTTCGAGCCGGGGTCTTGGGCTTTAATCTTATTGTTCTCATCAGGGGTGTATTGGGTGGTCAGACGGCCGCCCTTGGTATTATCCAAATAAAAGTGGGTATCTGGCATCTGCAGCGGTTCGAATATGCGCTGCCGCAAAAACTCATCTAAGGATTGACCTGAAATGATTTCTACCAGATGCCCTACCACGTTAGTCGCCGCTGAATACTGCCACTCCTCGCCGGGGTGGTAGTTCAGCGGCAATGCTGCCAACCGTTTGATTTGTTCGGCGTTGCTTTTGGGCCGTGGGGTGTTCATGGCCTGGCGATATGCAGCCACGTTACCGCTGTAATTGTTTGCTAAGCCAGCGGTATGGGTCAGCATATCGCGGATCTGTATTGGGCGTTTGGGAGGTACCAACTCGCCCGTTGTGCCGCTGGCATCTGCGGTAGTGCTGACCTGCGCCGCAGCAAATTCCGGTATAAATTTCGATACAGGGTCGCGCAGCTGAAAACGACCCTCTTCCCAAAGCATCATTAGTGCTACGGATGCGATGGGTTTGGTCATTGAGGCAATGCGAAAAATAGCGTCCTCGCGCATGGGCTTCGCGGATGCAACGTCCATATGGCCTTGAGCCTTATAATGGATCAACTTGCCGTGCCGCATGACGGCAGTAATGACTCCCGGCGTTAATTCTGCATCAATGTAGCGCTGCATCGCCGGAGCAATCCGCGCGAGTCGTGCACTGGACATGCCGACCGCATCAGGTTGGTCGCGCGGTAACTCAGCCGCTGTTGAAAAGGTGCTGGCCAGCAGACCGGCGCACAGCGCCAGTGATTTAGTCATGTGCATAAGTGCCCCGTCTGCGCTCGACGCCCCAGCTTCGGCTTTGCCGATGACCTATTGCTCTGCCGCGACCTGCTGCATTGCCGGACGTTCGGCCAGCATTTCCATTAGAGCTTTCACTTTTGGATAGTCCGCGAGAATGTCCTGATTGAACATTTTTGCCGCTGTTCCGCTGATAAACCCAAAAGAGTAGTAGGTATAGAGGTCTGCTAGGGTGAAGGTGTCGCCAGCGGCATAAGGTCCGCACACCATTAACTGATCCACCGCTTGCATGCCTCGGGCAAGGTCCTTCTGCGTGGTTTCCTTGGTTTCGTCACTGACGCTGCCGCCAAAAAAAGCTTCGGCAATGCAGCGGCGTGCAACCAACTCGGTATCCAGCTTAATGTGGCAAATCAGTTCCATAACTTTCCCTGCTGCAAATGGGTCTGTTGGCAGCATTGGATTGCTGGGGCTGAGCCTCTCTAGGTATGTTGCGATGGCAAGGGACTCCGACATGAAGTTTCCGTCCACTTCTATTGACGGCATTTTGCCCATCGGAGATCGTTCCAGATTATCTGCCTTCTGTGTTGGGGGTGCTTTTACTTCTTCAAATTCGAGTCCTTTCTCAATCAGCAAAGCCTTGGTGAGGCTGTAGTAATTGCTCATTTTAAGCCCGTAAAGTTTGATCATAGTTCCCCCTTTTACCTTTTTATGGTTGCATTGTTGATGATTCGCTTAAGTTGCTAGAGTCTAGCGGATTGTTTGAACAAAGGTATATGGGCAGCATCGATGCTCGACAGTAGATCAGTAACCGTAGGTGGTCGAAATTAGTCCGCTGGCCAGTGCATTGTCGGACTTAAACCGAATCGCCGAGACGTTAGACCAGCACCCCCATGTGCTTGTGATCAGTGGTGCGGGCATGAGCACCGCGTCTGGAATCTCGGATTATCGAGATAAGAGCGGCGCTTGGAAGCGGCCCCAGCCGGTCCAACACCAGGCGTTCGTTCAGCATCTGCACTGGCGACAGCGTTATTGGGCCCGCAGTCAGCTTGGCTACCCTATCTTTGCACAAGCGCAGCCGAATGATGGGCACCGGTCCCTGGCTGCGTTAGAGCAGCGTGGCCTGGTGTTCGGACTTATTACACAAAATGTTGATCGGTTGCATCAGCGTGCTGGACAACAGCAAGTGCTGGATTTGCATGGTCGGCTGGATCAGGTTCGATGTATAGAGTGCGACTATCAATCGGCTCGAAGCGTCGTGCAAGATTGGCTGCAGCAGAAAAATCCGTGGATTAGTACAGAGCACGTTATTCCCGCTCCAGATGGCGATGCAGACATAGAGTTGGACTTTAATCGCGTAAAAGTGCCTGAGTGCCCTTGTTGTGGCGGCATATTGAAGCCGGATGTGGTGTTTTTTGGCGATGCGGTGCCAAAGACGGATGTTGCGCAAGGGTATCGCTGGGTAGAGAACGCTCAAGCGGTCTTGGTCGTAGGAACGTCGCTCATGGTTTACTCGAGTTTTCGTTTTGTGCGCAAGGCCTATGAACTGGGATTGCCGGTCATGGCGATTAACCAGGGCAAAACTCGAGGCGATGAATTGTTCGCTGTAAAGGCGGAGATCAATTGCGTTCAGGGCTTGGCAGCGCTCGTTGACTGCTGAATAATACAGCGATGAAAAAATGTTTAGTGATTATAACCGTTGGGCTTATGTCGATAGCTTCGGCCCATGCAAAAGGCGGCGAGCCCGATGAGGACCCGACCGTAAAAGAGATACTCGAACGGGATGCGTCGCAGTCGGACTATGTTAAAGAGGAGAGCTGTCTGAATGCGCGCCAGATCCGCGATACAAAGGTTTTAGACTCTAGGCACGTGGCGTTCAAGATGGGTAGGGATGAGTATTACTTTGTGCAGTTTAAGAACCGCTGCCCTGGTCTGCGTGCTAATCGCCCAGTGCGATTGAATATGCGCAACAGTCGATTGTGCAAATACGATTCAATACAGGGCATCGATCTGGATAGCATGGCGGGCATGCGTGAGGGGATGAAGTGCACAATTCCTGGCTTTACTCGAATCACCAAGGCGCAGGTCGAACAACTTACAGTAACGCTAAAGAACGAGCGCGAGCGCGCTCGTGCGCTGGCCAAAGAGGAGCGGCGCAAAGCTCGCGAGGAGCGTCGGGCACAACGACGGGTCGACTCCTAATAGGGTTACCGATCCAGCATCAGATCCCCAAGGGTTTGTAACTCCCCGACGCTGCGTGCCGACACATTTAGCGAAGTCACGGGTGTTTCATCCCAGACCTGCAGTCGATCGCGGATTTTTTCAACCGGACCAACTAAAGATATCTCGTCCGCTAGAGCGCTTGGAACGGCCTCGGCAGCTTCCTGCTTTTTGCCGGCCAGATACAGTTCTTGAATCTTTTCAGCGTCAGCCTCAAAGCCCATTCGGCTGACGAGTTCCTTATGAAAGTTACGGTCTTTAGCGCCCATGCCGCCAACATAAAGGGCTAGCATGTGTTTGATGGGAATAAGTCCTTGCTCGACATCGTCGGTAACGTTCACGACGACGCCTTGCGTCACCTCAAAGTCTGCTTTGGCATTCGATAATGAGGCTGAGTACACGTCTTGACGGAAAGGCGAATAGTACAGGGGCAGCCAACCGTCTGCGATTTCCGCCGCAAGTGCCACGTTTTTGGGGCCCTCAGCGCCCATCATAATGGGCAGATCCGCTCGCAGGGGATGGGTTATCGGCTTTAGTGGCTTACCCAAGCCCCAGGCGCCCTCGCCTGTGTAGGGCAGCGGGTAATGCTCACCGTCGTTAGCCACCGGCTCCTCGCGGGCCAAAACTTGTCGAATAATTGATATGTACTCTCGCGTACGCGCCAATGGCTTGGAAAAGGGCGCACCATACCAGCCCTCTACCACTTGGGGGCCAGATACACCCAAGCCTAAAATCATTCGGCCATTGGACAAGTGATCCATTGTCAATGCAGCCATGGCCATAGCCGTAGGTGTGCGAGCAGAAATTTGGCAAATACCTGTACCTAAGCGAATGCGCTCGGTTTGGGCTCCAATCCAAGCCAAAGGCGTCAGCGCATCGCTGCCGTAGGCCTCTGCAGTCCATACCGAGTCGTAACCTAATTTTTCCGCCTGCTGAGCCATTTGAATATGGTGTTGCGGAGGAGTGGAACCCCAATATCCAAGGGATAGTCCGAGTTTCATAGATTTCAT
>ERZ802830.78-NODE-78-length-84174-cov-10.3379_pt1 | contig 84174 bp, 75 predicted proteins | sample MGYA00345654_ERZ802830 | MGnify/ENA primary metagenome ERZ802830 (study PRJEB30503, sample SAMEA104212375) | marine metagenome | biome: Westerlies Biome; feature: [SRF] surface water layer (ENVO:00010504) within the epipelagic zone...; material: water (ENVO:00002006)...
CTAGTCTGGTTTGACTCTTGAGGTCAAGTCGGAGACCGAGGCGAAGGGGCCTTTGAGATCGCGTTCAGCAATGATTTGCGAGATTACTTTTTCTCCGACCCCTTTGAGCGCAACGAGTCCATAGACGATATTTTCGTCTGCCAGTGAGAAGCTACTCTTTGAAACATTGACATGGGGTGGGATGACCTCGATTTCCATTTCTTTGCATTCATCGAGATAGGTCACCATGGTTTCGACAGTAGAAATATAGCAAGACATGACTGCCGCCATGAATGCTGCCGGGTGATTCGCTTTGAGGTATGCCGTTTGGTAAGAGATCAGTGCGTAAGCTGTGGAGTGGGATTTATTAAAACCATACTTCGCGAACTGCTCGATTTGATCAAAGATGGCTTTCGAAATCTTTTCCGGCACTTCTGAATTCTCTTTGGAGCCCTCGATGAACTGGCCACGGAACTGTTCCATCAGTTCCACTTTCTTCTTTCCCATGGCCTTCCGCAGATTGTCTGCGTCGTTCATGGAAAAACCTGCCATTTTGTTGGCGATCCTCATGACCTGTTCCTGATACAGAATCACACCATTGGTGTCCTGAAGGAGTTCTTCCAAGGAGGGGTGTAGGTATTCGACCTTTTCTCTTCCATGCTTTCTGTCGCAATAGAGCAGGTGCATGCCAGATCCGAGAGGTCCTGGTCTGTACAGTGCCAAGACAGCGATGATGTCTTCAAAGCAGTCGGGCTTGAGGTTTCTGAGCAACTCCCTCATGCCGTCACTCTCCAGCTGGAAGATTCCGTGAGTGTCTCCATGACAAAGCAACTCAAAGGTAGGGGAGTCATCTAGGGGAAGGTTGTCCAGATCGAGAGCAATCCCGGTGGACTCCTCGATGAGCTTCTTTGCTTTGTCAAGAATCGTCAGGTAGCGGAGACCGAGGAAATCAACTTTCAGGAGACCAATCTTCTCAAGGATTTCCATCGGGTACTGCGTGACCACGTCGTCCCCGTTTTTCGCCAGTGGAATCAGTTCGGTCAGTGGTCTGTCGGCAATCACCACTCCTGCAGCATGAGTGGAGCAGTGCCTGTTGAGTCCCTCCAACTTTTGAGCGACTTCGAACAATTCTTGATAACGCGGATCCCGGGTTGCTTTCGCCAAGTCCGGCTCTTGTTCGAAAGCTTCTTCCAATTTGATACCGGGCGTGTTGGGTACTTTTTTCGCCAGTTGATCCACCTCTGAAAGGGGGATTCCTAAAACTCTGCCGACGTCCCTGAGTACTGCTTTGGCTGCCATCGTTCCAAACGTCACGATCTGGCAAACCCGGTCTTTTCCATATTTATTTTGAACGTACTCGATCACCTTCTCTCGACCGTCCACACAGAAATCAATATCGATATCCGGCATGGAGATACGATCAGAGTTGAGGAACCTCTCGAAAATCAGATCGTATTTGAGAGGGCAAAGCGTCGTGATATCTAGGCAATAGGAAACGATAGATCCGACAGCCGAGCCTCTGCCCGGGCCTACAGGAATATCATTTTCCCGAGAGTATCTGCAAAAGTCCCAAGTGATCAGGAAGTAGGATACGAATCCCATCTTCGTGATGACGTCGACTTCGTACTCAAGCCTTTCTCGAGCACCTTCTGGAGGATCGGGGTAGAGTCTTTCGAAGCCCTTCTCGACCAGTTCCCTGAAACGAACCAGATTTTCTTTCTCAGCAGCTTCAGCGCTGGATTCGTCCATTGCCGGAGGAGAGTCATCGTCGAAGAAAACGGGAAGGAACATTTTCCCCGTCTCCATTTCGAAGTCGACCATTGCTGCAATGTCATCGGTATTCGTTAAGTATTCAGGGTGATCCCCAAATAAGGTCTGCATTTCGAGACCGGACTTGAAGTAGAAGTCTTTCGACTCAAAAGTCATTCGATCGGCATCGTCGATTTGTTTACCCGTATTGATACAGAGGTGTACCTCTTGGGCACGGGCATGATCTTTGGTGAGATAGTGCACGTCATTGGTGGCAATGATGGGAATATTCAGTTTCTGTGCCAATTCAGGGGCACGCTCAATAATTCTTTTTTGCTCGGTTAACCCGTGATCTTGGAGCTCCATGAAGAAGTGACCGGGCTCAAAGATATCTACATACCTTCGGGCACAGAGTTCCGCTTTTTCAGAATCACCATGAAGCAGTGCGCGATTAATCTCACCAGCAAGGCATGCACTTGTTGCGATCAAGCCTTCCGAATGTTGGCGTAGTAGTTCGTGGTCGATGCGAGGCTTGTAATAAAATCCTTCGACATAGGCTGAGCTGGAGAGTTTTAACAGGTTGTGATAACCCACTTCATTTTTTGCCAAGAGAACCAGGTGAAAGTGCGGTTGCCGACCTCCACCTTCTCGCTTGCGGTCATGTCGACTGCCGTCAGTGATGTAGGCTTCCATACCAATGATGGGTTTGATGCCGGCCTGACGGCAGGCCTGGTGGAACTCCACTGCTCCATACATGTTTCCATGATCTGTCAGGGCAAGCGCTTTCATGCCTTGATCACCGGCAAGTCGGACCATATTTGGAATGGTATTGACGCCATCGAGCAGACTGTAGTGACTGTGGACATGTAGATGGCAGAATCGATCGGTGACCTTGGACAATTGACCTCCGCTGGGGTGACTCCGGTCTTATCAAAACTGACCGGTACCCAGACGTTTTAGGCTCCCTATTCCTCTTGGGCAAGGACTGCGATTCCTTGATGTGGGAGCCCGGGGGTGCGACTCTCTCTGCACTGGAGGAATAACTTGCACCAGAACGCTGAGGAACACACACAGGACCCGTCTGCCGAGAAGCCTGAAAAAACGGCTTCTGAGGGAGAGTCTTCAAAAAAAATGACATACGCCCGTCTCAGGGACGAGGAACAGCGTGTCGCTGGGGGGGGACGCTGGAGTGTCGACTCCAGTCGCCGTTACTGTGCCCATACCCGGGAGGAAATCCCCAGAGGAACCCCTTTCTGGACGGTGTTAGCCCCTGCAGACCCCGAAAACGCACCAGAATCGGCAGGACCTCTCACCGCCTTCTTCTCTCGTCAGGACTATTGCGAAGAGGCGATGGCCGAATTGGACCCCTCGCTCTTTTTCGCCCGGTGGAAAACGGTGGTTCCCACTGCGGATGGTCCTGCAAAAAGAGTCGTGAATATCGCCTCTCTATTGGCCACATTTCTCGAGTTGGTCGCTTCTGAACAGACTCCAAGCGAATCAGGGAGAGTGGAAGAATCATCTACCGATCTCTCTGGGGACGACGGCGGGGCTGCATCAGAGGAGACCGAGGAAGTGTCTGCTGAGGAACTTCCGTTGCCGCCTCTGGGTTTAGAAGTGGTTGCCGGAACAGATAGAACCCGATTGGCCTATCTCCTGGCTCTCTTCCTGATTCGTAAGCGATCTCTCGTCTGGGAGGATCATGCAGGAGAGGCCTTGTTGGTCCGGGAAAAAAACTCAGAAGAAATCTATCAGATTCCTGTGCCAGATCTGGATCGAGAGACCCTTGAGACGGCAGTGGGGGAGATTGAAGCTCTCTTTAGTTAGGGTTTCAGGCGCATTATTGAGCGCATCCGCTGAGGCTTGAGCGCATCCGCTGAGGATTCAGCGATCTCCTGCTGAAGAACTCTTCCTCGAAATATCGTCGCGCCCTTCTTCGTTGAGAGATGAATCCGGGAATTCTCTGCGATCCGTTCGATCTCTTTCTGGGATCTTTGGAAGAGGGGCTCTCGGTGTCGAGTCCTTCCCCCTCTCATTACATGATTCATTACATGATCGAGGGCTCCCTTCGATCCCCACTTTCCTCCACAAGTTGGATTATCGATGGGCTCTCTCGTGGAGCTTCTCAGCTTTTACGGAGCCCGGGAATAGCCTTATCTTTGTGAGTATTGCGAGTATTTAGGTAATTGAAGGCGATTTCAGCTTCTGAGACCGTCTTTCAAATTTATTTTGAGCCCTCCAAAAAAAATATCTTCAGGCAGGCCCCAAATATGGTGGGGGTCGATGAAGCCACCCGTAGATGTTGTGGAGGGCTGGTCGTAAGTCCATATTTAACAACACTATGTGAAAACTAGTGCCTTGCGGGGGCGAATGATGCCCATAAAGTGGGGCCAAGTGGGAACAAGGGGAGCATGGTTCCACGTTGAGGTGGCAGACGAGTGAGCTCTTTGTTCAGTGAGTTTGTTTTTTAATCCAGAGATTTGGAGTGGCCTGTGGCAGCGCATTTCAAGGGACAGTTTGAACTGACCCTCGACGATAAGGGGAGAGTGATCATCCCTTCTCGTCTGCGTGCCAAGATCGATCCTCGTTGCGACGGTGAGGGATTTGTTGCCACCGCCGGAACGGCTCCATGTCTCTGGATCTATACGACCGCCGAATGGGATCGGATCTCAGAAGAGACGCGAAAGTACGCCCGAGGATCTGCGGAACTGCATGAACTTCAGCGTTATCTCTTCGGAATGGCAGAAGACTTGAACCCGGATCGACAGGGACGGGTGTTGATAGGGAATCGTCTTCGCAACTGGGCCCAGCTCGATAAGGAAGTGGTCTTCGTCGGTTGCTTCGACAGGATCGAGATCTGGGATGCTGCCGTATGGAATGAACGTAATGAAGATCGCGAGGCTTACCAAAATCGATTGGATGCCTTCCGTGACGAACACGGTGACTACGCAAGAAGAATGGATCAGTACTTCGGTGGAACTTCCACCGACGTTTGACTGGGGAAGGGTTGACGAGGGGGAATCGTCAACCAAGGAAAAAAGATGGGGGACAGAGATGATTTCGTTGTTAGATCAACATGTAGATTCGAATCAGAGACAATCGCAGGCCGTGAGTAGAATCAGGGACTTCCTTTTATCGGGACAGTACCTCGACGAAGCTCCTGATTCCGTATTACGGGATTTAGATCTGCTCTGGGAGCGTATTCAGCACGCTCGTGATAATGGTGCAGACGGTGTCCGTCTGTCGAAGAATTTGCACAGGGCAGCCCGTGCACGTGCACTCGGAAAGTTCATCGCACCGACCCTCGATCACGTTTGAATCGTTCGGTCATATGGCGGGACACGTTCCAGTACTCCTAGAGGAGGTCTTGCAAGGCTTGGCCCCTCTACCCGGAGAAAACTTACTCGATCTCACCCTGGGCAGGGGTGGGCACGCACTGGAGATTCTGAAGCTTACCGCTCCTCAGGGTCAATTAGTGGGTGTCGATCGTGATCCCGTTGCATTGGAAGAGACTGCCACTCGGCTTCCTGCCGAGAGAGTCTTGTTGATTCAAGGTGACTTTGGGCGAATTCCACAGTTGCGAGAGAAGATGGGTTCGGGGACATGGGATCTCGTCCTCGCTGATTTGGGAGTCTCTTCACCTCAGATAGACGTGGGTGAAAGAGGATTTTCATTTCGATACGACGGCCCTCTCGATATGAGGATGGACCCCACTGAAGGGGAAACAGCAGCGGAATATATTGCAAGGATCGACGAGGCAGGACTTGCCAAAATCATCCACGAATATGGAGAAGATCGTCATTCTCGCCGTATTGCTTCAGCCATCGTTCAAGAGAGACGTCGTGGAGCGATAGAGACGACAGCTCACCTGGCGAAAATAATTGAAGACCACATGCCGCGATCTCGAGATCAGCATCTACATCCCGCGACGCGTACCTTTCAGGCGTTACGTATCGAAGTCAATCGTGAAATGACAGCGCTTCAGCACTTACTTGATCGGACTGGAAATCTGCTCTCTCCGGGAGGGCGAATGGCGGTGTTGAGTTACCACTCTCTGGAAGATCGAAAAGTGAAGCAGGTATTCAAGGATCTTATCAAAGAGGGCGACCATGAATTAGTGACGACGCGACCTGTTCGCCCAGGTGACGGCGAGTTGCGGAAGAATCCTCGATCTCGATCTGCACGACTCAGGATATTACGCAGGAAAGGGTCGTCAGAATGACAATGAAACGATGGATCCTGATTCTGCTGTTGTTGACGACGGGTACCTTTGCACTGGTTTGGTGTAAGTCAGATCAGCGAAGGCTGAAAAGCGAGATTTATAAGAACCAAGCTCTTCTTGTAAGTCTCGATGTGGAGCTCCAAGATTTGCAAATTTTGCAGCAGGGCGAAATCTCTTCACATGTACAAAACGGAGCAGAATTGTACGAAAGGCTCGTGGACTTGAAAAATCATGGATTGATAGAGTTCAGTCCCATATTTGCGAATTGGGAAAAATAGAAGAAGGCGCACGTCTGGCCCTGAAGTTGCATACCCAGCTGTTGTGAATGAGCACAGCAAAGAGATCTGAAAGCGGTAACACATCCATGACACGAGTTCGTCGTTCTCCCGCCCAAAACAAATCGAGCAAACGCCCCTCCAAAATTTCGGACTTCTCTTTGATTCGTGATAATAGAAATATTGTCGGATCCGCGATGTTCATCTGTATCCTGCTGGGGTTATGCATCGTCGGTCTTCGTGTGGGGCAAATGCAATTATTGGAACGGGGGATCTGGGAGACTCGTATGGCAAAAGCTCAGAGTCGAAAGTCCACCGGGAATGAAACTCGCGGAAGCATTTCTGATCGCAATGGAAATTTTCTGGCAGTGGATGTGCCGTTTTTTATTGTCGGCATCGATCCCCTTGGGCTCTCCAAGAATTGCGCGTCAGATTTCGAAGTGAATCCATTGCTCGTCAAAAAGGAATCTAAGAGAGCCGTGTCTTCCGACGAGTTTTCGAAAGAAATCGCCATCGACGAGTTTCTAGATATGTTATTGGATTGTGGTCTCCAGCTCGATAATTCTTTGGATAATACTCTCCTCTCTCTCAAAGCGAGTCTCGAATATAATCGCGATTTGAGTCGAGATGCGGGAATCGAAACGGATTCCAAAACGGATTCCAAAACGGATTCCAAAACGGATTCCAAAACGGATTCCGAAACAAAGATTAGACCTATTCAATATTTACGTTTGGGAATACTGAGGAGCGTCGCAGAGAAGAATCGATTCGAAGCACTCGAGAGGGCACTGACAAAAGATTTTTTGAAGCGGAATGTTTTCCCGAGGTTTGTCACACGATTCGAACGGCTATATCCATATGAAGATTCCCTTCAACTACTCTTAGGTGAGATGAGAGGGAAGACAAATGATGGAAATACGGGACTAGAGAATGACAATAATGCAGTATTGAAAAGTCAGAAGACACTTTCAAAGCAACGCACTGATAGTCGCGGACGTCCGTTAGAAGATCCCACGACGTTGATCCCAGGCTATTCAGGCCAGGACCTTATTCTTTCCATCGACATCTTGTTACAGAAGGAAGTCGAGCACCTTTGTCTCCAGAATATGCGGAGAACTTCCGCCAAAAGTGTGAGTGCCTTGGTTCTGGATCCATTCACTGGAGAAATCTTTTCTTGGGTCACTGTTCCAGCACTCGCGAGAGGTGAGAGAACGAGAATCCGCAACACGTTCGAGGAGGCTGAAGCGGATCGTCGGATTCGTGAAAAGAGTTCCCGTTTAGAGCGATTGCCGAAGGCCCCCGGTTCGGTGGTAAAACCATTGATCATGGCCAAAGCCTTGAGCATGGGTCTTCCTCTCACCTTGGCTCTCGATGTGAAGAGTAAAGATCAATTTATCGCCAATGAAAATAGTAGCCGAGGCCGCGGCCGAATATTTAGGGACAGTTCTCTTTTGAGAGATAAAACCTTGGCCGGCGCCGTGATCTATTCGAGCAATATCGGGATGGCTGATCTGGGGTTGCATCACATGTCCAAGAAGCAACTGGCTGAAGGCTTGGAGATGTTTGGTCTGGGGCAAAGAACTGGGATCGAGCTGTTCGGTGAAGATCTGGGTTTGCTCAAGCCTGTCGAAGATTGGGATTGGTACACCCGAGGATCCGCATGTTTCGGATACGAGATGCGGGTGACTCCCATCCAGGTGGCCCGGGCATATATGGCGATTGCAAATGGCGGTTATCTTCTCAATCCCACTTTTATGAAAGACAAAGAAGCGAACTCAGTCCCTTTTCTGAATGAAGAGGTGGCTCGTAAAACTCGAACTGTTCTGCGGAGAGTCGTGACGGAAGGAACAGGGAGGCATGTGATTCAGCATGTCGGCCCCGAATTGGTCGATATCATTCGATCCGGTCGATTGGAAATGGCCGGGAAAACCGGCACTATCAAACTGTTGAATGAAAACAAAGAGTTCTCCACAGAACTCTATTCCTCCAGTTTTGTGGGGTTTGCTCCCGTGGAAAATGCTCAATTTCTGACCGTTGTCATGGTGGAAGAACCGACAACGGAGGACCGAATGTACTATGCCTCGAAGTCTGCAGCCCCGCTGGGAGCACAGATCTTGGCCTCGGCCATGAATCTGTCCGGTTTTGATCCCTATCAAGTGCGGGTGGAGAAGAAGGAAGAATCCGAGGCTGGGAACTTGGAGGTGAGCCATGAGGCCGGTAATGTGGCCTTGCGGGAAACCTCGACTGGGAGAGTCGTCGTCGAGGAGCAGGAGGGGGAACCGGAACAGTGGTAGCAACACAAGGGATACCGTTGCCATCATTGAGCAACGAGGATCTGAATCAGATCCTCGGCGTATCTGTGTTGTCGTGTTCTCAAAAGTTCCGATTCAAGTCTATGGCATGGGACAGTCGTCAATCCGCTGGCGATCTGTTTGTTGCGATTAATGGCATCTCCTTTGACGGTCATCAGCTGATCAAAGAGAAGATAGCAGCGGGTGCTCAAGGCATCGTCGCAGAGATTGAACCTCCGCAGGATCTTCCAAAGAATATCAGTTGGTGGCACGTTCAGGATTCTCGAAAAGAACTGGCTCATTTATCCCATGAGGCTTATGGATCTCCTGCGAGCAAACTTCAGGTCTATGGCGTCACGGGAACGAATGGCAAAAGTAGCACCGTGCGTTGGCTTGCATCTATTCTTCAATCTGCTGGATTGAAAACCGGGTGGATGACAACCGTGGATCGATGTGTCGCTTCAGAAATCTCGCAGAGTTCTTGCACCACCGCTCCGGCGACAGAGTTAGCAGAAGCTTTGAATCGTCATCACAAATCGGGGGGGCAAGCGATGGTCTTGGAGGTCTCTTCTCACGCGATTCATCAGAGTCGCGTCGCAGGGATCTCATGGGAGGCGGCTGGCGTCACCCAGTTGGGGCGAGATCATCTCGACTATCACAAAACTGTGGACGCTTACCATCGGGTCAAACTGGGGCTGCAATCCAGTTGTAAGACAGATGGGGCTTTCCTTGTTCCTGTTGAAGGAGAAAGTGATTCTTATGAATCCGCTTTTGAGGACAGACTCGGAAATAACAGATGGACAGCCCAGGTCGAGGAACGAAACCTGAAGGTGACTCATGCTGTTCTGTCGGGCCCCGGCGTTTCATTGAAAGTGGCACTTCCTCGACCCGGAAAACACGATCTTTCAAATGCACTTTGCGCTGCCGCCATGGCCTATTCTTCGGGGATTTCAAAGGAAGCGATTCAGAAAGGGCTGGAAACAGGGGAGTTGGTAGAGGGGCGTATGGAGCAGATCTCTCCGGGGATTTTCGTAGATTACGCTCATACGCCAGATGCACTACAGGCGGTACTGACCACATGCCGTGATCTTTGCACCGGTTCCCTCAGAGTTGTTTTTGGTTGCGGAGGAGATAGGGATCGAGGCAAGAGGCCCGAGATGGGGCGCGTCGCTGATGAAGCGGCGGATGTCATCTATCTCACGGATGACAATCCCCGTTCTGAAAACCCATCGGCCATCATTGAGGACATCGTCTCTGGAGTCAGGGACAGAGATTCGATCCGAATCAGTTCTGATCGAAGGTCTGCGATTGAAACCGCACTCTCTGATTATCGCCAGGGAGATATTCTGGTCATCGCAGGAAAAGGACATGAGAAAACTCAGGAAGTAGATGGAGTGTTCTCTCCCTTTAGTGATTCCGAGGTCATCTTAGAATGCCTCGGACAGGATGGTCTGGCATGAAAAAACGCTCTATTCAAGAAGTGCTGAGGCTCTTGTCGAAGCCGATAGAGATACGCCCCGGAGTGACTTCAAGAGTCGAATGTCAGCCGCTGCGTATCGTCGATGATTTCGCGGTGACCGGGGCAGCACTCGATAGCCGCCACATTCAGTCCGGGTTTATATTTGCTGCATTCCAAGGTGAGAACTGTCATGGACTGGATCATGTTGAAAGTGCATGGAAATCTGGAGCATCGGTGGTTCTGACAGAGATCGGAGCTGGAGCCCGAGTGAAAGGGCCCACTCTAGAGGTTCCAAATGTAAAAGAGGCACTGGTTCATCTCGCCACGGCCGTGCGAAATGAAGATCGATCCTCAGCTTCCTCTGGATTAAAGACGGTGGCAGTGACGGGGAGTGTTGGAAAAACGACAACCTGTCATGTGGGTTCTCTTTTGTGTGACTCCCACTTTCAGGTCCATTCGCCTCGTAATTCCTTCAATAACTTGCTGGGTGTTCCGATCACAATTTTAGAGGCGGCAGAAAGTACGAATTGTCTTTGGTTAGAGATGGGAACCAACAGCCACGGCGAAATTGCTCAACTTGTTGATATCGGGCAACCCGATATAGGAGTAGTGACGGCAGTGGGTGCGACTCACCTCGAAGGACTGGGATCGGTGGAAGGTGTCTTCAGGGAAAAGTTTTCACTTTTCGACGTGGAGTCTCTTCAGTGGGGCATCGCTCCCGTCGAATTTCGAGATGAACGTCTCGAAACCCTCAACGGCGCCCACAGCGGCACCGATTTTATTTGGACGGGGCCGGGAGGGGATCTTGAAATCCAAAACGATTCCTCCCACGAAATCACCGTCATTGATCGCAGATCAGATCAGAAATTCCCAATAGAAACTTCGATGACCGGATACGGATTCCTTCGCTGCCTAGAATCTTCCATTGCGGTAGCTCTGCAACTGGGTATCTCTGCTTCAGACATTCAGCAAGTGGCATCGTCATTGACTCTCCCTCCTATGAGGGCAGAAGTTCACGACGTCAAAGGCATCCAATTAATTCTAGATTGTTATAACGCTTCACCTCCTTCAGTTCGTGGAGCGATTGGCGACTTGGCGCAATCGGTGGGCGGACGAAGAATCGCCGTATTGGGAACGATGGAAGAATTGGGTCCAGAGGAAAAACGATACCACCAAGAGATGGGGAGAGCGTGTGTCGAAGAAGGACTCGATTTCGTCGTGGCTTGGGGAAGAGCCGCGGATTGGATTACGGAGGGGGTGACCTCCGCTGGAGGCACCTGTGAGTCTCCTTCTGACCTAGAATCGGCTCTATCCTTCCTTTCCTCGGAGTTGAAGGTGGGAGACCGGGTACTGTTTAAAGCTTCCCGAAAAGAAAAACTGGAATTGATGGCTCAGCAGCTCAAAGCGAGATGGCTGACCGTGACCACTGAATCAAGGTCGGGGGAGGCCCGTCAATGACGACTCCTGTCGCCGAGATGTCCACCATGAGATTTGACCCTGCGGATCAGCAAAAAAAATTGCTCTTTACCCTCATCTCTTTGGTGCTCCTTGGAAGCATCACTTTGTTCAGTGCGACCAGTTATCGATCGGTCCTTGTCTCTCCTGACGATAACCCGTTGTGGATGTGGCAGGATCAGTTAAAGGGTTATGGTCTGGGGGCCTTGTTTTTCTGGGTGGGATATCAAGTTCGTCCTCGACGTTGGATCTCTAAAGGTCTGATTATTCCCGCGTTGTTTGCGCTGATTTTGTTTCTTTTGGCGACTAAATTTACGCCAATGGGTATTGGAATCAATGATGCCTATCGCTGGCTTCAATTCGGCCCCGTCCGTTTTCAGCCTTCTGAGTTAGCGAAAGTGATTGTGCCGGCTTTCATGATTTACGTGACGGGGACTTGGAAAATGAATTCTCGTTTGAGCCTCAAAAAACTGCACTTCACAGGATTTGGACTGCTCTTGGTTGGGGGATTACTCCCTATGGGATTGATCTTCATCCAGCCTGATTGGGGCACCACTATTGTCGTTGGAGCATTGGCGACATTGACGGTGCCTCGCTGGCCTCGCATTTATGTATATGCCACGGTGGTGTTGATACCGGCTGCTTTGAGCTTGCTCTACCTAGGTAGAGGTCGTCTTCCCGAAATCAAGGAAAGACTGAGTGCCCCGTTTGATCCCGAGTCAGTTCCACAGGTTTGGACTTCTCTCCAAGCGGTGGGATCTGGAGGATTGATGGGAAAAGGATTGGGAGAAGGAATGTCCAAAATGGGGCATCTTCCATCGTCCTACAATGATTTCATTTTTGCAGTGTATGCGGAAGAGACGGGATTCTTCGGTGTATGCCTTCTGTTGGGACTCTTTTCCTTATTGTTGCACGCAGGTTGGCGAGTGGCGAATTCCTTGGAAGATGAAGATCTCTCTTGCTTGGCTCTGGTTTTAACTTTCGCCATCACGGGTCAGGCACTGATCAATTTGGGTGTAAATGTCGCGCTGCTCCCTACAAAAGGAATCGCATTACCCTTCTTTTCCCACGGATCGACCGGCTTGGCGGTATTCCTAGGTATGTGCGGGATTCTATTCTCTTTGACCCGTTGTCGGGGCAGGGAGGTATTGATCTCATGAATCGAAGAATCCTATTTGTTGGAGGTCATACCGGAGGGCATCTTTTTCCAGCGGAAGCTCTCGCACACTCTATTCTTGAAATGGGTGAAGGAACTCCCGTGCTTCTCGACCATGGTCGGGATCAGGAAAAGAAAGTGTTCCAGAAGGCGGGAATGGAGAAAGTTCTCGCACCATGGAGAGGTAAAGGTCGCCTCTCTAGTGCGACAAAAGTCTTTGCAGCAAGGAAACTGTTACGCGAAGAAAAGATCGACGCCGTGATTTGTATGGGAGCATTTCCCTGTATCGCTCCGGGCTTAGCCGCCGCGACTCTAAGGAAACCTCTTTTTCTTCTGGAGCAAAACCGTGTGATGGGGAAAGCGAATCGTATTCTTTCTCTTTTCGCGTCGAAGATTTTTCTATCGATGCCCTTATTGAAATCGAGTCGGTCTATCCGTGCTCGTTCTGCAATTCTGGGCTGCCCAGTCCGTGACGAATTTCAACCAGCAGGGCTTCCAGAAGAACCTCTTCGTCTTGTTGTGATGGGGGGGAGTCAAGGCGCTCGTGAAGTGAATCAAAAAGTATTAGAAATTTTTGGCCACGGCGTAGCTCCTCATGGAACTTCGTTGGACATTCTTCATCAGATCGGTCCTAGAGAAGCATTGGAGCCCATCGTCGACTCCTGGGCGAAATTAGGGATTCCGGCAAGGGTTGTGCCGTTTATTCAGAATCCTGCCCGAGCGATGCGTGATGCACACTTTGTGATGGGAAGAGCGGGTGGTTCCACTTTGGCGGAACTGAACTCTGTTGGAAGACCATCGTTACTGTTCCCATTGAGATCTCATTCTGATCAGCATCAGTTACACAATGCTCGTTATCTTGAAGATCACGGATCTGCACTGGTTTTTGATGGACAGAACGCGGCATTTCTAGCGGATCAACTGCGTCAGCTACTCGGTAGGCCGGACCGTTTGTGCTCCATGGTAAAAAGTGCACAGGCGTTGGGATCATCCGATGCGTCGAAGCGAATTGCGGAAATGATCGGAGTTCTTCTCCGTTGTCGTGAAACAGGGCGAATGAGAGTTCCTCATGTTTCTGGAGAAAATAGCATTCATCCAGCTCCTGGAAAAGTGAAGGAGGCCTGATGCATATGTTTCGCTGGGTCCTCTGCGTTTTCATCTTATTCGCGGGTGTTTTTTCATTTAATGGTTGGTGGGATTCTCGTGACGTCATCACTTTTGAGCCTCAGGATGTTCTCGCTGTCTCCGAGGTTCAAATGGACTGGCATTCATTGTACTTGCCAAAAACAGACCCCTCAGGAGTGAATCCCCAATTGAGAAGTAGTGGCAGAAATGCTGAGATATTGGAATCGGCTGAGAACCGAAGGATACCCCAGAGAATCTCTGTTGAGACGGGGCTATCGGAAGAAGGGGGCAATTCGTCGAATCCCTCCTCCGAGTCTGCTATTCCGGAAACCTATACCATTCGATCAGGTGATACGTTAAGTGAAGTCGCGGAAAGATTTTTTGGCGCGTGGAGTCGGGGCCAAAAAGAGATTGAGCGATTGAACCCAAAAATTAATGTAAATCGTATCAAGGTCGGACAAGTTCTGATCTTGAGAGGATCTTCTCGATTATCGAATCAGGAAGAGAATGAATCTTCCAATAAAATCTCCATAGATAATCAGTTATTAGTTCATCGTGTAAAGAATGGTGAAAGCTTAGCTGCTATTGCAGTCCGCTATTACGGAAATGAAAATTGGGAGAAGATTCATAAAGCGAACCTGAATATCTTACCTAACCCAAATCGACTGAAAGTCGGCATGGAACTTGTGATTCCCTAATGGTGATATCTAGAGAGTTGTTTCAGGAATGGATCCTTTTTTGAGTGCTGTAAGTGGCGCAACGAATGATCACTCTGCAGTCCACATCGTGGGTATTGGAGGCAGTGCCACTCGTGGTATGGCAAGTCTGCTTCAATGTCAGGGGGTTCGAGTTTCTGGAAGTGACCAAGACGAGGCCATGAGGGAGTGGTTTAGTGAAAAAGGAATCGCTTTTCACTGTGATCATGACGCAGGAAATATTCCAGCTGAAGTGACCGCTGTCGTGCATTCGCGCGCGGTGGGTGAGGACAATCCCGAAATCATTGAAGCTCAACGCCGAGGTATTCCTATTTATGCTTATAGTGAGTATTTGGGGCGCTTAGGAATCGGAAAGAACACGATAGCAGTATCCGGTACACATGGGAAAACATCGACAACCGCACTTTTACTGAGCGTTTTTCTTGAAGCGGATCAAGATCCCTCTCTCATCGCTGGTGGTGACATTCAGCAGTTAGAGGCTGGCTGGCGGCATGGAGAAGGAGATCACTTTCTCGTCGAGGCTTGTGAGTTCCAAAGAGCATTTCTCGATATCAAACCTGAAGCAGCCATCATTACAAATATTGATCTCGATCATCCCGAAATTTACAGTAACAGATCCGAGGTTGTGGAAACATTCCGGGATTTCATCTCCGGATTCCCTCAGCAGTCGGTGGTGGTTTGTTCTCCCGAAATTCGTTCTGAAATGGGAGGAAGGGAAGATCTGCGTTGGGTGACATGTGGCCGAACTGAAGATTGTGATGTTCGAATCATTCATGAGAGTGGTCAGGCGTATTCCACTGTTGAATGGAAACTTGAGAAGAGTGTCCAGCTCAAAGCGACACTTCAAGTCCCAGGGGATCACTCGGTAGAGAATGCGACTAAAGTTGTCGCTCTCTGTCATGCTCTCGGAATTAGTCCTGAGCATATTCAGTCAGGATTGGAAAAATTCCAAGGTGTGGCCCGCAGGTTCGAATCCAGAGAGGTTCTTCAAGGGACACATTGGATTGAGGATTACGCTCACCATCCTCAAGAGGTTGAGGCGACTCTTAGAACTGCTCAGTCCCTCTTCCGTGAAAATAAGATACATGCACTCTTTCAGCCTCATCAGGCAGGAAGACTCAGCGCATTCATGGATGGTTTTTCGAGTTCCTTCCAGGGGATGGATGAAGTTTTCCTGTTACCGATTTATTCAGTCAGGGAGAACATTTCTGATTTCCCTGAGGATCTATTGGATCAATTACGAGCGAAAATTGAAGAGCAGGGTGTTCACTGTAAGATTCTTGACTTTGATACTGCTCCTGGTTTTCTTGCTGAAACATTGAGTGAAGGCGACGTTCTCGTTTCCTTAGGGGCGGGAAACGTAGATCAAATTGGAACTCGCACTCGTGAGATCGCGAGAGGGGTGATCCCATCTTGAAGCGACCCGAGGGAATAAAAACTGACATAGAGATGAAGCAATACTCTTGGTTCAGAAGTGGGGGGCTGTCTCGATATTTTTCGAGACCCAAATCGATCGCAGAAATGATCGATGTGATTCGATGGGCACGATCGGAATCGCATGAGATTTCCCTATTGGGTCTCGGTGCGAACATGTTGTTTCCCGACGAATATTTCGATGGTCTCGTTCTTCAAACAACCAAGCTCAAATCAACCATGCTCAAATCAAATGAGAATTTCCAGTTTTTCAATGAATCTGAAATTGATGTTTCCGCAGGAGTTCAACTGGAGCGATTAGTGAACAGTTTAAATTCTCAGGGTTTAGCAGGATTGGAGAATCTTGCTGGAATCCCTGGGACAATTGGGGGATCTGTTTGGGGGAATGCCGGAGCAGGTCATGGTTCGATCTCGGAACGAGTGGTCGCAGTTCAGTGTATCGACTCTAACTGTGAACTCCGTTGGATTTCGGCAGATGAGTTTGAATGGAGTTACAGGTACTCAGGTATCGGTGACCACATTATTTGTGCAGTTCGATTCCGTGTTGAACCGAACTCAGACCCCGTGAGATTGCAGGAAAGTAGTCGAGACCTGAAGGCATACAAGGAGAGTGTTCAGCCTTATGAGCAAAAATCGACAGGCTGTATTTTCCGAAACCCTGAATCGGGACCTGGAGCGGGTCAATTGATCGATAACGCAGGTCTTAAGGGTTGGACTGTTGGAGGAGCGAAAATCTCAGAGCTCCATGGGAATTTCATCGTCAATGAATCGAATGCGACCACTGCAGATGTTCTGGAACTTGTTCATACCATCGAAGAGAAGATTTTTTCACAAACAGGTATCCGATTAGATCGTGAAGTCATTTTGGCATGCCAGGAGAAGTCGCGATGAACCAGCACTCAGAGGTCTCTCCCCCCTGGTTTCGATTCTTGTTTGCGATCTTCCTGTTTGTGGGGGCGGGATTATTCATTTCTCACGCCAAGAATACTATCGATGACCAACAATTGAGAGCTCGGGGTGATTGGCAAATCGATCAAAAGAGTTTTCCAAGTTGGCTTCCTGAAAGTAAAACGCCGCAGTTCCGGGATCTGAATTTGATTCCTTCAAGAATCCAGCATGACAGTGTTCGTTGGAAAGATCAGGTTCAGCAAGAGTTGCTCGGCAACCCTTGGATAGTGGCGGTCGATTCGATATCTCGCACGGGAACCCAAATTAGTTTTCATGCAAAAATTCAGAGACCTTTAGTCGGTGTGGTCATTCCGGGAGGGCATCTCCTTGTGAATTCCAATGGCGGAGTGATTGAGTTTATCCGTGGTGATTTTCTGGATTCGAACTGGGGAATCCCTGAATTCATGCCATCTCGGGTTGGGGTGTTATCGGAAGAGTCGACGGAACTTCCGGAAGAATCTGAGTATCAACAATTACGATTACTCCTCCAGACTCTTGAAAAAGGCGAAATCCTGAGGAGGTTTCCCCAATTTATTCGAGATATCCAACGCTTGCCTATGGAAGGTGGGGATCTATGGATTCTTGTTTGTACAGGTGGGTTAAGGCTTCTCTGGGGACGTGTTCCCACTGCTGAGGTGGTGATGGCGTCCTCTCTGGGGGATAAATTGGCGGCTCTGGAGTACGTGATTGGGAAATCTCAGGAACTGATCGAGATCTCCCCAGGCATCGAGCGCATCAGCCTCTGTGAGGGCCCGGTTCCCTTTATTAAGATGCGCTGAGCCTAAATCTCACCGTGATCCGTGACTTCGAGAGGTAGCGTATATCGGTCAGGAAGTTTATCCTGCTCAATTCATGGGTGGGTTGTCAGCAATCGAATGGATTTCTGAAACCCTCTCAGGATTTCAGCAACTCGACAGGAGTTAGGGTGGCCTCAAAGGATAGGTACCGGCGATTGATCGGAGAAGTGGCTCAGGAAATGGGTTTTGTGGAGGCAGATGCCATCCAGGAAGCGCTTTCACTGCAAAACCAACTTCGTTCAGAGGGCCGTAAGGTTCCATTGCTGGGACAGCTTCTGGTGGAGTTGAACCATCTCACTACGGATCAATTGCAGCAATTGATCGAGATCATCTACCCCGTGGAGGATGCGGATTCTCCACCTTCGGCGGAGACCCCAGAGGCAAGTGAGGAAGACTGATGTCAGATGAAGGAAAAAAGAAACGGCGAGTCCCGGCACCTCGAAAAAAAGGTGTGGCTCCAGAAGGGCAAGCCAAAAAGGTCCCCCCAAGGAGAAAAGCACCCGGAAAAGCACCCGGAAAAGCACCCGGAAAAGCATCCGGAGCAGATCCCGTAGCAGCAGGAAAAGCAGGAGCTTCCCAGAACCCCGTCACTCCTGAAGGCGGCTCTCCGCAAGCGGCGGCACAGCAAGCGGCAGCACAGCAAGCGGCGGCAAAGCAAGCGGCGGCACAGCAAGCGGCAGCACAGCAAGCGGCGGCAAAGCAAGCTGCAGTAAAGCAAGCGGCGGCACAGCAAGCGGCGGCAAAGCAAGCGGCATTACAGAAGGCTGCAGCGGTGCAACAGGCGGCAGCCAAGCAAGAGGCCCTAAAACGAGCGGCAGCTCAACAAGCGGCAGGTCAACAAGCGGCAGGTCAACAAGCGGCAGGTCAACAAGCGGCAGGTCAACAAGCCGCTCCGACCGGAAAAGCCACTGGCAGAGCACCCGGAAAAACACCCGGAAAAACACCCGCAAAAGCATCTGGGAAAGCACCATCGCGAGCAACCCGATCAGGTCGAGCTCCTGCCAGAGGAGCTTCTTCAGATCGAACTCAGCCCCGAAAGATGGCGAAGACTGGAAGACGTCAACCGGTGAAGGGGCCCTTGGCAGATGGAGATGAAGACGTCGCCGAGCAGTCGAAATCATTGCCGCTCATATTAGGTGGAGTCGGAGTCGTTCTTGTCATCGCAGTCATCGGATTCCTGATGAGTGGGGGCGATACTCCAGTGGAGCCTGTCGTCAAGAAGGTTGCGAAGGCGCCAGTAAAGAGTCAGAAGGAAATTCGTGAAGAGAGGGCTCGTAAAGCTCTGGACCGTGCCGAGAAAGAAAATGCTGCAGAGCCCGGCGAGAGATTTAGGTGTGCTGCAAGGTTGAGAAGTGTGGCCATGGAATACTCCAATACCACTGCAGGTGCAGAAGCTGGAGAATTGCGTTCGACTCTCCTGAATACATGGCGTACCGAAGTCGATGGCGCATGGAACTCTCTCAGATCCGATGTATTGCTGGCATTCAGCGAGGCACGATTTGAACAGGCGAGTCGCCTTCTTGAAGAATTGCCGCCAGTATTCCTGGGGGCTTCTCAGGTGCTCGAGGGGAAATTTGAACACGAAATCGTTCTGTTGAAGAAGGATGCCAAAGCTCAATTACTCTTCAAGAAACAGCTAGATGAACTCTCTACTAAAGCCGGATTCTATGCACGAAAAGGCTACGAGGATATCGCCTTGGCAGTCATCGAGGCTCTTCCTGAAAAGGTTCAGGAAGATGCTCCAGACGTATGGCGTCTCAAAGAGGAGTTGATCCAGAAAATCCAGCGAGAAGGGCTCACTCTTCTTATGGAGCAAGAGTCTGCACTCGAAGCAGAAATAGCCGAAGCAAGACGTCTGGAAAAGGAACGTAAAGCGGCTGAAAGAATTCGTCGCTGGCTGGATATGAGAGACTCTGTGGCGTGGAAACCTCTGTTGGGGAAATCCAATCTGTATAACTGGGTTGCCTCCAGTGACAGAATGAGAGACATGCAGGGAGAAAGAACCTTGTGGCGCGTGATGGAGAGAAATGGTGAGGGAGTCCTTCTGATCGATAACCGTTCAGGGAGCGATTCATACACCGGTGTCTATAGCAATCACTGGGAAGATTACCTCCTAGAGTTTGAGTTGAATCTCAAGGTGGGAGCACTTCGTATCTCACCTCGAACTCAGGCGGATGCGCAACGGGGAGCGATCACTGATGGGACTTCTCCACCTTTGGAGTTGGGAGACGATTTCCCTAAAAACCGCTGGCTGAAAGTGACTCTCGAAGTCCATGGGAAATCGGTGACACTTCGCTATGGAGATGGGGGAGACAAAATTGAGCTCGACCCTGAAACCACGCGATTGCCCAGCAGTGGTGGATTTGTTTTCTACGCAGCAGATGGAACTCGCCTCGAGATCAGGGGTGTGCGAGTGAAGATTGTCAATGACACTCGCGAGGGTGGCATCTTCGCCAAGTAAGAGGTCGTTTTTAGTTGGAATCAAAAAGGGACGAAAACCGGTTCAGGTTTTCGTCCCTTTTTATGTATCGGACTGTTGGCGGGATGGGGCTGTGTGGAATTGAAGTTTCCCGATGTCGATTCTCGTCAGCAAGTGTTCAACGGCTCCGAAAATAGAGAGACTCTTTCTATTCCCGGGGGAAGTCGGGTCCTGTCAGGGTGGCAGGGCCTCATGTTGCTGTTGGCAGGCCTTCTGTCACAGTGGCAGGGGGGTTCTGGCCAGAATCCGAAGGTTATTTCTTAAGTCATTATTTAGTAATAGTTTATGGGGTCGATTTAGCGACGTGATGGCCCGCTCTTTGCTATATGATTATGCCGGACAGTCTACGGGCGTCGGCAGGGGGGCTTCCAACGTTCAGGAAGAGCCTCTTTTCACTGGTGTTTACGTGTTCGGGAATTTGTTGCCGATCACCCAAAAGTCAGTGAATAAGTAACACAATTACCAGATGAGAGACCCGAGAAAGAGGAGAGATCCCACATGGCCAAGGAATTGACATTCGAGGACTCCGCCAGGGAAAAGTTGCTCATGGGAGCAGAGAAAGTCGCCCGCGCAGTTAAGACGACTCTCGGTCCCCGAGGACGAAATGCGATTATCGATCGTTCCTGGGGTGGACCTAAAGTGACCAAAGATGGAGCGTCAGTCGCCGAAGAAATCGATCTTGAGGATCGCGTCGAGAACATTGGAGCTCGATTGATGCGTGAAGCGGGATCGTTGACCGCCCGTGAGGCGGGAGACGGAAGCACGACAGCAACCGTTCTTGCGAATGCGATCTTTTCCCAAGGTATGCGTCAGGTTGCTGCGGGAGAAAATCCCGTTCTTTTACAGAGAAGCCTGCTGACTATCTCAGGAAAAATCGATGCCGCTCTTCGCGAGATGGCTGTTGAAGTCGAGAATAACGACGACGTCACAAACATTGCGACCATTGCCGCAAATAGTGATATTCAAATCGGTAAGATGATCGCCGAAGCCCTCGAAAGAGTGGGAGAAGACGGTGTCTGTAGTATCGAAGAGGGGAAAAGCCTAGATACAGCTCTCGAAGTTGTCGACGGCCTTCACTTCGATCGTGGATATCTCTCTCAGCAATTTGTAACGAATGCAGATTCTGCAGCGATCACCCTTGAGGATCCTTACGTCTTGATTATGGAAGAAAAGGTATCGAACATTTCCCAGATTCTTCCCGTACTTGAAAAAGTCGTAGAAAAAAGGAAACCGCTGCTTCTTATTGCAGAGGACGTCGATGGCGAAGCACTTTCAACTCTCGTTGTGAATTGCAAAAAAGGTGCACTCGAAGTCGTGGCAGTGAAGGCTCCAGGATATGGAGACCGCAGGAAAGCGATACTCGAAGACATTGCAGTTGCTACCGGTGGTCGGGCTATTCTCAAGGACCTTGGGATTGAGCCTTCTGGAATCAAGATTTCTGATCTTGGTAAGGCCCGGAAAATTGATGTGAACTCTCAGACTACGACGGTTCTTCAAGGCGGCGGCAAGAAAAAAGATCTCGCCGAACGTACACGATTGATCCGTCTTGAAATCGATAATGCCAGCAGCGATTACGATCGTGAAAAACTCCAAGAGCGCCTTGCAAGGTTGATTGGTGGAGTGGCTGTGATCCGCGTCGGTGGAGCCACAGAAGGAGAAGTGAAGGAGCGTAAGAAGCGTTTTGATAACTCTCTCGCTGCTACAAGGTCTGCTATTGAAGCAGGCGTACTCCCTGGAGGTGGTATCGGATTGATTTTGGCGAGTGTGCACGTCTCGGAGATGAGGCTCAAAGGAGCGACCGAGAAACTTGCTGCTGTGATCATGAAAAAGGCACTCGAGGAGCCGTTCCGTCAGTTGGCGGCAAACGCGGACGTGGAACCTTCAAGTTTGTTGCGAGACATCCTTGCTGAGGAAAGCGAAAGTTTCGGCTATGACTTCGCCAAGTTGGATTATTGCGACATGTACGAGAGTGGAATCATTGACTCCTGTACCGTGATTTCCAATGCTCTGCAAAACGCCGTGAGTACGGCGACTATGCTTCTTACCTCCAATGCGGTGATCACGGATATCCCGAAGGAGACTGAAGAAGAAGATCACCATCACCATGACCACGAAGGCGTCGGCGCATTCTAGAAAATTGAGGGAGAACTCTAATGACGAAGCAAATTCTTTTTGATGAAGAATCCCGCCGCCAGTTGCGGAACGGAATCAGAACCCTGGCCCGCGCCGTAAAGGTGACCTATGGGCCTTCTGGTAGAAACGTACTTCTCGGAAAAAGCATGGGGAAGTTAGAGATGACCAAAGATGGTCAAACCGTTTCTAAGGAAATCGAAGTGGCTCAGCCCTTCGAGAATATGGGGGCTCGACTTCTGAACGAAGTGGCGAGTAAAACTAATAAAGAGGTAGGGGATGGAACAACTTCTTCCATCATTCTTGCCGAAGCGATGATCGAAAAAGGAAGTCGCTATGCACTGACAGGTGTCAGTCCAGTGGAACTTCGGAATGGTATCGAAAAAGCGGTTGCGACTGCTGTGAAAGAGCTGGGGTCGCTGGCTTCTCCGGTTGAAAAGAAACAAGAGATTATCCACGTTGGAACCATTGCCGCGAATGAGCCGGAACTCGGTAAACTTTTCGGCGAAGCCATTCACAAGGTGGGCGAAAAAGGTGTAGTCACCGTTGAAGAAAACGATGGTGTCGGCACTCACTTGGATCTCGTCGAGGGGCTTGAAATCGATAAGGGTTGGATTTCACCCTACTTTGTGACGGATCGCATGAGTGCGATGTGCCAATTTGAGAAGCCATTCATTCTTTTCACTGATTACAAGATCAGTAATTTGCAAGATCTTCTTCCTGTCCTCGAAATTGTAGTACCTACTCGCAGACCTCTCGTGATTATCGCGGAGGATGTTGAAGGGGAAGCACTGGCAGGACTACTTCTCAACAAGTTGAGAGGCGTCATGGATGTTGTCGCCATCAAAGCCCCAGGGTTCGGAGATCGCCGAAAGGCTCTTCTTGAGGACTTGGCCATCGTGACTGGTGGTCAAATGATCTCGAAGGACTCCGGTACGACGTGGGATCAGGTGACAAAAGATCAGTTGGGTACTGTGAAGAAGATCGAAGTGAGTAAAGATCGCACTATCTTCTTCAGAGGAACCGCGAATAAAGAATCTATCGCTGATAGGTGTGCTCAGATCGAAGCTCAAATCGAGCAAACCAACTCCAACTATGACCGCGAAAAACTGGAAGAACGTCTTGCTCGTATCCAAGGAAAAATCGCAGTGATTCGTGTGGGTGGAATGACTGAAGCAGAAATCATCGAGAGAAAAGCTCGTGCCACTGATGCCTTGAGTGCTACCCGCGCGGCGATGGCAGAAGGCATTGTTCCTGGTGCTGGAACTGCATTCCTCAGAATCGCAGAAAAAGTGTCGGCAACCAGAGCCAGTGGAGACGCTCGTTTTGGAGTGGAAGTTGTGGTGAGCGCATTGAATGCGCCCACAGCCCAGTTGGCGAGGAATGCAGGCTTTGACGGGCCTGCTATCGTTTCCGAAGTGTTGGAATACGAAGACTTCGAAATGGGCTTCGATGCCAAGAATGGCAAAGTTACAGATCTTCTTTCTTGTGGAGTCATCGATCCTGTCAAAGTCTTGCGAGTGGCTCTTCAAAACGCAGCCAGTGTCGCGGCTCTGTATCTGACATCTGACACTACAATTACAGAATTGAATAAGGACGAGGACGCCATACAGGGCGCACTGGTCTAGGGGAATCCATGGCAGCTAGAGATTACTACGAGGTTCTCGGAGTCACTCGCGATGCGAGCGACTCCGAGATCAAGAAGGCCTATAGAAAAATGGCTCTCAAGTATCACCCGGACAAAAATCCGGGCGATGAAGCGGCTGAACGTCATTTCAAGGAAGCCGCCGAAGCCTTTGAAGTTCTCAGCGATGACGATAAGAGAAAAATCTACGACGCCCATGGGCACGAAGGCCTCAGTGGTATGGGCGGTGGTGGAGGATTCTCCAACATCGAAGATATCTTCAGGAACTTCGGTGACATCTTTGGTGGCGGTGGAGTTTTCGGAGACATCTTCGGAGGTGGGCAGGCACAGCAGCGCAGAGGTGAGAGCCTCAGGGCTCATGTCACGATCCCATTAGAAGATGCTGCAGCAGGAACTCGCCGAACGATCACTCTTCGTCGAAAAGTGCATTGCCAACCCTGTAGTGGTTCGGGGGCTGCGGCGGGAAGTCGCCCCACCTCCTGTGGAACCTGCTCGGGTACGGGGCAAGTCTTAAGAAGCCAAGGCTTCTTCAGTGTCCGTACTCACTGCCCGAACTGTCAGGGGCAAGGCGAAATCATCGAAAATCCTTGCGGCTCATGCCGAGGTGTTGGGCTGACACAAAAAAATGAAGAGATCGAGATCGAGATTCCCGCAGGTATAGAAGAGGGCATGATTCTTCGTGTCAGTGGTCGGGGGAATGAGGGTGCTCGTGGAGTCGCTGCTGGAGATCTCCAGGTGGTGATTGGTTATGAGAGTCACGCCTTTTTTCAAAGACTCGATAATCACGTGGGGTTTGAACTTCCCGTGTCATATTCTCAAGCCGTTTTGGGATCAGAAGTGGAAGTACCCACTCTTGAAGGCAAGGCTCTCTTGACTGTTCCTGCTGGGACACAGAGTGGAGAAGTCTTAAGAATGAGGGGCATGGGTTTCCATTCAGTGCATTCTCGCCGTAAGGGAGATCAACTCGTCGAGGTGACCGTTGAAGTCCCCCAAAATATCAGTGAGGAGCAGGAAGAGCTTCTTCGCCAACTCGCTGAGATAGAGGAGACGGAAGTTGGATCACGAAGAAGGGGATTCCTTGACAGATTCAAGGAATACTTCGGGTAGGAGCCAGAATATGGAATCTAATCAACAAGAAACGTCTGAGGATCACGAGAATAACCAAAAGGGTTCTCTCGATAAAGAAGCACTAAATCCAGACGAAATGAACTCTGAACAGTCCGACTCTGAGTCTCCGGAATCTTTCTCAAGCGAGAATGAAGTAACGGATGAGACTGTGGAATTGACACCGGAAGAAGAGAAAGCTTTCCTTCTCGATCAATTGCAGAGAGCTCATGCCGAACTTGCGAATTTTCGGCGTCGTACTCTTGAAGACAGAGCTTCCCAGAGAAAGAGAACGACCGTGGATGTTGTTCGATCTTTTCTTCCAGTACTCGATGGATTAGATGCGGCCATCAAAGCCGTCAACGAGGCTGGCGAAGACTCGAGTATTCGACAGGGTCTCGAGATGATAGCTGAGCGGGTTAATGGGGTTTTGATCGATCTCAAAGTCGAACAAATCGTAACTTCAGGTAAAGATTTCGATCCGGAAATCCATGAAGCGATGATGCAAATCGATAATCCGAATGCTCGCCAGGGAGAAATCGTAGATGAGGTAGAGAAGGGATATCGCTGCGGCGATCTTCTGATCAGAGCCTCGCGAGTGATCGTTGCTCGGGGTGGAGACTCCTCCGACGAATCGGAAGGAGGCGAAGATGCCAACGTATGATTATGTGTGCGATGCATGCGAGCACGCCTTCGAAGAATTCCAAAGGATTGACGAAGACGTTTTAAAGAAGTGTCCGGAGTGTAAGAAAATCAAACTCCGTAGACTTTTTGGCGCAGGAAGTGGGTTACTCTTTAAGGGTAGCGGTTTCTATGAGACTGATTACCGTAGTGAGAGTTACAAAAAACGGCAGAGTGAAGACAAGAAATCTCCGGGCAAAGGAGATTCTTCCTCGAGTGGTGGGAAGAATAAGGCCTCTTCAGAAAAGACCGGTGGATGAGTTCTTCGGTCAAATGTCCCGTCTGTAGGGAATACCTCGCTGAGACCTCCGCAGGTGCCACCAAATCTTATCATCCATTCTGTAGTTCCTCGTGTCGAGACAGAGATCTCGGGGGTTGGTTGCAGAACCAGTACCGTATGGGATCTCGTCCGATAGAATCCGATGACGTCGAGGATTATTCTGCGGATTCGAATTCGGAGTAGTGTTTTTCTAAGAGCATAAAAAAAAGAGGCACGGGAAATTCCCGTGCCTCTTTTTGTGCAACTGTGCGTGAACTCTGACTATTCGCCGCCGGTTTGGTCGACCAGTCGCTTGGGAAGAGATCTTCCCTCTGGGATTTCTTCTGCAGCCATCTTTCTTACGTCTCCACCTGCGTAAACAACCATGAGGAATCCTTCATGGTTTTCATCGATTTCCTCTTCTTTGGTAGCAACGGAGTCGTCACTACCAAGAGCAGTATCGGCGGAGGTCGCAGACTTTGTGCGTTTGCCGAGCCATGCATAGGAGCATGAATCTTCATCTAGGATGAACTTGCTATCCGCATCTTTTTCTGCGGGGACCTCCAAGGAAGAGGGGCAGATAAAGACGTCAGGACTCAGGTCTGATCCTGCACCGGAGTTCACGAGGACATTGAGAGACTCGTATGCCGGAGGATTTTTACCTTTCGCGACTGGGAAGAAACGCTTCTCGAGGGAGTATGCAATCGCTGCTTGTCCCATGTTTCTCAGATTATTGGTGCAACTGACCTCGTCACCTTTCCTCAAAGCACTCAAGATGTTGCCGGAGAAAAGAGCAGCGAGAGTTCCAATGATGGCGATAACCACCAGTAGCTCGACCAAGGTGAATCCCTCGGTTCCAATGCGAAATGGGCTCTTCAGCTCGTGGGTCCCTTTAATTTTCATGAAGTCTCCTTCCAGGAGTCTTTTTCTGGGAGTCTGTGAGATGATCAAGATTCAGGTACTGGAGCATGGGGGAATGACAGTACTCCCAGAGCCCAATAATCTTCCTTTGTCCTGATTACTGTTGTACTTGTGATGGATCGACGAGGGGTTTCTTTCCGGTCCCCTACGGCGAGTCCACGTCAGGTCGGGTATCATAAGCCGACAGAATAACGATTACCACCCCACGGGGGACGTTGACACCCTAGATGTTGGGTTGCTATGATTTTCGCTTCATCTTGGTCCGGTTTGAGATCCTCGACCCCTTTCTTGCCCTGGCAGGAATCTGGGGAGGGTTTGACCCCGAAAAAAGGTGGAATCGGAAGAAATGTGGTTTGGGGATGATACGTTGCCTGAGATCGGGATGAGTCCCGGTTCCGGGCGCAGTTTTGCCTGAGGTCTTGAGGAATCGTGAAATGCCTTTCCAGTGTCGGTTCTCCTTTGGGAGTTTCCGGGAGTCATCGGATAGGGCAGTCCTTCTTTGGAGGACTGCTGCAGGTGACAGGGCAACTCTTCTGATTCAGATCAGGGTGCGACTTTTCGCTTTGAATCCCGTTTGTTGAAAACCGGAATCGAAACCAGATTCGAAATCAGGGATTCCCAAATTGGAATCCGCTAGCAACACAGGAGAAATGCCCATGTCAAAAACGCCGCTGTCAATAACACAGGTATCTCGAGTTAGAAACAATGGTACGTTCAGTCGTTGGACGACAATGATCTTGTTGATGGTAACGATCCTCGTTCCAGCAGGGTTCCTTGATTGTTCAGTATTCGCACAAGATGCAGATGATCCCGGGATCGCAAGGCTTGAACTCAAGTTTGAACGTCCTCGACAAATCACAGTTTTCGGGGGGAAAGGTTACGACCTTCGTCCGGACGGAGTCCCGGAGTCGGGAAGAACATATTGGTATCTTCGATACACGGTTGAGAACAAGAGTGGCATCGATGGAACCTTCTACGTAGGGATCAAAGCACGTTCCGACAAGAATCGTCGTTACGCAAACATTGCACTGCCTTGGGTTGAAGATGCCATCGAGCGCAAAGAGGGCAAAATGCTCTTTTCGCGTGGAGATCTTCTGGCGACGAACGGAGCCGGAGACTTGGGACTGAAGGTCAATGCTGGTGAGAAGAAGGAGTGTGTGGCTATCTTCAACGCCATCGACCCGGAAGCCGACAATATTACGGTTGATTTCCACGGTTTGGTCGACGATATCGAGGTTGAAGAGACAGCTGGCGGGAATCTTAAATTGACGGAGAGAGTTCTTCGTTTGGATTTCCACCGTCCTGGAGATGAGTTTTACACCTCAATGGATCTGTTCCGATTCAAGAAGAAGTCTTGGATTCGTAACACACTGGAGTTTTCGGGCCCTGATCTGACACCTGTTAAACAGGACTGATCATGTCTCAAAACAGGGGAGGGGTGTCGGAGATGACCGCAGAGCATGAGGACTTTGTGAGTCGTCTGCCGGACAAAGACAAAACTTTGCTGATTCTTCGAGATCAACTCTACGAAGGATCGTGGCAAGAGATGGTGATGGATCTGGACGGACGCCTCAATAATGGCTTCCAGGTCTTTGAACTCACGGAATTGATTGAAGCAGATTTAGCAAGGATCGAAGTCCTCGCTGATTACGAAAATAAACATGACATCAATCTTGGGGACTTCCTCGAGGATGAGAATTAAATTTAGTCAGGTTCAATGAACACCAATTCGTGAACGCGATTTGGAGTATCACCCTGACCAAGAGTGGAGAACCGAGCCCATGATCTCGCGCATTTCACAGAGTCTTTTTGCCCTACTGTTGTTGGTCTTGATGCTGTCCGGATGTTCCGGAGGGGGAGAGACCCGCAACGAAGAAGCCAAGCCGATGAGTAAGAACGAAGTCCGGACGATTCGATCCGCAGCAAATGCTGACGGTATTGGATTCACCAAGGAGGACGTTGCTTCGATGGGTTTAGATGTCGGTTGGCAGTATCGTCATTCTGCTCCTGTGATCCAAACCTTCGTTGAGAACGACAATATCTACATCGTTTCTTCAACCAGTGATTATCCTTATGTCTTGATCAAGATAGACGGACAAACGGGCTTGCCTCGTTGGACATATCCTTTGAAGGCTCGATTGGAGTTCGCTCCTTCGGTCTACGTCTACCCCGAAGAAATTCGGAGTCAGAACGCTGACGAGCTCTACATTGTTGAGCTGGGTTCCATCTACTGCATCGACGATCAGTATGGAGCTCCTAACTTCACCATTAAGTGTGACTTTCCCATATCTACAGGAGTCTCTCCAGGACAGGATTCATTGATCCTGGGTGGATTTGATATGAGAGCATACGGTGTTTCCAAGGAAGATCGTTTCGTCAGTTGGACCTTCCTCACTGGCGGTGGAGTCACTGCAGATGCTGTGAATTTCGCCAATGCTTCATTCGTGGGAAGTGAAGACGGCAACGTCTACAAGTTGATCCAATCTGCAGGATTTATCCGAAGTGACTGCTGGAGTTACGAAACGATGGGATCCATCGAGCATTCTCCTACGGTTTTTGGAGACAGGATATATGTCAGTTCTAGAGATACAAAGATTCACTGCCTTTCCGATGCAGGTGAGGAGAGTTTCCTTCATTGGTCTACACCGACAGGGAAGCCTGTGGTCTCCAGTCCAGTCGTGACAGCCGCTTCTGTTTACGCGATTCTGAGAGATGACCGTTACTCTGCTCCTGTGACTGAGTTGGTCAGCCTAGATACCGCTGACGGTAGTGAACGTTGGAGAAAAGCTGGAGTGACGGATGTCCTTCACACCTCTTCCAGAATGATTTCGTTCTTGGACGCTTCCGGGAAAATCGTCAGTTGCTCTGCAAGTGATGGCGAAGAGAAGTGGTCATTAGATACAGCAGATTGCGACGAGGTTCTCTCCTTGTCTTCCGCATTTGTGTTGGTCTACGATGCTGAAGGTTTGATCCAAAAAATCACCGTACGTCGCTGATGGGTATCGCCCATCGTTGACTGAGATAACCGGAATTTCTTCTTATGAAGGAGTTCCGGTTTTTTCGTCAGTGAATGGGTTGTCGTTCATGTGATGTATATAGTTTTGGATTCTTAAAAGATGGAAGGCCAATTCCGTGATCTCGCTCGAATCGGTTCTCTCGATCTGAACCTGGGGGCAGGGAACTCCTGATGAGGTCACCAGTGCTGAAGTCACCAGTGCTGAAGTCACCAGTGCTGAAGTCACTCCAGGGGATCCGAGAATATTTCCGTCTCCGTCGACGAAAACCGGCCAGAAGCGTCGTAGATGCTTGGGAATCCCCAGTTGCCGTAGGCTCTCCTCCGTTCTGGTTTTCCTTCCCGGCCAGCGGTCTTCCGGCTTCAGTGGACGTAGAGTGACTTTAAAGTCAAAGGAGGCATGTTCAGAGGAGGCATGTTCAGAGGAGGCATATTCAGAGGAGGTATGGAAAGTCCACTTCAGGCCTAGGTGCTGGAAGGGGCGATTCGGTTCTGGTGTGATCTCACGCCAAGCAGTGAGGTCTTGCTGGGGAATGGGTCCTAGGTGGATCCAGTGACCACAACGATGTGCCGTTCTTCCCGCCGGAAGGTCGAGGCGGGGTGATCGAGACTTTGAGGTTGCAAGCTGTTCAAGATGTTCTAAATGTTCTCTCGAGAGTTGGCCCTCATAGTCGGCAGCAATGATGAGAGCTTCTCTGATCACGTCTGAAATCTCTGGGCCTTGCAGATGGTCGAGTGAACCCGGTGGCAATGAGATGAATGGGCGCAGGCAATACGCCTGATCCAAACAGGTTTGCATACGGGTTTGTAGTGATTGCCACCGAAGGCGAGATTCCTGCGCTAACTGGTTGAGATGAACGAGGATTTCTGGATTTTCTTTTTCCAACTGGGGCAACAATTCGTGACGGAGTCTGTTTCTTCGATGGTCCATAGAATCATTAGAGGAGTCGAAGATCCCTTTGGTATTTTCAGATTGGAGGAAACTCTCAATCTGATCTCGCGAACAGATGAGGAATGGCCTCAGAATTTTTATTTCTGACCCGGTCATATGTGTCACGGGATCCATGCCCCGAAGCCCCCGGAGTCCACACCCTCGAAGAATATTTCCAAGAACCGTCTCAGCCTGGTCGGAAGTGTGATGGCCTAACAGAACCCATTGGCAATCTCTGGCTTTGGCGACCTTCGCGAAATGCTCACGTCTTTTATGACGACAGAGAGTTTCCAAGGATGGTTGCCCTGGACCCAGTTGGCGATCCAGAGGTTCGTATACAACGTGGAGGGGGATTTCCCATTGGCGGCAGATGAGCAGGCAATGTCGTGCGTCTCTATCCGCTTCTTCTCCGCGAAGCCCATGGTGCATGTGGAATGCTTCCACTTGGACCTTTCTCTTCGAACGTTTGGCCCATTGTGCCGTTGCGATCAATAGAGCGACAGAATCGACTCCTCCGGAAAGAGAGATCAAGAGTCGAGGATCCTCGGGCTGGATTTCAGCATCAATTTCCTGATCGAGAAGTCTTGCGATCGCCTCGGGGATGGTGGGCAAGCTGCTCATTCGAGGCTCTGTACTCGAAGTTGGATCTTGAGGGGAGTCTCGACGCCTTCAGGGGCACTCGTCATGGGGTTCAAATTTGCGATGGCGTCACGAATGGCGAAAGCATCGATCTGGACGCCGGGTGCAGGTTTGAGTGCTAGGTCATAGATCCAGCCATCGGAGTCAATCCAAAATGAGATCAGAAATTGACCGTCGCCTTCGGCATCTGTAATGGAGGTGCCATTCCCTAGCAGTGTTGCCAAGCTGGTTCGAATCGGTTCACGAACTTCAAGGATGAGCCATCGATCTCGCTCTTTATCAGAGGAAACTTTCTCAATGGTGTCGTCGAGCAAAGATTGGATTCGGGTGATTTCTTCTTCTGTTGAAGAAAGTTTATCCAAGGGTGGGCTATCCAGATTTTGAGGAGCCACTGGTTGGGGAGAAGCTTGAGGAGGTAGAAAGTCTTCAGCCTCTAGAGGAGGCTCTAGTTCTTCCTGTGGAATCTCGGCTTCTTCTTCGGGCTCTGCCATTACGGGAGAGACCTCTTCAGCGGGGATCATTTCCGTTGGAGGAGGGGTTGGAGGTGGCGTCGAAAAAGCGACCGCTATACGAACGGAATTGGGCGGAAGAGTTTCGCTGGCCCCGGGAACCGGGACGAGGAAGAAAATACTCAAATGCATGAGACTGGAAATCAGAGCAGCGCTCTTTATCCATGCATCTCCCTGATCATTCTGCATATTGTCCTGTGGGGTACTCAGGAAAGAAAATCGAGATCGGAGAGGCTTCACGAATGCGCTGGAGCGGGTCACCGTAAGGTTCCAAAGACGGGAGATACCCTTCAGCCATGAGAATAGATTCTGGCGATCAGGCATCTTGGTCTTCACTCCCTTCGGGTTTGTAAATCTCCGATCCAGCGTTGCTGGAGTTGGTGCAAGGTATCGATCTCTGTGGTGCTCCTCAAGAAGGGCTCCAAACCTTCATCACGAATTTGTTGAAGATAGAGAGGAAGCAGGGCTGTCGGCGTCGTTCCTAGGAGGTGATCCACGAGTGATCCACAAGCGGCCCTGAGGAGCTCATTTTCGAAGCAGGTATCTTTTTCGAGTAAGGACTGCACCGAGGGGAGATGTCCCTTCCTGAGTGCGTCTTCGAGCAACCAGAGATCCCTAGAGCGCGCTAAGGGGCCTCTCGACATCGAACACAGACCCTCTTCTAACCAAGGGGGGCACCGAGGGACTCCCAATAAGGAATCGATGAGGCTTCTGAACAGTTCTCTCGGAATCCCGTTCTGGTCGATAAAAGGTTCGGAGGGGACGACATGGAGCACAGATTTCTGAAAAGATCCATATTCCTGAACGGTTTCCAGCCTTGCTGGACCACAGGAAGATCCCAAGTGAGTCTCCAATTCCTCGAGGGAGGAATATTCTAGAATCTCAGGGATTGCGGGGGGGCGGCCGGGGAATCCAAATTTGGACCAGAAGTGATCGAGCCATTGACGGCAAAGGACATCTATTCCCTCTATTGGGACATGTTGTCCATGCAACTCAAGCCACGCTTTTGATCGGAGCTGAGATTTTATTTGAGTGACGTCGATCTCGGCGCCCACAAGGTTTTGAACCGATTCCAAATGCATTCTCATGTCGAGTGGAGAATTGATCTTCGAAGCCCGATTCGCCAATGCCAGATGAAGAGCCGGTGAGAGTGGCGAAATCGTGAGCGCATCTTCCATAGATATTCCATGACCCATAGTCGAAGCATAAACGAGGGCATGTCGCACTTTTTCCCACTGTCCTGGATCTCTTGTGATCAATTGATTTATTCTCTGGGAGAGGAGTGGGTAATCCTCAGAAGACATCGCCTCTGTTGCAGAGATGAGAGTTTGTTCACGGATGGTCGAACTCCATAGGCTTTCTTCAGTGGGAAACTCTTCCAGAAGAATGTGGATGGCTTCGAGAGCATGATTGGGTTGGCACATCTCCACAGCTTGATAGATGTTGAATTCCAAATCACGCAATCGATCTTTTTTCTGAATGACCAATGCTCTGAGTTCTTCAAAATCGGGGTGCTGACCCGGTAGGGCACACAGTTCTGTCCAGAGGGGGAGCGCTTCTCCAGGTGCCTTTTCGTGAATGATTCTCCGTGTTTCTCCGACGAGACAATTGCGATACAGAACAAGAAGTTCCTGATCACCGGGTTGTCGACGATATTCACGTCTCAAGTAGGGGAGAGCGGAACCTGGAAATCCGCCTTCTAGTCTTCGTTGGCACTCTGCCAGCATCGAATCGCGTGCCGGAATTCTGACCAAATGATCGATGAGGGATCTCCTCAACGTCAACTTTCCTTCTGGGACCTCCAGAATGAGTTGTTGAGAATCGAGAGAGAGAATCTTTCCGGTCAACTGATGACCATTTTTGAGCCACACCTCGTCTCCATAGAGAACCCCTCCTGAAGCCAACAGAGCCAATATGAGGCCCATGCAGACTCTGATGAGGGAGTCAGACGGAAAAGCGGTCCACACCCATGAAAGGGGGACTCTTTTGCGGGAGGAGTTGACGCAGGGAGTCAGCACCAGTGATGATCCTTTCTTCGGGGAATGCCCCGAGTCGTCTCTTCAGAGAGGCGACATCGTTGTATCGGCATCGTTTATCCCGATCTGTAGTAAATTTCGGGAGATTGAGGGATCTGAGAGTGAGGAATTTCGGTGTCTGAAGAGCTCTACATCGACCCCGTGGCCCAAAGATATGCATCCACGGAAATGCAAAAGTTGTTTTCCCCCCTAGAGAGAGCACGAACTTGGCGGGATGTCTGGATTGCACTCGCAAGGGTGGAACAGAGAGCAGGTCTGCCTGTTACCACCGAACAGGTCCAAGCACTCGAAAATGCCAGAGATCAAATCGATCTAAAAAGTGTCGCTCGCATTGAAAAAGAAACCCGGCATGACGTGATGGCTCATATCCATCATTATGGAGAAATGGCGCCAGAGGCTGCCGGAATTATTCATCTGGGAGTCACTTCATGCTTCGTTACTGATAATGCAGATCTGATTCTCTTTAGGAAAGCGATGGAACTGACGGAAGATCGTCTTCTCAGAGCGATTCATTCGCTCGCTGATTTTTGTCGTAATTTCGCAGATGCTCCAACGTTGGGATTGACCCATCTTCAACCCGCACAGTTAACCACCGTCGGGAAGAGAGCTTCGCTTTGGCTTCAGGATATGGTGGACGCATACAGAGACATCGTGGATCTCCGTACTCGATTACCATTGAGGGGACTCAAGGGAACGACAGGAACTCAAGCTACATTTTTACACCTCTGTGGTGGCGATGGAGACAAGGTCGACCATCTCGAAAATGATCTGGCAAATGAACTTGGATTTGAAAAAGTCTTCGATCTTTGTGGACAGACATATCCTCGTTCATGGGATCACAGACTTTCGAGTCGTCTCGCCGATGTCGCCATAGCGATCCACAAGGCGGCAACAGATATTCGACTTCTCCAGTCATGGGGTGAAGTTGAAGAGCCTTACGAAAGTACTCAAGTCGGTTCGTCTGCGATGCCTTACAAAAGAAATCCGATGAGATCTGAGAGGCTTTGTTCACTCTGTCGACATGTCATGACTTTGGCTCCTGGATTGGGACAGCTGGCTGCCAATCAATGGATGGAGAGAACTCTCGACGATAGTGCGCAAAGAAGGGTACAGATTCCTGGTTTGTTCCTCGCACTGGATGCGATTCTGTTGATTTCCAGAAATGTCTTTTCGGGACTTGTTGTTCATGAAGATATTCGGAAGAAACGAATCGATGAACATCTACCATTCATGGCAGCAGAAGAATTATTGATGGAAGGCGTCTCCAGAGGTGGAGATCGTCAACAATTACATGAGCAAATCCGTACTCATGCCTGGGCGGCTCGTGAAGCAGTCGTTCGAGGCGAATCTAATCCCCTTCGGAAACTGATCGAGGGAGATGAAATCTTGGCTCCGGTCGCTGCGGCCTTGCCATCATGGGACGCCCAACGATTCACGGGAAGAGCGGCTGAGCAAACCACCCGTTATCTGGATCAAGTCATCAGTCAACTTCCTCAACCCCGTGAGGATCACCTCACGGATCTTAAAGTTTAGGACAAGGATGCGGGGGCAGGTTATTTTTCGATCGAGTCGCGAAGTGAAAGTGATCAGCGAGGGGCAGGTCTTTCGGTGTGATCTTGCGGGACGATTGAGAAAAGAGGGTAAGAACCCGGTGGTTGTTGGAGACTGGGTCGAGTTCGAGAGAAATGAGAACGCAGATAGAAATTCCGATGGCCGAGTACTCTCCGTTGAGGAGAGAAAGGTCTGGCTCTCTCGACGGAGAGACGTCGGTAGGGCTCGTGAACTGATTCTTGCTGCGAATGTTGATCAAGTCGCAGGAGTGTTTTCTGTACAAAAACCAAATATCAAATTTGGAGCTCTTGATCGTCTTTTGATGGCGAGTGCATGCATGGGCTTACCCGCAATCGTAGTCATCAATAAAGTCGACCTAGGAATCCCTGATGAAGTCGAAGATCGTCTCCGGGTTTATCCCACTCTGGGCTATCAGCTCATACGCACTTCGGCTGAGACAGGGGAAGGACTTGATGATCTTGAGGAGAATCTACGAGGGAAAGCCACTGTTCTCTCTGGACCGAGTGGAGCTGGAAAGTCATCTCTGATTTCTAAAGTGCTCGGTATCGATCTCAAGACACAAGAAGTGAGTGATCATAACGATAAGGGACGGCACACAACGACTGCCGTGACCTGGCATCCTGGAGAAGAAGAGGGATCTGCCATCGTCGATACTCCGGGATTCAGGGACTGGGCTCTGTGGGGATTAGAACCCAGAGAACTGAGCCATTGGATGCCGGATTTGGCCGCACATGTTGGAGATTGTCGATTCAATGATTGTATGCATTTGAAGGAACCGGGTTGTGCTGTACTTGGCGCAGTCGAATCGGGTGAAATCGAGGCCAGGCGCTACCGCTCATATGTCGGTATTCTGGAATCGGTGATTGAAAGACAGGATCGAGATCGTTGAAAATACGAGGGATTCCTTGGTTTTCTTCGTCCTCTTTTATAGAGAGAATCAGATTTCAGGAGGCTCTTGGATATTCTTGATCCAAATGAACTAATCTCTCTCGTCAAGGAAGCCCGGCTGGGCAACCGAAATGCGTTCCACCGACTCGTGACATATCATCAGAGAGTCGCAGGGGGGGTGGCATACGGAATACTGGGCGACATACACCTTTCGGCAGATGCTGTTCAAGAAGCCTTCGTTAAAGCTTGGCAAAGTATAAGTATGCTGAAAGAAGACGAACGATTCAGTGCTTGGTTTCTCTCGATCGTTCGAAGCAAGGCTCTGGATCTGTTGCGTCAGAGGAAAAGAAAAGCTCCGGAATACGCCCAAGTCGACTCTGAAAGAGATGTCAGTCCCGATCTCGGTCCTCTTGAGAAATTGGAAAGTTCGGAAAAGGCCCAAAGGATCAGGAAGTTGATCGAGGGTTTACCTCCTGAATATAGGGAGATTTTATTGCTCAAGCATCAACTGGATAAATCCTATCTCGAGATCGCTCGTATTCTTGGTTCGACCCCAAAAGCAGTGGAGTCAAAGTTAGCCAGAGCCAGGAAGTTGTTGGCAGAACGATGGAATCTTCAGGAAGATAATTCCAAGAGAGGTGGCGAAAATGCATGACCGGTCATGTGAAACAGTCAGGGATCTGATCTCCCTTGAAATGGATGGGGAGATTTCTGCTGATCAGCAGCAGTTTTTGGAGTCTCACCTCGATACCTGTTCTGATTGTCGTCAATGGTCTGCGTCGCTTCACGATGGAGTTCACTCATTGAAATCCGATGTCGGTGAATTGAGTGGAGAACTCGATTCTCTGATTCGTGATTCACTCAATGCTGAAGATCTATTGGGGGCTGACTCTGATCTTCAAAGAAATCAGGCGTCAGAGAAGGCGGCTCCAGTATTAGCTCTCAGTGCATTTGCCATATTAGTATTGATCGCTGTGACTTCGACTCTGTTGTTTGATTTTGGTAGTCCCAACGGAACTCCTGTCGGAGTCGTCAGTGGATTTGGAGAAATCACGAGAGCGGATGGATTGCTGATCGAATCCAATGGTGTTGATTTCAACGGAACTATGAAGCTCATGCGTGGGGATACCATCGTTGCTACAGAAGGTGGTGTACGTGTTCGCGAGTTTTTGGGAGAGATCGTTGATTTAGATGAAGGAACCATTCTTCGGTATCAAAGCCCTCGATTTTTCGAGGTTGTGCAGGGTAAGGCCGAATTTTCTGTTCCTTCAGGAGGCTCTCGTTTTGTTGTGAAGACTCCGGAACTCTCAGTAGAAGTTGTAGGGACAAAATTCAGTGTGCAGCGTTGGAGTTCAAAGCAACAAAGTGAAGTGCGAGTTCAAGAGGGGCAAGTCATGATTCAGTGGGGGAAACGAATCCCGTTGCCCGTCGTCGATGGAGAATGGGTTGAGGTCAATTCCTCGGGCTTCATGTTTCATTCTGTCCCAAGATCTATTGAGCGCGATGACCAAGAGAATATTCAAAGGCCGGCCGCAAGAATCGGGAAACCCATAAAGTTGTTTGATGAGGAATCTCAAAAGACTCCAAGGCAACTCAGACGTGAAAAAGGAAGAGCTCTAGATCTTCCTTCGGGAGCCTTTAAAGGTAGCTCTGAAGACGAAGAAGAGGACACCGACGAGAACGAATGATCGACCCTGCTCGTTCATATTGAGTGGGTCGAAGGTGAGTGCGCTTATCGCTGGGTCTCGATGTGCAATCCGAAAACCCGACCATCGATCATTCGCACGGACTTGTCTTTGTAGGACCAATCTTCCAGTAAATGATTTTCAAAGCGAATCCATTCCACATCTCTGGGATCTCCCCATGCAAGACGAACTTGCTTACGACGGGTTCCCTGCCTGATATCTGAACTATTAGGTTCTCGTCTCGATACATTGATCAACTGGGCAAGATCGGCATGAGCTAACTTTGACAGTTCTACTCGGGCGATGGGAAGAATATTGTCGCCGACTCTCATCAGCCCCGAAAATTCCAAGAAGTCTTGTTCAGATATCCATTGCTGGCCATAGGGGTAGAGATCTGATTTCAGAGCCATTTTCGCCAGTCCGAATTTATCAATAGTTTCTTTCAGGACTGTTTTTCCGGAAAAGAAATTTGATCCTAATTTGAGCCAAGCCAGCTTGGCGACATGATCTTCAGGCTGAAATGAAATCCATAGTTTTGGCTGGTCTTGAACCGGGCTTTCCCTGAGAAGGAATTTTTCGAGGAGATGTGTCAGTGAGGAATCGTCGCTCTTTAAAATCGAATTTCTGCGTTCTTGAACCGCTTCTAAGACAAGAGCGCTTTTCAGCAGGCCGTGGAAATGGAATATTGTCCAACCGCTCTCTGATTTTCTGAGATCGAGTTCTAAAAATGGAGAATCCAGATTTCTATCCAAAAGAGGCAAGGTCACTTGATCCAGGATTCCCAAAGATTCGGAATGCCCAGAGATCTCAATCTGTTGTCCGACTCTGTCTTGGAGACGGGCATGGATTTTGACAACGTTCGAGGTGGTCAAATGGAGCTCATCTGGAGTCAGTGTGGATTGTGGAGTTGCCGCAATGAGTGATCCCAAAATGAGAAAAATACTAGAAATCATTTTACTTGCTCCTCGATGTCGCAAAGAGTTCCGTCGCTGAGAGTCACCATGATATGACCCGATCCAGCATGAGAGAGATCCAGTGCTGCTGCTCCGAGGGACACTTCGCTATATACAGTTTCGCCGGGTCCCATCAATCTTAAGATTCCATCTCCACCAGCGAGCCAGGCTAATTCCTGGTTCGAAGAATGCCTCAATGGTGGGCATGTACTCGGAATGGGGGATTTGTGTTCTTCAGCAACGCCATTCTGTAAACAAGCCCAGCCATTCTTTGTTGAGTAAAGCTGAGTATTTCCGAGAAGGCTAATCTCGGACAGGGGAGGAGGTGCAAAGCGGGTTTGATCACGACTCCAAATTTCTCCAGAAGTGAGGAGTAGAGTTCCATCTTCAAGAACTGAATGTGGTTCTCCTGGAATAGTCAGCGCTTCCTGAACGATTTCTCCCGAAGAGTGAACAGTATGAAGGCGACGAATCGCATCGATGACGATGAGATTCCCTGAGGCATCGGTTCCAATGTGTTCAATAGGTGCACCCATATGGACAAACCAAGCCTTGTCGCCAGAGGCATTCAGACTCGTTAATCCCCCTGCGCCATCCCCGAGTATCCAGTGCTCGCCAAATTGGATTCCACATTTCCAGGGTGTATGGGTGATCTGACCTAAGGTCTTGATCTCACCTTCTTTTGATATCGAAAGAGGACGCCCTTCTCTCGGTAGAGCCAGAATGGAGTTGCTTCCTTGAATGAGAATGGGTGCTGGGTGTCCGATGATCCCTACCGAATGTTCGGAGATGAGTCTGAGATCGCCCAAGTCCACAACTCGGATTTTTCCATCGCGTCCTGAGAGGACGACTCTTTCTCCTAAGCTCAAGGACTCCAAACAGGGTTCTGTCAGAATGCTGCTTCTGAGAGGACTCCTGACAAGAGAAATGAGCATTCTTGGGGGGGATTCCCCACTGAGGTTCAGGAATCTAGGGCGACAGCCCTTTTTCTCAAGGTAGATTTCTAACTGTTCTTCTTTTTTCAATGACACAGTTAATGGGCTGACGCCGATCAGTGAACGGTCTCGTCCTAGAATCTTCGCTCCAGATGGAACACTATCTATCAGGACGGGGTATCGAATCGAGGCACGCTCTCGCATGGGTAAGGTCTCGAGTGCAGAGGGCGTCAAAGTATCAAGTAAGACTCTCGCTTCATGGGCTGAGCCTTCTTCTATAAGTGCCTCGGCCCTGATCAATGCATCTTTGACATCTACCTTTTTTCGATTTCGTTCGGCACGTGCGTTATTTCGCGTCTGAGTGATGAGATCTTTCTCAGCTGCAACTTCAATTTGAATCAGTTTTCGAATCCTTGATCCTGCAGTATCGCTATTTCCTGCCGCAAAGGTCCATGGGTGAAGAAGACTCACTCTTTCGTAGGCTTCTGCAGCTGTGATTTTAGATGAGATTTGGTCTGAGTTTTTTTCAATTTCTTTTGCAGCGGATAACATTCCCTGAGCACGCCATTCAGTAGAGATCTGTATTATGGCGAACAAGAACAAAAGAAATGCTGAACCGAATTTAATATATCTGGCTTGTAACTTTTTATTGTCAATTTCGATTTGTCGGGAGAGTAACTCTTCAAGAGACTTTTCATCCATGCCGTGATCTGGCGACATGGTGCGTAGACTTCTCTCTGCTCGGAGTGCAATCTCCGGAGATTTTTTTCCTGAGAGGGCTATCGCATTTTCAAGGCAGGATTTCGCTTCTGGATCTTTGAATCTCAGCAGGGTTTCTCCCAGCTGTAGCCAGTAAGATCCTTCTTCTCCTTTGAGATATTCAGCTTCACGAAGAATTGTGATCAGTTTTTTGTATTCACCCTGTCTGCGAAGTGCTTTGCAAAGGTCATCAAATATCTGAGCGTTTTTCCGGGAAGGAATGAAATCTCGCATTTCCCAGCAATCGAGCAAATCCTCTAGGTGACCCGATGAGAGTATCAGGAGGCGCTGTAGTCGTTTCCATGCGGCTTCCTGATCACCGTGCTCTCTCAAGTGTCGAACGGACATACGTAGGAAAACCGCCTGAGTTTCGGTGTCTGCATGCCCTGCGCAGTCTGCTGCTTCATCTAGGAGTGCGATATGGTTTTCGACTTCTCCCGAGTCAATCAGAGCTTCATAGATAGCGAGAGCCTCCGCAGGTATTTCTGCAGAACGATCTCTTGCTCTCCTCAGCATTTCGTCATGAGTGGCTTCTCTGATCCATCCTTCTTCAAGAAAACGATAGAGAACTGTGCATGCATCAAATCGCGTGAGAGTGGACTCAGATAAAACTTCTTCAATCGTGCGAGAACCATCGTTGAGTTTGAACAATGAATTGTTCTCAGCAGGTTCTTCTGAGTTTTTTACAGGAACCAGAATCCAGCGCTGGTCTTGAATCCTCTGTCGGATCACATTCCACTCATCTGCTTGGCGCAATCCTTCAAGGACGATGGTCATGGGATCTACTTGAATACGCGTAACATGATAGATGTCATCTTCGTGAGTCGACTTCAGTTGCTCTGGGAAAAATTCGAATGAACCTCGGGTCCACAGAAAGAGATCAAAAAGTTCTTCTTCGATTTTTGTTCTTAGAGCTTTTTCAAGTTCGGTCTCGGCGATCGCTCCGCGTTCGATCAGAGCTCTCCCTAACAAGATTCCAGTATCTTCATGATCTTTACTGGCTTGTTCGAGATCTTCGTGAGAGACGACACCCTGTCGCAGCAGGATGCTGCGTAGGCGAAGTTGTTGGGTGGTGGACGAACGAACAAGGGTGATGTGACCTGTCTCGAACACGATCGAGACTTTTTCCCCATCTCGATTGATTTCGAGAGTTCCTGACCGCGCCCCTTGCGAGAGGGTCTGCAGTAACTCCTGTAATCCAAAGTGTTCTAGGTGTCCTTTTAAGATACTCATCCTTCAACTCCCGCTCGTGTGCCGAAAACGGACGGCGATCACCGGAGATCGAAAGCAGCAGATGCCCCCAGGTTCATGAGGGGGTAGGATCCGCTGATAGACCTCGAATAAGGATACAAAATCATTTCGATATCAACCAATCGGGGTCTGGAGCGGGATTCATGAAAGTCAAACCTGAGGGCTCTCCGGGGCTATATGTTCACGTCCCGTTCTGTCGAAGCCGATGCACATATTGTGACTTCCATGTGGCAGCCCTTCGTCCGGGGGTCGTCACCGATTATGTTTCCGCCCTGATTTTGGAGATCCAGCACCATGCCGATGCCGGATTCTCTCCCGAAACTATTTTTATCGGCGGAGGGACTCCTAGCGCTCTTTCCGTGGAAGACTGGACTCGCCTTCTTAAATGTTTGTCCGAGTCTTTTCAGTCTGGTCTCAAAGAGTGGACGATCGAGGCGAATCCTGAATCCATCGATGAGCAAAAAATAGAGATAGCGTTGTCATTAGGAGTTGATCGTTTGAGCACAGGAGCGCAAACGTTTGTAGAGACAGGGCTCGCTTTACTGGGCCGGAGGCACGACGCTCAAAGGGTGCACGAGGTTCATGATCTGTTTCAGAAGTTAGGTGTACCTCGAACAAGCTTAGATCTCATTGTGGGATGGCCTGGGCAAGCCATCGACTCCGTAAATACTGACCTTGCGGCGGTCAAAGAGATCGATCCTGATCATATCAGTCTCTATCACCTGAGTTATGAACAAGGAACTTGGCTTCATTCGATGCGTGAGCGTGGCGGACTCAAACCAATAATGGACGACACCTGTATCGAACTCTCAAGAGCATTTCTCCAAGGGCTTCAAGAGCAAGGTTTTGAGCGATATGAAGTTTCAAATTTGTATGCAAGAGGTGGAGCCTCTCTTCACAATCTCAACTATTGGGAGCGGGGTGAATACCTCGGAGTTGGCAGCGGTGCTGCTTCGTTTATGGAGGGGTTGAGATGGAAAAATAAGCCGGACGTTCAAAAATATATCTCGGCGGGTGGTTCTCCTGAAAAGGTCTCCATTGAAACTCCAGAACTCTTGGAAGTGGTCACTGAACTGATCATGCTCGAACTGAGATTGACTCGGGGTATGAATCTGAACCGGTTCAAAACCGAGACAGGGTTGGATTTTCATGAGATTTGTGGTGAGAGTTTGCACAGTTTTGAAAAACGGGGTTTGCTCATACAGGGGGAGAATGCCATTCGGGCTTCCTCCGAAGGATTCGAGGTCCTCGATTCCGTGATCGTCAAATTTGTAGAAGACGCTGAGGAGAGGCTCAATGAGGGAACGTGACATTCCACAGTTGGAAGTGAGCTTGGCAATTCGGCTCCTCAGGCATCGGGGCTGGGTCTCCATTGAGATTCTTGCAGACGTCCTCAAAGAAATGGGCCCTCAAGCCGGTTTGGGCGGATTTCTAGATCTACTTCAGGTGGGATCGCCATTGCCCTTAAGTGCTGAGAGAAGCGCTCTTCTGGTGGATAGAGTTCGAAACCAAATGAGAAGTTTACTTTCTCATGGCCCGGATTCCAGAATCGACGACGGTAGACTCGGACGGCTCGCTCTCGGTAAGGGCTGGATATCCTCTCCAATGCTGGAGTCTGCGCTTTTAGAACAAGCAAGACTTCGTCGTATGGGTTTGAGGTTTCGTTTGGGAGAAGTTTTTGTTCGCCTTGATCATTTGACGAAACGACAGGTTGAGACACTCCTGGAAGAGCAGGGGGCTTTGATCAAAACCTGTAAGAGTTGCCGAAGAGTGGAGAAATTCTCGGCCCAAACCTGTGAATGCGGAAAACCTCTATTTCCGGGTCCTACCCTAGGACCGGTCGTTACAGACCGTTATCTGACCGCTCAGACTTATTCCTGAGAGAAGCCATTTGCCAGCTTTCGTGTTCCCATCCTAGTCTTCTATGACGCTTCATGGCCACCCTTAGGTCTGGAGTCAAAGTCACAGGTAGGGGAAAAAGATGAAGGACGACGATTTGCAGTCCAATCAAAATGAATCCTCTGGGGATACTGGAGCCAAGAGCTCTACCCCAGAGAGAGATTTGCCAGAAGTTGAAGCATTGCCCATAGACGACGCGGCAGCAGTGTCCGGTCTAGGCGAGGAGTTCAATGATGACGATGTCATTGTTTATCTCGATGACGTCGCTGAGATTTCTTCTGATGTGAGTGATTCCGATCTACTTTCTCACCGACCCGGTGAAGAAGACGTTCTCACTGAGTTCGAAAGATTGCCTGAAGTTCAAGTTCAATTGGTGGAGGGTCTTCCTGAAGTCTTCGATGTCGAAGAGATCACAGATCTGGTGACCGAAGAGGTTGAAGGAAACTGGACAGACATATTCTCTGACAGAGAAGCATTGTTTGACCGGTGCAAGACGGTGGTCCTTGAAAACCAAAAAATCTTCGCAAGTGTTGCCGCGGTGTTTGTTATTGCAGCCGTAGCGCTTTGGATGCCAGGTGAGGCTTCTTCAGAGTCGGCATTGGTGAATCCTAATAGTGTCGTGTCTTCGGCTGAATCATTTGACCATTGGGTAGGTGGGGTGATTTCCGATCATCTCACTGAGATCGGAGGGGAATGATGAATAAGTTATTTCTTTGCCTACTAGCGTTCCTGTTTTTATTGACCCCTAGATTCCTATTCGCAGGAACCATCGTTCTTAAGAACGGGCACGTTATCAATGGCAAGATCATTGCCAGTGACGAAGAGAAAGTCATCATGACTTGGGGTAATGGGCGGACGACGATCTACCATCGTTTTATTGAGTCTGTCGTACTCAGCAAAGATGAAGAGCAGTACATTCTTCAGTACAGAAGTCCTAAAAACATTCAGGCTTCAAATGCACTGACTGAAGAAATACAACTTCCGGATTTCGAAGAATTGCATGGAGAACCCGTTACCGATTTAGTTGAGGTTGATCAGGAACCCAGCGATTTAGTTCCAACGGAACTCGCAGTCGATCCCGTATTGGACGACTCGAGTATTGTTTCGTCCGTGAAAAAGTTCCCAAATTTTGAACAACGAGTTTTTGCGCACCTCAGTTTTTCCATGGAAGTTCCAGAGAATTGGTCAGTCAGCGATTCCGAGAACTCCATAAAAGTTCAATCTCCCAATGGGGGAGTGTTGATTTCTCTCGATCGATATTCTGGAGGAGAGCTCGCGGTTGATCGGGCTGCTGCGGGTTTATTGGGGAAGCTTGAGGAACATGGTTTTAAGGAAAAGCGAAATGGTTTTATTTCGCTCGTCGATCATTTGGGCAGTGTGTGGTCGAGAGAGACTACAACGCTAAATGGTTCGCATGACTGTGTTCATGCCCTGATTCTGCCCGATTCCGATAATTCCCAAATGCTCATTTCTGTCTACAGAGACAATGGATCTGAAGAAATCAGCGAGGGATTGTTGACGACTGTGTTGTCGTCGTTGGTTCCGATTCAGGTCTCCGCGCAGAGATAATTGAGACAAAAAAATGTAGTTTTCGTCGCAGGTGGCCTTTGCCGCCTGCGATTTTTTTTTGTCTGGAGAGAAAAAAAATGTTGAACTTCATTAAATTTTCTCGTTAACATACTTACAGAACGAGAGAGGAACCATTTCGGAAGGGGAAATCCGGAGGTGCCTTGAACGCAGAAATGAAGTCGTGGGGGAAATCTTTAGCTCACCTTTTCTTTGGGTGAGACTGTGAGTGCCCTCCGATTTTATTTTGCGAGATCTCTTTTGGTCATTTCTTCATCGACCAGCCCAGGGGAAGGGTTGTCTCGACTCCCTCATTTATTGCCCTCATCCTTTCGGCTATTCCAATTCTGGAATGGTAAGAGGAAACTTTCACCTTACCGGGCCGTGAATCGTGATCATCCACTCTGGAAATTGAGTGCCACCCAGGTGGCGGGCAGATGATTTCATAAAATTCCATTCCAGTTTTCGAGGTAACAGTTTTCCATCCGTACACCGCGGATGATCTAACTGCCATGGAACTTTCAAGTTGTGTCTTGCATCTATAGTCTTTTTTCACGCATACTCTTGGAGATTTCTATCGGCGAGCGGCAGGGCAGTGGTTGCCCCACTCCGTTCACCGGGCGTCCCCTCGGAGGGGGGCGGGAGCATCAGGATTGAGGGGCATGTCCCCCGATAGGAGTTGGCTCATGGCCAAGAAAAAGGTAGCGCGTAAGAAAGCAGCCAAGAAAAAGGTTGCTAAGAAAAAGGTAGCTAAGAAAAAGACTGCCAAGAAGAAGGTAGCCAAGAAGAAAGTTGCCAAGAAGAAGGTAGCTAAGAAGAAGGTTGCCAAGAAGAAGGTAGCTAAGAAGAAAGTTGCCAAGAAGAAGACTGCCAAGAAGAAGGTAGCCAAGAAGAAGGTCGCCAAGAAGAAGACCGCAAAGAAGAAGACCGCCAAGAAGAAGACCGCAAAGAAGAAGGTTGCCAAGAAGAAGGTAGCCAAGAAGAAGACTGCTAAAAAGAAGACCGCAAAGAAGAAGGTCGCTAAGAAGGCAGCCAAGAGAAAGACCACGCGTAGAAAAAAGTAAGTTCGCCTTCAGGTCAAGCGAGGCCCTGGCGAAAGAGGGCTTCTCTTTCTAAGCAGAAACCTGACACCAGTCCTAAGTACAGTTATTGGGATTGATCAGTTGAACGTTTAGAAAGACGAAGTTTACAGGAGAACACCTGAAGGCGGTTAGCGTCGCCTACGTATTCTCCGGGGCTCATACGCGGAGGTACGGGATTCATCCCGTACCTTCGCGTTTTTTTGTGCACAGTTTCTTTATGCACAGTTTTTTATGCACAATTTTTAAAACACAATTTTTCAAACACAGTCAAAAGCATTAAAGAGAAGTGAACTGGTTTTGAGATATGTGAACGGATGTCCGTTCTTCACTCTCGAAGTTCTCATACTCTCGACATTCTTCTCTTGCCGTACCGCATTTATGAGAGGCATATCCAGTCATGAACCTGATACGAGAACAGCAATTGATACTTCAATCTGAAAAGGTCGTTGTTTTTACAGGAGCTGGAATGAGTGCCGAAAGTGGAGTGCCCACATTCCGAGGGAAGGATGGTCTGTGGCGAGGTCGGCGCGCCGAGGAGATTGCCACACCAGAGTTCTTCGCTTCTTCGCCAGAAGAGGTTTTGGAATTCTACCGCTGGCGAAGGGAATTATTGAAGCACGTCGAATTGCATCCTGGTCATGTCGCCTTGGGTGAATGGACAAAAAAAAGAGGTTCAGCGGTGAGCGTGGTGACTCAGAATGTGGATGGGCTTCATCAGAAAAGTGGTTGTCCTGAAGTGATTGAGTTGCATGGTTCTATTTGGAGTGAGCATTGTCAGCGCTGTCAAGAAACTGTTGAGGAGACTGACGCTGGTTTGTGTTCTTGTGGTGGGAGGTTTCGTCCGTCGGTGGTTTGGTTTGGGGAGTCACTCCCAGAGAAAGGGTGGTCTCGCGCCACCGATCTCATGAGCAATGCTGACCTTATACTCGTGATTGGAACTTCAGCGGTCGTCTATCCTGCTGCGGGTCTTGTCTCTCTGGCTCTGAAGAATGGGGCCCACGTGTTGGAAGTGAACCCTGAACCCGTTTTGGAAGATTCGGCTCAAACGATTTGTGGAACAGCGGCGACGGTTCTTCCTGAACTATTGAGATCTCCACAAGCCTGAAGGGTCCGCTCGAAGGAATGTTTCATTCGAAGTGCAGAGGCTTCAGCCACACGGTGATGTTTTCAACACAGTCATGTACTCAATACAGTCATGTACTCAATACAGTAGATATCCCATTTGAAAGTCAGTGAATACAGACGGATCGACGTGTTGGAAAGTCTCAGGAAAAAAATGAGAGAACTCTCACTAGCCGATAGATTTCAACTGCAGTGAGGAAGAGGCATTATTCTGAACGGGCATTATTCTGAATAGGCTTTGTTTTGAACGGGCGAGTCTTTTGTTCCGAAACGAGGAAACACTTTTCCCCGAGATAGAAATAGGGGAGCTGGTTGCCCCGAAAAACAGAAGTCGTTTACCCAGATATAGAAGCCGTTCACCCAGATAATAAGGGGTGCCGTTTACCCAGATATTAAGGGGTGCCGTTTACCCAGATATTAAGGGGTAAGGAGTTAAAGAGTGCCGAGGGGGGGACTCGAACCCCCATGAGCCTAAGCTCATCAGATCCTTAGTCTGACGCGTCTGCCAGTTCCGCCACCTCGGCCAAGATCGGAAACAGGAAGTTTAGGCGTCGAGATCCATATGTCAAGTTTGACGAGGATATTGCCACCAGAACTTCCCATAATATCCGATTTCTACGGCTCTGCGCCTTGGTCGATCCAGTCCTGAATCAGTTGTATTTCTGCTGTACTGAGGCAACAGAACCCTCCGATAGGCATTTGGCTTCCTGCGGCAGCAGTGGAGCAGCCTGCCGCTGTCGCGGCCTCGATATGTGTCCCTACGATCTTCCGGAAAAGCCAACTGGCCTGAGAATCAAAGGGTTCTACGAAGTCGTAGGATCCACATTCGTCGGAAGGCTGATTCACGATGGTGGCATATGAATCGTTTGTTGTTGTGTCAGCGAGATTCAATCCTCCAAAGTTGGATGGAGGAGCATGGCATACCGTGCACTGGGTATCGATGATTTGAGTGTAAATGTCTGCTGAGTAAGAAAGTGCAATCGCGCAGTTGGGAGCTGCAGAGCAGTCGCTGTCTTCACAATCAATCAGATTATCTGCATCGTTATCGATACCATCGTTGCAATTGAGCGATTCGTCACAGCTGGGATCACTGAGCAGGCAGTCTTCGTCTTCACAATCGATGAGGCTGTCTCCGTCATCGTCGAGGCCATTCCCACAAATTTCAGGAGTTGAAGCGCAACCATTGCTGGTTGTTGGACAATCGAGCCCGTCTGCGGTGGCATCGGGTCCGCAATCGTTCGGCGCTGGGGGAGGACCTCCCGATCCAAAGAGATTGCCCAAAAGGAAGATGGGGTCACTGATATCGCTTCCACCATCATCGTTGATATCGCAGGCATCTGGGCAGAGAGCCGGCCCGGCTCCTGAGAACAGAATGGCTAATCCGATCACGGCATCTGCAATATTTACCTGATCATCGAGGTTGCAATCTCCTCGAGTGAAATTTTCCTGCGCCTCTAATGGGCTGACGAGGAGGGTGAAAATCAGCAATATGAAGGCTAAACGCCCTTGTAAATGTGTTTTTGGCATCACCAAAATCTTTCAATTGCGGGAATTCCTGTGTGGATTCGGCGAGATATCGCTCACCAGGCTCAACTGCACTATCCCTTATTTTAGCCATTTAAGGCGGGCTCGCAACTTTGCCCTTCTTTACTGTTGTAAACCCGTTCACCTCGCCTCGACGTCCGGACAGGGCTAAGATCCCGATTGTCCGGCAGGAAAAATAGCCGTGAATGTCAGGAGTGAAAGCCATGATCAGCCAGAGAGTCCGCACCATCACACCGTCTGCAACCTTGTCGCTGAATGCGCGCCTTCAAGAATTGAGGGCGAAAGGGTCGGAGATCATCAATCTCAGTGTCGGCGAACCTGATTTCGAAACCCCGAAATTTATTCGTGAAGTGGCCCACGAAGCGATGGATTCCGGTTGGACTCGATACACCGCGACGTCTGGACATCCTGAAGCGAGGGAAGCCGTTTGTGAACATGTTCAACGAACCCGAAATGTCACCGTTGATCCGGATCAAGTCGTCTTGTCTTCAGGTGTCAAGCATTCGCTCTCACAGGCATTGTTGTCTTTAGTGAATCCGGGTGATGAAGTTTTGATGGGTGCACCTTATTGGGTGTCCTATCCGGAGTTGGTTCGACTTGCGGATGGAATACCGGTGGCCGTCGAAACTCGTATCGAAGATGGCTTCCGTCTGACACGAGAATCGTTAGAAAAAAAACTCACTCCTCGGACGATGGGAATCATTCTTAATGAACCTGGAAATCCTACTGGAATAGTGAGTAGTGCTTCAGAAGTTTTAGAGTTGGTTGAGTTTGCACGTGATAATGATCTGTGGATCTTGAGCGATGAAATTTATGAGGCACTGATTCATGAAGGACAACTGAATAGTCCCTTTAGCATTGATCCCGAAAGAGTGAGTTACATTTCAGGTCTTTCCAAATCGTTTGCCATGACCGGTTGGCGATTGGGCTGGAGTGTTAGTGAACCCAAACGAGCCGCTGCCATAGGACGGTTACAGAGTCATAACGCTGCCAATCCCTGCAGTATCTCTCAGGCTTGCGTGTCGACGGCACTCTCCAAAATGGATCATCCTGAACTTCAGTCGATGTATTCCGCTTTTAAAGCGAGACGTGAAATCGTTGTCGATCGATTGGATAAGATGCCGGGAGTGAATTTTGTTTCACCGAAGGGCGCTTTTTATATTTTCGTCGACCTTCGTACCCATTTGGGGGAGGGGAAAATAGCAGCGGATTCCAATGAGTTTTGCCTTGGATTATTAGAAGAGTTTGGCGTTGCCGCGGTTCCCGGAGATGCATTTGGGACCCCCGGGTGCATCCGTCTCTCCTACGCTCGCCCTGTCGAAGAGATCGAAGACGCACTGGATAGGCTTTCGAAATTCCTTGAAACAGGGGCAAAGGACTCCTGAACAGGGGTAGATTTGCTAAAAGTCCATAAGGACTTCGCTTCGGGTCGTTGATATCCCACCCTTCCTGGGTCTAAAATCTATGAACGACGATGAGTGCTCAAGGGGGAGAAAGACGACGGCGTCTTTTTCAGGTACTCGTCGGAAGTTCTGGGGGAACTTTTCGCTCACATGATTCGACCGATCATCCACCTCCAGCAAAATCAGATAGACCGGAAGGGACTTGTTATGACCCACGCCAAGACTATCGGAGCAGCGCTGCTGTTTTTGATGTTCTCATTCAGTTCAGGATTGTTTGCCATGCCGGAATCGAATCCGACATTTGAGCAGATAGACGATGATCTTGAAAAACTCCAAGAAGAGTTCTCCAAAGAGATGGAGCAACTGCAGAAGGAATTCTCAGATCGACTTCAAAGTCAACGTACAGAATTTCGATCTCGTCTCGAGGCCGCTCGTGATCGTTTAAAAGAGATTGAATCCGATTCTCGTGAACAGTTGGAGCAAGCTCGAGTTCGCATGAAAGAGATGGCCGCTCAACTTCAGCGGCTGGAGTTAGAAAACGAAAAGTTGCAGAAGGAACTGATGACTTATCAGTTATCAGGATCGTCAGGCACTCAGGCTCCCGGAAAGCTCGGTCTTTCGATCGTCCCTGCTGACGATTCAGTCTCAGAGTGGGTGGGTGTTTCGGCAGCAGATCTATCTGTTGTCAGTAGCATCGAGCCCGCTGGAACTGCCGCTCAAATGGGATTGAAAACTGGAGATGTCCTCGTTGAGGTTGAGGGTGTTCCAGCATCTTCCGAGGCATTGATTCGTATTCTCGGAGAGCAAAAATTTGCAGGAGATGGAATCGTGATGAAGTGGGCCCGTAAGGGACCCGATGGAGTGATGCAAATTCAAGGTAGAGGAAGACTTCAATCTGCCGATGAAGAGATTCGCTCTGTCGAGACTACTGATGCTCCAGTGGTCACGGATGAAGAAGAGAGCTCAAAGCCCGGAGTATCGATGGGCATCAGCGTCCTTCAGCAAGACGACTTTGGCATTGAGGTGACTGAAGTGGAGTCTGGATCTAACGCCGCCGCCGCTGGTTTGATAGCGGGTGACGTGATGACCGCTGTGGGCGATGCCCGCATCCGTACGGTGGCTGGACTTCGCGACATTCTGCAAAGAACTCAGCCCGGTTCCCAGATCGAGATCGCTTTTCGTCGTGAAGGGCTTGCCTGGATCTCAACGGTGAAGCTGGGATCCGAAAAAGCGGAGGCGGAAGGCCTTTCTCTCGAGAGAGCTTCAACCGTCGCAGGATTCCTCGGAATCGTTCCTACCGTTGAAGAGGGTGGATTACTGATAGAAGAGGTGATCACCGGATCCTGTGCCGAATCGATGGGTCTTCGATCTGGCGATCGTCTCATTGCCGTCAATGGGAGAACGATTTCAGATATCGGTTCATTAAGGACGATTTTGACGGATCTCAGAGCTGGCGACAGCATCGTGATCAATTACTCCCGTGGTGCAGGCGAGCGGCTGGAGGCAAAGGGGGTTTTGGGAGTATTCCCAGCAGAAGACCCTCAATCCAAAGTGATCCCTGAAAATAAACCGTCAGTCGCATTGAAAACCTCGGTTGTGACTTCAAAGGCTTCCCCTGAAGTCTTGGTCGTCGAATCTGAGCGTGTCTCCCGTCGGGACCCTCTGGGTGTCGTTGTGGTTTGGACCGAGGCGGGTGTGATCGTCGAGAGGGTTCTCTCAGGCAGTCTCGCCGAGGAAGCCGGAATCGAAGTGGGTGATCGATTGATTCGAATCGAAGAGTCCTCTATCGATTCGCTGATGGCCATTTCTGAAGCCTTGTCGGATCGCGATAACTTTGGAGTCACAGTAGAAGTTGAGCGGGGATTGAATCGGGTTCAGTTGATGACTCGTCCCATGCCTGCTGTGGCCTCTATTTCAGAATTCTCTGCACCTGTTCCGTCTTCTATGGCATTGAGTGCTCCTGAAGATCTATTTCTGGGACTGGACGTCGAAGAGAACGCGGTAGGTATTCTCGTTACGGGCATCGTCGAAGGGTTCTCCGCCTCTGAGGGCGGGCTCGAGCCGGGAGACTGGATTATCAGGATCTGTGGATCCGAGGTGAGGACGATCGAGGATCTGAAAACTATTTTTCAATACCAGGGACTGGATTCCATCGAGTTCACTGTCCGTCGTGGTTTGGAAACTTTGGAGTTAACGATTCCTCTGGTTCTTCCTGAATAATTTATGAGACAGGAGCCCCTTGGCTCGAATCGCTTTGATTGGCCTCCCGGGAAGCGGAAAGAGTACGGTGGGACCCCTTCTAGGGGCTGCTCTCGAATGCTCTGCTTTCGACACGGATGGATTACTCGAGTCTCACTCCGGCTGGTCCCCGTCTCGTTGGATATCTGAACTGGGTTGGTCGACTTTTCGTTCAGCAGAATCAGTCGTTCTTTCCAGTATCCATCGTCAGTACTCTCAGATTCCCATGATCTTGTCTTGCGGAGGCGGAATCGCCGAACTCGAAGAGAACAGAACCCTATTGGAATCTTGGAAGTGTATCTGGTTGGATGCCTCCGATGACGTTCTGATCGCAAGGACGAGAGGTACAGATAGGCCAGTATTGGAAGGTCTTTCTCCAGAAGATCTCATGATCCAATTACGAGAACAGCGTGTCGGAAAGTACCGTGCTCTAGCGGGAACTCCCATCGACACTTCTCTACGAAGCCCCGAAGATGTGGTTTTGGAAATCATTGATCGAATGGAGTCCGAGTAAAGATGACAGAATTTTTCCTGGCGGGTGTGGACCCCGAACCGCTAGCTTTGATTTTGCAAATCTTTGCGGTTCTCGTCGGAGCGTCTGTGGGTTCGTTTTTGAATGTCTGTATCTATCGAATTCCTATCGAGGGACTTGGAGTCAGTTCTCCGAGTGGTTCTTTTTGTCCCGGTTGCAAAAAACCTCTGCGCTGGTTTGAAAATATTCCAATCTTGGCGTGGCTGGGGCTCAAAGGGCGTTGCAGCGGTTGCAAGATGAGGATTTCATTCCGATATCCCTTTGTGGAGGGGCTGACGGCCCTGTTTTTCTTATGGGCGATGCTGAGAATAGGTGGAGAGCCGTTTTTTGTTGATCCACTGGGGGAGAGCGGAGCCCTGTTATTGGGCTCCTGGATATGGATTTCTCTGGTCATCGTTGTCAGTGGCATCGATTTTGATCATCGCATCATTCCAGACGGACTCTCTGTATCTGCGACCGCTTTGATGCTTTTGCTGGCACCTTGGAATTCTCTCTTACCTGGAACTGCGACTATCGATACTTCTCAAGGTCTTTTCTGGGGAGCGGCTTTGATCGGTGGCGCACTCTTTGGAATCGTATTTCAGCGTTTCGTACCGAGTTGGTCAGGTCAGCGGCGGACTTTGGCAGAAAGCTATTTAGCCTATGTTGTGGGTGCTCTTTCCGGTTATTTTGCCGCAGGGTTTATTTTCGGGAGTTTGGATCTGAACGAACTTCTGGCGTATCGATCCGTGGAGTCACTGCTCGGAGCAGCCGCAGGCGCGGGGCTGATTTGGGGGATTGGTCTCATCGGGAGTTGGGTTTTCCGAAAGCCGGCGATGGGCTTTGGTGACGTCAAATGGATGGGAATGCTGGGAGCAACTATAGGAGTTTTTCCAGTGGTGATATCTTTCTTTCTTGCCTGCATTCTGGGATCCATGATCGGGGTATACCTGAGAATCAAGAAGGGTCAGGCTTATATTCCGTTTGGGCCCTTTCTGTCCGGCGGGGCTCTTTTGTGCATATTGGCTCGTCCCGAACTGACAGATCTCTGGCACTGGTACATTGGGCTTCTAAGCCGTTGACAGGAGCGGATCCTCGGTGGGAGTCGCAGGCGGGGGAACTTAGGAAGAGACCGTTCCTCCGCTCTCCAAGGCAGGGTATCCTTTGGATTGAATAAAGCGGGGGGAAAGAGACAGAGGAGCCTTTCTGGTGAACTTCTGTCGATGCAAGGGCCGATATTTCGACCTTGACCATCAGTTTCCTCTTTGGCATGAGTGAAGTGAAATTAGCCGGTGCTCTGGATCACCATGAACACTTGAAAGGGGATCGCTGAAATGAATGTCGTTACCAAGGTGTCCTTGATTCTTGGATTGCTCGTACTTGTTTCCGGTTGTCAATCGACCAGCTTCGAGAGGCAACTGAGTTATAACAAAAGTAAAATGGTCGAATTGGAGCAAGAGCGTGACCGACTTGAATTCCAGTTGGCCACCTGTGAAGGAGCGCAGAGTGCTGCAACAAAAGAGCTCGTGTCATTGCAGGGACGATTCGCAAATGTGAGTGCCAAAAATGCTTCACTTGAATCCGAAATCAGTGCACTCATGTCTCGACCCGAACCGGCCTCAGCCATCATTGAAGAATTGCAGATCCCTGATCTCGAATCCTTCGAAGGCATCGAAGGATTGACAGCGACCTCTGACGAATCCGGAATCCGTTTAACGATTGATCAGTCAGTTCTCTTTAGTTCCGGAAGCGCAGATGTAACCCGTAAAGGACAAGAGACTCTCAAGAAAATGGCCGGCATTTTAAAGAGAGAATACTCCGGAAGAAATGTTCGAGTGGAAGGACATACAGACTCCACTCCCATCGTGAAAACAAAAAGTCGCTGGGGTAGTAACTGGGAACTGAGTTCCTTCAGAGCTTGTGCGGTTCTTCGAAAACTTCTTTCTGAAGGAGCGATGAAGCCGACGAAAGTCTCTGCCGTTGGATTTGGCGAGCAGCGTCCTGTTGCGGACAATAAAACTAAAGCAGGTCGTCGACTCAATCGTAGAGTTGAAGTGATCGTCGAAAACTGATCGCCTCGATCGTATCTGAGTTTAAAACTGGCGTGACAACGATCGTTGTCACGCCAGTTTTTTTATGTTGACCCCGTCCATCGCCGTCCACGATGTGTGCATTATTTCTCAATGAGATCTCTCTCCGCCCTATTTCGTCTCCTTTGTCCCTAGAAGGCACGCAACAAGGCAGCAGCGACTACTGAGAAGAATCGTATGAAGTTCTGAAGTATTGCCAAACTGCCGCTCTTGGCCCGATTGCACCTATCGATGCTACTCTTCCACGTGGAGAAATTTCTTCAATTCGAGGCTCATGGAGTCTCGTGAATTAAGAGGGACGATCAGCGTTCCATTGATAAGGAGTCGGGGCATGACCATAGAAGACCTCGTTCAACAACTCGTTGAGAGAGAAGGTTCGGACCTCCATTTGGGGGCGGGTACATCGCCGATGATTCGTATCCACGGAAGACTGGTCGCTGTTGGCGACTCAGCCATGGATGCAGAGGACGTTAGAAAGATCGTTTATTCCATTCTTGATAACGAGCAGATTCGGAACTTTGAAAAAGATCAAGAATTGGATATGGCCTTCGGCATCTCAGGACTTGGGCGATTCAGAACCAATGTGTTCTATCAACGAGGATCTATTGGAGCCATTCTCAGGGTGATTCCAACTCAGGTTCCAGAACTGAGTACGCTTGGCCTTCCTGAGGATGTCTGTGAAGGCTTGGCGATGAAGAAGAAGGGACTCGTTCTGGTAACGGGTGCAACAGGGAGCGGTAAATCCACTTCCTTGGCTTCGATGGTGGACTTTATCAATAAAGGTCGTAACGACCACATCGTGACCATCGAAGATCCCATTGAATTTGTGCATCGTAATCAGAATTGCAGAGTGACTCAGCGTGAAGTGGGAACAGATACTCCTTCTTTTGCGAGTGCACTCAGGAGAGTACTTCGCCAGGATCCTGACGTGATCATGGTGGGGGAACTCAGAGATTTGGAAAGCATTGGCTCTGCATTGACCTGTGCAGAGACAGGACACCTCACTTTTGGAACGCTTCATACGAATGATGCGGTGCAAACACTCAACAGATTGATTGATGTTTTCCCTGCCCACCAGCAACAGCAGGTCAGAACTCAGCTCTCCTTTGTCCTTGAGGGGATTGTATGCCAACAATTGGTCACCCGATCCGATGGACGCGGAAGAGTTCTCGCCAGTGAGGTTCTTTTGGCGACTCCAGCTGTTCGCGCTCTGATTAGGGATGACAAAGCCCATCAAATTCCTTCGGCGATTCAAACGGGAGGAAAATTGGGAATGAGAACGATGAACCAGTCTCTCTACGAGTTGTACAGGACTCGTCAGATTACCTATGAAGAGGCTCTTTCTAGGTCCACAGACGTCGAAGAACTCAAAAGAATCTTCCAGAGGCAGAGTTAAATATGTCACAGGCCATCGCACGCTTTAATCGAAGACTTGGGAAAATCCTTGCTCGCCACAGGTTGGTCGAGGATCAAGCAATCGATGAAGCGATTCAACGTTCAGGAGAAGGGGGATCTGTCATGCGGATCCTCATCGAAGAGGGACAGGTTGCCGAGGACGAGTTTCTTGGAATCCTAGCGATGGAAACCGGAGTCGCTCCTATTGATCTGGGACGACTGTCGATGGATGAGAATCCTTATGAAGAATTGAAAGAAAAGATCGCCCGTTCTTGCAAAGTCTTACCCGTTGCGCATGCCGCGGGTGTCTTGACAGTAGCGATTGCTGATCCTCACGACATTCTTCTGCTCGACGAAATCAGAAATATGACACGGTGCCAAGTTCAGCCTGTCCTTGCTTGTGATTTTCGGATCGAAGAAGCGATTGATCGACTCTATGGAGACGGTCGTAAAGAAATTGAAGAAGTCCTCGAGGATTATGGCCACTTAGACCTAGAACTCCGCGAAGGACACGATGAAGTAGACGAGGCGATACAGGAGCTCTCTTTCGAAGGAGATGAGTCTCCAGTCGTCAAAATCGTCAATCATATTATCTACCAGGCACTGAGAGAGCGTGCTTCGGATATCCACGTCGAACCTCAAGAGAGGTCGATTCGAGTACGTTACAGATCTGATGGAGTATTGAGCGAAGCTCAACAACCTCCTGCACAGCTTCGTGCATCCATTGTTAGTCGTCTAAAGATCATGGCCGGACTGGATATCGCGGAGAGACGTATTCCACAAGATGGAAAGTTTCAACTTCGAATAGAAGGCCGCCAAGTTGATTTCAGAGTCTCTACTTTACCGACAGTGCACGGTGAAAAAGTGGTACTGAGGATTCTTGATTCCTCAAACCTGGCATTAAATCTGGAAAGTTTGGGTTTTGAAGAGAAGGCATTAAGAGATATCCGAAGTGCCATTTCTAGCTCATACGGAATGCTTTTGGTCACTGGGCCAACAGGCTCTGGTAAATCAACGACTCTTTACTCATGTGTGAATGAGGTTCTGTCTCCGACAGAAAATATCACAACAGTGGAAGACCCTGTTGAGTATCAGATTGAGGGAGTCGTTCAGGTTCCCGTCAACGCGAAGAGAGGCCTGACCTTTTCTAGGGCACTTCGTTCTATTCTTCGCCAGGACCCTGACACCGTCATGATCGGTGAGATCAGAGATCTTGAAACTGCGGAAATCGCCGTCAAGGCTGCCCTCACAGGGCATCGTGTTTTCTCAACCTTGCATACAAATGATGCACCTTCGACAGTGACGCGAATGGTCGATATGGGTATCGATCCTTTCCTTGTTGCTTCTTCGACCCAATGCATTGCTGCTCAAAGGCTTTGCAGGCGTCTCTGTGAAGACTGCAAGCAAGACGCAGGAGAATTGCCTTCAGAGAGACTTGTCGCGCTGGGATTCACGCCTGAAGAAGCGGAAGGGGCTCAGCTGTTTGAACCCCATGGGTGCGCCCGTTGTCAGGGTGGATACAGGGGAAGGTTTGCGTTGTTAGAAACGATGCCCCTCGACGAAGCTGTTCGACGAGTCGTTGTCGCTGGTGGTTCAGCGCTCGAAATCCGTGACGTAGCCATGGCCAATGGAATGCAAACCCTCAGGAGGGTTGGAATCCTTAATTCGCTTAGAGGGAAAACTTCACTTGAGGAAGTACTCCGAGTGACACAGGGCGATTAGAAAAACAGGAGACATGGAATGAAAAATTACGATTACAAATCCCGAAACCCACAGGGGAAATCAGTCACTGGCGTGATCGAGGCTGAAACTGAATCAGAAGCGATTCAGGAGTTGCGTCGACGTGGTCTCACTGTGACTTCTATTCAGGGAAACAAGAGCTTTAAGAAGAAAGGGAAACTTTCCTTTTCGCTGCCGAATTTTTCGACATCTGTGAACTCTTTGAGCAAACGAATTCCACGGAAGGAAATCGTACCTGTGGCACGTCAGTTGGCCACCATGTTTGAATCAGGAATCCCGCTCGTCGAGTCTCTCGAAGTTATCGAAGAGCAGTGTGACAATGAAAATCTTAAATCTGTTCTGGGAGATATCGCTTCCGAGGTGAGACAGGGAAAAGACTTCTCTCATGCACTCTCTCGCCATCCGAAGGTGTTTGATAACATCTTCATCAATATGATTAAAGCGGGAGAAGCGAGTGGACAACTCGATGACGTTCTCGATCGACTCGCGACTCATATGGAAGAATCAGAAGAGCTCAAAGGCGAGATTAAATCTGCGATGACATATCCAGTCGTCAGCCTTGTGATGATTTGTTGCATCAGCCTAGGACTGCTCGTTTTCGTTCTTCCCCAGTTTCGAGATATTTTCGATAGCCTCAAGCAAGACATGCCAATATTGACGGAGGCGGTCATGAACTTGAGTGACCTTGCTCAATCAAACTTTGGACTGATCTTGTTTTCGGTTCTGGGTTCCATTCTTGGAATCAGAATGTTGATCAATACTCATCGGGGTAGAAGAGTCTGGGACGCATTGATTCTACGGATACCCATCTTTGGCCCACTGATGCAGAAGACTATTGTGAGTCGATTCAGCGGTACTTTTGCTACGCTCATCAGGAGTGGAGTACCGATTTTGGGTGCGTTGGAAATCGTAAGTAAAACAACAGGAAATGTTCATTATTCAGAAGCGATTGAGAAATCAGCCGAGGCTGTTCGCCAGGGTGAAAACCTTGGTAATCCTCTCAGCAGAACAAAAAGATTCCCTCCCATGGTTTGCAGAATGATCGCTATCGGAGAGAGATCTGGATCACTAGAGCAATTACTTGAAAAGGTCTCGCAGTTTTACGACTCAGAAGTTCGTTCCACAGTGAAACAATTGACCTCACTGATCGAACCATTCCTGATTCTCATTATGGGTGGAGTGGTGGGAACCATGGTTCTCGCGATGTTCCTTCCTTTGTTGCAGATGATCGGAAACATGTAATCAGACTGGGGGCTGTTTCGAAATGGGAGTGATGACTCAGGATACAATGACGAGATTAGCAACGAGAATCAGTATGCCGATGGTAGGTTTTTGCCTCCTTGGTTTACTGACGGATGATGCTGTGTCTTCTTCTGTTCTGATTATCTTGTCGACTTGGACCGGCTTGACGATGGGCACCTTACTCAGTCCTGGCCTCCGTCGATCCCGAGATACTATTGATCTGGTGGGATCTCTCATTTTGACGTGTTCGACAGGTTTCTTTGCATCTCCATTTGTACCGGTTTTATTGTTGGTCGTTGCCCTTTCTGGGTTTCGATATGGAGCAAGAAGAGCACTTCGACAAGCGTTTGTCACCACCGTTGTGATCGCTATGGCTTTCATGATGACGGCCTCCGAATCCGTATCCGTTTCCCATTTCTTGGGAAGTATATTAGCGCTATCTCTCGCATTGCATGGATTGGCTCTTCTGGGAGGTCGACTGGCTGGAAGATGGCATGACCTTGAAGAGCAACATGATCAAATCCTCTGGGCTTTGGAGGAAGGGATCGTTGTCACTGATCGTTCTGGGTTTGTGATAGAAGCGAATCCAGCGGCCAAATCATTTCTTAGATTCCCAACAGTGAAATCTTGGGAGGGTGTCGCACTCAATGTGTTGTTGCGCCGAAACTCTGATAGAGAGTTCATGGAAGCGTTGACTCAGCCAGCAGACACGCAAAGAGACGTCCAGTGGAATGGTCGAGACGGTATAGAAAGATCATTTAGGATTCGAACTACTTTACTTGAATCAGGTCTTCTACTCTCCGTTTTCACCGACCGGACTGCTGAGCGCAGGGCATTCGAGGCTGAAGCGCGACTGACACATCTACAGGAGTTAGATGAACTGTCATTAGGACTTGCTCATGAAATCAGAAATCCTCTGGCTTCGCTCAGAGGAGCTGCAGAAGAACTTTCCGCCGGACGACTCAGCGAAGTCCAGACCGAGAGAATGACTCGAATCATTACCCGGGAATCAGATCGTTTGGATCGTACGGTTAATAATTTCCTCGATTATTCAGCAAGAAGGAAAACTCAGAAGAGTCAAAAAGTTGAAGCCTCGAAGGGTGTTAATGAAGTTATTGAGACGATTCGAGAGAGAACCGATTGCTCAGATATGTCCATCTGCTCAGAGATCGAATCTGGATTGTTTATTCAGAGTGATCGAGATGCATGGAACAGCATTGTCAGCAATCTAGCCATCAATGCGATCGAGGCTTGTTCTGGAGTTGGGGTCTTAAAGATCTCGTTGTCTCAGGAAGAGAAGATGATTCTTCTTCGTGTTTCCGACGACGGACCCGGCATGTCAGAAGCCGTAAAGAAAAAAGTCTTTCATCCATTTTTTACAACTAAGCCTCGAGAGGGGGGCCTTGGCCTCGCGATCGTAAGGAAAATTGTTGAAGAATCGGGTGGTTGGATTGATCTCGAAACCGGGGTTGATTCTGGAACTGAATTCACAATAGGAATTCCAGGGATCTTTGAAGAAGAGATTTTTGAAATGAAGGCAGGTCAGAGTTGAAGAATACTGCACACGATATACTGATCGTGGATGACGAACTCAGCATGCGCGAGTTCTTGGAGATTATTCTCTCCAATGAGGGCTATTCGGTACGCTGTGCCGAATCTGGTGAAGAGGCTCTTCAGATTCTCGAAAATGAGGGTGCCCGTGTATTCATGCAAGATCTTCGCATGGGTGGTCTTGATGGTATGAACTTGCTGGACAAAGCACGTGAAGTTGCCCCGAATATGCCTGTCATAGTGATGACTGCATATTCCACTTCTGATGTTGCTGTCGAGGCGATGCGGCATGGAGGCTTCGATTTTCTTCGTAAGCCATTCCAAAACGAAGAGGTTAAGGGTGCCGTCAAACGAGCTCTTGATTCGACTCATCGTGGACAACAGCGTGTTCAGAATCTTCGTCAACGGATGGTTGGAAACACTCCTGTGATGAGAGATCTTTTTAGTATGGTCGAAAGAATCGCTCCCACAGATTCGACAGTATTTGTGACCGGCGAAAGCGGTTGTGGTAAAGAACTGATAGCCCGAGCTATCCATGATGGCTCTCAACGCAACAATTCTCAATTTGTAGCTGTGAACTGTTCTGCATTTACCGAAGGACTGTTGGAGAGTGAACTCTTTGGTCACATCAAAGGCGCATTTACAGGTGCTGTAGAAGAACGTAAAGGTGTATTTTTGAGCGCCAATGGAGGAACACTGTTCCTCGACGAGGTCGCTGATATGAGTCTTTCTACACAAGTCCGAATCCTCCGAGCACTCGAAGACAGAAGAGTGGTACCTGTCGGTGGTGATGTCGAAATCGAAACAGATGTTCGTATTATCGCAGCCACAAATAAGGATTTAGAGAAAGAGGTCCGGGAAGGGCGATTCCGTGAAGACCTGTACTACCGATTAAATGTAATACCGCTTCACCTCCCTCCATTGCGTGATCGTAAGGAAGATCTTCCACTTCTAGCGGGGCACTTCATTCGTCGTCATGCAGAAGCGATGGGGAAACCCGTAAAGGGGCTCTCTGAGACGGCATATTCGACTCTTGCTGGTCATGATTGGCCAGGGAATGTCAGAGAACTCGAAAATGTGATACAGCGTCATGTGGCACTTTCAGAGGGTGATCAAATCGAGAATCTTGATATTCCTCGTACCTCGAATACCTTGTCGTCGGTGACGACTGACGAATCTGGTGCTGTTGAAGATTCATGCAAAACGATATCGACGTCGGAGGTGAATTTCCCTGATTCCGGATGCAATCTTGAAAAGCGGCTAGAGAGCTATGAGAAAGATCTCATTCTTCAGGCGCTCAAGAGATGTCAGGGAAATCAGACTAGAGCCGCGGACTTACTTCAAATCTCTTACCGACAGTTTCGATATCGTGCGGGTAAACTTGATCTTCAAATAAAATCGACGGAGTTTGCTTAATGGGTGACTCCCTCAGGTTTTTTCCCCATCGTCACGCGGGCCTAATGCTGGGATTTATTCTTTGCATGGGGCTACTGATTTGCCTGGAATCATCCGGAGATCCGGATGTCATTACCGGTGTATCGGAAGTGATGAATGAGGTGGGGATCTGGCCATTTGCAGAGGCGAGAGCGATCCATTTAGGAATCGAATCCGGAGTATCAAATTCTGGAAGCAAGCCTCTTTTGACTGCCTTGGCAGTCAGCACCTTTCATTTCTTTGGGCACGGGATCTCAACGCTACTGATTTTTTCAGCGATTCCATTCATGCTGTGTATTTTTACTGTGGCATATTATCTGTCATGGCGAAGAGGCAGTATTTATGGATTATTAGTCGCAGCTTGGATGGCGCTGCAACCTAGTTTCGTCGCTTGGTCGAGTGTTCCATCTACGATTCCCCTTGCGGCCTTTATATGTTTGTTGCTTGTCCTGAATGCCGGTCGAGCCTACCGTTGGGCGCCATGGATTTCATTGCTGTTGGGCGGCGTAGCCACATGGGGTTTGAGTCCACTCGTGATGGTGGCATTACCTGCATGCTGGATAGAAGGCGTTCGAAGAGAACTTCCCGAGAAACTGAAAGTGGGAGGTTGGAGTCTTAGTCTAGCGTTTCTGTGCACCTTACTGGGTCTCTCATTTCTTGGCGGAGACCTTCAGACTCTTTGTCGAGGTATCTCCGGAGTCTCTGGAGAAATGGAAACAGGATCATTTGTTTCCTTCTTAGCGGTGGAACCCGGTTCGTTTCTTTTGCTACTTCTGGCATTGGTGGCTGGATTTCGAAAGACTGAGCCTGGATTAAGACCTTTGACGGCTATGATTGTCACAGGTTCCGTTCCGTGGTTGATCGCTGGAGAACTCCATCTGTTTCCTCTGATCGTATTATTCCCCTCAGCTTTATTATTGATCGTTGATACCTTCGCCGACCGAAGTCGGGTCAAGGTATTGGAGGTTTCCAATAGCGGTAAGGGAATGCGTGAAGCACTTTATGTCTTCATTTTTGCACTCTTATTGGGTGGTGGAGTGATGTCTAGCTTAGTCCATAGCCCGAAGATTGTTTGGTTCGGTTCTGTCCTTCTTGGTGCTTCAATAGTTGGATTATTGGTGGCCGTTAGGTCAGGATTTGATCGATCCACTGCAGCATGGGTCGGTCTCTTGACTCTTTTCTGCCTACTCTTGCCCGTCAATTTGAATCGAATCGCTCACACAACAGATCGTTGGGAAATCGCTCGAAATGAATTAGATCGTTTGATTCCGCAAGGAGAACCCATCTCCGGGAAATATGCACACGCTCTCGTTTTGGATTCTGATCGGACGGCATTTAAGACTTCGAAGCATCTCAACTTAGAAGTTACGGATGAGAACTCGGCAAGGGGACTTCAACTAGAGACTTACCGGTTATTCGATAAATCGATTCTTCTTCAAAGGAGAGAAGGAGCCGCTCGAAGTCTGTTTGAAATAGCCGTTTTCCAACATCAAATGGGTGATCATTCAGAGTCGAGAAAAACACTGTCCGAGATATTGAAAAAAGATCCCAAATGTAGTCCTGCTTGGGAGCTCTTGGCGCTACTGCTTCAAGAAGGTGGAATCGAAGATATGGCTGCTGAATGTTATTTCTTTGCTCTTCAGGGTGATCCTTGGCGGGTACGATCGCATCAGCAGTTAGCCCTGTTATATGCGGATCAAGGATTCTTTAGGGAAGCGCTCTATCACTTGTCCCGAAGCGAACATCAAAAGTATGTTCAGTTTCCTTTTGGAGAATCCATTTCTTCAACTCCAAATCGCCGGTAAATCCACCGAGTGTTCCATTGGATGCCACAATCCTGTGACAAGGTATCCTGAGTGGGAATGGATTTTTTCCACAAGCGGATCCTACCGCTCGTACGGCTTTAGAATTCCCTGAGCGATCTGCAAGCTCCTTGTAACTCCAGTAATCTCCATGAGGGCACTGTTCTAGAATCTTCCAGATTCGTTGTTGGAATGCTGTTCCCGAATCCAGGTTTGGGAACCAGTCCCATTCAACAGGTTCACCATGAAGGGCCTGAATCAATTGTTCTTCCAATATTGAAGGCAGAGATTTTTGAGTGAGTTGCCCAGGCATGGATTCAGGAAGAGATCTTTTCAATAACTGAGTTTTATCCGGGGAGAGAGTGATCGCCAGAAGGGTGTTCGGTTCACTCCAAATCACACCTAAGCCTGTTTGAAGGCGTCCTAGATCCACGATTTGGTGATTCCAATGATGCTGATACAAGTTTCCTCCACAGGAGCAGTCTCTCCGATAAGTCAATCGCAGCAAAGTGTGAAGGTTTTAAACTGACGGGTTGATGGTTTCAGGTGAGGGTTTCAAGATGTGGGCAGATGTCATGTTCTTGTCGTGGGAGGTCCTGAAGTGAAATTCTCTGAAGTGGTTCGAGATCCGGTGCATGGTCTTGTTCGCCTAGAAGAAGCGGACATGGCTTTCGTCGATAGTATTCCATTTCAGCGATTGCGTCACATCTCCCAACTGGGGCTGACCAATCGGGTCTATCCCGGTGCATGTCACAGTCGATTTGAACATGCGCTAGGGACGATGGAGGTGACGACCCGATTACTGGAAGAAATGAAATCCAGATTGGGAATGGACGCGCTTCTCGGACTTCTGGCTCTTCCAGTTACTGAAGACGCTTACGAGGGGCTCCTTCGAGTCTCCCGACTTGTCGCTTTACTGCATGATCTCGGGCATCCACCATTTTCCCATGTGACGGAACATCTGTTACCCGGTGGGATGCATGAAGAACTATCTCTGGCGATTCTTGATCATCCTGATCTCCTTCGTGCTTTTGATGCCAGAGAAGACGATCTCTTGCCATCAGTACGAGAAGTGATGGACCCGGCGAGATCAGACCTTCTTCCTCATCTCAGGTTTATTAGATCGCTGGTGAGTGGTGAGTTTGGTTCTGATCGTATGGATTATCTGCTGAGAGATGCTCATCACGTAGGTGTGGAATATGGAACGTTTGATTTACCTCGTATACAGCACACTCTTCTTCCTGTCGAAACAGAAGAGGGAGTGAAGTTAGGGATTGAAAGAGGGGGTCTACTGGCAGCGGAAGGTTTGCAGTGGGCACGCTTCTCTATGTTTACCCAAGTCTACTTTCATAGAACTCGTAGAATCCTCGATCTACATCTCGTTGATTTTTTAACTCAGACTCTGGAAGGTCGAAGATATCCGGAAGAACCTGAGGAGTACCTTCGTTGGGATGATCTTCGTGTCCACCAGATGTTGATTGAAGCAGACATGGATACGGCCCATCCCGCTCATGGTTCTGCGCGAAAGATCATTCGTCGGCAGCAGCACAGGCCTCTCAAGGAGGTTATCGAAGGACATGATATTGAAGAGGTTGCAGAGCGACTCGCATTTAGGGTGAATGAGATCAGGGCGAATGAACCTCATAAAGACCCGATGGCTGATGTTGTGAGTCCTCCTCCTGATTTATCTAAAGGCGGAGATCTTCCGGTCGTGATCGAGAATGGCGAAGTCCGTCGACTTTCGGAACTCAGTTCATTAGTGGGCCGATTACGAGTCAAGCCACATGGACGCATATACTGCGCGACCTGCTGAGATTAATTTTTGAGTTCCTGCTGCCAGTAAGCATCGCTCACAAATTTTTCCCAAGAAGACCAGATCGGGTGCGTGGGTATTCTTCGTATCTGTGACCAGCTTGGGCGCTTTGGTGGGGTCAATAGTTTTACCGATGCTTCCTCTGGAGTGCGATTGGCTTTGCGTTTATTGCACGTCACGCAAGCGAGTACACAGTTCTCCCAACTCAATTCTCCACCACGACTTCTGGGCATGATGTGATCAATAGTGAGTTCTTTTGTTCCTGGGCGTACGCCGCAGTACTGGCAGGTGTTCTTGTCTCTTCGATAGAGATTCAATCTTGAGAAGGTCACCTGTTGATCTCCGACCCCGGAGTATCCGGTTAATACAATCACCTCAAGAGGAGCAAGGCAGAGAAGTTCGGACCGAATGAGGAGTGGGTTCTCTTCTGACCGAGAGAGTGATAGGTCATGCCATGATTTGAGATTATGGGCTTCGTAGGTAGAAGGATCGATGATGCGTGCAGCGTCGCGAGCTACCAAGCATATGGCCATTTTGGCGGGCAGAGTGTGGGTAGGAGTCCAACTACGATTGAGTACTAATGTCGGCGTTTCGAGTAACGAGGACATTTCTGACTCTCCTCACGATTGCCCTGATGAAGTCTCGATATAAGACTGCTCCTCAGATTAATACTCACCATGGACCGGATCCAGTAAGGATTCAGTAAGGATTCAGCGAGTCTTGGCAGTGGAGTGTGAGGTAGAAAAAAAATAATGCCCCGGCTTCCGTCTGAGACGGGAAGCCATCCCTGTCCTCCCGCAACAGTGCGAGGAGCCGGGGCGATCGCGCATAATAGGTCGCGCGCTGGATAGCCACAAAAAGTTTAATACTCATCTTTGTGTACCAGCATCCCTGGGGGGAAGAGGACAACAAAGCGTTCAATAAACGCAAAGGCAAAGATCACTAAGCAATGTTCATGCCATATACAGAATGCTTGTTTTGTTTAGACTTACGACTTCATTTGTATTTTTCATGGCTGTATCTGGCCTTAACTCCTGACCATTGTGGCTGAAATCAGCCTCGGGGAAATCTGTAAACACCACATATACAGGACTTTAAGTCACACCTGTCATAACTGTCATACCTGACTAAGAATGATAACTCAGGCATTGGTAGGAGGCTCTTTGCAGAGTCCAATTCCATCATATAAACCGAATATGAAAGGTGACAAATTGATGACTCCAGAAGCCCCAGAAGAATTGCATGTCAAGAATTGTATCTCTTGTAGTGGAGAGGTTCCTCCGCTGAAGGGAACTGATCTCGATCGTCTTCATATTCAAATTCCTAAGTGGAGTATCGAGGACGAACATCACCTCAGTAGGAAGTGGAGTTTCAAAAACTTTATCGAAGCTCTCGATTTCGTAAATCAGGTTGCTGTGATCGCCGAAGCTGAGGGACACCATCCGGATATTTCTTTTAGTTGGGGCTGGGTTGAGATTCGAATCTTTACGCACAAGATTGATGGCTTGACGGAGTCGGACTTTATTCTCGCTGCAAAAATCCAACGCGTGACCGAGGGAGACGGTGAGTGTCGATGAAGAGGTCTTCGATTTCTTGGAAATTGCGGTGGGCAATTCTTCTGCTCAGTTCATGGGGGGGACTATTTCCTTGTGATATTCAGGCTATTTCCTCAGATCTCTCTCGCGAAGCGGATGCCCGTCCTCCTGCTGAAGAATTGAAATCTCGAAGAGGTCGGCTTCAACTCAAAGACTCCTCCGAAATGGTGATTGTGGAGGCCGGTGGCGGAGAAGGAGTCGAAGTGACTCGAGATTTCGAGTACTTGACCGGATTGCATGTCTGGGGCGGAATCTTGATTGTTTCAGGGGCTTCACTTGAGAATGAGTCTGTACTGTTCTTGCCTAAAAAGGATCCCGATTTTGAATTATGGCATGGTCCCCGTCTCGCTCCGGATGAATCGACTCAAGGGCTTACAGGCGTTTCATCGGTCCAGCCTTTGTCTCAAATCTCGGAATGGCTTGAGAACAAATTGAAAACGACTGAGACCGTGTTTCATTCTTTACCAGGGGAGGCATCACAGCCAGCAATCTGGGATCGACTGAAGATCCGCGATGACGTTCAGTTGCGTTCGGCAAAGACTCTTCTTCATCCGCACCGACAGATCAAGAGTGATTGGGAACAGCAGCAGATGATTCATGCGATTCGGCGAACTCATCAGGGATTACAAGCGGGCGCTGCGTTGGCTTCTCAGGTGAAGAACGAGTGTGAAATAGAAGCCGCAATAGAAGCTCGTTTTAGAAGCCAGGGATCGATCGCACCAGGGTTTCCTTCAATTGTTGGGAGTGGAAACAACAGTTGTATTCTGCATTGGCAAAAAAATAATGGGCCATTGGTGATGGGTTCGGTGCTGCTGATGGATGTGGGGGCACGTTCCGGTCCTTATACTGCCGATATCACGAGAACAGTTCCGGTTTCTGGTCAGTGGACCGAACGCCAAAAAGAAATTTATGCAGTCGTTCTCGCCGCACAAAAAGCGGGCATGGAGGCGGTGAAGCCCGGTGCGACGATCGGCTCTATCGATGCGGCTGCTCGTGCGGTCATTCGGGAAGCTGGATATGAAGAGTATTTCCCTCATGGAACATCTCATCATGTGGGTCTCGACGTTCACGATGTCGGGCCTCGCAGGGCTTTTCAGCCGGGAATGGTCGTGACGGTGGAGCCTGGAATCTATATCGCAGAAGAACAGTTGGGGATCAGGATCGAAGATATCGTCGTTGTCACAGAGACGGGTTTCGAAATATTGTCGGCGATGATTCCACGCGATGCTGAAACGATGGAGAAATGGGTTTCGGCTCAAAAGAAAAAGAGCGCTGAGCCAGTCGAGAAGAAGAGGGGCGTGGAGTCACTTTAATTCTAAATTCTTCAGCAGTGAAATCGAAGAGTGAAACTGAAGAGTGAATTCGAAGAGTGAAGCCGGTTCAAAAAGTGCGAATGGGAAACAAAAAAAGCCGAGAGAGCAGAACTCTCTCGGCACATCAGGATCGAGGGGGCCAAGCCCCTCCGGAGTTTGATTTCTTGTTTTGGTTGAATTCGGTCCGATCGGACCTTGCCAACAGGTTCACCATAGCGAATTTGGGCTTCGACTTCCAGAAGAACGGCAAATGTCAATTTTGCGGCCAGATAATGGCCGGAGTGGATTTGTCCTCATCCGACTCTGAGTCCTGAGAAGTGAGTTCTGGAGTCGCTGTCACGAATAATGACGCTCAAATAGGTCTACTGGAGTAATTTTCAGCCGGGTTCGCAGTTGCCGGAGTCCTGGATGGGAGGCTGGAAACCTGTCCGTCACGAATTGTTACGGTTAAAAGGTTTCTGGAAGTTCCTTTGCTGGGAAGCAAGGACCCTCGACACAGACGCGTCGATAACGCAGAGGACCATCGCTGGGACCGGCGATGACGCACCCAAAACAGGCGCCGAATCCGCAGGGCATGTAGTTTTCGAGCGATATCCAAAATTCCAAATCACGCTCGACAGCGATATCTCTCAGTGCCAAATTCATGCCGTGGGGACCACAGCCGATGCCTGCTACTTGGGTTCCTTCTGAAAGTGATCCCAGTTGTTGATCCAAGAGTTCGATCACATTTCCCTGATGCCCCGCACTGCCATCGTCGGTTGCGAGATATGTCTCAATACCGAGATCTTGAAAACCCTGATGGCCGATGAGGAGAGATTCTCGACGCGCTCCCAGCATCACTTTCAGTGGCAGTGTTGAACCCTCTTTGAGACGTTCACGACAGTAGAGATAGAGGGGAGCGACACCGATACCTCCTCCGACCAAAAACATGGCGGCCGGTGATTTCAGATCGGGGACTGGCATGGGATGCCCTAGAGGCCCCATCAATCGGATACTTTCTCCCTTTCGAAGTCGAGAGAGAGCTTCTGTTCCTGGGCCAGCCTTCTGAATCAAGAGACGAATCTCTGTCGCATTCTCGCCGGGTTCCGGGCCGACGTCATAGACACTGAAGGGGCGACGGATCAGTGGGTCGTCTCCCGGTCCGACGCGCACCTGAACAAACTGTCCTGCTCGGGTCTCTCTTGCGATTTCAGGTGCATCGATGTCGATTCTGAACCAGCCTTCTCCCAGATCGGTGTGCTCTAGGATGTTGTATTCCCCGACATGGCATGATTCGACAGGCATCTTCATCGTTTCGGTTCCCCTTCAAGTTCTTTCCCATGGGACTCATCCATCGCATCCCCAGTGGGCCGAGGCAAGTCTTCGTTGAGATTCTTGGTCTGACCGTGACAAGCCAACTGATTGATTCTCGCAGCCACCAGACCTGCTCCAAATCCATTGTCGATGTTGACCACTGAGATTCCAGGAGCGCAGGAGTTCAGCATTCCCAGCAGGGCTGCAAGTCCATCAAATGACGCTCCGTAGCCGACACTCGTCGGAACAGCGATGACGGGCACAGAGACGCGTCCCGCGACCACAGAGGGAAGTGCGCCTTCCATTCCGGCGACGACGACCAGCACGTGACAGGTGCGGAGGAAGTCCTCATGAGCGAGAATCCTATGAAGCCCTGCGACACCGACGTCGACAATCAGCTCTGTCTGGCACCCCGCCATTTCGGCTGTAAGAACGGCTTCTTGAGCCACCGGAAGATCGCTCGTTCCCGCACAGACGACGGCCACTTGACCCTCTCGAACTGCGGGAACTCTTTCTATCGAAATGCAGCGGCTTCGCGAGTGCCATTGAGCATCTTTAATATTCTGCGCGATCTCTTCTCCAAAGTGGGCATCGACGCGTGTGGCTAAAGCCCTTCCGGATTTTGAAGCAATCGATTCGAGTGCCATTTGAATTTCTGAAGGCGTTTTGCCCTGACCAAAGACAACTTCTGGAAAGCCCGTGCGTTGCTCGCGATCGTGATCGAGATCGAGGGGTTGGGGTTCGATCATGGTTGTGCCTCCGCCATCAGTTCGAGATCCGAGAAATCACCTCTCTCAAATTGCCGCAATGCTCTCGCGCCGATCATGGCAGCATTATCTGTCGTGAAACGAGGTGGGGGGAAGACGAGTCGATATCCAGAGCCGAGTCGTTCCTTCAGTCCTGAACGTAGTGCTGAATTTGCGGTGACACCACCTCCTAGCACGACGGTAGAAAGATTTTCCTGCGCGCAGGCTCTACGTATCTTTTCTGCCAGCACGTCAAAAACAGCAGCTTGAAATCCTGCACACATGTCTTCTGGAGAAGGCGCATCCGGTGCTCGGTGCTCATGTATCGCGTTGATGCCTCTCCACTTGTAGAGGACAGCAGTCTTAATACCTGAGAATGAAAAATCGAGAGAGTCTTTGGAGAGGAGTGTTCTCGGAAGTCGGACCGCTTTGGGATCTCCCGTCAGAGCGGTTTTCTCGACGACGGGTCCTCCCGGATAGCCCAAACCCAAGATCGCTGCCACCTTGTCGAAGGCTTCACCGAGTGCATCGTCTCTCGTTCCGCCCAACCAGCGTGTTAAACCTTCTCCGTCGACTCTGTGCATATCGGTGTGTCCTCCGGAGATCACAACTCCCAGATAAGGAGGAGGGATCTCTTCTCCGGCAAGGAATGCGGATTCCAGATGGGCTTCGAGATGGTGGACGCCAATCAAAGGGAGATTCCATGACCATGCTAGGGCTTTGGCGGTGGTCACTCCCACCAATAACGCACCGATCAGTCCGGGTCGGTATGCGACTGCGACTGCTGATAAATCTTCAGGTGTGACGGAGGCTTTTTGCAGAGCGTCTTCGATGACACATGTGAGTTGCTCTAGATGACTCCGACTTGCAATTTCGGGAACCACTCCACCATAGGGTTGATGTTCACTCACTTGTGAATAAACCACATCGGAGAGAACTTCGGGTCCGCTCGCCACCACGGCGGCTGCGGTTTCGTCACATGTGGTTTCTATGGCAAGAATCTTCACCCGAGTTACTCCGATCTCGAAAGTGGCGGTGCTTGCAAGAGTTGGTTCCAGCGGGCTGGATCCTTCAAAAGTTCAACAGCAGCGGACAGGGTCGCATCTCCTTGTCCCATGTTATTCACCTCAGCAAGAGGATCTAGATCTGTGACGAGAGTTAACGTATTTGGATCCTCGAGACGCTCATGAGACCGTGTGACCCAGGATTGGGAAAGTTCAAATTGTCGCTCTTCGGGCACCTCGATCTCGATATCGGGCAGAAGTCCATTGGGCAGATTTTTTTCGCTGTAGAGCAGGCGTTTCCCATGGGGGGGGAAAAAGGAATCCGTGGTCAGTTTCAGTAATCCTCCTCGGGGGCGACCCGGAAGTTGAAAGAGACCCTGTACCGTCCATTTTCCGTAGGATCTTGCTCCGACAAGAACTCCGCGATCATGATCCCTGAGAGCGGCGGACACTGTTTCAGAGGCACTGGCACTGTCGCCATTGATGAGCAATACCAGAGGCACGTTGAGGAAAGGGCCCGTTTTCTTGACTTGCTCAACATTTGAATCGACGTTGTCACGTCGATTACGAGTGCTGACAACTGTGAGGCCCTCCTCTAAGAAGAGTGAACAAAAGTCGACGGCTTCACTCAAGATTCCTCCGGGATTATCTCGGAGGTCGATGATAATTCCCTGAATGTCCTCTTCCAAGAGTCTCGATATTGCGAGCTCAACCTCTAATGAAGTGTCCGGTTGAAATTGTTGGATGCGAATCAACCCCAGAGCGGGTTCTGTCGGGGCTGTTTGTATCCGGGCGATCTCAGTGATACTTGGGATAGTGACTTCATCTCTGATCGGGCTGAATTCTTGTCGTTGGTCGTCTTTCTCCAATTCGAGTAAGACACGGGTTCCCCGGGGACCTCGTATTGCTTGTGAGACCTGGCTCATAGTCCAGCCTGAACACGGTGCTCCATCGACAGAGAGCAGTCTTGAATCGCGGATGACTCCCGCCTGATCAGCGGGTCCATTTTTGACGACATGAAGGATCATAGGATCCTCCTCTACGATGCGTAGCACAATACCGATACCGAATAGAGTTCCATTTACTTCTTGTTCGAAATCTTGTGCTCTTTCGGGCGAAAAATACTGACTGTATGGATCCAATTCCTTGAGCATGAGATTGAGTCCTGTTTCCAGCAATACATCCGTATCGACAGGCTCGACATATCTTTGTTCTACCACCTCGAGAATCTGTCCCGTGATCGCGGAACTCGAGGGAGAAATAGACAGCATGGTGACCGGCACGACTGCAAGGCTAGCCAGTAAGAAACCTATGGTATATGGCAAGAGTTGTCGTTTGTTTTTGGGGGCTGTCACGTGATTTCCTTCAGCACGGAGGATCTGAAAACTTTTCCCGGCATGTTCGCAAGGAGTATCAGCATGACATGCTCAGGATGAGTGTGCATCTGAAAAGGGGATGAGCAGGGGGGTGTAGTTTTCAGATTTATATTTGTTATGATCAAGAGTATGAGAAATATAAAAATATTCCGATTATTGTCGCCTCGTTCATACCTCTCCTGTCTCCGTATACTGATCGTTTTTTGTTTGTGGGTCGCTGTATCCCGGGTTCCCCTTGAGGCCCAAGTTCTCCACTGGATCAGTGGTGGGGTGACTGTTCGTCATGATGTCTTTTCCGGAGCGACCACTAATCTGACATTACCAGGTTCCGCAGTGACACTTTCGAGTGATGTACCTGGGAACCGGTTATTCCATTTTCGTGTGCCCTTCACTTTGGTACGGAGTGATCTCGACGGTTTGGATGTCTTGGAATTGACCAGTTACCCCTTCGGATTTATAGACCTCACAGCCGTCGCTTCGATAGAACGGGTCTTTTGGATCAACGAGTTCAACGGTCAATTGGTCTCGGTCGATTTTCAGGGGTTGAATCCGGATGTTGTGGGTGGAATGTTTGGCGCATCAGGCATTGCCGCTGACGAGGTGGATGGCTATCTCTATATGAGTTTTGCCGGCCAAGGAGCGATACGCCGTTACAATTTACAGGGATCGAATCCGGTAAACATCATCGGCAGTGGATTGAACAATCCACGAGATGTTCAGCTCGATCAGGTTCAGCAGAGACTCTTTTGGATCAACGGTGCAGGTGATATACAACGCAGAGGGATCGCCGGTGGTCCGATTGAAACGGTGGTACCTTCGGGGGCAGTTCCTGGAATTATCGAACACTTTGTTGTGGACGACGTGTTCCAACAAATCTATCTGGGAACATCTGTCGGGGCGGTCTGGCAAATGACCACAGACGGAACACTTGCGGTAAATATGTATTCCGGAGGTACAAGTATCTCCGAATTGACCTTTGGCTACTCGACGGTTTGTGTTCCAGGGTTTATTCGTGGGGATGTCAATGATGATGGTCTCTTCAATATCGCAGATGTTGTCAGAACTCTAGAGGTTCTTTTTGTTCAGGGATCTCAGAGCCTCAGCTGTGAAGTGTCTGCAGATGCCAATGATGACGAACAAACAAATGTTGCGGATGCGATCTATTCTCTTTCAGCCCTCTTTGTCGCAGGAAGCCCACCTCTTTCCGAACCCCATCCCAATTGTGGAGCGGATCCCACTCCTGGAACATTGGGATGTGAAGTCAGTACTATTTGTCCTTGCCCATGATTCACGCAGCTCTGGGATTATCGATATGGGTGCCCTCAGTCACCGTGGCTTCTTTTAATTACTATCCGGAACCTTGGGCTTGGTGGGGCACCGCATTACTTCTTTCGTTTCTCGTATTCAGTTTGAGACGAAAAAAGCCACTTTTGAAAATCACGGTGTGCTTTTTCTCAGGAGCCGCAGCATTCGCGGGTTCATGTTATGCCGGTAGCGGAGATATGCTGCAATTGATGCTGTTACCCTTAGCAGTGGTGGGTGGACTTTTGACAGGTATTTTATCAGCCATGACATCCTTCATTCCCTGGATCATCCGTCGATACTCACGTTCGTGAGCCGCTCTGCTCAATATATAGAAAATTAGGATTCATCTGTCCGGTGATCATTGGGATCCTGATTTAAAGGTATTGAAGAAGACTCAAACACTTGAAGGAAAGGGATCATCATGGCTATTCAGGGATTGGTGAAAAAATTCGGCGTTTATGGACTTATTTTCTTTACCGTGAAAGGGCTCTTATGGATTATCGTCCCCGGAATTCTGGTGTACTTCGGATCGGGTCAATAACTTCCTGATGAGATTTAGTCGTTGTTCTCTTTGACGCCAATAAAAAATAAAGACCAAGAGTAAAAGCCTTCAGTCCTGCAAAAGGACGGGAGGCTTTTTCTATTTCCAAGCCGCTCAGCTGATGGAAAAGAAAGTTGGAAAAGAAAGTTGGAAAAGAAAATCGGATTCTTTGGTCCGGAGTCTGGGGCGAACCTGATGAACTCTACATGGGAACGCTTCATGGAAGGGGAGTTCAAATGAAAAACGTCAATGAACGAGTTGAATCAGATCCGGCGATCGTGATGCAGGGAGGCCTGGCTGTGGCCGTCGACCAACAGATAGCGATGAATGCTGACGTCAAAGAGAAGGATGAGCCTGCAGAAAACCTTCCATTTGCGCAAAAGATTCGAAAAGAAACCTCCCAGGCGCACAAGTTAGCGGAGTCGACAAACTTCGTTAAAGGAATATTGCGCGGTGTGATGGACATGGAGAGCTTTGCCAACATGCAAGCTGGTATGTATCTGGTATACGAAGCCATGGAAGAGGAACTGAATCGGCACAAGGATCATCCGCTGGTTCGTCAGGTGCACTTCCCAGAATTGAGTCGTACAGAAGTTCTCCAGAAAGATATGCAGTTTTTATACGGAGACGACTGGAGAAATCAGGTCAAGCTCACTCCAGTTCGTCGGAAGTACATTGAACGTATTCGTCAACTTGGAGAACAGAATCCTGAGCTGTTGGTCGCACACAGTTACACGAGATATCTCGGGGATCTTTCTGGGGGGCAAGTCATTTTGAAAATCGCTCGACGTTCTCTGGGATTGAAAAACAGAGATGGATTACGTTTTTTCGATTTCGATGAGATCGAAGATTCGAAGTCTTTCAAAAAAGAATATCGAAATCGACTTAATAATCTGCAGCTGAGTGAGATTCAAGAACGCGGAATCATCGAAGAAGCGAAAAATGTTTTCGCTTTAAACCAAAGTCTTTTCGAAGAATTAGAGGGCAGTTGGATTCGCGCCTTAGCGAACTGTCTTCCTAGTATTTTCACCAGAAGCCAGCGGGCATAAGCCCACAATAAGAAGGAGGATGACTATGGAAACTGTCACATTAGGTGGAGAGACCGCTGCAGTTGACGCGGATCATGGTTTTGATCGCGAAACATTCAAAAAATTCATTTCTTTTGACGTGGGCAATGGAGATCCGATTTATTACCACAGTGTGGGAAAGCTCTACCGCCAACCTGGTGGAGAAGTGATCGCAGGTGTGGAAGCATTGGTCAGTAATAGACTGGTGAAGATCGATGACGATTCTGCAGAAGCGATCTGTAGAACCATCGTTATTTATCGTGACCCTGACACTGGCGAAATCCTCCAAGAGGATGACGGCCGTCATATCATTCGTGAATACCCCTACATCAAAGCCAATTTCGAGCTGAAGGATCGCCGATTGGTGATTCACACCGAAGGATTGAGTGGCCCACACCAAAATGGGCATTACGGCTTGGCCAAGGTGAGTAACGACAAGGTCTACGCGCAGAAGTCTGGTGGCTGCACCTTCTTCTACTGGACACTCTACGGTGAGGTTGAGACTCCCATCGGCAAGGTTTGGTTCAATGAGGCGTACAACGGCTCGACAGATCCCGATGTCATGGTGATGAACCGTTATGGAACATTACCTGCTTTCGCCGGTATGGGGGATGGCTTCATGCAGACGACGGCTGCAAGAATTGATTCTTACTCCGATCTGCCCCAGCATCTGAGAGAGTACGTTGAAGAGTTCGCGCCATCTCACAGTGGGCCTCCGGTTGACGACGCCGAGATTGAAGTTTTAAAAGAGCAGTACCTTGCGGACCAACCACCGCTGGCTCCTCAGTCTGCAGCCCCTGAAAAGTTGAGTACTGAAGAAATTGCTGCGGTCGCAGGGCAGTACTTCTCATGTCTTCGAAATATGGAAGTCGATGAACTGTTGGAGCTGTTCAGTGACGACGCATTGAGTTGGGATCCGGTGGGGACTCCTCCCATGCTGGTCAAGGACAAGTCGACCAACTACTTCAGAGCACTGTCGAGTATCTTCGAAAAGATGTCGCTGACCGAAGACGACATCTTTGTCGCCGGGGATGAAGCTGCGATTCGCTGGACTGGAGTCGCCAAGTTGCGTTCTAAGCAAGAAGAGATCTCGTTTGAAGGAATCTCTGTGTTCACTGTCAATCCGGACGGATTGATTTCGAGTGTTCGTTCTTACTGGGACAAAAAAGGGCTGATGTCGAGTTTGTAAATCAAAGAAAGCAATTTGAAGATTTGTGGAAGGGAAGCGTTATGTATGACTTGGAAAAATTTGCGGCAGTGGCGGATAACTTCGTCTACGTTCACCGGGCATTGAGACGCGACCTGGATCGTATCGTCGCTGGGGGCCCCGAAGTGTTTCAGTCTGATTTTCCTCGATTCGCCAGAATCCTTGAGAAACATTCTGAATTGGAAGACGACCTCTTCTTTGCGGCGCTGGAAGAAAGGGCTCCCGGGGTGACTGGCGACAGTACTCAGCAGCATGAGCAGATCGAAGCTCTCGTGGAGACACTTTCTTCGGGTAAGAGTACAGATGTGCCGGGGGAGTTGGCTCAACTCCGTGAACAACTCTTCCAACATTTGGAAGATGAAGAAAATAAAATCATGCCTGCGATGATGGACCACTTTGAGGCATCCGAGATTTGGGCACTCGATGCCAAGATCATGGAGTTCTGTTCACCAGAGTTCATGCAGGAGATGTTGCCTTGGTGGTTCAGCAATCTCACACCCGAAGACCGAGTTTGTGTGGCCCAAAATATGTCTGTGGGTGTTCCTTCTGAAATCCTGCCGGTGATCTCTCTCTGGATTGCCGAAGGGGTCAAGGATCAGGACTGGGCAGACTTGGTCGCAAGGGTACCGGAGTTGGTGGCTGCGACCTGACGCTTGGCTTATCCCTTTTTCGCCTAAAGCCAAACTTATGCAGGGACACTGAAGGTTTGAAAGAAACAACCCCGCCAAGCCGGAAGGCGAGACGGGGATCGCCGTTATGAAATGTGGCCAGGGTCGGAGCGAACCGGCGACACCTGCATTATTGAGCACGCTTTTTATGATCTCCAATGGCGATGGCTGTCTGTATACTAGGTGCAACGGATGAGTCAATAACGGAGGAGTCTTCTGATGGCTGAGTGGCATCTCATAGATTTACGGAATGCGCTTCAGCGAAAGAAATGGCAAGTGTTTACATGTCTTAAAGGGAATGATTACGACGTCTCAGGGATTTGGCAGATTCAGAGACCCGACGGCACTGAAAAACGTCACATTGAATTCGATGGTTTAGACGATATGGAGACACTTTCATTGGAGGCGTCATACGGTTGCAAGGTGCGAGAGTTGCCTGGCTGTAAACTTTATTTTCATCGCAAGGGAAGTGCTTGGAAACAGCAGCTGGTGGAATTCGTTGATCGCTTGAGTCAACTCTCCGACGGACAAATTTAGCTTTGTCTCTATTCCTCGTCTAGCGGCGGGGATGGCGTCTGCCCGGAATCCCATTTTTTCAGTTCTTTGATTTCTTTATCATTGCGAAGATAGAAGAATCGGGCACAAGCGATGCCGATGAAGATTTTATAGAAGCCGTATAATGGATCCTCGAGGGGTTGATAGAGGGGGGCTGTCAACAAGACGAAGCTTCCTAAGCCCAGCATCCAGCAATTCCATTGGATGAGGTTTTCGGGCTTGAAATCTCCAGAGATCTTTCCACTCAGGCAAACATGATAGCTGCGGACTGCAGCAAAGAGACTCATGAGAAGAATAGCGAGCCCCAGATCGGTTCCTTCGCCATCGGATAGATAGTCATCCCGGAATCGACCACTGCCTCGGGAAACCCAAATGGTTTCCCCAAAATCGACATAAGTTTCTGCACCGACCAGTTTCAGAAAAGTTTCCAAAATCAGGTAGCAGCCCATAAACGTCAAAATGCCCAGGGCAAATGAAAAGTAACTTTTCATTGAAGATCACCTATTTACTCAAACGATTTGTTGTGCAGATTCCAGTAGGCCTGGGTTCCGACCAGCTTTTCGTTTTCCTTGGCGTAGTCGATCGCTTTCTTGCCCGCTTTGCATTTCGCCAGGGCGTTCGCGCCCTTGTCGATGAGCATCTGCACGATCTCGGGGGTCGAGGAGAATCCTGCGGCGAACATCAGCGGAGTCCAGCTGTTGTTGTTTCGGGCTTCGATTTCGGCCTTGTTGTCGATGAGCTGCTTTACAACGTTCAGATCATTGCCAGCTGCGGCTCGGTGTAACGGAGTGATTTCCTGAGCAGCGATTTCATGAGAGATCATGAGCGAGGTCATGATTGAGATCACGAAGAGGCAACGGATGCCGAGATCTTTCCAGAAGAGACGATTTGCAGGGCTGGCATGTTCCATAAGAGACCTCCTGATGACCTCGTTATAGAATATCTGCAGTTCACGACATGATCCATATTATCTATTCAGGTATTTTCTGCCCCGTTGTTTTCGAGTGCCGAAAATTGTCACGGTGTCAGTCTCGTGATGGTGATTTTTGCGATGTTATTACGATGCGGCTGATTTTGGGTGAGGGAGCCTGAAAATGAAAAACCCCGCTGAGCCGGAAGGCCTCGCGGGGCTAGGATCTCGAAATGTGGCCAGGGGCGGATTCGAACCGCCGACACCTGCATTTTCAGTGCAGTGCTCTACCAACTGAGCTACCTGGCCCGGTCGTGCAGAGAACTTACTGAGTTCTGAGGAAAGTCGCAAGTCTTCTCTGAAGTTGAGACTTGCGGCGACCTGCAGTGTTGGCGTGCAGGGTGCTCTTTTTAGAGGCACGATCCAGCTTGACCTGTACTGTTCGGGTCAGCTCGGTGGCCTTTTCCTTGTCCCCATCCTCCATCGCCTGCAGGGCGTTTTTGGTCAGGGTCTTGATCTCAGATTTGGCCATTCGGTTCCGTAGATTACGCTTGGCGTCCTGACGGAGTCTTTTTCTGGCCTGATTATTATTTGGCATGTTCCTCTTTCCCCACAGACACCTACATGGTGCTGCGGATCTCGGTCACTTTCTGGGAGACGTCGCGGAAGCTGATATCCACAGACATGATCTCCTCCAGGTATGCGAGAGCTTTCTCGCTTTCACCCTTGGTATTGTGTGCAATCGCCAAATCATACCGTACAGATTTGGCCAGGTCGCTGTCAGCTTCATTTATTCCTTCGAGTGCGGAGCAATATTCCTTGATCGCCAGATCATGGAGTTGCTTCTCAAAGAAGGCTTTTCCAATGTTATAGGTCGCTCCGGTGACGAATTTCGGATCTTTGCGGGCATTTTGGAACTGAGCGATTGAAGCGTCCCATTGTCCGTCATTGATCAAGAGCTCCCCGTAAGTGTACTTCAAGCTGAAGTCGGTGGGGTGCTCTTTGACTCGACGTTCGTAGTCGGTCACTCGGAATGTGTGAAGATCTTTCTCTGCCTGATCGATGGCGGCAGCATTTCCTTCGGCATCTTCCATGCGCAGGGTCTCGATTTTATCAACGAGGATCTGCTCATTGAGGCTTCCGAGTTTATCGGAAGCGTACATGTCCTGAGGATTGACTTCCTTCGCTTTCTCATAGGAGGCTCTGGCGCCGTCAAAATCCCGTCCCTTGAGCTGGATATCTCCGAGATCACGCCATAGACGTGAGTTTTCAGGATCGGCATCCGCTTTTTCCTGAGCGATCTCGGCCGCACCTTTGGCGTCGGCTGCTGATCGAATGATGGTCGAAGCTTGTTCCAGTTTTTTGGATTCGTCTTCGTCTTTGAGCATGTCGCGGAAGGATCCGTCGCCCTCTTTTTTACGCTCTTCTGTTTTCGCCATCATTTGAGCGGCTGACAGATTTCTGATCGCTTTGCCCGCTTCTCCGTCAGAGGGGGAGGCGGAGCGAACACGTTCCCAACAACTGATGGCATCGTCGAGATCTTTATCTTTCTCGTGCAATCGTCCTAGATTTTTCCAGGCGTCAATGTTGGAAGGATCTGATTCTGTTACTTCGTGATAAGCCTGTTTTGCTGAGGCTGCGCGATCGGTCGCCAAGAAGGCTTCCGCTAACAGGAAAAGTTCCGAGGCACTTTGAGGAGCGACACAGAGAAACTTTTCAATCTCGATGATCTGCTCTTCGTACTTCTTCTGCATTCCAAGTTTTTTGATGGAACCCAAAAGAAGGGCGTTTTTCATTTTTGTCAGGCCGCCACCGGTGGTGTTTCCACCTTTCTCCATGACTTTCGCGATCTGTGACTGGCGAAGTCTCTTTCGCTCCTCGATACGATCGGGATCGATCTGGAGACCTTGTTGGTAGAGCTCGATGGCGTAATCGAAATTACGCTTTTTGAGTGCCATGTCCGCCTTCGTAAAGAAGTTATCTGCTGCGGCCATATCCTCTTCTCTCCATAATCAAGTGTTCGAATCGAGACTCACACAAAACATGTGAAAGTCTACTGTCAGAACAAACCCGGGGGCACCCGGGCACAAAATTTTAGGGCCATTATTCCAGAGGAGAACAACTTCTGTTTCCCCGTAGTTTAAAAAACTTGGGGGGCACGGACCTGCAGGGGGCTTATCGAGCGCACCTGAAGACCTCCGGAAACCTCGGAGAGTACCCGTGGAGGCTCATCTGGTCAATATCTCCGGCCCAGATTACGGCTGGGCTGCTCTGGCCGATATCCTCATTGACTGCTAGGATCATGCACAGACGCAGTCAACAGGCCTGAGAAAGGGTCACAGGAGGCAGACGTGAATAGACCAGAAGGCCCGGGAAAAGACCCGAGTATCGATCTGAGAGGCCATAAGCCGGGGCATAACGTCTCGCGAGAGGGATATATCCGCCCTCAGCCAGATGATCTCCAATTGCGGATTTATCCGGATCCTGTCCTCCGTCAGCGCTGTCGTCCTGTCGAGAAATTCGATGATAGGCTGCGTCGCTGCGTCTTGAAAATGTTCGAGGTGATGTACGAACAGCAAGGCATCGGATTGGCGGCACCCCAGGTGGGTTGGGATGCCAGAGTCTTCATCGTGAATGTTTCGGCAGATCCGGAAAACACTTTTGAAGAAAGAGTCTTCATCAATCCCGTTTTGAAATTTCCTACTCAGCAGGATAGAGATGACTTTGAAGAAGGTTGTCTCAGTCTTCCAGGGATTCGTCTCGATGTGGATCGTCCCGTCGACGTCAAGGTGACAGCCTTTGACGTGACAGGCGAGTCCTTCGAACTGGAAGCGACCGATCTTTTGGGTCGTTGTATCCAACATGAAAATGATCACCTCGATGGCATCTTGATTCCTTCTCGGGTTTCTACATTGCGTCGCCTCGGTATTCGAAGTGCGCTGAAAGAACTTGAGGATGAGTGGAAACCTGTCCAGTGAAGATTTTCCGTGACCTTTCCGAACTCTCAAAGGCTGGCATAGATCGACCTGTATGTACCATCGGGTTCTTTGATGGTGTGCATCGGGGCCATGCATCTCTCGTGGCAGATCTTCTGCGCTGGTCAACCGAGATTCAGGGGACTCCAACCGTGATCACTTTTTCTAATCATCCCAAAGAAGTTACATTGGGGGATGCTCCCGCCATGCTCACTCCTGTTGAGCAGCGTCTGGAGTACTTGGAAAAAATGGGGATCGAGGTCGTCATTTTATTGACCTTCGATGAAGAACTTTCTCGTTGGAGCCCCGAGAAATTTGTCAGTCATGTGATTCAGGATTCACTGAATTGCAGGCATCTGTTGATGGGCTTTGATTCCGCCTTCGGTGCCGGTGCTCAGGGTAATTATGAATATCTGCGGGGGCTAGATATCGAGTCTCTGGATTTACGCTCTTCTCCTCCTTTATTGATCGAGGCGGAGTCCGTCAGTTCGTCTTCGATACGACGCTGTATCGAACGGGGAGATCTCCGTCGGGCACGTCGAATGTTGGGTCGGGCCTACACTTTGCGAGGACCCGTTATTCAGGGAGACCAACGAGGGCGGACGATTGGATTTCCAACGGCAAATCTGGACCCCGGCCCTGTTCTGGTTCCACCGGTGGGCGTTTATTTCGGGCATGCCATCTTGCTGAAAGATTCAGGTGAGCCGCTGGGAGAATCCTGGCCAGCCGCGGTGAACATCGGTCGAAGGCCGACATTCGGAACTCCTGAGGCTCCGGAAGGAACTCCTTTTGATCCCCAGCTCGATCGCCTCGAGGCGCATCTCGATGGTTTTTCGGGAGACCTCTACGGAAAAAATATAGAATTAGAATTTCACCGAAGGTTAAGAGGGGAGAGAAAGTTCTCTTCTCTCGATTCTCTGACCCGGCAAATCGTCAGGGATGTAGAATCGCTCCGTGACTGGTGGACCACTTTTTCTTCACAAAATAAACCTTAGCGACGATTCCACTTTTCCTGCCCGAACTGGCTGTCGACTTTTTGTCGAACGCACTCTCCTAGATGAGATTCTTGCCAAGGGATGTCTGAGAGATCTTCATGCCATCGATGAGAACCATCTTCGAGTGAAGAGTGAGGGGGGAGAGATAAGAGTTGCTGCGCGACTCGTGACAGCCATTGTCGATCATAGGTTTGATCA